>Ga0209048_10006014_pt1 | contig 11405 bp, 9 predicted proteins | sample FrelakmetCRP12CR_FD_187146 | JGI IMG/M metagenome (GOLD analysis project Ga0209048, IMG submission 187146) | Freshwater lake sediment microbial communities from the University of Notre Dame, USA, for methane emissions studies - CRP12 CR (SPAdes)... | ecosystem: Environmental > Aquatic >... | reverse complement strand
CTGGATTCTGCCGGTTCGTAGTCCACGCGATGCGCTCGACCCATGACCGAGACCACATAGGGATGATCTTTGTGATAGCGCGAGAGTGCGCGGATGCCGAAGGGAGACAGGAATTCCTTCTCGTCGAGCATGTAGCGGAGCACGGAAGGCAATCGATCGCGGCTGACGAGCGTTAAGAAGCGCCGGACTTCTCCGTCGTGCGATTGCGTCTCGACATGTTGAGAAAAATCAGGCCGGTTCTCTATGAACCACTGCATCCGGTGCTTGAAGCGCGGCAGGCTATCGATGAGTTCCGAGTCGAGCGTCTCCACGGCAAACAGGGGAATAAGCCCCACCATCGAGCGGACCTTCAAGTGTGTGGTTTTCCCATCCGGCAGATGCAGCACGTCATAGAAGAAGCCGTCCTCGCGATCCCACAACTCGATCTTTTCGCCGCCGATGTTGTTCATGGCGCGGCAGATGTAGACAAAGTGTTCAAAGAACTTGCTGGCCACGTCTTCATAGGCCCGATTGTCTCGGGCGAGCTCCAGCGCGATTGTCAGCATGTTGAGGCAGTACATGCCCATCCAGCTGGTGGCGTCTGATTGTTCAATGTGGCCACCGGTCGGCAGTGGCGCGCTCCGGTCGAAGACCCCGATGTTGTCGAGGCCCAGAAAACCGCCTTGGAAGATGTTCTTTCCCTCAGCGTCTTTTCGATTCACCCACCAGGTAAAGTTCAACAGCAGTTTGTGGAAGACACGCTCGAGGAATACCCGGTCGCCGACGCCCTTCCGTTTCTTCTCGATCTTGTACACACGCCACGCAGCCCAAGCATGGACCGGCGGATTGACATCACTGAAGGCCCATTCGTAGGCGGGAATCTGTCCGTTCGGATGCATGTACCATTCACGCAACATCAGGACGAGCTGATCCTTGGCAAACGTGGAGTCGACGAGCGCGAGCGGGATGCAGTGGAACGCAAGGTCCCAGGCGGCGTACCAGGGGTACTCCCACTTGTCCGGCATCGAGATGACGTCGGCGTTGTAGAGGTGGGTCCAATCGGCATTGCGGCTATGTAACCGTTCGCGCGGCGGCTCCGGCATGCTCGGGTCGCCCTTGAGCCAGCGGTTGACGTCATAATAGTAGAACTGTTTGCTCCAGAGCAGACCGGCGAAGGCTTGCCGTTGGACGAGGCGAGCATCTTCGGATAAGCCGCTCGGAGCCAGACTGTCGTAAAACTCGTTGGCTTCCTGGATGCGTTGGGTAAAGACGGCATCGAAGTCCTGCTTGTTAAATTCCTGACTCCGCTCCTCGTTGGTGAATCGTAGCTTGATGGTCTTCGTTGCGCCTGGTGCGAGCGTCAACACATACTGGGCCGCGGCTTTCGTGCCCAGGTGATCCGGATTGACCGCATCCTTCTCGCCCTGCACGACATAATCGTGGAAGCTATCCTTCACGTACCGGGCACCTTCTTTATCGCCATAGAGCCGGCGGGTGTTGGTTTCATTTTCTGTGAAGAGCAGGGTCGGCTCGCCCTCGCAAAGTAGCCGGCGTAGGCCATAGTAATCATGCTGCGTCTCGATGACGCTCATCTGGTTCGTCGACTCCCCTTGCTTGAGACGGGGGCGCCGGATGTCCGATCCCCATGACCAGGTATTGCGATACCAGATCGTCGGCAACACCGTGAGGTCGGCCTGGTCCGGGCCTCGATTCACCACTTGGATGCGGATGCAGAGATCTTCCGGCGAGGCCTTGGCGTATTCGACAAAGACATCGAGGTAACGGTTGTCATCGAAGACACCGCTATCGATCAATTCAAACTCGGGATCTTGACGCCCTCGACGGCGATTCTCCTCAATCAGCTGGGTATAGGGGAACGATGCTTGCGGATACTTGTAGAGGTATTTCATGTAGGAATGCGTCGGCGTCGAATCAAGATAGAAGTAGCACTCCTTCACGTCCTCGCCGTGATTACCTTCGTTGCCGGTGAGCCCGAAGGCTCGTTCTTTCAAAATCGGGTCACGACCGTTCCACAAGGCAACCGCGAAGCAAATCAATTGATGACGATCGCAGATACCGGCGAGACCGTCCTCGTTCCAGCGATAGGCACGGGATCTCGCATGATCATGGGGAAATGCTTCCCAGGGCATGCCGTGAGAACTGTAGTCTTCGCGCACCGTTCCCCAAGCCCGTTCGCTCAGATAGGGCCCCCAACGTTTCCAGTGACGCTGACGTTTGGCATCCTCATCAAGGCGCTGCTGTTCTGCTTGGATCGATGGTTGAGATGCAGACGCGGTCTGACCATGAGAGGCCATACGACTCCTTCGGTATACAGGTGATGACCCTTCAGTCGTGAGATAGACCGATAGCTTACACCAGCCTAGTACCGGGCCCCACTCATGGTCAAGCGGAGGTGATAGACCAATGAGCTGCCTGTGATGAACAGAGTTTGTCCGTCCCCTCCCCCTGCGAGGTTGAAGGTTGTCGGCCGGTCTCGATCGTGCCCAGAAGTGTACCGTCTGAAGTTATCACGCTCAGCCCACCTGGGAGAGCGCCAAAGATGTTGCCCTTGTCGGCGAAATGTGACTGCTCTTACAGAGCTTGGGGAGAAATGAAAAGAGGAGAGGACTATTGAAAACTGGTGGACAGCTGTGACTTGAACCAAGAACCTTCATTAATTAGTGATCATCGGGCTCACTGAGGCAAGGAATACGAGCAATTTTTACCGCGACGCAGACCTGCCAACAGGCCGAACACTACAGAAACATGGATGAAGCACTTAGGTTGAGTGGTAGAAATGTTGATTTCACAATCAACTTCTCGTTCTGGGCCACAGAGGATGACCAAGGCCGCCAGGCGAACTGGCGGGGCGGAGCCACGCTGGGCTCCGCTAGCCGCCAGGACGTCGGGCGTCGTCAGATCCAACAACGCTGAGAAGCTACTTGCCCTTGCCAGCCTCGATCATCTTCCCGTCCAGCATCACGATTTGGCCTTCTTGCAACTGGGTCTCTTTCCCATCCTTCAACAAGATCTTGCCGTTCATCGTGACCTTCGCACCGTTGGACAGGGTCGTCTCACGATCCATCCGGCCAATCTCTTTCCCTTCCGACAACCTCACCACCTTGCCATCCTTCATCATGACGCCATCCTTCTCCGCGGCCAAAACGGGTGAGGCAAGGAATGACAGGGACAAGCAGAGCCCAACCACTGCGAGTGTGACGTTTCTATAATTCATCATGGCTAAATAAACCTCCGTTGATATTAATGAATGATGTAAATGAACTCTCCTTGACAACACTGAACCTGGAGCGGCAAGGAGGACCGCGCCCGGCTTGGGCAGACATGGGGCCGGCCTCGTTGCCTGACTGCCACCGTTCGGCAATGTCGAGGTCCTGCCACCTTCGATGTGGTTGATTACACAGTGGATTTCGTGGCTTGAGAGGCGATACGCCAGTCGGTGGGTGAGACAAGAATGGCCGCTGTAGCAGCGGGCACAGACTTACATCCAAGACTCGAAGCACAGGACCACGCATCACAAATAGCTGCCCGCCTTATCCGCAACGGGCAAGCTCATCGCGCGATGCGCGTGAAGTTTCCGGCGCGTTTCTTTAACCGTCTTGTTCGCACGAAAACAGGGAAACGGGGTTGGATGACCTTTTCGACGCGAACGCTCGAAGCGCGGGAGTCACCAGCCGCCATAGAGGTCGCGCTCGGTAACGTTTCCGACCAATTTGAGGTGTCCTGTATCCTCAACCGCAGGTTGTGCAGAAGAAGCGCGAGTCACGCATCGCTTATGCGGCGCGTGCTGCCGAATCTTGCAGCGTACAGCACGAAGGTGCTTCGATTGACTTCATCACCTCGCTGCAAAGACTCACTCTCTTTTCTTCTCTCATGATCTTAGCAGCGACTCCATTTAGAGCGATACATTATCCACTAGTCCTTGGAGGCTGTCAAGTACACAGGCGGAGGTGTTATAATAGCGCTGAGTCCAACAAGCCAGGGAGCAAGACACGATGTTTGTACAGGGCATGGCCAAGACCGAGATGACCAGGTTTTGGCAGTTTATGTTTGATTTCTGCCATGAGGACTATTCCTGCGTGCTCGGATGGCTCATGACAGGAATCATGGTATTCCTGGCAGTCATAGTCGGTTTGGGTTTAATGATGAAACGCATCAATGATAGAAATAGAGAATAAAAGAGAGAACCTAGCGCCGTTTACCGGAAATTTAGCCTAGATCACCTGACGACAGAAGGGAGCGTCAAACACGGTCACAACACCTTCCCGCGAAGCGACCCCTTACTCGCTTACCAGGACATCGGGGACACAAAATCTTCTCGCGATAGACAACCGCCAACCCACCAGACCTCTACCTAATTGCGGCTCGTTTGATTTCTACCGAAAGTCGAGGCTCCGCACCCAGTCTTTGACGCGACAGAAACTTTCGGAGATGCTACGCGACTAGATAATCGGTGCTTCCACTGCATCAAGCGGCCTTCATCCCGTCGCGCCCCCGTCAAGAGCAAGCACAGAAAGAAGATCTCGACGCGCGGCATTTCCTCGGCCAGCGTTTTCAGCAACATCGAATATCAAAAATTGATTGCTCTTAGGTTTGCAATAAGGGGATAGCTGTAACAAACAGATCAAAAAGATAACCATCTCCAACGGGACGCTCCTCGCATTTCGATACAAATTCTATGGGGATTTCAAAAAGTGATGAAGCCCTTTCCCGTGAGTGAGGGGACATTAACATATGAAAGTTTTTTTGCTGAGTCAGATATTTTTCTATGTCCTCGTTAGAGGCATACCCAACATAGAAAATGATCCCATCATACTTATGAATCTCCAGCGAGAATGTGCTGCCACGCTTCGCACTTAGCGATACGACGCTGCACATTGAAAAACCGTATATTCCATTCGGCAAATCCTGTATTTTTATTCCATCTTCCCGTTCAGTAAGCGGTCTAAGTTGATGCTCTTGCCGAAGCTTCAGTACCTCTTTCGGGACAGCGCTTACCTTCGGCATCTTTTCGACATCGCTCTGCGTGTTCTTTGTTTGACGGTCCCTACTCCAAATGTCGGCGAAGTTAATTGAAAAATTCAATCCGACAAGGTAAACCAATACCACCAACCCAAGCGGCACAGTTATTATTAGATACCAGCGTTTCATGCCTGTTCGGATACGCCCAAGCCGTCTCTCAAGTAAAAAAGTAACCTGATCTTGCCTAGTGAGAATACGAAGGATGGTGAGGGACTGTGACGGAGTGAGACAAATCTTTTGCGACTCCACGAGTTAGGGCCCTCGGCATGGTGAGGGAGTGTGATTGTGTCAGATTCCGAACTGTGGCCAGAACTGTGACCAGAATATGAGGGTGGCTTGTTCGGCGGGCAGGAGCCTGTTGAGGGAACGTGACGCCTAGCCAACTGAACCCCATGATTATTTTGGAGCCTGAGGAAATAAGATATACGGTCCCTCCGGTTCTTTCTCAGGCGGAAGATAGGTGGGTGCCGGCTTGCCAGCAGGACCCATATTCCTGATGAACCGGTAGATGGCCCGCAGATCCTGCTCCGTCATATCGTGAAGGACATACCACGGCATTGGCGGACGAAACTGGGCCGTGTGCGCGATCATGACCCATTGTTCTTCAGAGAGGTATTGCATATACAGCCTAAGGTTGCTTGGATAGGTAGTTCCCCAGGGGCCGCGCCAGCCAATACTATCACCAGTAAGCCAGTCTCTCTCGGGTATCTTGCCGCCCACGTCCGCATAGCCAGACGTGTGGCAATCGTTACACCCAGTGATCTTGACGAGATACCGTCCACGTTCATCGATCTCCATCGCCGATGAGTTAACCTTTGCAGGTGCGCGCACCGCTTTCTCAGCCGCGATCGCGGCAGCCATAGACCCAACCACAAGAATGAACACAATTCCTTTTATGAAATTGTGGACTGTGAACATCTTCTTCTCTCCTGTTGGCTCACGAGTAGGTCTGCTGCGGGCTGTCTTTGCAAAATAGCAAGGCGGTTGCAGAAACCCATTACAGGTAAGTCTAATGAAAAGTCGTACACTTATCCATCGGATCCTTGATCACGTCGGAGATCACGATGTGCTCATTGCCGCTTTAGCAGGCTGTTGGAAAACTCGGTTTATACACGATAATACCGTTAGGATTTTCTATATGGTGCTGATGCCCGAATGGCCTCAGGATGCTCAAAAAGGCCGTCCTTCCCACCCACCCGACCCCGGCGCGCCTAGACGCGCCGGGGTCGGGCGGGTGAGAAAAGCGACTTTTTCTGCATCCTATTAGACGGTTTACGGCTTCACCTCTCAGTGCGGAACCGCGCTGCGGATATATGCGATCAGATCATGGACTTGCTCATCGGTGAGGGTGTCCTCCCAGTTATGCATGTCGAGGAACTGTTTGATGGTCTTCTCGAATTCGGCGTCGTCTTTGATCCGGGAAAGATACGTGTGAAAGTTGGCGGGAGGCACGCGGAGAAACGCGGCATCTGGTCCTTTCCCGTCTAACGTCGCTCCGTGACACCTGAGGCAGTGCTGCCGGTAAAGTCCCTGACCGTCTTTGAGATTGCCTGGGCGCGTCTCGGCGAGGACTGATGAGCTCGCCACGATCATCAGCCCACAGAGAAGGACCATCAGCCGACCTGCGTTCATCGCGATCACTTTCCTGCCTCAAGTGTCAATACGAGCACCCGGTCCAGAAGATTCACTTCTGCTTCGCCATCCGCTGCCCCATCTCAATAATCCGCCCTAATCATTCAAGCAACGTCTTGCCCGCCGGTTCACTCGACAACCCGGCTCGCACGCAAGCCCGCCTGCTGAAAATGATTCGGCAGCAGCATGATGCAGTTGGGGTTGAACCCCTGCTTTTTGAACGTCTCAATACTCCCCAGCACCTTCCCGCCCTTCGCCAAGTCGATCACCGTGATGGACCCGTCGCTCATGCCTTCCAAATTGAGCAGGCTATTTTGGACGAACAGATACCGTTCATCGGGCGACAGGACACTATGATGGGCGCCTGGAGCGGCGGGAATGGCTTGAAGAAACTTCGGCTGCCGCGGATCGGTAGTGTCATACAGATTGACAAACCCTGGCTTGGCGGTGGTGACGTACAAGCGGTCCCCCTTCGCGTTATAGAGCATTTCCAACGGCATCCCTTGTTCCCTTGCGCCGAAGTCATCTACCTGATTGAAGGAAAATGACTGGGCCTTCGGATCCCAGATCCCGGTCCACAGCGTCGCTTCGAACATATTGGTAATGTGCACCACCGGCGGATTCGCCTTCGGGGCAAACATGACTTCAACAGGGGCGGCTTTGGCGGGAGACGGTTTCGACGATACTTTGTGCGTCGCCAGCACCTTCCCGGTACTGGCCTCCAACACCGTGACCGTCTCACCCGCCTCCGCCATATTATCCGGCTTGACGGTGCTGGTGATGAGGACCCGATCAATGCCATTGTGAATCGCAATGCCGTGCGGATTCAGGATAAAGGCCGCTGCCGGGTCAGCCGCCCGGATGGTTTTGATCGGCGCATCGTTCACGGCATCACCCATAATCACCGTGCTCGAACCCATGCAAGTGAGGTACCAGGTCCGGTTATCTTCCGACACCACCAGGTCTTCCAGGACCTGGCAGTCCGGTACAGCAATGGCGCGCAGCCGATAGGGGAAGCGGGTGAGATCCACGACGTGCAGCACGGGTTTGCCTAAAGCCGTGATGTAGGCTTTCGTCCGATCGCGGTTGAAGAAGATGTGGTGAGCGACGAGGTCGGACGGAAGCGGAATCTCCATCAAGATGTTTCCGAAGTCCGACGACTCGGGATCAATGTCCATAATCGCGATCCCTTCTCGTCTCACCGGCTGGTCGGGCTTACTTTCATAGTTGAGGAGGGCAAGAATTTCCGCCGATGCCAGAGCAGTGCACGAGAGAAGCAGCACGAAGGTCAAGGAGAGGAATCGGAATGGTTTCATGGTAGCCTCCTTTCAGATTGCCAATGTCAGAAAAACTACTCCTTTCATCGGGTCTACGCAACGGGCGAAAATCCATAGGACTCCCCAACTAAGATCCCAGCACTCAAAACTCAGAACGGCTTCGCTAATTCCTCATTTCTAACTCCGCATTCGATCCGTATGGCAGCGACGGATTGAGATGACGCGATGTGGTAGCAGGGTGTGAACAGAGGTAGATCGGTGAGTGCAAACTGTTGGGTAAGCACCTCGGGCGTGGCGGTTTGGGTAAAGCGTCCACACATGCTGTCTGTATGTTGAGGCTAGGCCGACCGTCGAGAGGTGTCAAGCAGCCGTGAGATCACATGGAACGGTTCAGCGGCTGGATCAGCATCCTTCAATTCGGAGGCCGTGGCCGTAGGGATTCGTGGGACTGCTGGGATTGTAGGGACTCCCGGCGCCGAAGGGAGAGCCGAAACTGGTCTATCTCGTGTTTCTGGTCTATTTGGTCTGGCTTGTTGGCCGGACCGGCAAATTAACCAGAGAGCCAGACAGACCAAACCAACCAGATAGACCAGCCCGGCGTCTCGCACGTCCCGCCGATCGTCCATCCTAGGGCCACGGTGTGCGACACATTTTCGGCACGATGCTGAAAGATGCGACAGGAAGAACCGGACAGATCATGTGCTACATAAACCGGACAAATTAACTTGCTATCTACAGGCGGAGCACAAAGAAATGAGGCGATTATGTCTGACTTGCCACCCCAAAAGAAACCGCCTACTCTTGAAATAATCCAAGGGAGTGTGGAATGCGCGTGTATTGGAAATGGGTTATTAAATCAGTCCCGAGTTTAGTGTTTGGGTTGCTCATGTTGCTTTCGACAGTAACCCCTCGGCAAGCCCGCTCCAATGTGGAAGCCTGGTTCATATATTTCGGCATTGAAAATGTACCGCCATGGCTAGCTAATAAGTCCACAGATACATGGATATTTTGGATTGCGTTTGTGGGTTTCTGTGTCTGGGCTATTCACTTATATATGCGACCTAATTTAAGGAATGGCAAATTGTCCGTTATGATTCGTGAAGGAGAACCCTGGGTGCAGGTAGATCCAGGTATAGATCAGTCGCAGACAACGCACACCACCGGATGGCTGTATACCTATCGTATCGCCTTGGTCAACAGCGATGACTCTACCCTTAGGAATGTCGAAGTGAAATTGACTTCTTTGGAGAAGAAACCGGAGAATTTCCATGCAATTGGGAGTCATCTTAAACTGAGGCATGACCAGGTCGGAACAACGAACTTTAACGTGTACCCCACTAAAGATCCGCAATTTATGGATGCCATGTTTGTTGATGTATTCAAATTCTTTTTAGGTCCGAAAGGATATTCATTCCTTCGCGTCACTACGTTGCCAGAGGATAGTAATCGCCATCTTCCAGTAGACAAATATGATGTGAAAATCATGGCAACAAGTGAAAGTGGCGAAATGGCCATGGCTGAGATGGCATTCATTCCGCGTCCTGATCAAATTCCGGAGTTCAGATTACTCAAAATGCAATCATTTCCTGGCGCAACAAGCTCTTTGAGCTAAGCAACGTGTTGAAAGCTGGCAACTTGATAAGAACCAATGAGTCCGGACAGGGAATACAACTTTTATATCCGGGTGTTCTACCTACTAACGCTCTTTCCTCTTCCGCCACTCCCACGGCGGCAACGACTGCGGATCGGCCCACAAGCTTTTCTTCGCCTCTCGTGCTTCTGTCTCTAGCCCTTCCAATACCGTATCACCCAACACATACGTCCTATATCACCAGCCCCAGCCCTGATTAACTCCGTCCGTAGAGAGGGATTACAAGAGGCTAGACTAATGAACCAGCGAAGATTTGAGCAAGAAGAGCAGGAAGGGACAGATGACCAACATTGCTCATAAGGTCTGGACTCGCCGAGCCTGGCTACTCTGGTCCGTCAGAACTCTCGCGGCCTTAACTGTCACGCCAAGCAACCTCCTCGGTTTCGTGTGGAATCCATTTTCAGCGACCCGCATCCCGCTGTAGATTCATGCTGCGCCCCTCCTCTTGGTGACTGTGCTCTTATCCGCTCATCCATCCGCAAGAACAGACCCAAGGTGCCATGGGATCTTGCTTCGTCAACCAGCGTCCACAACAGGGACAATGCCTCGTCCAGGCCTGCCGCTGTCCGCAACCTGGGGGACTCCCGCTAGGAAGTCTGACACGATCTTGCCGATGGCATAGCACCATTCAGCCACCCCATGGATTCTGCTTCTTGGCGTAAAGGTATTGCCAAGGACACGAGAAATCTCTACAGCTTTGGTGGGGAATAACCCTCTCGAAAGAGCCAGGCAGACTCGTCCAAGCTAAGTGCATCCCCCTTTGCTGTATAGTGGCATTGTCAAGCCGCTAGCCTGATGAACGCCTCTGCTCCAAGATGGACTTCCTCATCCTGATAGTCCGGCTCACCACTAGGAAGCACCAAGACCTTCTCCTGTCGGGCCAGGCGATTCTGCTCGATCACGGTGTCAGAGACATGACTGCAATTCACACAACGCCAACTGGTCGTCCACATCTGTCCAAGTGCGCCCTGAAGGTCTAGGAATCGATCTTCTACCATGAGACCCAGGCAGCGTGAGCAGGTCATGATCGCCCTCCTTGGTACAGGCCGTGGCACTCGTCGCTCATGAAAAAAGAATAGCGCACCCTATCGCCAACGATAGACCCAAGAGAGGTACCTCGGAAGTAGGCCAGCTGTATTTAGAAATCGGCTGGCGCGATTCTGGAGATGTGGGGTTAGCGCAAGCCGGACCGCAAGGCCAGCGGAAGACGTGGCAAGTAAGACGGGAGGGATCGCCTCAACTGTCGCCACTCCCACGGCGGCACCGGCTGCGGATCGGCCCACAAGCCTTTCTTCGCCTCTCGGGCTTCTGTCTCTAACCCTTCCAGCACCGTGCCCCCCGGCGCATACTTCCGGCACCTCCAGCACCAGCCGTCTTTGACAAGTTCCTAATTGAGATTCATCCCATCGGGCAGGATCACGTCTCCAATGGTGAGCTTGTATTCGTCATGGCCATGCGTCTGGATCGTGACTTCCTTCCCAAAGGCGAGGTCAGCGACGGCGTGCTTGGCGCGTATGCCGTAATCCTGGTTTTTCTCCGGCCAGTCGATCCCGCTCAGTCGGATACGTTCAGGGCGTTATGCAGAACTTCGAGGGTGTCGCCGTCGAGGACGGCAACGACGGAGCCGGTGAAGTCGGCGGCTTAGAAAATAGTTGGGATGAGCACGGCTGCCAGCAGCGGGAATTGTGTCCTGTGCGGGACCATGGTCGTCACAAGGTGGCTACAGATTGCCATCGCGTTGCGCGTCGATAAGGAATTGGAGCGTGGTTGCGCGCAGGGCATCCTTCAAATCGTCGGTGAAGAAGTTCAGCCAGGCAAACGGGAGC
>Ga0209048_10006013_pt1 | contig 11405 bp, 9 predicted proteins | sample FrelakmetCRP12CR_FD_187146 | JGI IMG/M metagenome (GOLD analysis project Ga0209048, IMG submission 187146) | Freshwater lake sediment microbial communities from the University of Notre Dame, USA, for methane emissions studies - CRP12 CR (SPAdes)... | ecosystem: Environmental > Aquatic >... | reverse complement strand
GTAATTCCAACGCGAAGCCTCATCGCGCATTCTCACTGATGACGCGTCGCTCGCAAGGGACGCGCGATGAGGCGCGCCATAGCGCGCGACCGAAAACAAACAACAGCGTCAAGAATCCAACAATCGGGGGGACTACAATTAGACCGACCGCGGCCAAAGCAGGAACTCCGAAACGATGTTTACGGTAAAACTGCGCTGGCGAAAGCAATTCTGGGTTTGCCACCCCGCGTTCGTGCAAAAGGGCGAAGAGATCGCGGGTATTTGAAGGCGTAATTTCGGATTTCTTGGCCGCATCAATAAGAAAGCATGTCGTGGATGAATCCTCGCCATAAATCAAATCCAGAATGGCCCAGATAACGAGGACGAATCCGAGCCCCATATTAGGCCTTACGGTCGGGTATTAACCGGCCAATCGCTAAAACGTCCGGATGTACGCCTTCTGGCGCAGGCCGGCCATCCAGAGTTCCTGCTGCCGCTGCGATTCTTCCTGGAGCAACTTCTTTTCGATCTCGGGCCGGAGCTTGGCAAACGATGGCGTATCGCCGCCACGCTTTTCGTCGACCTTCAGGATGTAATAATTTGGTCCCAGTTCGATGATGTGGCTCACTCTGCCCGCCGGGAGATTAAAAGCGACTTTTTCCAGCGGCGCGGCCAAGGTCTTGCGTTCGATCCATCCCCAATCGCCCCCCAGATCGCGGGTACTGTCTTCTGAGTACATTTGCGCCATGCGGTCGAAGGGCGCGCCATCAGCCAGTTTGCCGAGAATCTCCTCGGCGATCGCTTTCTGTGCTTCCGAATTACCTTCGGCGGCGTGGGTTGGAATCATGATCATGCGCAACCTGACCTCTTCCTTGGCGGTGAATTCCGCGCGGTGTTTGGCGTAGTATTCCTCGATCTTCGCGGGCGGGATCATCGTGGATACCTTAACGTTCTTGCTGCGCATCGCCTGGACGATGATTCGCTCCTTCTCCTGTTTCTTAAACTCGGTCAGCGAATAATTCTGCGCCTGTAACGTTTTGATAAAGGCCTGACGATCGCCACCGAAGCTTTCCCGAATGATGTCGTCGACGCGTTCGTCGACGAAATGATCTGGTAATTCGAACTTTTCCTTGGCGAAAGACTGCACAATCAACTGGCGATCGATCAGGTCTTTGAGCGCAGCCGCCCGGGCCGCCTGAAGCTGTTTCGCCAACTCCTCTCCCTTGAACTGTGAAACCAATAGCCTCTCGCGCGGTGCTGAAACGCCCCGCACTTGCGAGTAGGTGATGACATCGCCGTTTACGATCGCCGCAATGCCGTCAATCACCCGGCTCTCGGCGGCGAGCGCGCCGTGGCAGAGCGGGGAAAGCAGGATAACGAAGCCTGCCAGCACAGCGATTGATAACGGGCGGATCATGGGATCTAGATTTTCTTGATTAATTCCAAAACTTCGATGAGTTGGCGGTCGATTCTGTCCGTACTAATGCGAGGGAACTTGCCCCCCACAAGCAGAAAATCGCCGCGCCGGGTGAGCATTAATTTTCCTTCGCGCACCTCGACTCGAGTGACGCCGGCCTTGGCCGCAGCGAGCTTGATTTCGGTCAGAACGAGCAAATTGTCAACCGTCGGTGGAAATTTCCCGAAGCGGTCGCGCCAGTCTTTTCGCAGGCGCTCCCATTGTTCGCGTGTCGTGATTTCCGCGAGATTTCGATATGCCTGGATTCGGAGCGCTGGATCGACGACGTAGCTGGTCGGGATGAAGGCGGGCACGCGCTCTTCTGGTCCGAGTTGCACGAACTCCGGTTCATTCGTGGCCACAAAATCAAGCCGCACCTCCACCTCCAGACGCATCCTCGACCTCTCCCCCTTCAATTGGGCGACCGCCTGTTTGAGGAGCCGGCAATAAAGATCAAAGCCGACGGCCATGATGTGACCGCTCTGCGCGGTGCCGAGGATGCTGCCGGCGCCGCGGATTTCGAGGTCTCGCATGGCGATACGAAAACCGGCGCCTAACGAGCTGTATTGTTTAATGGCGTTAATGCGCTTGCGCGCCGCCCCCACAGTCATCATTTCGCGCGGGAGAAGCAGGTAGGCGTAGGCCTTGTGTTCGGCGCGGCCAACCCGTCCGCGCAATTGATAGAGGTCGGCCAGGCCGAACCGGTCCGCGCGGTCGATGATGATGGTATTCGCGTTTGGAATATCCAGACCGCTTTCGATGATAGTTGTGCAGACAAGGACGTCGATCTTGCCGGCCACGAAGCGCGCCATGACCGACTCCAGCTCGTCGGCGTCCATCTGCCCGTGACCAAACTCAACCCGCGCCTGCGGGCAAAGCTCGCCAATCCGGTCGCGCATCCTCTCGATCGATTGCACCCGGTTGTGCAGGAAATAGACCTGGCCTTGTCGCTCAAGCTCGCGGTTGATGGCGTCGCGAATGATGCGCTCATCGTAGCCACAAACGACGGTCTCAACCGGAAGGCGATTCAGTGGTGGCGTCTCGATCGTGGACATGTCCTTTACGCCGACCAGGGACAAATAGAGCGTGCGGGGGATTGGCGTTGCCGAAAGAGTGAGCACGTCCACGAGCTTAAAGAGTTCTTTGAATTTTTCTTTGTGGAGGACGCCGAAGCGCTGCTCTTCGTCGATTACGACCAGACCAAGGTCCTTGAAAATGACGTCGCCGGAAATGAGCCGGTGCGTGCCGATGACGATGTCGATGCCGCCTTCGCGTAGAAGCTGCAAGACCTTGCGCTGTTCAGCTTGGGACCGGAAACGACTCAGCATTTCAATGCGGACCGGGTAGTCGAGCATGCGCTGCCGGAAAGTCTCGAAATGTTGCTGCGCGAGCACCGTGGTCGGGGCGAGGACGACCGCTTGCTTGCCTTCCATGACCGCCTTGAAAGCGGCGCGAATTGCCACTTCCGTTTTTCCAAAACCGACGTCGCCGCAAATCAGGCGGTCCATCGAACGCGGCTGCTCCATGTCGCGTTTGGTGGCAGTGATGGCCGTGAGCTGATCCGGCGTCTCCCGGTAGGGAAACGAATGTTCGAACTCGCTTTGCCATTTTGTGTCGGGGCTGAAGGCGTGGCCCAGCTGAGTTTCGCGCTCGGCTTGGACGGCCAGCATTTTCCCGGCGTAATCGAAAATGGAGGCGACCGCATTTTTCTTGGCGCGCGCCCATTTTGCATCTGCGAGCGAGCTAAGCGGCGGCGATCTTTTTCCTACGCCGACATAGCGCGAGACGAGATATGCTTGCTCGAGTGGGACGTAGAGTTTGGATTCATTCGCGAATTCCAGTGCCAGGACTTCCTGCGTTCTGCTGTTCTGCGTGGGAACGCGCATCAGTTGCAGAAAGCGTCCGACGCCATGCTCAAGGTGAACGACGAGATCGCCTTCATTGAGCTCGCTGAAATCGATCTGGGCGCGGTTGCGGCCCGTTTTTTCTGCGCGCTGCAACCGGCGCCGTCCATGCGCTGTGTATCGGCCGAATAGTTCCGCGGCGGAAAGGACCACGAGGTTTCCATCGGGAAAGACGAATCCACGCTGGAGTGTTCCTTCGACCAGCTCGATGCCATCGAGATCGGGAGCGGTCCGTGACTGCTGCAGGTTCGCCTTGTTGTGAGCTGGCCCTCGGTCAGGGACCGCCGCGACAGAACTTCCCATGATTTCGCGAAAACGTTCAATCTCGCCTTCCGTCTGGAAGTAGATAACGATGCGGGAACCGCTTGCGCGCCACTCTTTCAACCTGGCCAGGAAACGGGCTCTTTTCGCCTCGACCAGCATGAAATCGCCCACGGCGAAATCGCCGATGTCGCAGCCCGCGAAGGCGCCGCGAAAATCCTCCGGTTCGTCGCCACCGAACCAGCCTTCGCCAATGAGGATATCGGTGTCTCTCTTCTCATTCGGTTCGATCCCGATGCGAAGGTGACTCGGTGTCATGTAATCGCGGACCGTTCCCGATTGATCTTCGGCGGTGCCAAGGAGAATCTCGACGCCGGGCAGGTTTCGCACGGAAGTTTGCGTGTCGACATCGAACTCGCGTAGCGATTCAACGTCATCGCCAAAGTATTCCGCGCGGACCGGCCGCTGCGCTTGCCACGAAAACAGATCGAGGATTCCGCCGCGTACGGCGAACTGACCCCGCGTGGTGACCTGAGCGACACGTTCGTAACCGGCACCCGCGAGCGCTTCGATCGTGCGCTCCATGGAATCGCGTGAACCGCGCCGAAGTGGCAGAACTGCAGCGTTCAGGGCGGCCGGATTGGGCGCCGCCTGATCAAGCGCTGTACGAGTGGCAATGATTACCCACGGACCCTTGTCGCGTTGAACGCGATTCAGGAGAGCAAGCCGTTCTGCCATGAGTTCCGGATCGGGCAGAATGTTTTCTACGGCGGCGAATTCGGCCTCCGGCAGAAAGAGCGCATCGGGCAGCCAATTTAGGAGGCTTTCATAAAGCAACTCTTGCGAACGAACCGTTGGGCAGAGGACCCAAATTGTTTTGTGAATCTCTCGAGCGATCGCGGCGACAAGAAACGCCTGTGCCGGTTCGGTCACATGCGAGAACGCTACGGGAAGCGCGCCCCTTCCCAGATCGCCCAATTTCTGTGAGATCGAGTCCGTCCCGATGACCACGGCCGGCAGGTGATCGCTCGAAGAATCTTCCACTGGCAATGTTTCGCCGGATCGCGCCGAACTTCAAACCCTTGGCAGGAAAAACGCCCTATTCCCTCCTGGGTCGATGACCTTAACCGCGCGCTCGCGATTGCGGGCAGGAGGGAAGAATTACATCCGTCGACCAACCGCTTCCGCGACAGCCCTGAGCCGTGGCACTAGATCCGCAAAAACATCCGGCAAGATCGCTTGTTCGCCGTCGCTCTTGGCAAACTGCGGAGAATCGTGCACCTCGATCATGACGGCGTCGGCTCCCGCGGCCACCGCGGCGAGCGCCATCTGGGGCACGAAGTCACGAAGGCCGATTCCGTGAGTGGGATCAACGACGACCGGGAGGTGTGTCTTCGATTTCAGAATGGGAACCGCGTTGAGATCGAGCGTGTAACGTGTGGCGTTTTCGAACGTTCGAATGCCACGTTCGCAAAGGAGCACATTCATATTCCCTTCGCTCAAGATGTATTCGGCGCTCATGATCAAATCGCTGATCGTTGCGCTAAAGCCCCGCTTGAGCAGAACCGGCAGGGGACTGCGTCCGACTTCCTTCAGGAGCGAAAAGTTCTGCATGTTGCGCGCGCCGATCTGCAGGCAATCGGCGTATTTCTCCACCACGGGCAAATCTCTTGCGTCCATGATTTCAGTGATGACGGGCAAACCGGTTTCGCGCCGCGCTTCGGCGAGGAAACGGAGGCCGTCTTCTCGCAGGCCCTGAAAGCTGTAGGGCGAGGTGCGTGGTTTGAAGGCGCCGCCGCGCAGGATGTGCGCCCCCCGTTCCTTTACCGTGCGCGCGATGGACGAGATCTGCTCCTGACTTTCAACTGAACAGGGCCCGCAAATCAACACCACGTTCTCGTCCCCGCCAATTCTTACCCCTCCCACTGCGACAGGTGACGCGGCCCCGCGAAATTCATAGGACGCAAGCTTGTATGGTTTCTCCACGGGAACGATGGCCTCTACCCCGGGCATGGCGGCGAGCGGCTTTTCGCGGATGCGATCTTCCGCACCAATGACGCCGATAATAACGCGGGAGGCGCCACGACTAATCTGAGCATCCAAACCGAATTCGCGCACGCGTGCTACCACCCGCTCGATTTGTTCTTCCGTGGCGTTTGGCTGGGTGATGATGATCATGGCACGATCGACAGAGACACGATCATGTCTCCGGTAACCGCGAAGTGCAAGCCGAGAGCCGTCGGGTTCGCGGCCCACTCCAGTATTTCAGCAGGCTCCTAGTGAGTAATCGTCACGGGCGTTCCCTGCGAAACGGCCTTGAAGAAATTTTCCGCCATGAACTCAGGCATCCGGATACACCCGTGGGAAGCAGGATAACCCGGCAAGTAGCCCGCGTGCATGCCGACCCCGCCAACAATGCGCATGAAAAAGGGCATGGGCGCGCCCTTGAAGTGTGTGCCGGGCGGCTTGGGATCTTTGCCCTCTTCGACATTGGCCATCACGACGTTATCGGCCGAATCAACGTAGTCGCCATACTTGGTTGAGACGTGGTCGACGTCTTTTTGGATGATCGAAAATTGACCGCTTGGAGTAGTCAGGCCCTCCCGGCCAGTGGAAAGCTGCGAAACGCCTACCAGTTGGCCGCTTTTGTAAAAATAGGCACGTTGTTCGCTCAGCTTAATCTTAATCGAAGGTTTCCCGGACATACCGTCGCCATCCCAATAGGAAACGGAATCTTGCGGTGCGGACGAAGAGGCCCGGTTGCGGCCGTAGGCGCCGCCCATGTATTGCGATTGAGCGGCTGAACCGTCTCCTTCACAAGACGCCAAAAGAAGAGCCAGGATGGGGGCCGGACACAGCCTTAGCGAACGGGAGAATAAGCGAGACATAATGCGAAACCGGGAACGAGGTTTCTAACGGTCATCGAGTCGAAAGTCAAGATGACCAGGCCGAGGGTGCGGACGGTGAAGGAGCGCGATTAGCCGCGCTTCTTACGCGGGTGCTGGCTTGTATTTTGCTCTTTCTGGCGGAGAATTGCGACCATTCGCCGCCTTCCGTGCGCTGCTCATGCCAACTTACGAATACTCATGCGAGAAGTGCGGAAAGACTTTCGAGACCTACCAGTCGATGCGGGACGACCCGCTTCGCGAGTGTCCGAAGGAACTTTGCCGGCAGAAAAAATGGGGACACGGCAAAGTTAAACGGCTTCTCGGGACGGGCGCAGGATTGATCTTTAAGGGGTCGGGATTCTATATTACCGACTACCGCAGTAATTCTTACAAGGAGGGCGCAAAGAAGGATGCGCCAGCAGCTCCGGTGGTAAATGGTGAAAAATCTTCTGGACCGAAGGGGAGCGGCGGTAGCAAAACAGAGTCGGTGCCCGCGAAAGAGTCCGAGATGAAACCGAAAAAACAGGCGAGCAAATGACAACCAAACAAATGGTCAAGTTAGTTTGTCCGGAGTGCCAGCGCCAAAACGAGCCCGAGCGTATTTATTGTCACGATTGCGGCGCGCGGCTTGATCGTTCGGCCCTGGCGAAAGTCGCACCCAAGCTGGAAGACCCGGAGGAAACACAAAAGCGACTGAAACAACTGCTCGATCCCGGCCGCCTGCGGATACGACTGCTCTTTTTCAAGATCTGCAAGACGATCCTTGGCGCATGCGCGCTGGCTGCGCTTATTCAGATATTGCGCCCTCCGGAGGTTCCCGAGCGCCTGAAGAACGTTGAATTACAACAGATCAGTCTCGATCTCGAAAATGCCACGATGAATCACAGCTCTGCGTCCCTGCAATATACCGAGACCCAGGTGAACGGGTTCCTTGTCAGCGCGTTGAGAACCAAACAGGCCGCCTTGAACAAGCTGCTTCAATTTGAGCGCGCCATCGTGAACTTCGATGAGAACGTTTGCCGCATCACGGTGGAGCGTTCGTTGTTCGGCTTTTCTGTGTTCACCGCGACCTCCTACAAGGTCACGCTCCAAAATGGGACGCTGAAGGCCTCAAACGACGGGGGAAGTATCGGGCGCCTGCCGATTCACCCAACCGCCATGACCTACGGCGACATTCTTTTCAGCGACGTGTGGGCGGCCCTGGACCGCGAGAAGAGATTGGTCGCGAAGATGGGTTCCATAGAATTCCATCCGCAGTTGGTGATCCTTACCCCCAAGCAGAAGGAGTAGCGCGCTCGAAGGTTGCGTTGATTTTGGCGCTGCCGTCCCGCCCGCTGCGGGATTGGCCGAGATCGCTGCGGATATCGGCACTGCGCTTCGCGCCTTGACCTGATATTTCAACAGGCTCCTTCGGTGCCGCGGCCAGAGGCCGCGCGCCCACCCGGATCGGTTCCACCCATTTGGGCGGGATCTACGCAGGGGCGGTCATTTCAGGCTACCCTGGGGTCAAAGTTTTCCTGCTCGCGTTTCGCGAGCCTGTTTGCGATTCTCGCATCCCCCCCATGATTCCTGTCTGCCCCGCGATTTTCACGGTGTTGTGCGCTCTTGCTTGCACGCCTCCGGCTCGGGCCATGTTTCCGGAACGCAGTGTCAGCACGTCCCGTCAATTCCTGGTCTACGGGCCTGACATTCAGTTGCGCGGTCTGATTTGCGATCTCGCGGAGAGAAGCAAGCGGGACGTTCTGCAACTGATCGGTCAGCGCGACGAGTGGAGGACACCGATTGTGATCCACGTGCAGGGTCCCCAGGCAAACCTGCCGGAAATTCCGCGCGCCTCCTTGAGTCTTAGCCAGACTGGCTTCGGCCTAAAATTTCAACTGAACCTGATCGTGGTGTCCGATGCGGTGCAACCGGAGATTCGACGCGCGCTTCTGAGCGCTGTTCTCGTCGAAATAATGTATCGGCGCGTGCCCGAAGTGCCCGCGGGAACAACCTGTCCGCCACCACCTGAATGGCTGCTCGATGGGCTTCAAGGGGACATTGGCGGCATGACCCGCGCTCTAGCGGCGCCGGCGGCTGCGCGCAAGATTCTATCCCTCGAGGAACTCTTGCGGCAACGACCTGCTTCGCTCGATTCGGCCGGCCGTTCGCTTTACTGCGCGTATTCCGTCGCGCTGCTTGAGCTACTTACTCAGATGCCTGACGGACGGCATCGCCTGGCCCGGTTCATCGACGATCTTCCTGCCGCTTCGGATGATGGAGTGGCGCATCTTCGAGCGCAATTCCCAGAGTTGTTCGATCCAACCGGCAGCTCGCGGAAGGTCTGGCTGCCGCACATCGCTCGACTGTCAGCCAGCCAGTCCTGCCCATTGTTCAGCGGGGAAGAAAGCGAGCGGGTTCTGGATGAGTTATTGAGTGCAAGAATCTCGCGAGCCGGTTCTGAAGAAAGGTATCAACTCCACGAGTTTTCAAAGTTCATTCGCGACGTGTCGGTCAGGCCCGCTCTCGTCCGCCTGCGCAAAGAGTTGAGTGCCCTCGTCGCACAAGCGAGTCCGATCTATCGCCCGGCGATTTTCGAATATGAAAAGATCGCAACGCTGCTGGCGCGCGGAAAAACGAACGGAATCGCGGAGCGCCTGGCCCGCGTGAGCGTGTCTCGGAAGCGGCTCTCCGCTCAAATGCGGAAGATCGATGATTACATGAATTGGTTCGAGGCCACCCAGTCGCGTGGGCCGAGCGGAGTTTTCGCGGATTATATGAAAGCTGCCGATTTGGCGGATCGGCCGGCCGAGAGACGGCGCGATGCCATCTCAGTTTATCTCGACGCGCTCGAAACGCAGTTTTAGGATTGATCTCGATGCACAAATCGATTCCTGAAACGATCGACTACATCGAGATGCCCTCGAAGGATCTCGCCGCCACCAGGGATTTTTTCACGCAACTTTTCGGATGGTCCTTCCAGGATTACGGCCCGGATTATTGCGCCTTCGACGACGGCCGCACGACGGGTGGTTTCTTCGGCTCGGAAATCGCAGGCAGTGTGGCGACCGGCGCTCCGCTGATTGTGTTTTACCAATCCGATCTCGGAAAGGCTCGCGCGGAAGTCGCCCGTCTCGGTGGAAGAATTACGCGGGAAATCTTCGAATTCCCCGGTGGTCGCCGTTTTCACTTCGAAGCGCCTGGCGCCGGTGAGTTTGCGATCTGGTCGGAGTAGATGGGGTGGTGCCTCCAGGACGGTTCACCTCGCGTCGCCATCATTAATTGGGAGCCACGAGGTGAGCTGCAGCTAAACCGTTCCGTCCTGGATCGATTCAAGAAAACCAAAAAAAGGGGTCTGCTCTGCTGCGTAACGCGTGTAGAAATGCACTTGGATTCCGCGACAGGCAACGGATCGACAAAAGGTTGAGGGCATAACGCCCTGAACCGGTCATGAATTGGAGGGGTAAGACGATGATAGGGAAAATATTGGGTTATTTCGCGCTTCCACTGCTTTTGTTAGTGAGCAACAGCACTGGGAATTCTGCACCACCATCCACAGGAAAAAGCCCGAAGGGGCAGACCGGAACTCTTGAAAAGATGATCGTCGCGGGTGGAACCGTGACGATGGATCTCGATTGGAGTCGACTCAGTAGAAACGACTCTGCGCTCAAGATTTTGAAACTGGATACTCTCCGTTTTGACGTGGATCCCAATTCCTTTTTCACGATCCGTCTCTTTAACGGTATCCTCCGGGGTTCCGAGCCGGGCTCGATCAGATTGGTCTGGGGAAGCACCAAGGTGCTTCCGGAGCCGCTGAAGGCGTCATCAAGCCAGCTCGTTCTCGAAAAGACCCGTTCGGGTGAGCAATTTGACCTGGTGGTTCGTGACGGCAAGACCGGCTTCGTCATTTTTAACATTGAAGGAGATCTCACTGATTACGATGCCGCGGCACACCTGCTCAACGTGAGTGGTGGAAGGCTCCTGGTTTCAGAAGAGCTTGCTCACAAGCTGGGGCGACCCGCCGATGCTGGCCTGGTTGTCGGGGAAATCTCGATCGCAACGACAATGGTTCCGATCGAGATTACTACATTCGCTAACGGCGCACCCAAATCGTCCATCCTTCCTCCGCGAAGGGGCCATCAGCCGCATGATCCAAATTCTGTTCCGGGACCCGATATCATCGTGGGAGATATGTTTGGGCTCCAGCAGTATGGGAGTAGCGGAACGCAGGTTGGCTTGGGGATTGGAACGGACTCTTGCAACAACGGGGACCAGGAAGTGCATTTTTATGCCTTGTCGAACCCTGACCATCCGATCGTTTCACAAAATCTCTATCGGATGAGCGGCGGAGCGAACAATGACGAACGTCTTGAGCAAATTGGCCAGGCCTGGGTGAAGCATACATTCGGGGCGGACGCGCTGGATGACTGCAGCTTTGGCTGCATCCCTCCTCCATTTTTTTCGACGCTTGGTGTGGGCTGCTCTGATGCTTACGCCTCAAGTCAAAATGCGAGTCAGACCGACCATGTCGGTGCCTTGGGTTCCCGCGCATGGATAAATCCCTTTACCGGCGCCATCGCAGGGGCCAATCCCAGGCCAGAAAATCACTCAGGCCACGTTCACAACGGCACGTCGCATCGGATTCTGGTAGAAGCGAATGACCTGAACACAACGATGAATCCCGGTGCGACGTATTACGCTGAAGTCCAATACGACAGTATGCATGAGTACGCGTGGTGTCAGGCCCATCCCGGGCAATGCAACATGTTTAACAATGCGTCCTTCCGTCGTTACAATGTCAGTGGCACGACGAGTTTCACCTTTTCGGAGGTTGGGTTCACTTCGAGCATGACCCCGGCCACGGATGGCTGGCCTGAAGCGACCAGTGTTACAATTGAGCCCGAGCCGGGTGCCGATGGGCGGGCGTTCATTGTCTAC
>Ga0209048_10006012_pt1 | contig 11407 bp, 5 predicted proteins | sample FrelakmetCRP12CR_FD_187146 | JGI IMG/M metagenome (GOLD analysis project Ga0209048, IMG submission 187146) | Freshwater lake sediment microbial communities from the University of Notre Dame, USA, for methane emissions studies - CRP12 CR (SPAdes)... | ecosystem: Environmental > Aquatic >... | reverse complement strand
CGCCTTCTGCGCGATGCGCGCGATCAGCTCCTCGATCTTCTTGCCGGTGACCATCATCAGGTCGGCGAGCTCGTCGATGACGACGACGATGAACGGCATTTCGTCGATCGGCTCCGGCGCGTCGGGCGTCAGCGAGAACGGATTGGTGAGCGGCTTCCCGGCCTTCCGCGCCTCGGCGACCTTCGCGTTGTAGCCGCCGAGATTGCGCACGCCGAGCGTCGACATCAGCCGGTAGCGGCGCTCCATTTCGCCGACGCACCAGTTGAGCGCGTTGCCGGCGAGCTTCATGTCGGTGACGACCGGCGCCAGCAGGTGCGGAATCCCCTCGTAGACCGACAGCTCGAGCATCTTGGGATCGACGAGGACGAGCCGCACCTGCCGCGGCTCCGCCTTGTAGAGCAGCGACAGGATCATCGCGTTGACGGCGACCGACTTGCCGGAGCCCGTCGTGCCGGCGACGAGCAAGTGGGGCATCTTCGCGAGGTCGGCGATCACCGCCTTGCCCGCGATGTCCTTGCCGAGCGCGAGCGTCAGCGGGCTGGCATTGTCGTTGTACGTGGCCGACGACAGGATCTCGGTGAGCTTGACGATCTGCCGCTTCGGGTTGGGCAGCTCGAGCCCCATGCAGGACTTGCCGGGGATGGTCTCGACGACGCGTATCGACACCACCGAGAGAGCGCGCGCGAGGTCCTTCATCAGGTTCACGATCTGCGCGCCCTTCACGCCGATCGCGGGCTCGATCTCGTAGCGCGTGATCACGGGCCCTGGGTACGCCGCCAGCACCTTGACCGCGACGCCGAAGTCGGCGAGCTTGCGCTCGATCAGCCGCGACGTGAACTCGATCGTCTCGGCGCTCACCGCTTCCTGCGCGGACGGCGCGTCGTCGAGCAACGCCAGAGGCGGCAGCGGCGAGTCCGGCATGTCGACGAACAGCGGCCGCTGCCGCTCCTTCACCACGCGGTCCGACTTCGGCTGCTCTGCCGCCGGGGGCACGACGACGACCGGCTCGTGCTCGATGACCTCGTACTTCGCCTGGACGACCGCTTCGCGCACGGCCAGCGCCTGCGCGCCGAGCTCGCGGTCCCTGCGCTCGTCGGCCCTGCGCCTGACCCACGCGACCGCGCCTTCGAGGCCGGCGCCCACGCGCTCCATCACCTTCAGCCAGGACATCCCGAAGAAAAGCGAGCAGCCGACGGCGAAGAGCGCGAGCAGGAACAGCGTCGCGCCATTGAAGCCGAGGAGCCGCGCCAGCGCGCGGCCGCTCAACTCGCCCAGCGCGCCTCCCGGCCCCTGCGGCAGCGCCGCGGGAATGTTGTAGAGGCGCAGCCCTTCGAGCGCGGCGCTCGAGAGCAGCACCAGCGCAAAGCCGAGGACGCCCAGCGACAGCGGGTGATCCGATGCGACCTCGGGATGCCCGATGCGCCGATAGCCCGCGACGACCAGCACGACCCCCGCGACGACCCACCACCACGCGGAGAACCCGAACAGGTAGAGCAGGAGGTCGGAGAGCCACGCGCCGGCGACGCCGCCCCGGTTCGCGATCGGCGCACCGACCCCCGAGAACGACCATCCTGGATCCGCGCGCGAATACGTGGCGAGGATCAGTGCGAGCCAGGCGAACGCGGCGACGACGAGCAGCCACCACGACTCGCGGACCAGCCGGGCGAAGCGCGGTGACAGCGCGGCCGCGGGCGCCGCGGCGGCCGTGTTCCGGCGCCGGCTGCTAGCGTCTTTCTTTCGGAAAAACATTGATTTGCCGCACTGACTTCACGTGGTGAATTATACACGGGCGGCCGCGGCCAATGCATCAGGCGCGTCGGGCCGCACACCGGTTGGAGTGCCGGGCGCCGCCCCCACATCAAGTAGAATCGAACGACTTGCCAAGCGAGAAAGCCATGTCGACGAAACACGCCCGCCTGCTGATCCTGGGCTCCGGCCCTGCCGGCTACACCGCCGCAGTATACGCGGCGCGTGCAAACCTCGAGCCGGTGCTGATCACCGGCCTCGCGCAGGGCGGCCAGCTCACGACGACGACCGACGTCGACAACTGGCCGGCGGACGCCGACGGCGTGCAGGGCCAGGAACTCATGGAGCGGTTCCGCAGACACGCCGAGCGCTTCGACACCGAGATGATCTTCGACCAGATCCACACGGCGAAGCTAGGCGAGAGCCCGCTCCGGCTGATCGGCGACAGCGGCGAGTACACGTGCGACGCGCTGATCATCGCGACCGGCGCGTCGGCGCGCTACCTCGGGCTGCCGTCGGAGCAGACGTTCATGGGCAAGGGCGTCTCGGCATGCGCGACCTGCGACGGCTTCTTCTACAAGGGACAGGACGTGATCGTCGTCGGCGGCGGCAACACCGCCGTCGAGGAGGCGCTGTACCTTTCGAACATCGCGAAGACCGTGACGGTGGTCCACCGCCGCGACCGTTTCCGCGCCGAGGCGATCCTCGTCGACAAGCTGATGGCGAAGACGAAGGACGGCGGCAATATGCGCGTGCTCTGGAGCCACACGCTCGACGAAGTTCTGGGCGACGCGAGCGGCGTCACCGGCGCGCGGATCAAGGACGTCAGGAGCGGCGCCACGCGTGACCTCGCCGTGATGGGCGTGTTCGTCGCCATCGGCCACACGCCGAACACGGGCATCTTCGAAGGCCAGCTCGCGATGGCCGGCGGCTACATCAAGGTGAAGAGCGGCACCGACGGCGACGCGACGGCGACCAGCGTGCCCGGCGTGTTCGCGGCCGGCGACGTCGCCGATCACGTCTACCGGCAGGCGGTCACCTCGGCGGGCACGGGATGCATGGCGGCGCTCGACGCCGAGGCTTACCTCGAAGAGCACGGCTGAGCGCGGCCGGCCACGCGGGCGGCCGGACATCGATGGCGAAACTTTCCGACCTGAAGAAGCTGGTCGACGAGGCGCGCGCGAGCTCGCCGGTCGTCGAACCGGCGCGCCCGGCGAAAGCGCGCGGCAGGCACCCTGCGCCGCCGACGCGCCGGGCCATCGCGGCGGCCCCGCATGCAGAGGGCGACATCGACCTCGCCAACGCGTTCGCCGACGTGCAGAAGCTCCCTGCGTCGACCCGCGCGACGCATGCACGACCGCGGCCGGCGCCGATTCCGCGGCAGCGCCTCGCCGACAATGCCGAAGTGCTGGTGGCCTCCAAGTACGGCACCGAGCCGGCCCCCGAGAGCTGGGAGATCGGACAGGAGCACGAGGCCGGGCAGACGTATCTGCGCCGTGGCCTGGGCAGCGACATCCTCGGCAAGCTGCGGCGCGGCCACTGGTCGGTGCAGGGCGAGATCGACCTGCACGGCCACACCACGGACGAGGCGCACGACGCGCTCGCCGATTTCCTCGACGACGCGAGGCAGCGCGGCTACCGCTGCGTACGGGTCATCCACGGCAAGGGGCTCACCTCGCCCAACAAGGAGCCGGTGCTGAAGGGCAAGGTCCGCAAGTGGCTGTCGCACTGGGACGACGTCCTCGCCTACTGCGAGGCGCCGCCGCACGCGGGCGGCGGCGGCGCGGTGCTGATCCTGCTGCGGGGCAGGTAGGAATCGCACGTTCCGGCCGTTCAAAGCACGCGGTGCGCAAGCGCGGGCAGCTCCCCGCGCACCTTCGCGAGCCGCGCCGGATCGATGTCGCCGACGATGAATCCGGGGCCCTGGTCGTGCTCGGCGACGATCGCTCCCCACGGGTCGATCAGCACCGAGTGGCCATATGTGCGCCGGCCGCCGGGATGCGAGCCGCCCTGCGCCGCGGCGAGCACGTAGCACTGGTTCTCGACGGCCCGCGCGCGGAGCAGCAGGTGCCAGTGCGCGGCGCCCGTCGTCGCCGTGAACGCCGCCGGCACGAGGATCAGCGCGAGCGTGCCCATCCGGCGGTAGAGCTCGGGAAAGCGCAGGTCGTAGCAGACCGAAAGACCGGCGCGCCCGCAGGGCAGCTCCAGCGTGACGACGTCCGTTCCCCGCTCGATCGTCCTGCCTTCGTCGTAGCGCTCGTCGCCGCGCGTGAACGCGAACAGGTGGATCTTGTCGTAGCGCGCGACGCGCCGGCCGTCGGGACCGTAGACGAGGCACGCGCTCCGCACGCGGCCGGGGTCGCCGCAGGCAAGCGGAACCGTGCCCCCGACCAGAAAGATGCGGTGGGCGCGCGCCACCCGCGCGAGGAAGGCCTGCTGCGGCCCCTCGCCATCCTGCTCGCGCGCGTCGAGCTTGTCGGTCGCCCGCGCGCCGAAGACGCCGAAGTACTCGGGCAGCACGACGAGCCGCGCGCCTGCCGCTGCCGCCTCGCCGATCCACGGCTCCGCCTGCGCGAGGTTCGCGGCGACGTCACCTCCCGACACGGTCTGCACTGCCGCGACACGCCATGGCTCTTTTATGGCATCGATCATCGGGCGGCTCCTGCGATCGGCGGCGGCGTTCCCGGGGCGACGCTCGCCTTGGCCGTCGTCCCGGTACTGCGGGTGACGACGGGATCGGACCAGCTCCCCGTGACCGTGAATTCGTAGCTGAAGATCTGCTCGATCGGATCCTTCATGATCGCCTGCGCGAGCAGCGAGCCCGCGCCGATGGCCGCGCCGACCAGCGGGTTCGCGAGGAAAAAGAGCGCCGCGCCGGCCGACACGCTCGACGACAGCGCGGGCTGCACGTGGACGGAGAGCCGCTGCGTCTCGTTCGCAAGATCGGCGTCGCCGGCGATGTCGACCTTGGCCGCGGGACCCAGGAGCTTCAGATCGCCGGTGCTCATCACGCCGTTCGCGATGCGCACGGTGCCATTGATCTCGTCGAACGAGAAGCCCTCGCTGAAGACGTCGCGGAAATCGAGCGTGGCACGGCGCGGCAGCGCCTGCAGCGAGAGCACGCCGAGGAGCTTGCCCGGCCCCGGCTCGATCTTCGTGAACCGGCCCGGACCGACGGCGATCCGGAACGTTCCGGAAAGCGACGGGAAGTCGAATTCGTGCGGCGCGCCAGACCAGGCGAGCTGGCCGTCGATCCGCGTCGGCGCCCCTTGCAGCGCATCGGCATACCCGAAGCGCGCGAGGAAGGCGCCGGCCTCCTTCGCGTCGACCGCGACGTCGAGCCTCGTCTGCTGCGGGCGGGTCAGCGCGCGCCATGCCCCGCTGGCCTCGAGCCGCCCGTTGTCGTTGGCGAGCACAAGGCGGTCGATCCGCCAGTCGGTGCCGCTCGGGTGCGCGGTGAGCTCGAGGCGGCCCAGGTCACGGTCCTTCGACGTCAGCGCGTCGGCGGCGACGTCGATGCTGGGCCAGGGGTTTACCGCTGCCGCATCCACCTTCGGCTCGCGCGGACCTTCGCTGCTCTCCGCGCTGCGCCAGGACGTCACGCCGGCGCGGGACGGGATGGAGAGCCGGGCGAGCCGCGCGAGGAGATTCCCGTTCGGCGCGCCGGCACCCGGTGCCGACCACGTCGCAGTCCCGGCGACTTCGCGCCCGTCGAGATCCAGCGTCCAACCGCCCTGCGTTTCGCGCATCCGCACGCGGAGGTCGTTGAACGCGACACCCAGCGCTTCGAGATGCCCGACGTCGAGATCCGCGCCCGCGAGCGCGAGCGCCTCGCCCTGCTTGCCGGGGTCCGCCGGAGCCGGCCGCCGTGCCAGCGCGAGCCAGTCGTCGACGTTTAGCGCCGGCAGCTCGGCGCGGACCCAGAGCCCGGGGCGCTCGGCCCGGCCGGCATCGGGGCGTTCCGTCGCCCGGCCGAGCGACAGCAGCGCACGGTCGATGGCCGCCCCCGTCCCGCCAGGCTTCCGGTACCCGGTGAACTGCGCGATCTTGCCGTACGACGCCGTGACGGAATCCATCGCCGCGGGCGCCGCACCGTCGCGGCGCTCGATGCGCAACGGGATCACTTCGGCCGCCGTCTTGCCGAGCGGCGCGGGCAGGTCGACGATCGCACCCTTCATCGGGCTCTCGAGCGCCCAGGCGAGCGCCCCGGGCCGCGCGTCGACCGCGACGGTCCAGTCGACCGTCCCCGAAAGTCGATCCAGGTGCGCGACCGGATACTCGCTCCGCAGCGCGACGAGGTTCACCGTTCCGCCGCCGGTGACGCGCAGGCGGCCGTCGGCGCCGGTCACCGCAAGCCGCGCAGGTCCGCCCAGCACGTCCAGCGCGATGTCGCGCCCGCGGACGTCGCGCTCGCTGAAGGCGAGCTTGCCAGCGACTTTTTCCAGCGTCGGCGCGCCGGGAATGCGCAGCTGCGCGTCGGCGAACGTGAATTCCCCGGCGACGGTGCTATCCGTGAAGCGGCGCAGCGGCAGCCCGAGCTTCAACGCGAGGCGGCCGTTGCCGGTGGCCTCCATGCCGTCGGTGACGTGCCCCACCCGCTCGGCAACGGGGCTGTCGCCGACGAACCGCAGGAACCCCGCCACGGGCCCGGCCGCGTCGCCCTCGATCCTCAGCAGCGGCGCGGCAGCCGCCATGTCGCCGATCTCCGCGCGGGTCTTGCCGATGTCCACGCCGTACGCCTGCGCCCGCGCCGCATCGATCCTGAGCCGCATCCCTTCCAGCCGGACGTCCGCCTCGATCGCCTCGATCGCCGGCCAGGCGTCGGCGTAGGCGAGCGTCGCCCCCTTCGCCTTTGCGGTGACCAGGAACTGTCCGCCCTTGCCGCCGGCGAACGGAAACGCCGCCGGATTGCCGGCGAGCTTCAAGCGCACGTCGGTGACGTCGCCGCGGGTGATCGCCTTGCGCACCCACTCCCGCACGGCATCGTCGACCGACACGGGCAGGTAGCGATACACCTGCGCGGCGTCGGCGCGCGAGGCACGGCCGACGATGTCGATCTCGCCGGCGCCCTGCGCCGCGACGCGGTACGTTCCGGAGGCGCTGCCCGCCGCATCGGCATTGGCGAAATCGAACTGCTCGATCCGGACGGTCGTCGATCCCTCGCGTCGCTCCCACGTGACGTCGCCGTGCAGGCGGTCGAAGGCGATCGGGATGCCGAAGACCCTGGGCAACTGGAGCACCGCGTCGCTGCTGTCGAGCTTGACCTCGCCGCGGTCCTGCGTCACGTCGAACCGTCCCGTCATCCCCGTCGCACCGGGGAGCGCGTCCTGTGCGATCAGGCCGAGCTTGCTGAACTCTGCCGACGCCGCAAACGCGGTCGGCGACTCCGCCGTTCCATCCCAGCGCAAGCGTCCGTGCGTGAGCGTGCCGCGGGGCGCGAAGCGCGCGAGGTCGGCGCGGATGCGTTCCGGCAGCGGCAGGTAGGCGCCGAACGCCACGAGCGGCTCGAGCTGCAGCTGGTCGAACTCCATCTGCCCGGATGGCAGGCGATCGCGGATGCCGTCGCGCAGCGCAAGCGCGAAATTCGTCGGATCGTGGCGCTCCCCGCGCGTCGTCACGAAAGCCAGGTCCCGCGCGAAGATCTCGCGCTGGCTCGCCCCGCTCCGCCAGCCGACACGCCCGGAAAGGTGCGCGAGGTCGAGCTCCGGCAGCAGGTCGCCGAGCTTCGCCTTGACGTCGGCAAGCTCGAGATCGGCGACGATCTCGCGCGCTTCGCCTTGCGCGAACTGGAACCAGATGCGCAGCGCCCCCTTGCCGCTCGTGATCTGCGCCGGCAGCGGCAGCCATTCGCGCCAGGCGGCGACGTCCGCGTAGTCGAGCCGCACGAAGAGCCCGCCTTCGGCCGTCTGCCAGTCCCGGACCGATGCCCCCTTGAGATCGCCGCGCAGATCGAGTGGCGACGCGAGCTCGGCCGGAGGCGTGCCCTTCAGTCCGAACCGGTGGCGGCCGAACCGGTTTTCCAGCCGGAACTGGACGCGATCGAGGATGAGCTGCGGGGCGTTGCGCTGGTCGTCGTCCCACGTAATCAGCGCGTCGCGGACGACGATCTCGCGCTGGCGCAGGATCCAGTCGGTCAACGGCAGCTCGTCCGTGGTCTGCGCCGGATCGATCTCGATCCCCGCCACGTGCAGGATGCCCGACCGGTCGCGGCGGATCGCGAGGCGCGGCCGGTCGATGACGAGCTCCTTCAGCCGCAGCTGGAAAAGCGGCAGCGACGTCCACGCGACGATCGCCTCGATTTCCGGAAGCTCGAGCAGCGGCGCCGCGCCGGAGCGCGCGGACTCGTGCACGCGCAACCCCGTTACGACAAACTTCGGATTCCATCCGTCCCACCCGGTCGTCAGCGCGGCGATTTCGACCGGATGCCCGAGCTGCAGCGCCAGCGCGGTGGCGAGCTGGTCGCGATAGGATTCGACGTACGGGAAGACGACGAAGCGGACCGTCAGCAGCGCAATCGCGAACGCAGCGAACCCGACGACGGCGACGGCACGGACGACACGGAACAGCCCTGCGGAAGTCGCGCCGGGAGCGCGGAGGGAGGCGCGCACGAAAGGCATAATAGAGCTGCTGCCACATTGTAGCGGAAGCACCTGCGCACCATCGCGGCCGTTCGCCGCGGGTGCGGCGCAACCGCGCGCGCCGCCACCGACGCCTCCATCCTTCACCCGCTCCCCGTCCCATGCCGAACGCCCTCGCTCTCGTCGACGCCCTCGCCTACAGCCGGTACGCATCCGCCGCGCTCGACGCGCGGCCGGACGAGCGCGCCGAGCTCGACGCCACGCTCGACGCGCCGTTCCGCTGGGAGCCGGCTCAAGCCGCGATCGGCGCGGCCGTGGACGACGGCGATCCCCGGAGGCTCGCCGCCGCGCTGCGCCGGCTGCGCCGCCGCGTGTTCGTCCATACGCTCGCCCGCGACCTGACGGGGCGCGCCGGTCTCGCCGAGGTCTGCGCCAACATGACGACGCTCGCCGAAGTCGCGCTGCGCGCGGCCGTCGCGCTGCATCATCGCGTCCTCGCGGCGGAGCACGGCGAGCCGCGCGACGAGCACGGCGAGGCGCAGCAGCTCGTCGTGATCGGCATGGGCAAGCTCGGTGGCGGCGAGCTCAACGTATCGTCCGACGTGGACCTGGTCTTCGTCTATCCCGAAGACGGCGAGACCGACGGCGCGCGGCGCCTCGCGAACCGGGAGTTCTTCGAGCGCCTGGGCAGGCGCGTGATCGGCGCGCTGCACGACATCACGCCGGACGGATACGTGTTCCGCGTCGACATGCGGCTGCGCCCCTACGGCGAAAGCGGCCCGCTGGCCGTGCCCTACTCGGCCCTCGAGCTGTACCTGATTACGCAGGGTCGTGCGTGGGAGCGCTACGCGTGGCTCAAGGCGCGCGCCGTCACCGGTGCGCGCCACGACGACCTCTACGCGGCGGTCACCCCATTCGTCTTCCGGAAATACCTGGACTTCGACGCCTACGAGGGCCTGCGCGACATCCACCGCCAGATCACGGAGCAGGGCAAGCGCAACGACTACGGGCCGAACATCAAGCTCGGTCCCGGTGGCATCCGCGAGATCGAGTTCATCCTGCAGGCGATGCAGATCGTCCGCGGGGGGCGCGAGCAGGGGCTGCGCGTGCGCGGCACCCTGCCGGCGTTGGCGGCCGTCGCCGAGCGCGGGCTGCTGCCGGACGGCGCGATCGACTCGCTGCGCGATGCCTACGTGTTCCTGCGCAACGTCGAGCACCGGTTGCAGTACCGCGACGATCGGCAGACGCAGACGCTGCCGTCCGACGCGGCCGAGCGCGACGCCCTCGCTCGCGCGGCGGGATTCGCGAGCGCCGACGCCTTCGACCACGCGCTGCGCGCGCACCGCGGCGCAGTGGCCGCGCAGTTCGCCGCACTGTTCGGCGGCCCGGCGACGGCAGGCGACGGAGCCCCGCCGACGCCCGCGACGCCGGCCGCCGAAGGCAGTGCCCGGCCGGCACTGGCCGCGCTCGCCTCGGTCTGGGCCGACGAGGTGACCGCCGACACGGCCCGCGCGACGCTCGCCGCGGCGGGGTTCGCGGATCCGGCGGGGCTGTGCGCCAACCTCGGTCGTGTTCGCGCGAGCGGCCGCTACGTGCAGCTGCCGGCGCTTTCCCGGCAGCGCGTCGACGCGCTGGTGCCGCAGCTGCTGCTGGCCGCGGCGAACGTCGCCGAAGGCGGTCCCGATCCGCAGACCGTGTTCCAGCGCCTGTTCGGATTGCTCGAGGCGGTGAGCCGCCGCAGCGCCTATCTCGCGCTCCTGACCGAGCATCCGAGCGTGCTGCCGCGTCTCGCCCAGCTGATGGGTGCGTCACAGTGGGCCGCGGATTACCTGACGCTCCACCCGATCCTGCTGGACGAGCTGCTCGATGCCCGCGTGCTGCTCGGCGAGCCGGACTGGGCGGCCTGGCGGAAGGAGCTCGCCCGGCTCCTCGCCGGGCAGGCAGGCGATGCCGAGCGGCAGATGGACGTCCTTCGCCACTTTCAGCACGCGCAAACGTTCCGGCTGCTCGCGCAGGACCTCGCCGGCAGCCTGACCGTCGAGCGCCTCGCCGACCACCTGTCGGCGCTCGCCGACATCATCCTCGCGGCAACGCTCGCCGAGGTCTGGGCCCAGATGCACGGCGCCGATGCCGCGCCGCCGAAGTTCGCGATCATCGGCTTCGGCAAGCTCGGCGGCAAGGAACTGGGCTACGCGTCGGACCTCGACCTCGTCTTCCTCTACGACGACGCCGACGACGCGGCACAGGAGCGCTACACGCGTCTCGCGCGGCGGCTCGTCACGTGGCTCACCACCACGACCGCCGCCGGCGGCCTCTACGACACCGACCTGCGGCTGCGCCCGGACGGCGCGTCGGGGCTGATGTCGTCGTCGCTCGCCGGGTTCCGCCGCTACGAGCGCGAGCAGGCGTGGACCTGGGAGCACCAGGCACTGACCCGCGCGCGGTTCGTCGCCGGCGACGCCGCGATCGGCGCGGTGTTCGAGGAGGAGCGCAACGCGATCCTCTGCCTGCCGCGCGATCGGGCAAAGCTCGAGGCCGACATCGTCGACATGCGGCGGAAGATGCACGCCGGCCATCCGAACCCGACACCGCTGTTCGACCTCAAGCACGACCCCGGCGGCATGGTCGACGTCGAGTTCGCAGTTCAGTGCCTCGTCCTTTCCTGCGCGCACGACCACCCGTCGCTCACGCGCAATCTCGGCAACATCGCCCTCCTCGGCATGGCCGGCGAGCTCGGCCTCGTGCCGGCGCCCGTCGCGAAGGCCGCCGCCGACGCGTATCGCGACTATCGCCGGATCCAGCACCAGGTCCGGCTGACCGGCGCTCCGCACGCGCGCGTGGAAGCCGCGGCGCACGCCGAGCGTCGCGCGGCGGTCGACGCGTTGTGGACGCACGTTTTCGGCGTGCCGTGGCGGTAACGGCAGCTGTGCGTCGCGTCTGCGGGCGCCGGAATCGTGGAGGCACCCGAGCGCAGCGCGACGTCGGCGTCGCAGAAGGCGCAGGAGCTGTTCGCGGAATCGGCTAAAATCGTGTTTTTCGCACCCGGGGAGCATGCGCCATGTCGATGGCCGACCGCGACGGAT
>Ga0209048_10006011_pt1 | contig 11410 bp, 9 predicted proteins | sample FrelakmetCRP12CR_FD_187146 | JGI IMG/M metagenome (GOLD analysis project Ga0209048, IMG submission 187146) | Freshwater lake sediment microbial communities from the University of Notre Dame, USA, for methane emissions studies - CRP12 CR (SPAdes)... | ecosystem: Environmental > Aquatic >... | reverse complement strand
GCCATTCCTCTTCCTCCTGAAACGAAGGATGTTTTAAGATGGCCGCGATGCGGAGGAGATCGCTTTCTATTTTTTCAAAAACCTCATAATAAGATTGAGTCGGATGCCCTTTTGAATCGTTGGCATTGCCGACACGCTCCTCCGCAAGAATTTCTACCGCATCTACCACTTGTTTGATAAGTGCAATTTGTTCGGAAGCTGCATAAATACACTTGCCGACCTGAAACGACTGGCGGACAGCGCACTTCAATAAATGGGCCGGATCAAAGCCTATACTCACACCCTTACCCATTGAACTATAACCGCGCCACTGGCTCAGCAGATTGCCATTGGACCTGAATGACGCGCCGAATAACATATGTCCATTGGTGAATCGGTGCGATACCCAGTCCATAAACTGATTCAGTAAATTAGGGTTCGCATGTCCGCCGGCTATGCGTTGAGCAATCTCCGTGCCGATAAGATCAGCGGTATGCTTCATCTCTGCCGAGTCGTTCATGTAACGGATGTCGCTGGCCCATAACGCTCCGCTCTTTACAATGCCGAGCAGGCCAGTAAAGGTTGTATAGTGATAGAGGGTTTCCTTTGGAATATCGGAATAGAGCCTCTCAGTGATATCTTTAATCATATTGCTATAGAATACCCGAAATCAGCTGAGCAATCCAAACTGTTGCCTATAAGTGAGGATGTGCTGAGGTGATCGATAGCATGCCAATAATTCGTAAACGATTGTCTTACTTCGTCCGGCCAAATCTTCCGTTGCTCTTCCGTGCTCGTGACAATGGCATTGAATATTCGCCGATAAACAGTGCCGATCCCGCAAAGCGTGAATATGCAGTTCTTCCATATTGTACCCAGAGGATCGCCAAAAATATTCTTTTTCCTTTCTGTTTCTCTGTTCGGCGTATTGAACACGATAGCAACGCTTGCTTTGAGTAACCCATTCGGGATGCCTTCTCCGGGAGCATTATCAAGAAATTCGTACGCAATTCCTGGGTGCATGACTCTGTCAATCCACCCCTTCAAAATTGCCGGAGGCTTTCCCCACAAGTTTGGATAAGAAATCACTATGACTTCCGCTTCAGCAATTCCCCTGCAGTGATCCGCTACTGATTCCGGCAAGTCTGCCGTTTTCGGTATTTCGGTAACCTTGAGAATAGGATCGAACTTTTCTTCGTATAGATCATTGAAACGGACTTCATGTCCTTTGCGTTTTAACTGATATGCCGCTGTTAGCGCTGTGGCATAATTGCAACTGTCCGTCAGTGGATGAGCAACAATGATGGATACCTTCATGGATCTCATTGCTCTGTCAGCGGTAGTTTAAACTCAGCGGTACAACCAACCGCTTCCACTATTTTCCCCTGTACCGATGACCCTAAAACGCTCACACTGGCACACATCGACGCTAATAATGGTAAATAAAGGACGCGGCTCAGGCGATACGACGTGTCCTATCCTTGCAAACTAACCGGGGCTTCACATTTGCAGCTTGTCCTTAAGGAGTTCCCCTTCATAAAGCAGTTGCCCCTCGTTTAGCCCATCTTTTGGGAAGATTGACTGCCCGGTCCTGGATGAATCCAATAGGTACCCTCTGGCAAAGGCCTCCGCATAGACATCCAGCAAATAATATGCAACGGAAGCGGCCGGGAGCGGCTGGACATGGAAGCGGATGAGTTGCGTATACGCAGCGAATTAGTCCTATAGCCGCCGTTTTGCCTGCGCAACACCTTTTGGGCAAGTAAGGATTCTCGCCGCACTGCTGTTAGGCCACGGGGGTCGAAATATTTCCAATGGCTTTGTCCAGAGGCGCAGTTGCAGCCCCCTCGTGTAGTGGTCCTGTATTTTGTCTTTTCAATTTGCATGTGAAGTATGCATGACAGGTTCAGAAAAGCAGTAACCGCCCTGACAGTATACATTAGGATGTCCCATTGGCCGCCCTGTGTGCCCAGTAAAATATCAGCCCCTTGTCCTTCTATTTCCCAAACACCTTCTTTAGCAGGTCGGTAACCTGTGCGGCGGGGTCGGTCCTGATCTTCTTCTCTTCCTGCCCGACCATGTAGTACAGTCCGTCAAGCGATTTATTCGTAACATACTGGTCAAGGTCGATATTTTCTTTTTTCATGAAAGGGAGCTGACTATATCCTGCCGTCATTTTCTTGTATGACTGCGCAACGCCAACCTTGTCCATACTGTCGGTAACAACGGGCTTGAATTCATCAAACAATTTGCCCCTCGTTTTTTCCTTGAAAAAGTCGGTCGCGGCCGTGTCGCCCCCCCGCAGTATCTTCTGCGCATCGTCAAAGGTCATATGCTTGATTGCGTCCTCAAAGATCGGCACCGCTTTGGGAGCCGCCTTTTCCGCGGCCCGGTTCATGCTCAGGACAAAATCGTCCACTTCTTTCCTGTACCCAACAGTGCTTAACATATCACCCAACTTCCTGATATTTTCGGGCAGCAATATCTTTATGGCCTCGTTGCCGAAATATCCGTTGACCTTGGATACCGATGCCACCGCGTTCTTCGTCCCGATGTTAAGTGCTTCTTGGAGTCCAGAGGCCGTCGTATTTTCATCGGGTGACTTTTGCGTTGCTTTTGCCGACGGCTTTTCAACGGTCTTCAAGACATCGTCGAACACTCCCGCTGAAGCCCCGGTAATGCATAACATTACTATCAAAAGGATGGCTATTACATCAGTCTTCATAAGTTGAATCCTCCTAATGGATTATTTAAGTTTGAAATCCACCCGGCTTCCTTTCACCGACTCCTTTTTCTGGGCCTCAAGTGACTTGGGGTCGATGAGAAAGATGCGTTCCGGGTCAATCTGATTCGATTTCAGAAGGTAATCCTTGACTGCTATCGCGCGCTCCGATGCCAGGGCCTTCAAGTCTTCTTCGGTCACTTTCGCGTTGGTGAGCATGAGCTTCTCCATCTCCGGCACCGGCAGGTCCTTGGCCATGCCGATAAAGTTCCGGGGCTTTGGGAACTTTTCCTCCTTATAGGCACGCTTCAGGTATTCGGGATACTCCTGGTCAGTCACCGTCACGGTATCAAGGGATGGTGCCCCCATTCCCTTTTTGGTAAGGTCTTTAATCTTTTGTGCTTTTACCTTGCGCGACAGAAGATAATGTTTAAGTCCTTCGCGGTCTTTCTCCAGGTCGACATGACCTTCGATATCCATCTTGAGCGCCGGCCGGTCATAGAGAATCTTGACAAGGGTCTCGAGCTTCTTCTTCGATTCATCGGTAAATGTCGATACTCCGTAATCAAAATCGATGTAGCTGAGCTGCTCTCCACCGCCGCCAAAGATGGCTCCCAGCAGGGCGAATGGTGAGGTGGCCGCCTTTGCAAGAAGGTTGAGGATGATCTTGATAATGATGCTGCCGATGCTGAACTTTGGATCGTGGATATCACCACTTACCGGGATGTCGAGCTTGATCTCGCCGTTTCGGTTCTTCAAAAGCGCGACAGCAAGCTTTACCGGCAGTTTGGTCGCCTCCGGGCTTTCGACGGGGTCGCCGAAGGTGAACTGGTTGAGAAAGATGCTGTTCTTAGAGTCCAGTTTGCTCTTTACGATCAGGTATTCGAGCTGAAAGGACAGTTTTCCTTTCTGGATGGTGTATCCCGCGTAACGGCCTGAATAAGGGCTTACCGGGGGAAGGTCCATATCCTTGAAGTCTGCCTTCAGCTGAACATAAAGATCGTCTCTGAGCGGGTTGACCTTGCCGGTTATCTCAAGGGGTGCATAACGGTCATACTTGCCCCTGAGCTCCACCTCTCCGAACTTGTTTTCTTCCGATGACAAGCCGGTGATGCTCCCTCCTATCTCCATGAGGTTTGCGCTGAAGGAAGGCTTGATGCTATGGTCGGTAAAGTTGATGGTACCGCCCTGCAGCGTAATCTTGTCGATCCTGATATCCCTCTGTTCAGGCTTCTGCTGAGGAGACTGCTGAGCACCGGCTGCGGGCTGCGTGGCTATCTGCGCCGGTTGTCCTTGCGCGGCAGACTGCTGTTGTGGTTCAGAGGTATTGAAGACCTCCTGCAGATTGATCGTCCGGTTTGCACTTATGTCGATGCGTGAATAGAAATTAGTAAGGGCTATCTCGCTGATATGAACAAAAAGAGGAGAGTAACGAACATCCATTTCGCCGAGGTAGAGCGTGTCCCATTTGAGCAGGTCCTCAGCGTTAGCGGGGTCTGCGGTGGCAAAGTGGTTTATCCAGACTTTACCCTTGTACGAGGCCTTTAGGCCTTCCTTTGCGGACATAAGGGCGGTAACCCTCCCCCCGGCATTGACTGCGCCGCCCTCGATGAGCACCTTGGCCTTGTCTGTCACATAGGGTTGCAAAGGCGCGATGGGTAGGTTTTTGACATTGATGGATAGCACTGCTTTGAGCGGTTCAAGCAAGACGTCCCCGGATGCCGTCACTGTTCCCTTTTTGGCGACGCGACACGTGAAGGAGTACGTGGCTTTGGCATCTTTTGCTGTTGAGAGACCTTTCGCCTTCAACGCGATGTTGTCAAGATCGAGCCCGAAAGGTTCAGCCATTGAGAGGTCTTCAACTCTCGCAGCATAGTGATCAGCAGTCAGGGAACGAATCATAATAATCCAGGGCGGCGGCTTCGTGGCCTGATCTTTGGTCTTAATCGGTTTTGCGGCAGGGCCGGGACCGGGAGGCATCAGGTTTGCAATATTGAGAGAACCTTCCTTGTCCCGGTGGATGACGATAAGTCCTTTGTCAGTAGACATAGAACCGATATCAACCTTCTGTTCCACAAGATCGATGGCGGTATCCTTGATCGAGAATTCGGGGATCTTCAGAAAATCAGCTTTTGCATCCCTTGGAGCGGCACGAAAATCTGTAAGGGATGCTTCAAGAGCGGCCAGCTGCATTACAGGTTTCTCGCCGCCTGCACGGTATCTGATTCCAGTCATTAAATCGAGCTTCCCGTCAGCAACGTCGAAGCCGATCTGTTTCACGACATAGGGCATATACTTCTTTAGCGAAATAGATGCTAATGAGAGTTTCCCCTCGCAAAAGAGCGGGTCAATGCCAAGATCACCGTCCACCTTCACGATCTCTCCCGCCTCAGTGATGAAGGCAGAAGAAAATGTGGTCGGTTTGTCCTTTTCAGTGCTGAAGTGGGCAACGCGTATCTCTATCTGGCTCAGGCTAGTGGTAAACGGCTTGACAGTGCTCTCATCGGAAAAGGAGATGACGCCCTTTCTGACCTCGATGTTCCCAGCTTCCACATATGCCTTTGCTGCAGTGGACGGAGAGGACTCACTCTTTTGGGCCGTCGTGGACTGCTCGGAAAGCAGGCTGAGTAGCGTCAGAGTTCCACTGTGGTCGCGCGTGACGGTGAGGTTCGGCGACTGAAGCACGATATTCGAGAAGGAGAAGCGTTTATCGAGAAGTTCAGCCGATGCAATCGAAACGGCGAAAGAATCGAGACTTGCCAGCGGTGCATTGTTGAGATCGACGATGTTGAGTTTTTTAAGCAACAGATCACCTGAGATTGTGAGCGTCGGAGGCCGGTCATGGTACTGACGATAAGCGACGACTATCCCGATATCAAGAAGACCGGAGCGTATGTTTGCCTTCGGCTTGAAGGGCACATAGGTCATATAAAAGGGTATGTTGAGGTCTTTGAGGTTGACCTTCAGCGATGTCTCATGAGAGTCAGAGAAGAGCTTTGTGTCGCCTCTGAAAACGACATCGGTCCCATTGACAGTGGCTTTGAGTGAAGGCTCCACAAAAGTGTCTACATAGGACGGCAGGTCCGAGATGAAGGGAATGGCAACTGAGAGAGCGCGGACCGAGTGTTGCTTTCCCATGGGACCATCTATAAAGTCAATGCTCCCATCAGTGATCTGGATATTATTCAGGGAAAAGGGAAAGGGCTTCGAAGGTGGCGCCGCAGCGTCAGCAGGCTTATAAAGGTGTTCCAAGATATCGGAAAAATTATAGGTATTCGCAGCGGTTCTGACGATATGAAAATAAGGCTTTTCGACCTTCATCTCTTTGATGAATATGCCCCTTTTGATAAGGGACATCCCCAGATTGACATGGAGGCTGCCAAGAGAGATAAAAGTCCCGCTCTTGTCGGGCTCTTTGATGACAAATCCCTTGATTGTGCCCGAAAGGGTGTAGGGATTGAGGCTAATCGATTCTATACTTACTTCACGGCCGAGTTCTTTACTCATCTTCTCAATGGCGATTTGCTTGGCGTAGGGCGGCAGAACGAAGAAGCCGATAATCGAAAAGATGATGAAAAAGAGGAGGACGATTATTGCGATGGTCTTTGCGCGTCGGTTCCTGATGAGTTGCCGCGCGCTAAGGAGCAGAGAGGCTCTTTTTTCGTTCAGGGTATCTTTTGTGAAGGACATACTGCACCTCCGTGAATCATATACCTATATTCTATATGGTAACTGGTCGCAGTACAATTTTAATCAATGGGGAGGCAACAGTGACCGCAACTCCACTCGTATTTGCCCGGGCTAACTCTGTTTTTTACAAAGACGAAGTAACTGTTGACAGATAATGTAACAGTAGATACAATCAAAGCGAAAGTAACAAAAATATGATTAATGAAATCTGGGTTTTAAAGAGAGAATGAGATTGAGTTCATTCGTGATGCTATGCATAACGGGGCTTTTTGCCATTTTCAGTTCGACCATATCGAAGAGCCCCGTGCTGCCACTCTTTGCTTACAAGCTAGGTGCCGGGCCTTCGGGTGTCGGCTTCATTGCTGCCGTTTCAGCATTTACCGGTGTGGTTGCGAGCATCCCGGCGGGCATGCTCGCCGATCGGTTGGGAAAGAGGAGGATGCTTGTAATTTCGGCTGTCATATTCGCGACGGCGCCTATTTTTTACCTCTTCATAACAAACATCGTGCAGCTTGCAGTCATAAGGCTTTACCATGGCTTGGCAACGGCCATATTCATTCCTGTTGCGATGGCCATGGTGTCAGAGCTTTATCATGGGGAGCGAGGGGAGAAGATGGGATGGTTTTCCACATCAACCCTCTTGGGCAGGTTTGCAGCGCCAATGGTCGGCGGCGGCATAATCGGAGCGATGGTTTTGAATCCCAGTTTTGGTTTTAAGGCTGTTTATGTCGTATGCGGCGCAGCCGGTATGATTACTCTGTTCCTAGTTTTCAAAATACCTTCCACTGCTGAAAGGAAGAAAGAAAAGCAGTCCTGGAAGGAAACTATTGAAATATTCAGGGCTGTGATCTGTAGCAGGGGAATCATCATGACAAGTGCTGTTGAGGCAGCGGTTCTGTTTGCTTACGGCACCTTTGAAACGTTCCTCCCATTGTACTCTCTTCAGGCGGGTCTGAGTGCCTATGAAGTTGGAATATTTCTGTCCTCCCAGGTCATAACCCTTGCCTTGACAAAACCGATCATGGGAAGGTTTTCCGACCGTCACGGCAGAAAGCCGCAGATAGTGGTCGGCGCGATCATCGGCTCTGTCTGCGTTGGAGCCTTCCCGATGTTCAGATCATTCATCCCTTTGCTGGCGTTAAGCATTCTGTTCGGTTTAAGTCTGTCTGTGGTGACCTCCGCCACATCCGCTCTTATCGCCGATCTGAGCAGGGATGAGGCAAGGGGCTCGGCCATGGGAATCCTCGGCTCGATAATGGACATGGGCCACACCACAGGTCCTTTAGCATCGGGGATAGTGGCCACATACTTCGGCATTTCGAGATCATTTATAGGAGCGTCTCTTGTGATTGCCGTTGTTGCCATAATTTATTTCATAACAGCCGGGTATGGCAAAAAGGTCGCGCAGGATGTCAACTCAAGGTGGACATAAAAAGGATATGAAAAAAGGCAAGGCTGACAACAAGGGTATGGGTTGGCTGCTTTTTTTTTACAGTGTGCCTTCGAAGCCGGTGAGCAATAGGATGAAGGTGTGGAGGAAACTGATGAAGACAGGGGCTGCTCAGTTGAAAGGCTCGGTTTATATATTGCCCGATACCGAGGAGCATTACGAATTACTCAAGTGGCTCGTGTCCGAAATCTTCGGGATGCGGGGCGAGGGGGCATTTACACGTATCGAGAAGATCGAAACCATGAAGGATTCAGAAATAATAAACCTTTTTGATGAACACCGGGTGAACGCTTACCGCACCATTGCAAAAGGCCTGGATGAACTCGAGAGAATGACAAGCAGCATTCGGCAAGGAGCCAGGGTTTCAAACATTAGGACGCTGGCCGACCAGTTTAATAAACTTCAGAAGGAGTTTGAAGAAGTGCGCAGGATTGATTTCTTTAACTCCGGGAAGGGGGATGCATTGACTGGGAGAATAAAACGTCTGCATATCAAATTCAATATTCTTTCCGGCGTCGTGGGACCAAAGGATATCCCTAGTATTGGCTAAGGACCCAGAAGACTATCAGGGGAGAGTTTGGATCACAAGGAAGAAGCCATTCATCGGTCGTATGGCTTCCGCCTGGCTCATCAGGACGATCATCGATGGGAAGGCTTCTTTCGGATTTATCGATGAAAAGGATATTCAAAACATTGATAAGTCGGCTGTGACTTTTGATGTAATGGGAGGGGAATTCACTCACTCAGGCGATATGTGCACGTTCGAAGTGCTCATCAGGGCCTTTAGTCTCAAAGACAAAATTCTCAGGAAAATTGCAGAGATCGTCCATGACCTCGACATGAAAGATTATAAATACAGGGCTGAAGAAGCCAAAGGCCTGGAGGAGATACTGACAGGTATAACGAGGTCTGCAAAAAATGATGCAGAAGCCCTTGAAAAGGGGATGGAAGTGTTTGATATGCTGTACGTCTCCAAGAGTCGATAATAAGAAGTGGATCCCTGAAAACCACTTCGCTCAGACACTCAACTTCTGTATGATCTTTTTCTGTATGCTCCTTCCGCGCCCTGAAGTCCAGCACTTGTCTATCTACATCAGTTAACTACTCCATGGGACAAGGGGGGACATTGTTGCGGGCTCACTTTTTGTTCTGCCATCGGTGTTTATCCTGCTGGGCTTTATACGACAATTGGTACCGTTCCGGCCGCTGCTTCACTCCTGTATGGTCTGAAATAAACTATAGTAGCCATTGTAGCGGAGTCCGTTCTGAGGATAGCAAGAAAGTCTCTCAAAAACTGGTCCTTCGTTTTGATAGTGGCAGCTCTTTTGTCGCAATATACGCTCTCTCAGTGCCATTTCCCATGATCGTGTTTTCCACGGCAACTGCGGGCTTCATTGCCAAACAACAGGCTCCCAGCTCTTTCGGCAGCAAGGATACGACGCAAGCAAACATGCACACATTAAGAGGCGGGTCGCCCCGGCATTTTAAATATAATTGATAAATAAGGTATTTAATGGCAGGCACGACGGGGATTAACCCCCCGACCAGTATATTTTACTAGTCGAATTCACTCACTGTTCATGTTGTAACATATGTTCACGCAGGTAATGGATGGGACATGATAGAATTAGGAAGCCCTGAAGCGCATTCGGAAAGTAAAAATCTTCCTCAAAATAACAAGCCGTTAAGATATCTCTCCAAAGAGGCATGCAGAGAGTTAGTCAGCAAATATGACAGTCACGTTCCGCCTATAGGCATTACGGCCCTCCATAGTGGAATGTGCAAGGGTGAAATTCTTTTGCGCAAATGGGCGCATGAAGACTTGAATTCCGGCTTTGTCTTGCGGGACAGGACAGAGAACGGGGAGCGTCGGTAGATTTCTATAAATGACACTCTCAGGGTTGCTTTGCAGGGCATCACTGGGCATCCGGATAGTTCTTATATGTTATATAAGCCTTCCACTGGGAACCCCTATGCGATGTGAAACGGAGCTTTAAAACGGTCCTAAAGAATGCAAAGATCAACTATTTCAAGTTTCACGATCTGCACTCCACTTTCGCAATTCATCTCATTATGGCCGGGGTTGACATCACCACCGTGAAGGAACTCTTAGGCCATAATGACATGAAAATGACTTTCAGGTGCGCACATCTTGCACTGGCGCTCAGCGTAAAGGCGGCAGATATTCTGGGCAATACACTATCTAAAAAAATTACAATACAAAAACTGTACAATCAGGCAGTAAATGAGTAAAGGGAGAGAATTTGAATGGCAAGCAAAGGTATTGATATTAAGAGAGATGTTCAAGGTGGAGCTGAACGGGATCGAACCGTTGACCTCTTGAACGCCACTATGCCTTAATCAATCAACTTATCTTCAATATCCTTTCAAATCCTTGCCAATATTTACCTTAATCGCCTTCCAGGTAAATAGCAGATGTGCTTTCTTTGCATATCTTTTCAGCTACGAACTGAATAGAAACTGCATAGCGGGAAAGAGCGGGAGAATAGTCCGTGACTATATCGAAGCATAACAACAAGAGCGTTGAAACAGACAGACAATGCACTCTTCACCCCCAGGTATTACTTCGCCGCTTTGAGTCTTTGTATCTCTCCCCTGATCGTGTCAGCATCAGGGGCATTAGGCGCAAGTTGGAGGTACTTCTCTAATTCTTTCACCGCTCGGGCGTTATCCCTGACATCGCTCGCCAGAACAACGCCCATGTTCCGGTGTGCCATGCCATGCCTGGGATTGATCTCGATGGCCTTTTGGAATTCCTTGAGAGCAATATCAGGTCTTCCAATGTTCCGGTAGCACGTTCCCATATCCACCCTCACATCCACATTCGTCGGATCAAGGGAAAGTGCCTTCTGGTAAGCGTCTATGGCCTCATTGAAACGACTCGTGTCCATAAGGATATCGCCGAGCTCTATCCAAGCCTTAAGATTTTTCGGGTCCTTCAGGACGATGTCCTGAAGGTTCCTTAGATCAGTTTGTGACTGAATCTGGCTCACTGGAGGCTGCGATTGAGACTTCGGCTGCTCCTTCTGCTGACATGCAAAAGCTATTAAGGTGAGAAAACATAGAAGAATAACTGGTAGAAATTTGTTGTTTAGCATGAGGAAAGTTAACATGTGAGAAGAAAATTGTCAAGACGATAGCGACGACTTTAACTCTAAACGCATTTCGTGACTTTATAGCAAATAATCATTTACCGCCTCTTGCAATTCCGGAACACCCGTTTGCGACGGTTTATCCTTCTTGATAATTCAGATAGATTCTAAAACAAAATTGACCGATAAAATACCCAAATTGACGTATATTTTCCTTCTCTGCGTTCTGGGTCAAAACGATACAGGGCATATATTACTCCTAGAAATATCCCGGACATGATCATCAGATCGGGCATGGATAGGTACACTCCTTTCATTTTGTAACTTCAGCATCCTTCTCTCTAATAAAGAGGCTGCCGATTGCATGTCATGTACTATTATAAAACGGTAATGCGTAAGGTAACTATCAGAATATGTCTGATTATGTTGTAGGACTTTATTACTATGAATTGGAAG
>Ga0209048_10006010_pt1 | contig 11410 bp, 9 predicted proteins | sample FrelakmetCRP12CR_FD_187146 | JGI IMG/M metagenome (GOLD analysis project Ga0209048, IMG submission 187146) | Freshwater lake sediment microbial communities from the University of Notre Dame, USA, for methane emissions studies - CRP12 CR (SPAdes)... | ecosystem: Environmental > Aquatic >... | reverse complement strand
AGCGTGCTCTGACCGTTGGAACCGAGACCTTTACCGTCCAGATTGACAGTAATTCATTTGCCGGGTTCACCGTTTCAAAGGCGATGGATAGTGCAACCCAGATGGCAGTGGGGCTTCAAACACAGTTGACAAGTTTACAAGGCACACAAAAGGACCTGGAACAGAAAATTCCTCAATTAGAAAAAAACCTGTCGAACGCCACTGCCCAGCTGACCCAGTTAACCCACCAGCGCGATCAATCCCAATTGATCTATTCTGATCTGTACCAGACACAACAGCAGGTTGCCATTGTGCTTGCGAACAGCTCGAAAGTGGCAAACAGGAGCATGGACGCTGTACCTCCAGACAAGAAGTCTTCGCCGAATGTAATGCTTTATACCGCACTGGTTGGATTACTTGGTCTGATGCTGGTGGTGGTATGGGTTTTCCTTCAAAACTGGTGGCAGGACAAAGAAACCAAATCAGAAGGTAATAACCCATAAAACCAATATCGAAAAATAGCGTTTGAAGACCGGCTGAATAATTCAACATTGGATTTTACATTGGCATCATTAAACATTCAATCTGGCGATGTAAACCGCCTTGCGTCCGGTGCCAGCTTGTCCCTGGTTGGGAAGGCTGCCGGCAGAGGCTTGAGTATCATAGGGGATATCATTGCAGCCAGAATACTGGGACCGGCGTTGTTTGGACTGTATGCAATTGGGTGGACTCTATTACGCTTGATTAGTATGATTGTACCCCTTGGCCTCCATGATGGAGTTATCCGTTATATTCCTCGCTTTTTAAAGAAAGACACATCTTCCTTAAAGGGCCTTATTTATTCATCACTAACCGTATCATTTATTTCAGGGAGTATCATCGGTGGTTTTCTCTATATTGCTGCTCCCTGGATTGCCGAACACCTTTACCATAAAATGGCTTTGGTGGGTATTTTCCGTTTGGATTCGCTGGCATTTCCATTGATTTCCTTATTATCTGTCACATCGGCAATCAGCCGCAGTACCCAGCGAGTGAAATACACTGTTTTATTGGAAGATATAGGACAGCCTCTTGTAGGATTGGCTTTCCTTGTTTTAATATATTATGTTGTGGGACCCTGGCTGCCCGGGGTGATTCTTTCCGATATATTTTCCTACGCCATAGCAGGCTTTCTCGGTCTTCTGGTGGTTCGCCATATGTTTTTATCCACCTTGAAAATGCCGATACAGCCGAATTATTCGATTGTCAAGGAAGTATTAGCATTTTCCATTCCTGCATCCTTGGGGGGTGTTTTTTCGGTTTTTGTCTTTTGGGCCGATCGCCTCGTGGTAGGCCTTTTTCTTTCTGCGACTGAAACTGGCCTGTATCAGGTCGTTTCGCAAATCACAGCTGCTTTTGTGATTTTGGTTGCAGCATTTAATGTAATATTAGGCCCGATATTCGCACATCTTTTTACCGGGAAAGAATACGGCAGACTCGAAGAGATTTTCCGGGTTGGCACGAAGTGGAATTTTTATCTAAGCATTCCACCCTTCCTGGTACTCATGTTGTTTCCACGCGAACTTCTTATTGTTCTGTTCGGCACCGGTTACGGAGCTGGATGGATGGCTCTAAGAATTCTGGCAGTTGGACAATTAATCAATAGCGCCACCGGATCGATTGGAACCTTGTTAGTGATGACAGGCAATCAAAAAACATGGTTTTTGCTATCCGCGTGCGCACTGATATTAAATATTGTCCTGTGTTCCATTTTTACTTCATTCATTGGAATCGTTGGAGCCGCTGTCGGTACATCGATTACTTTAGGTAGTATGTATTCATTCGCAATTTTCCTGGGGAAACGCCGTTTAAATATTTGGCCCTATGATCGTCGCTATCTCAAGGGGATTTTGGCAGGATTAGCAGCCGGGCTATGTGGGGTCGGGTTTAGATATCTCCCATTTTCATCCCTGTCGATGCTGACCGGGGGGTGTTTGGTTTTATTATTGGTTTTTGCTTCCGCATTGTATTTGTTAAAATTTGACGAAGAAGATTTAATTCTAATCTCGATCATAAAAACCAGGCTGGGCCTTCAATCGCCATCTCCAAAAGAAAAGTTAGGACAAAATAACAAAGATATATATTAAAGACAAAATTTGTATTCTTTCTTTGAAGGCAGGGTTGGGATATTCGTATGATTAAGCGACACTTGCTCAGTCTCGATTTCTGGGTACTGATCTTCTCATTATTATTATTAAGGTTGCCCGTGGCGATTGGCTATCGCCAATCGGCGCTGGTCCGCACTCTTTTTCTAACACCTATCTTTATTGTCATTATAAAAAACCTGATCCAATTAATATTGCACCCACAAATCCATTTCAAGCGCACTTTACTCGCCTGGTTTGTGCTTTACGCGGTTGTTGAAAGCTTGAGTTTTTTCCGAACAGCAACAACCAATTTCTTTCCAACCATAACAGTCCTGGGTAACTGGCTGGTCTGGTTTTCAATGGGAATATTCGGCTTCTTGATCTTTTCGAACGTTCGGAATAAAGCTGCTCTGGCCCAGTTCCGTGCAGCAATATATTATGCATTGATTTTGTATGTTTTTTTGAATGCCGCCCTGCATATTACAGGATATCAGTCTCCCGAAAATATATATTTTTTTGCAAGAAGTCCGGCTTCTTTTCAAGCAATACTCCTGAAAAATGTTGGAATAACGATGCAACGGGTTGTTTTCCCGACAGCATCCGGGATTAACTCTTTCGGCATCGTTGCCGGTGCTGCATTTGTATCCAGCTTTGTGCTCTTTCTTTCCTCCAAAAAGTTGATTGACCGCATTATGGGTGGGGTCGGCTTCTTATCGAGTCTTTATATCATCCTTCTTACAGACTCGCGCGGCCCCTTATTTTTTGCCTTTATTACTATTTTCATATTCGCCATACTTCCCATTTCATTAATCACCATCTGGCGTTGGCTTCCAATTATGACCCCGGTACTGCCTTACATGCTTACTTTCTCCTTGCGGTATATTCCCATATCGATTTTGCAGAAAGTTTCCCGGTCATTTTCAGGAGGAACCACTTCAGATAGTTTATCCGGACGGTTACTTATCTGGCAAGCCGTTTTAGATTCGTTTAGGAATTTTCAGTTCATTCATCTGTTCGGATTCGGCTATCGTGGACAGGTAGTGTCAGGAGTCTCTCAAAAATATGCAAGTTTGTTCTCCATTTATGCCGATCCTGAAATTTCCGGTGCGCACAATTTTGTAATGCAGACTCTGCTCGAGGTTGGATATCTTGGCGTTATTATTTCGATCGGTTTTATAACAGCGATTCTTTTTCACTTTGTAAGTTATCTTAAAGCCCATCAAGACCATACTGTAAAAGTACTTTTTTTTATCTTAATATACTTATTGCTTGCCGGCACCACCGAATCGGTGCTCACGGTTGATCATCAAGAATTGTTTACCATCTTTATGTTCATCTGGGCGGCAGTAGGGTCTTTACCCAACAAAGCAGAAAAACTTATACAGAAAGTTTGACAAGATTTCATATTTCAAGGAATTTCAAAGATGAAACTTTATCGATTTAGAAGCTCAGAATTTAACTTTGAGCGTTTTACCGGTGCAATCTCAAGGCGCTTGGTCGAAATACCCCATACAATTCTATGGAATGTCGATCCTGCTGCATTTGCTAACAGGCGCCGTCTCTCGAATTTCTATATGAAACACTCCGGACAGCGCTGCTTTATTATAGGAAACGGTCCCAGCCTCTCAACTATGGACTTATCTCCCCTTAAGAATGAAGTTACTTTTGGCCTCAATCGTATCTATTTGCTTTTTAATAAACTTCCTTTTATTCCGACTTTTTATGTGTGCATCAATGAATTGGTATTGGATCAATTTGCGGAGGACATCCGAAAATTGCCGATGCCTAAATTTCTTAACTGGAACCAGAAATCTCTTTTCGATGTAAATAATGATGATACCTATTTTGTTAAATTGTCTTATAGGCTTAAAGACCGGTTCGGCATTTCACCGCAGCGACCATTATCGGGTGGAGGCACAGTCACATTTATTGCCATACAATTAGCTTATTTTATGGGATTCCAAGAAGTGATCCTGATCGGACTCGACCACAATTTTTCCGAGAAAGGAATTCCTAATACTACTGAAGTACGCCAGTCCGAACGTGATATGAGCCATTTTGATCCGAATTATTTTCCAAAAGGAGTTAAGTGGCAGCTACCGGATCTTTTGCATTCTGAATATGCATATTCACTCGCCCGAAAAGCTTTTGAAAAAGACAGCAGGCGAATCGTGGATGCTACTGTGGGTGGAAAATGCCCGGTTTTTGATAAGGTTGATTTTGCAACAATATTCCACCATTCGGATTAAAACAAAACAAGGTTTCGCCAACCCACGCGGCTATGATCATCCGCGTTGGATCTACCAACTATGATCTTAATCGATAATAACTCTACTATTGAATTGATATGAAGATAATTCATGGAATGTCATGTAGAAATGTCTGGGCTGCGATCCGAATTGCCTTTTCCTTTTCAAGATGGACTTCGCAAAGGGAATGGAATACCGGGAGCAAATTAAAATCCTCAGGTTGAAATACATTTTCATGGCCGGGAAGATCATTCGAAAGGCCAGAAGGTGGTGCTGAAACTTTCTGTGGAATATCCATATCGAGAGAAATATGAAAAAGCCTAATTGGAAAAAAACTTATCATGCCCCAACCCATATTTCTGTCTAAGTCGGGCTGGAAAAAACCATTTCCAATGTCCGATTTTATGAAATGGATCGCGAAAAATGATACAAAATGGAGGAAATTATGCTAAAGTTAATAAGTTCCCCTACAATCTCATCCATCCGGAGTGAAAATTTCAGCATAATTTATTCAACGTGGAAATCAGGTAGTATATATTGGACAACCGGATAGGGGAAACCGATTATAAAAGGCAAGGGAGCTTACGTTTGAATTCAAAATTGAGGTCAGTGATCAACTTTACTTTATCCTATCTCCTGCCATTATTCTGCATCGTGTTATTGGTGATCACATTCTATTTCTCAACCGCGAAAATTTTATTGTGGGATATCGTTCGCCCGCTCATTAATGTAAATGTGCACCGCATTCTTAGCCTTATTGGGCTGTCACAGGTACAGGTGGATATCACCGCGTACATCGTCGGAGCAGCCCGGTTTGTGATGTATGCTTCTGCACTACTATTGTTGCTGACGAACAAATACATCCGGCATGGGGGTTTCTGGCTGGCCTGTTTCCCCCTTGCAGCGATCTTGATTATCTCAGGGATCTCGAGATTTTGGTCGATCACCCCTGCTTATACTATATCGCGTTTTCTTTATTTGATTGCAGCTGGACTGGGAGGCGTTTTCATCGGGTTTGAATTAAATAAGAACAAAATCATCTGGGTACTTGAGGCCATTGCTGTCTTGATGGTTTTAGGTAACCTCTTTATGGTCATAAAACACCCCTCCTTTGCAATCATGAGCGGAGGGGAATGGCGAGGCCTTTTTATATGGAAGGATTATGCGGGCGAAGTTATGGCAATTGCCAGCATGATGTTCCTTTTCCGTCTGGTAAATTTCAAAAATGAACCCTGGATCATCCGAATATACAGTCTCGTTTTTTACGCGTTGTCAGTTTTTATGATCTTCAAATCCCAATCTATAACGGAAGTGATCTCCCTTTTCACTGTCCATATCATACTCATCCCGGCAATCCTTTACCTTAAATGGGGTCGGCTGCTCAAGCCGATTCACTGGTGGTTTATCGGTGAGGCCGGTTTAGTTATTTTGCTAATCGTCTGGTTCAGCAGGGATGCATGGTCGGGTTTCATTGGCCGGAATTCAAGTTTCACCGCCCGGTTGCATTTATGGGAAGCACTCATTCCTTTCATCCAGCAAAAATTGCTTCTTGGGTATGGATTTGGTGAGGCTTTCTGGAAATCCGGCGGGGATGTCGCAAAAGTGTGGGCTGCAGCGGGTTGGATGGCGCCTTTTGCTCACAATGGCTATATTGAAGCCCTGCTGGGAACAGGTATCGTCGGTTTGGGTCTTTTCCTTGTATTCTTTATTCAAATCGCTTATTTATCGCTAAGATACTTTTCCCGCAAGCACAATCTCTCGGCGTTGATCTTCTTTGCTTGGTTTATAGAAATAGCCATTTCCAATTTCGGAAATAACCGCTTGGGCAGTCATGATCCCTTCGCCTGGTTACTACTGGTACTAGCCTTCTCAATCTTAATGCGGGATGTGCTAGACCGGCAGCAACCAGCTCCAGCTGCATCGCCCCAAACTTGATCTTGGAAACTATTTCAATCGCACCAAGCTGCATTGATCCACCATTCGGATTAGAATAAAACTGGGTTTCGCCATCCAACGCGGCCATAATCACTCGCTAAAGATATGCCAACTATGTTGTTGATAGCCGATTATTCTAATATTGAATTGACAAGAAGATAATCCATGGAATGTCATGTAGAAATGTTTGGGCTGCGATTTGAAGCCGTTATACTTGTGGACGCTGCCCATATGATTGTAGCTGCTATACGTTCGGGACGTAAAGTATTTGTGGTTACACCGAATGTTGATCACATTGTGCAATTCCAGACCGATCTTGTGGCTTATAAGATCTTTCAGCAATCAGATTTTATCTTTGCAGATGGAATGCCTCTTGTTTGGTTAAGTCGGATTATTCCCAAAGGATCATTGCCTGGCCGTGTTACTGGAAATGATCTACTACCCGAACTATGTAAGGAGGCTTCTAAAATTGGCCTGCGTGTAGCTTTCATTGGAGGCAAATCTGGAACCCCGGAACGCGCGGGGGAAAACATGATGAAACGGTTTCCAGGACTTATAGTAGCAGGGAGTTATTGTCCACCATGGGGCTTCGAAATTGATAGCAAGGAAACGGACCATATAATAAATCTGATTAACATATGGAAACCTGATATTCTTTTTTTGGGGGTTGGGACGCCAAAGCAGGAAAAATGGGCTTATGACAATAAAGATCGACTTTCGACCAAGGCAATATTATGCGTTGGAGCTGCTCTTGGATATGCGGCCGGGATGATTCCGAGGGCACCATTATTGTTTCAGAGATTAGGTTTTGAGTGGCTATGGAGAATGTTTTTAGAACCTAAACGTTTATGGAAAAGATATTTACTTCGAGACCCTCAATTTTTTCTGCTTGCCATAAAAGAAGTATTCCATATTTGGATTTCTTTTATTAATAGCTTGAAAGACAAGCATGTCTGATACTTAACATAGAGACCGTTCGATGGTTATATTTATTGACAATAACATCCTCCACCTCCGGCACCTACCAGGAAACTGAACCACAATTGAATTGGTACCATTAATCAATTAAAAACCTACCTGTAAGCCTCGGGGTGCAATTCTGGCGATTAAAAATCATTGGGAACTTTTTTCTTTGGCGCATAACTAGGTGTCGCAGAACTCGCTGCCTACGAACTACGCCAAAAACACCCCGGTTTACAAATTGATACCCATCATGGGTATTTTGATCATTTTGGAATAGAAAATGAAAGTGAACTAAGAATAATTGACAAAACGGACGCCTGGATCCTGTTAGTGGGCATGGGGTTGCCCTTGTCAGAACGATGGATAGAAGAAAATCAGAAGAAATAATCGCTTGTGAACGTTTATTTACCAATAGGAGCTATGTTCGATTACATAGCATACATGATTCCTCGCGGACCGGGTTTCTTAACTGATCATGGACTGAAATGGTTGGGGCGCCTATTGATAGAACCAAAGCGCTTATGGCGCAGATAAATCATTGGCAATCCCAAATTCTAATTTTTCCAGCTGGCAATTTATCAATTATGGATTACAAAATCGGAAAAGCAGTGTAAATAACTAGCCGCAGATTATCCGGAGAGGAAGTTGAAGTGGTTACGCATCATATAAATGCATCCGGAACACGCATCCTTTTCGTGGGCCAGGGTTGTACCAAATAGGAACGCTGGATCGCTTTACAGAGAGGAAAAATCCAGTCAGTCATGCTCGGGGTGGGTGCAGTCTTCGATTTCCTCGCCGGAGTTAGGTCTCCAGCGCCTCGCTGGATGCAGGAAAATGGATTAGAATGGGTATATCGGTTTCCTCACAAACCCAAGCGCGTGTGGCGCCGTTATCTTTAAAATAACCCTCCTTGTCCTGGTATTATTACTGCTCCTCCATAAAGGGGACTCGTGCTTAGGCGTTTTTCGATCAATTTCGCTGTTTTTTCCATCGCAATGGACCTGGGGGTCGTGAACTTTTCCCTCTGGGGGATAAACCAGATCCGCCCGTATCTCGGTGGTTTATCCTTTACAAAGGCAGTCAGTGTCTCCCCCGTCCTCCCGATCAGCATGTACCTTTTCTTCCCATTGGTCTGGGTTTCGATCATGATATTTTCCTCGGTCTATGATGGCAGGAAAAACCTTCGGGTTGTTGAGGAGTTTACCAATCTGACTCTCAGTTCCCTGCTGGCTGGGATCGCTCTGGCAGGCATTTTGTTCTTTACCTATCGTGAAACCTCCCGTGTTACTTTCCTATTTTTTACAATAGCCACATACCTGCTCATGATAGTATGGCGAATTATCATTCGCATTCTCTATCGTCGGCGCTACACTGTCCGGGGTAGGATCCCGAGGATCCTGATCGTCGGCGCCGGCCTGGTCGGACAGGAAGTAAAAACGCGCATCGATGAGAATCCGCACCTGAATGTCTCTCTGGCGGGCTTTCTCGATGACGACGAACAAAAACGCACTCAGAATTCAATGATCCTTGGGGATGTTAACTCTATTCGTGCAGTCGTGAAACAGAAGAAGGTCACTGATGTGATCATCGCTCTGCCCACGCGCGCCTTCGCCAAAATATCTGACATCGTCAAGACCCTGGAAGATAGGGCCATAAAGGTGTGGGTCGTGCCGGATTACTTCAGCCTTTCCCTCCATCACGCTGAAATGGAGAATTTCATCGGCCTGCCACTGCTCGACTTGCGCGCCGCCGCCCTGAGCGAATATCAACGCATAATCAAGCGGGTATTCGACCTCAGCTTTACGATCCTAATCCTGATCCCGGTTTTGCCGGTAATGTGTATAGTCGCCATGGCCATCTGGATTTTTGATGGTTGGCCGATCTTATACACCCAGAAGCGCGTTGGTGAAAACGGGAGACTGTTCAAGATCTACAAATTTCGCACAATGGTCATAAATGCAGAAAACCTGCAAAAGGATGTCGAGAAGGTAAACGACCAGGGGGAATTGATCCACAAAATAAAAAATGACCCGCGCATCACTCGTCTGGGTCGGCTACTGCGCCGCCTCAGCTTGGACGAGTTCCCCCAATTTTTCAATGTCTTGCGTGGCAACATGAGCCTGGTCGGGCCACGCCCGGAGCTGCCCTACCTGGTTGAGCAATATAAATCCTGGCAGCGTAAACGCTTTGCAGTTCCGCAGGGGATGACCGGCTGGTGGCAGATCAATGGGCGTTCAGACAAGCCTATGCATTTACACACTGAGGATGACCAATACTACATACAAAACTACTCGATCTGGCTGGATATCCGTATTTTGCTTCAAACTGTGTGGATCATTATTCGCGGAAAGGGAGCGTACTAATACGTTCGAATGCACCCTGGACAAGATTTATTATACCAATCCTCTACTATCTAATATTTATTCCATGGTTCTTGTGAATATCTGGCAAGGTATGTCGAAACAGAAATTCCTTGGCAAAGGTAACTTTATGTATCTACTGTTCCTAGGACGCACAATGATATCTTTTGTGGAGGTAGGGATATGAAAAGGGCTTTGGTATGCGGTGCAGGTGGATTCATAGGAGGTCATCTGGTTAGGAAGCTAAAGAAAGAGGGGTATTGGGTGCGGGGGGTGGATATCAAAGAACATGAGTTCGCACCCACCCAGGCGGACGAATTCCTGTTGCTGGACTTGCGCAAAGACGAAAACTGCCAGGCTGCTTTGAGCTTGGTTGATGGTCGTTTTGATGAGGTGTACCAACTGGCAGCTGATATGGGTGGGATGGGTTTCATCCATTCGGCTGAATGCGAGATCATGCACAACAGCGCTCTGATCAATATTCACATGATACATAACTCTGCGGAAATGGGCATGCCAAGATATTTTTTCTCATCTTCTGTCTGCGTTTATCGGGACATGAAACCAGGTGAGGCAGAGATGAGCGAAGATGAAGCGATTCCTGCCAATCCTGATAACGAATATGGCTGGGAAAAATTTTACTCGGAACGTGTGGCCATGGCATACGGCCGCCGTTATGGAATGAAGGTCAGGATTGCTCGTTTTCAGAATTGCTACGGTCCGCAGGGAACATGGCAGGGTGGCAGGGAAAAAGCACCGGCAGCGATTTGTCGCAAGGTTGCCGAGGCAAAAGATCGTGGAACGATTGATGTATGGGGTGACGGTGCAGCAATTCGTTCTTACACGTATGTGGCCGACATGGTGGAAGGAATCTATCTGTTGATGCACTCCGACCTGGAGGGTCCAGCAAATATTGGCAGTCCACAGTATGTTAGCGTTGACGAGTTGGTCCATATCGTGGCGGAAGCCTCAGGAAAGACGGTCCAAGTCCGACATGTCAGCGGTCCGGTGGGGGTGCAGTCACGAAACTTCAGCAATGCCCGCATATATTCCACCGGCTGGCAGGCAAAATATTCCCTCAAGGATGGAATTGCACTAACTTATCCCTGGATCGAGTCTCAAATCAGGAAGGATTGAGTCAGAAGTCCTCAAACGGAAACAGTATTGGGTGGCACCGCACACGAACAAACTGGACCATAATGTTGAATATGCCTTTTGTAAAACCAGGATTGATATGTATGCCCTGCTGCGAACGTCAAACCTAACTACTGAAATCAGAATAAAGTCTCCGCGGCCAAGACGATACCGGAGACATTATTAATACCTGCTCTGCTTGAATCCTAATCGCTTTCATTAATATTACCCACAGTATCACCTTCTCTTTCCACGTGGCTATCAGACCAGAATCAATCCATTGGGCTCTGACACTCGCGGATAATTCATTCCACCCAGAATAATAAAATTATGTATTTGCTCATCATCTCATCCACTCGTGTTCATTGGTCTATTAATGTGATATTCTTGGTTTAGTAGATACCCAGAATTGAGAACTCTTTTGGAGAACAACATGGAAAAAAAGAAAACCGGTCTACGCAGTTTGCCGCTCAATGTCTGGATCGTGACAGCCACTTCTTTTCTTACGGATGTCTCATCCGAGATGATCTTTAATCTTGTTCCACTTTTCTTGGCTAACGTTCTCAAAGCCGGGACAGCAGTGATCGGCCTTATTGATGGTTTGGCTGAGACAACCGCCAGCCTGATGAAGATCTATTCCGGAGCGATCTCGGATAAACTTGGC
>Ga0209048_10006009_pt1 | contig 11412 bp, 9 predicted proteins | sample FrelakmetCRP12CR_FD_187146 | JGI IMG/M metagenome (GOLD analysis project Ga0209048, IMG submission 187146) | Freshwater lake sediment microbial communities from the University of Notre Dame, USA, for methane emissions studies - CRP12 CR (SPAdes)... | ecosystem: Environmental > Aquatic >... | reverse complement strand
GACCATGGTGCTCACCACCCACTACATGGACGAGGCCGAGCAGCTGTGTGACCGTCTCGTGATCATGGACCGCGGTCACATCGTCACCGAGGGGTCGCCGCGGGAGTTGATCGCCAAGCACGCGACGCGTGACGTCGTCGAGCTGCGGTTCCTCACCCCCGAACTGCGCGACGCGGCGCTGCCCACACTGCAGCAGGTTGGCACGCGCGTCGAGGCGCTCACCGACCGCGTGCTTGTCTACGTCGACGACGGCGATGTCGTGGCCGACATGGTCGCGGTGGAAGGGCTGCACCCGGAGTCGATCTACGCGCGGCGCGCCACGCTCGAGGACGTGTTCCTCATCCTCACCGGCCGCACGCTCGAGGACTGAGCCGGTCCACCGTGGCGACGCCCCGCACCCTCCGAGTGGTCGAGCGCGAGTGGCTCGTGTGGAAGCGCCTCTGGCGTGGCGCGGTCTTCAACACCGTGGTGCAGCCGTTGCTGTTCCTCGCGGCGATGGGGCTCGGCCTCGGGGAATTGGTCAACAAGCAGGCCGGCTCGGGCGCGTCGGCGAACGGCCTCGGCGGGCTGACCTACCTCGAGTTCGTGGCGCCGGGTCTGCTCGCGGCCACGGTGATGCTGCAGGCGTCGTACGAGTCGTTGTGGCCGGTGCTCGGCGGGGTCAAGTGGATGAAGACGTTCCACGCCGCGGTCACCACCCCGATCGAGTCGCGCGACCTCTTCGGGGGCCGGGTGATCTGGGTGTGCCTGCGCGGGGCCTTCGCCGCGTCGGTGTTCGTCGCGGTGGCCGCGGTGCTCGGTGGCGTGCCGTCGCTGTGGGGTGTGCTCGCGGTGCCCGCCGCGGTGCTCGGCGGCGCGGTGTTCGCCGCGTGGCTGAGCGGGTGGGCGGTCATGCAGGAGAGCGACATTCCGTTCGCGGTGCTCACCCGTGTCGGGCTGTTCCCACTGTTCATGTTCTCCGGCACGTTCTTCCCGACGAGCCGGCTGCCCGACTGGCTGCAGCCGTTCACGTGGCTGTCGCCGCTGTGGCACACCGTCGAGCTGTGCCGCGCCGCGACCACGGGTTCGCAGCCGTCGGCGGGCACGGTGCTCGGCCACGTCACCTTCCTCACGGTGCTGCTCGTCGCCGGTTGGTGGTGGGGCGCGCGTCGCTTCACGAAGGCGTTGGCGCCGTGAGCGCGACCGAGGTGCCGACCCAAACGCCCCGGATTCCGTGGTCACAACGCGCGTTGCCCGGTGGGCGCGGGTGGCGCGTCGTCGAGCGCAACGTGCTGGCGTACCGGCGCATGTGGCCGGCGTTCGTCACCGGCGTGTTCGAGCCGGTGTTCTACCTGCTGTCGATCGGCATCGGCGTGGGTGGCCTCGTCGGGGCGATCATGGTCAACGGGCATTCGGTGCCCTACGACCAGTTCGTGGCGCCGGGGCTCATGGCATCCGCGGCGATGAACGGCGCGGTGCTCGACACCACCTTCAACTTCTTCGTGAAGTTCAAGTACTCACACACCTACGACGCGATGCTCGCAACACCGCTCGGCCCGCGCGACGTCGCCGTCGGCGAGGTCACGTGGGCCCTCATCCGCGGCGGCGTGTATTCCGCGGTGTTCCTCGTCACGATGGTGATCATGGGGCTCGCCGCGTCGTGGTGGGCGGTGCTCGCGCTGCCCGCCGCGCTGCTGATCGCGTACGCGTTCGCGGGTGCGGGCGCGGCCGCCACCACGTACATGCGCACGTGGACCGACTTCGACTACGTGAACCTCGCGATCATCCCGATGTTCCTGTTCAGCGCGACGTTCTTCCCGCTGACGCAGTACCCACCCGCGGTGCAGTTCGTGGTGAAGCTCACGCCGCTCTACCAGGGCGTTGCACTCGAGCGCGGGCTCTGCCTCGGTCAGTTGCAGTGGACGATGCTGCTCAACGCCGCCTATCTCGTCGTGATGGGCGCCCTCGGCATCCGCGTCGCCACCCGCCGCCTCCGGATGCTCCTCCAACCCTGACCCCGGCCGCACCTGCCCCTCCTCCGAGGTTGCGTCACCAAGCGGGGTATTGGAGGGTTTGCTGACGCAACCTCCGGTGTAGGGACCGAACCTGGCGGCTGAGGGTGAAGCCGCGGTTCTGGATGTCGGCGTGGGTCGCGGTGAGCGTGGTCCAACCGACCGACGTCAGATGATTGCGCCGGCTGCTGTCGCGTACCAGCGCGAGCTTGCCCGTGTGTTCCTGGTAGGAGTCGTACTCTACGGCGAGCCGAACGTCGGGGTAGGCCAGATCCACTCGCGCCACAAACTGACCGGCTTCGTCGCGAACAACGTGCTGGAAGACCGGCCTGGGCAGGCCTTGTGCGACCAGCGCTCGCGCCAACAGTCGCTCGGGCGGACTCTCGGGAACAGCCTCGTCCCAGGCACGCGCGTCGAGTGCCTCTCGGAAGCGTTGACCGCCTGGGCGCCCCTTGGTGGCGAGCCGCTCACACGCTCGGTCGAGGTCCTCGAGGGTCGTGAGTTCCCGACGCAACGCGTTGTCGAGCATCGCGTCGATGGCCGCGAAGGTGTTCTTCCGGCACAGGTCGAAGATCGTGCGCTCGACCGTCGTCACCGGGATCGCGTCGATCATGTCGGCGTCGTGCGCGGTGAGGAGCTTGGATTCGTGAACGACGAGTCCGAGTGTCCGGGTCCGGTTCCAGCGCGGTGCCGTGATCTCGGTGTAGTCCTTCCGGCCGCCCGGGAGACGCCACAGCGCTGCGGCCGAACGATGAGATGCCAGCGCCCGCATCCCGCCGGCCCAGCAGGCAGACAGCAGTTCGCTGCGCCAGGTCGTGGGCGCACCGTTCACCCGGTAGACGCCATCGGCGACGAGTTCCCATCGACCACTGGTCAGGCGATGTTCTCGTTCGCCCCTGCTCGCGCCGATCGCGACGAGCTGTGCTCGGCTGAAGAGCCCGTGCTGTCGCCGTGCGAGGTCGCCGATCTGCCTGTCGATGTCCAGTTCCATGCACGACGGGACTCAGACTGCCGAATCTCGTCACGCACGATCGACCATGCGTCACCAAACCGTCCAATGCCTGGTTTGGTGACGCAACCTGGAGAGGGAAAGGAGGGTCAGGTGGGGGTGACCCGGGGGGTCCAGGGGGAGGTGGTGAGGCGGGTGCCCTCGTAGGAGGCGATCTCGTCGTCCAGGCGGAGCGTGAGGCCGATGTCGTCGAGGCCCTCGAGGAGCCGGTAGTGGTGGAAGTCGGAGAGGTCGAAGGGCTCGTCGAGGTCGAGGGCGGGGACCGCGACCCGCCGGTCGACGACGTCGACGACGATCTCGATCGACGGGTCGTCGGTGATCGCGTCCATGATCCGGCGCACGACGTCCTGCGGCAGCTCCACGGGGAGCAGACCGATCTTCAGACAGTTGTTGCGGAAGATGTCGGCGAAGCTCGGCGAGATGATCGCTCGGAAGCCGTAGTCCTCGAGCGCCCACGGCGCGTGCTCACGCGACGAGCCGCAGCCGAAGTTCGGGCCCGCCACGAGGATGTGCGCGCGGGCGTACTCCTCGCGGTTGAGCACGAAGTCGGAGCTCTCGCGCCACTCCGAGAACAGCCCCTCGCCGAAGCCGGTGCGCTCGACGCGCTTGAGCCAGTCGCTCGGGATGATCTGGTCGGTGTCGACGTTGCTGCGGTCGAGCGGGACGGCCCGGGCAACGATCTCACGTACTGCCTGCATCTGTTCGTGCGCCTTTCGGTTCCGTGCCGAGCTCAGTCGAGGTCGTCGGGGGTGGCGAAGTGGCCGGCGATCGCGGTGGCCGCAGCCACCGCGGGCGACACGAGGTGGGTGCGACCGCCCTTGCCCTGGCGTCCCTCGAAGTTGCGGTTCGACGTGGACGCGCTGCGCTCACCCACCGCGAGCTTGTCGGGGTTCATGGCGAGGCACATCGAGCAGCCCGCCTCGCGCCAGTCGAAGCCGGCGGCCGTGAAGATCCGGTCGAGCCCCTCGGCCTCGGCCTGCCGCTTCACCTGCATCGAGCCGGGCACCACGAGCGTGCGCATGCCCGCCTTCACCGTGCGGCCCCGCGCCACCTCGGCGGCGGCGCGCAGGTCTTCGATGCGGCCGTTGGTGCACGACCCGATGAAGACGGTGTCGACGGCGATGTCGCGCATCGGCACCCCGGCGGTGAGGCCCATGTACCGGAGCGCGAGCGTTGCGGCCTCACGGTCGACCGGGTCGGCGAACGAGTCGGGCGAGGGCACGGCGTCGTCGATGGTGATGACCTGGCCGGGGTTGGTGCCCCACGTGACGCCGGGGCGGATCGCGGCGGCGTCGAGCGCCACTTCCTTGTCGAAGGTCGCGCCGGCGTCGGTGACGAGCGAGCGCCAGTCGTCGAGCGCCTGCTCCCACGCCGCGCCGGTGGGGGAGTACTGCCGACCCTCGAGGTAGGCGAACGTGGTGTCGTCGGGGGCGATCATGCCGGCACGCGCGCCGGCCTCGATCGACATGTTGCACACGGTCATGCGGCCCTCCATCGAGAGACCGCGGATCGCGGACCCGCGGTATTCGATGATCGAGCCGATCCCACCGCTCGTGCCGATGCGGCCGATGATCGCGAGCACGACGTCCTTGGCGGTGACGCCCGGGCGCAGGTCACCCTCGACGGTGACGGCCATTGTGCCCGGACGCGCCTGGGGCAGCGTTTGCGTGGCGAGGACGTGCTCGACCTCGCTGGTGCCGATGCCGAACGCCAGTGCCCCGAACGCGCCGTGCGTGGACGTGTGGCTGTCGCCGCACACGATGGTGAGCCCGGGCTGGGTGAGGCCCTGCTCCGGCCCGATCACGTGGACGATGCCCTGGCCCGGGTCGCCCATGGGGTAGAGGCGAATGCCGAACTCCGCGCAGTTGGCGGCCAGCACCTCCATCTGCTTCGCCGAGATCGGGTCCTTCACGGGCTGGTCGATGTCGGCGGTGGGCACGTTGTGGTCCATCGTCGCGACCGTGAGGTCGGGGCGCCGCACGGGCCGCCCGGCGAGGCGCAGGCCGTCGAAGGCCTGGGGCGAGGTCACCTCGTGGACGAGGTGCAGATCGATGTAGAGGAGGTCGGGCTCGCCGTCGGCACGGTGCACGACGTGACGTTCCCAGACCTTTTCCGAGAGAGTGGAGGCCATCCCCCGATTCTGCCAGTTCACCGCCGCCGGTCTCGCATGAGATCCCTCGCCCGAGACGCCCGACCCGAGATGGCCGACCTGAGATTGCCGGCCCGCGCGCCGGTACCCTCGGGGTCATGCAGCTCGGTGACACCCTGGACGTCGTGATCGAGATCCCTCGCGGGAGCCGCAACAAGTACGAGTACGACCACGAGAAAGACGTGATCCGACTCGACCGGCGTCTCTTCACCGCGACGGTGTATCCCACCGACTACGGCTTCGTCCCCGACACGCTCGCCGAGGACGGCGACCCCTGCGACGTGCTCGTGCTCCTCGAGGAGCCCACCTTCCCCGGCTGTTACGTCGAGGTGCGGGTGATCGGCGTCTTCTGGATGGAGGACGAGAAGGGCCCCGACGCCAAGGTGCTCTGCGTGCCCAGTCACGACCCGGTGTACGCGGCCTACCTCGACCTCGCCGACGTGCCGCCGATGCTGCTCGACGAGATCGAGCACTTCTTCGACGTCTACAAGATGCTGGAGCCCGACAAGTCGACCAGCATCAAGGGCTGGGAGGGCGCCGCCGCGGCCTACGCCGAGATCGAGAAGTGCCGCGAGCGCTTCGCCGCCAGCGGCCACTGACCGTCGCTCGCGGTCACTCGCTGGCGCTCGTTCACACCGGGCTCGCCTTCTCCTCGAACGACTCCCACAGTCCCGCGTAGGCACCCTCGCGAGCGATGAGCTCGTCGTGCGTGCCCTGCTCGAGGACCTGCCCGTCGTCGACGACGACGATGCGGTCGGCCGTGCGCGCGGTGGGCAACCGGTGCGCGATCAACAACGTGGTGCGGCCGTGCGAGACGATCCCCATCGCCCGCTGCACGCGCGCCTCGGTCGCGAGGTCGAGGTTCGCGGTCGCCTCGTCGAGCAGCAGGATCGACGGGTCGACGAGCAGCGCCCGCGCCAGGCACACGAGTTGACGTTGCCCGGCCGAGAGCGAACGGCCGCGCTCCGACACGTGGTGCAGGTAGCCGCCGGGCAACTCGGCGACGAATTGGTGCGCGCCCACCGCACGCGCCGCTTCCTCGACCTGCACATCGGTGGCGTCGGGTCGCCCGTAGGCGATGTTGTCGCGGATCGTGCCCGAGAAGAGGAAGGGCTCCTGCGGCACGTACCCGAGGCGCTGACGGAACGCGCGCAGGTCGAGGGTCTCGACGGGGATGCCGTCGATCAGCACCTCGCCCGCGACCGGGTCGTAGAAGCGCGCGACCAGCTTCACGATCGTCGACTTGCCCGCGCCGGTGGTGCCCACGAGCGCGACGCTCTCGCCCGCGGCGATGTCGAGGTCGAGGCCGTGCAGCACCTCGCGTGACGTGCCCGGGTACGCGAAGTGCACGCCGGTGATCGACACGTCGCCGCGCACGCGTCCGGGATCGACCGGTTGCGCGGGCTCGGGCGTGAGCACCGGCGTGGCCATGAGCTCGTCGATGCGCTCCATCGACGCGACGGCCTGCTGCCACTGGTCGAACACCTGCGACAGCTGCTGGATCGGTGCGAAGAACTGGTCGAGGTAGAGGAGGAACGCGACCACCGTGCCGACGGCGACGGCGCCGTCGCGCACGAGCACGCTGCCCATGCCCAACACGATCGCGTCGCCGCACACCGCGAGGAACGCGATGAACGGGAAGTAGAGCGCCTGCAATCGTTGCGTGGTGAGGCGCGCGTCGAGGTAGCGCCCAGACGTGCGGTGGAAGCGGGAGATGTTCTCGTCCTGGCGCGCCGAGGCGTGGGCGACCCGCATGCCCGACAGGTTCTCCTGGAACTCCTCGTTGACCGACGAGATGGTCTCGCGCGCGCGGCGATAGGCGAGTGCGGAGCGCCGCCGGAACCAGATCGTCGCGAGGACGAGCGGCGGAATGAGCACGAGCACGCCGAGCGCGAGGGGTGGGCTCATGAACACGAGCACGACGAGGATCCCGACGAAGCTCATCACGTTGACCACTGCGGAGATCAGGCCGGTCTGCAGGAGTTGCGAGAACGCTTCGACGTCGGTGGTCATGCGGGTCATGATCCGGCCCGCCATCTCGCGGTCGTAGAAGTCGAGCGCGAGTCGTTGCAGGTGGGCGAAGATCCGGATGCGCAGCGCGAGCAGGAGTCGCTCCGCGGTGCGGCCGTTGTATCGCGTGTACGCCCACGTGACGGCCCAGTCGAGCAACGTCGTGCCGAGGTACAACACCGATGCGAGCCAGAGCGCACCGGTGGACTGTTGTTGCACTCCCTGGTCGAGACCGAAGCGCACGAGGAACGGCCCGGCGATGGTGAGCAGGGTGTCGACCACGACGAGCCCGAGGCCGATGACGAGCGCGCGCCGATACGGGTGCAGGAACTGGCGCAGCCGGAACGGTTCGCCCCGGTCGGCGGCGGCCGCCGCGTCGACGTCGACCTCGGGGTCGTCGTCGGCGGGTGGGAGTGCGGCGACCTTCGCCAGGAGCTCGGGCGTGGGCGCCAGCGCGAAGATCGGTCCGGGGCCACCGCGGGCCATCGCGGTCTCGCCCATGCCCGCCCGCAGCGGTGCCGCCGCGGCGAACGCGGCCGACGCGGTGGCGCCGTCACGATCCCACAGTCCTCCGGTGACCGCGCCGGCGAACGGCTCGTCGTCGGGGATGCCCTCGGCGGAATCACCGGGCCCGCTCAGGAGCGCGCGGTAACGAGCTGAGCTCGAGAGCAACTCGTCGTGGGTGCCCTGCTCGACGATACGCCCCTGTGCGACGATCGCGACGCGGTCGGCGAGGCGCAGCGTGGACCGCCGGTGCGCGACGAGCAACGTCGTGCGCTCGGCGACGAGTGCACGGAGCGTCGCGTGGATCAGTTCCTCCGTGCGGGCGTCGACCGAGGATGTCGCGTCGTCGAGGACGAGGATGTCGGGATCGGTCAACACCGCGCGCGCGATGGCGAGACGCTGCCGTTGCCCGCCCGACAACGTGAGGCCCCGCTCGCCGACGCGCGTCTCGTAGCCGTCGGGCAGCGCGGCCACGAACTCGTGGGCGCCCGCCGCGCGCGCCGCCCGTTCGACTTCCTCGTCGGTCGCCTCGGGGCGCCCGTACGCGATGTTGGCGCGGACGCTGTCGGAGAACAGGAACGCGTCCTCGAACACCACGCCCACCGAGCGGCGCAGTGCGTCGAGGGTGACCGCACGCACGTCGACGCCGTCGATCACGACCGAACCGTGCTGCACGTCGTAGAAGCGGGGGAGCAGCAGCGCGACGGTCGACTTGCCGCTGCCCGACCCGCCCACGAGCGCGACCGTCTCACCGGGCTCGATGCGGAGATCGAGCCCGCGCAGCACCGGCTCGCCCGACAAGTAGCCGAAGCTGACGTCGCGGAGCTCCACTGCGCGGCCGCGCCCTCGCCCGCGCTCGTCAGCTCGCGCCGGCAACGGCGCGGCGTCGGCGGCCTCGGTGACGACCGGCGTCGAGTCGAGCAGGTCGAAGATGCGCTCGGCGCCGGCACGCGCCTGCTCGGCGATGGCCACCATCCCCGCGAACATCCGGGCGGGGGCGAGCAGCTGCGCCAGGTAGGTGGCGAAGGCCAGGAACGTGCCCACGCTGATGCTGCCGTCGATCGCCAGCCAGCCCCCGAGCGCGAGCACGGCCACCTGCCCGAACGCGGGGATCGCCTGGAGGAGCGCGGCGTACCGGGCCTGGATGCGCACGGTACGCACGTTCGACCGGTACAGGCCGCTCGCGGTGCCCGCGAGCCGGGTCAGCTCGCGGTCCTCCTGGCCGAAGCCCTTGACGACGCGCACCCCGCTGACCGCATCGTCGACCACCTGCGCGACCTCGCCGGCGTGCTGCAGCGCGTCCCACTGCGCGGGGTACATCGTGCGCCGCAGCGACAGCGACACGATGACCAGCGCCGGCACCGTGAACGCGACGACGAGTGTGAGCAACGGCGACAGCACGAACATCACGGCGAGCGACAGGACGAAGAGCAGGAAGTTGCCGGATGCCAGGGGGAGGAACGCGAGCAGTCCCTGCACCAGCGCGATGTCGGAACTCGCGCGTGACACCAGTTGGCCGGTCGGCAGTTCGTCGTGACGGGCGAAGTCGAGGCGTTGCAGATGCTCGAAGATCGCGGTGCGGAGGTCGTGCTGGACATCGATGCCGAAACGCCCGCCCACGAAGCGGCGGACGTACGCGAGGCCGAAGTTCACCACGCCGAGGCCGACGAGGAGCACGAGCAGCGGCCACAGTGCCTTCGTGGGGGTGGTGATCACGTCGTCGATCACCGCGCGCTCGATCAACGGCGTCGCCACACCGATGAGCGTCGTGCCGATCGACACCGCGAACGCGAGGAACACCTTGCGTCGGTGCCGGGCGAGGAAGGGCAGGAGGCGGCGGAACGGGCTCGCCTTCGCTTCCGTGCTCGTGGACGCTCCGGGTTCCGGGGGTGCCTCGACGCTCACCGGCTTGCCTCACGGGCGACCCGGCGCTCGTCGAGGGCCCGTTGCAGTCGCGCGAACGCGTCGGCGACGACCGGGGCGTCCTCGGGGGTCAGCAGCTCCTCGAGCCGGGCGCGCATCGCCGCCTCGGTCGCGTGCAGCGCCCGTCGGCCGGCAGGGGTGATCGCGAGTTCGGTGGCGCGGCGGTCGTGGCCGGCGGGCGACCGGGAGAGCAGGCCGCGCTCGGCCAGGGTCTCGACGCTCGCCGAGACCGTCGGCTTGCCCAGCGCCAGGGCGGTGGCGACCCGGCTCGCGTGCCGTTCGCCGTCGGCCACGAGCGCGAGCACCCGGTACTGCGCGAGGGTGAGATCGGTGCAGGCGTGCTCCAGGAACCGGGCGAGCCGGGCTACGGCGAGAATGTCGACGGCCAGGATGTCGGGAGCGGGCACGTCGGGAGCGGGCACCAGCCGATGCTACCCACAATGGTTCGGAGTACGAACCGAATGCCGCCCCGGGCCGCAGATTGCCTGGGCAAGCGGGCATTCACCCCGGCGTAACGGTTCCGTAACAGTCGGTCCGTACCGTCCATGCATGACCCGGTACGAGAGGCGGTACGACACATGACCGACGTGGTCCTGGTGCGGTGGCCGGAAGAGACCGAGCGTCTCGAACGGCTCCGGGCGGCCGGTTCGCCCCGCCTGCTGCTCGTCGGCGAGGAACTCGCCGCGCCCGAGCCCGTCGACCCGCTCGAGGACTGGATCCGCCTGCCCGCGGCCGAGGACGACCTGCGCGTCCGGGTCGCGACGCTGGCATCGCGGGCGGGCACCTCCCCGGTGGCGCCGACCGTCGACGACGACGGCCTCCTGCGGTACCGGGGCCGCTGGGTCACCCTCTCGCCCGTCGAGCGCGCCCTGGCGGGCGCCCTCATCGATCGCTTCAACGCCGTCGTCGGTCGTGACACGCTCGTGCGGCGGGCGTGGCCGGGCGGCAGCCCCACCCGCAACGCGCTCGACGTCCACATGCTCCGCCTCCGTCGGCGTATCGCACCGCTCGGTCTCGAGGTCCGCACCGTGCGCGCCCGCGGCTATCTCCTCCAGGCGCTCGACGCCTTCGTCTCGGAATGAGGCGTCTCGGAATGACGCGCGCCTGACCTGACGTGCGAACCTGGGCGCCACATGCGCCTGGGGATCGACACCGGCGGGACCTTCACCGACCTCGTGGCCGACGACGGCACGGTGGTGAAGGTTCCCTCCACACCCGACGACCCCGCGCGCGCGGTCCGGGCCGCGATCGCCGAGGCAGACACCGGTGGCTCCCGGCCCGCGCTGCTCGCCCACGGCACCACGGTCGCGACCAATGCGCTGCTCGAACGAAACCTCGGACGGGTCGCGCTCGTGACCAACACCGGGTTCGCCGACCTGATCGAGATCGCGCGCCAGGCCCGTCCCGCGCTCTACGACCTGCACGCGGACCGACCGGCGCCGCTGGTGCCGCGCGAGTGGCGCTACGAGGTGGCCGGCCGGCGCGACGCGCACGGCCGCGAACTCGTGCCGTTCGACGGTGTGCTCCCGAACCTCGACGACGCGGTCGAGTGCGTCGCGGTTTGCCTGTTGCACAGCGACCTCGATGCCGCGCACGAACGCGCGGTGGTCGGCGCGTTCCTTGCCCGCGGGATCGACGCGATCGGTTCAGCTGACGTGTCGCCCGAGTTCCGCGAATACGAGCGCATGGTCACGACGGTTGCGGACGCGGCGTTGCGCCCGGTGTGTCGGAGCTACCTCGGTGCGATGCACGACCTCGCCGACGAGGTGTTGGTGATGACCTCGGCGGGCGGGCTGGTGCCGGTTGCCGACGCCGCCGAGCACCCG
>Ga0209048_10006008_pt1 | contig 11414 bp, 6 predicted proteins | sample FrelakmetCRP12CR_FD_187146 | JGI IMG/M metagenome (GOLD analysis project Ga0209048, IMG submission 187146) | Freshwater lake sediment microbial communities from the University of Notre Dame, USA, for methane emissions studies - CRP12 CR (SPAdes)... | ecosystem: Environmental > Aquatic >... | reverse complement strand
CCTGCGTGCCTCCGGTTCGACTTCGAATCCAGTGGTTGAGAGTTCGAGCCTCTCCGGGGGCGCCATACAGGAGGCCATTTAACTGGTCTCCTGTGCTTGTTTTCCAGGTAACCAGATGGTAAACACCGCCCCATGCCCGGCAACAGCATTCTCGACATCAATTCTTCCCTGGTGGTGTTCCACAACCTGCCTGACAATCGCCAGTCCTAGACCCGTTCCCGGGGTTCCCGAATCATGACCGGCTTTTCCTCGGTAAAACCGTTCGAATAAATGGGGTAGATCCTCCTTATCGATTCCTCTGCCGGTATCTTCCACGCGAAAACCAACCCAGGTCTCCCTCACATACTCACCGGTCAGCGTTGAAACCAATATTCTTCCTCCCCGGGGGGTATAGTTCATGGCATTCGTGAGAAGATTGGACAAGGCCTGTATGATCGTCGGTTCATCAAGCCAGACCGGTCCGAGACCTGATAGCAGATCAACCTCTAAATTGAGTCCCCGCTCTTCTGCCAAGGACCGCCGGTCATTAACAAGGGTTTGGATTAAAATATTTAAATCGCACGGTAAGGGATGTAAAGTCACCTGACCAAGATCGAAGCGGGAAAGGTTGAGCAGATCTTCAATCAGACTTCTCAAGCGCTGCAACTCGCGCCCAATCACATTGAGGCGTTCCTCTGTTTTCACATCAGGCTGGGCTCGAAGCATCTGATAGTAAAGGATCAGGTTGGTAAGCGGTGTGCGAAGTTCGTGGTTCACGTTTGCAATGAATTCCGATTTCAACCGGTCCGCAGCCTGGGATTCTTGCAAAGCGGATTGGAGCTCAGCAGTACGTTCGTTGACCCGCTCCTCCAGTTCTTCGGCACGATCCTTCAATTGATCGTTCAGGCGTGTGCGGTGGATGGCATTACCAGCTATTTCTGTCAAAGTCACCAGCAGCCGGGCGTTCTCACTGGTAAATTCGCGAGGAAGCGCGGTGGACGCCATAATTACACCGATCGGTCGTTGTTCACTATGGATAGGGAGGAAAATCGCACTTCTTCCCTGGGGAATAAAACCCCGCATCGACGGGGAGGTAAACCTATCCTGTGCCACATCATGGGAAAAATAGATATCACCCGTGGAAATAATTCTTCCTGGCAAACCTTCATTAATATCCAGTTCCAGGTCGGCTGTCTTCGTACACCAACCTCTTCCGATCGCCTGGAACAATTTACCCCTATCTGAGTCATACAACCAGATGGCACCGGCTTTCACATCCAGCGTGCTCAAAGTTTCATCAATTAACTGAGGTAACATCTCCTTTAATGATTGAGCCAGACGCAGAGACGCTGAAACTCTATAAACAACTTCCAACTCTTCTAGCCGGGAGGTCGTCTCTTTAAACAGTTTGGCCCTTTCCACCGCTGAACCAACCTCCTGTCCAATTGCTTCCAGCAAAGCAATCTCCTCCGTGGTCCATTTACGAACGCCTGCAGAAGCAATGGTCAAGCCTCCGATGCGGTTCTCCGTTGACAGCAATGGAACGCTAACGGTCGAGAAAATACCCGAGGTGATGAACTGATCGGAATACCTGTCTTTTACAGCTCTCCAATCTTCAACCACAACAATACTGCCTGGAGATTTTGCATTGCTCATTAATTTATTCGCGATGAGTGAATTAATAGGATAGGGTATATTTTTGGACACCATTCTCTGGACTCCGTGCAATGACCACGATAGCCAGATCGTCCCCATATCCAGTCCGTAGGCCTTGAGGGTCTGCTCCAGGGTAGTATTTAATATTTCATCCAGATTCACTCCAGCACGTCCAGAAACAGTTATGACTGCATTGAGTGCTTCCTGTCGAATCGTTCGGCGATGCGCATCTTCAAATAACCGTGCATTCTCGATAGCCACTGCTACGGTTCCAGCGAAAACAGTAAGAAGATCGACATCGGATTGAGTGTATTTTCTTATCGGCTGTCCATCTCCCTGGTCTATTTCATAAACAGTCAAGACACCAATGAATTCTCCGCTGCACATCATCGGTACTTCGGCAACCGCCGTCGTTGGCAAATTCGCGAATTGCTCGGAACGGCTTTCCCATTTTCGGTGGTCTTCAATTACAGTTGGTTGGAGAGTTTGTGCTACTTTCCCGGCTAATCCTTCGCCCAAATTCAAACGAACCCCGACAAGCCCGGGCAATCCCCTGGAAATAACGGCTTCAAGGTCCTGGCGTTCTTTATTAAAAAGATAGATTGAACATCCCGGAGATCTGATTAATGATGTCACCCTATCGGCAACGATATTCAACAAGGTATTTAAGTCTTTCTGGGAGGCCAGATCCTGCGCCGTTTGATATAATCCCGCCAGTTCATCTGCTCGTCGATGATACCGATTTTCACTTTCTCGCAATGCCTCCTCGGAGCGCTTGCGGTTTATGACCATCGCAACCTGAGAAGAAACAAATTCGAGAATGCGTTTTTCCCTTTCACCATACGCCTTTGCATCGGAGTAATGTTGTACAACCATTGCACCGATGACATTCCGATCAACATTCAGGGGAACACCCAGCCAGATTGGTGAGGGATTTCCGACCAATTCTATTTCTCCTCTTTTGAATAATGCCTCATGCACAGCCAGATCAACCAGGATTGATTTACCGGTGCGCAAGATATATTCTGTCAGACCTTTTCCCGGCTGGCCGGGAGCAGGCTGGGTATCCACTTCATCTATATAATACGGGAAACTTAGGGTTCGACTTTCACTGTCAAACAGAGCTATGTAAAAATTATCGGCATTCATCACTTCTGCAATAATCGCATGAACCGCCGGGAAAAGGTCATCCAATCTCCGGGAATGATCCGCGGCCTGAGCGATCCGATATACAGCATCCTGGAGAACCTCGGCCCGTTTGTGCTCTGTAATATCAAAGGCAGTTCCAAGGATTGCAACCTTATCCTCATAATCGATCCCCCCCACGGTTAAATTGATCCAACGTTCTTCCCTGTTTTTTGTAATTATCTTCAATTCACCACTGGCGGAAACCGTTTTATCCTTCCGAATGCGCCCTCCCAGACTTTGTATCGCCTTTCTTTCGTCCCTGGCAAAGATATCCGGGAAATTCATCTTCAATAATTCTTGCCTGGTATAACCAGTCAGTCGCTCCGCAGCCGGGTTTGCATATAAAACTATCGCGCCTTTATAGATAATGATAGCGGATGCAGTCTTTTCTGCCAAAACACGAAACTTTTCATCATCTTCGTTGTCAGGTGTTTTCGTTTTTTGCCGTAATGGGACGTGTGTTTCGCCGTGTGTCATAAACCCTCGTTATTCATTTGTCGTGAAGTCTATAACTCCGTAACAAGTACCAAGTATAGCACGCGTGGTGCTTGCATTTGGGCAGTTTTCGCTCCATTACTCAAAACAAACAAAGGCAATTAATTGGAGGAAACCGCTTATAATTGAAGAAACAATCAGTGCATTTCCCCGGAAGGGAGAGAAAGAATTATTATGCCCGAAGAACAATTTTCATCAAAGTCAAGGAATAAAATCGCCATCCTGATTGACGGTGATAATGCCCAAGCCAACCTGCTCCCGCAAATGCTGGTGGAAGCCGGGAAATATGGGCTGGTGACCGTGCGGCGAATATATGGGGATTGGACCACTTCCAATATGAATTCCTGGAAGGATGTTCTAAACTTCCATGCCGTTCAGCCAGTTCAACAGTTCCGCTATACCGTGGGTAAGAACGCAACTGACAGCGCAATGATCATTGATGCAATGGACCTGCTCCACTCAGGTGTGGTGGACGGTTTCTGCCTAGTCTCCTCTGACAGCGACTACACGCGCCTTGCCACACGTATCCGCGAAACCGGTGTATTTGTCATGGGTATCGGTGAGAAAAAGACCCCCAAACCGTTTGTCAATGCCTGCGATGTATTTATCTACACATCCAACCTGGTCGCCGAGCAGAAGACACACCGTCTGGCTGTTCAAAAACGCAGCCAGCCAAGGAAGAAGCCAGAAGTTCTGACCACGGTCACGGCCGCGACAATTCCTGCGCCTACCCCGGAGCAGGAAAATGAGAACGATCCGATGCCGGTAATTCGTCAGGCATATGAGATGGCCGTGCAGGAAGATGGCTGGTCGCGCCTTGACCACATGGGCAATGCCTTATATCAACTCGATCCAGCGTTCGACCCCCGGACCTACGGTCACAGGCAACTATCCCGGCTGATCGCAAGCTACAAAGATTTGTTCCAGATGCGCACTCAGGAAATTGATGGTTCCACTCTGTTTTTCATTAAGATGAAGGAATAAGTCGCCTGCTGCTTGACCATCCAAGGGTGTATGCCACGGTATTAATCACCCCAAGCCACCATTTTCAGTGACGTGCCTGTCAAGCATTTGCCCGCCGCACCTGATCCTGATAAATCCTCACTATCTGGCTTGCGATCTTTTTCCAATCATAATTCCTGGCATAGTCAGCTGCAGCATGACCCATTTGTCTCCTCAAGGCTTCGTCCCCAAGCAGCGAAGTCAACTTCTCACATAAGGCGGTTGAATTCTCTGCAGGGATAGTAAAACCAGTAATCCCATCCTGAACAAGAAAAGCCAGTCCCCCCACCTGGGAGGCAATGACGGGGGTACCACAGGCCATTGCCTCCAATGCCACCATACCAAAAGACTCGTAATGGGACGGCATTACCACCACCTCAGCAGCGGAATAATAGTAAGCCAGTGTATCCTGGCCTCGCCTGCCTAGGAAAGCTACCATTTTCCCCACTGTCAATTCATCGCAAAGTTTCTGGATGCGGGCCATTTCTTCCGACATATCCTCCGGTTCCGCATCTGGGTCACCTCCGATGACAGCAAGTCTCACTGGCTCATGAAGGTCTTTCAGCTGAAGGCAGGCTACCGCCCTGATAAGTGTATCCAGCCCTTTTAATGGTTCAATTCTCCCTACGAATAATATCAGCCTGTCATCAGGTTTCAACCCGAGGTATTCGCGCGCCTCATCCGGAGCGATCGGATAGAAGTGACCAGTATCCACACCAGGAGGAATGATGGAAATCTTGTTCATATTTGCGTGATAAAACCATTCCAACTGTGCCTGCTCGGCCGGGGTGGAAACAATAATCCTGTCAGCCCGTTTTACCACTGCATTTTCCCCATCCAACCGGTAGGCACCTTCCATTTCTTCTGGATTTCTGGCAACCCGATTCTTCATCTCCCCTAATGTATGGAACATCTGGATTACCGGCACGCCACCCCATAAATCCGATAACACAGCAGCTGCGAGGCCTGACATCCAGTAGTGACTGTGGATGATGTCATATTGCATATCCTTTTCTGCTGCAAATTTCTGAACACAGTCCACAAATTCCGGGATAAATTCCACCAATTGCCGCTTCGGCAGGGGAACCTCAGGACCAGCCTGGACATGGACGACGCGATTGCCAAAACCGAGGTCATGCATGACATGGGGAACATGCTCATCCTGGGAACGGGTAAATACATCTACATGGATCCCCATGCGACCTAACTGGATGGTCAGGTCCCTTACGTAGACATTCATCCCACCCGTATCCTTGCCACCTAGTGTGGCGAGCGGGCAGGTATGGTAGGACAGCATGGCGACATTGAGCATGGGGCGAGTATATCATGCCAGAATCAAGTTTTCTCCTCTCCGCCCTGCAAACTTGTTTGGATGAATATCCCTTATCCTGCTAACATTAAACTGAAGCAACTCGCCTGCTTGAACACCGAATACTTGTATGAATAATTACAATGCTGGTATAATCCCGCCGCCATCTATGCCACCATAGCTCAGTCGGTAGAGCAGACGTTTCGTAAACGCCAGGTCAAGAGTTCAAATCTCTTTGGTGGCTCACTAGAGAATGATCCGGTTTCAAGAACAACCGGATCATTCTCTAGTTTTTTTACCGGCAAACGGCCTTCACCCAATGAGAGCCTGTAATGCATCCCGAAAAGTAATGGTGTGGTGATCCACGTCCGCCTCACTTGTGTCTGCGGCAATAAGAGCCATATTGTGAAAAGGCGTCATCAGGATGCCTCGGTTCAGTGCCCACAGGTGCATGAAACGATCAAGTTCGCTGTCGATGGCCGCATTCGCCTCCCCACCATTTCGGGGAGGGGTTTGGCGGAACCAGTACTCAACCCGCAAACCCAGGCGCGTCACGATCCAGGGTAGATCCAGCTCTTTGATAGCCTGCTTTATGCCCATTTCGTACCGGTCAGCTAACTTTTCACAGCGGTCATACATGGCTGGGGTCAGGACGTGCTCGAGCGTGGCACGCATCGCCGCAATGGACAGGGCATTACCCGCAAGCGTGCCGCCAATGCCACCGACATCGGACTGGTCAATCTCAAGTTTCGCCCAGAAGGTGTCTGCTACTTCCTGGGAAAAACCATAGACGCCTGCGGGTATTCCACCTGCCAGAGATTTGCCACAGGTCAAGAAATCTGGTCGGAGATCATGCTTTTGGGTATAGCCCCCAGGACCCGCACACAGCGTGTGAGTTTCATCCAGGATAAGTAATGTTCCGGTCTGTCGGGTAATCTCGCGTAATGCTTGGAGAAAGCCAGGCTCTGGATGGATGATGCCAATATTGGTCATGACAGGCTCAGCCAGAACGACCGCCACATCCTTGGCAGAGAGGCTGGTTTCCAAAGCTGGGATATCGTTGAACTCGATCACCTTGGTAGTTTCTACCGGGTTGATTGGAGGGCCTATATTGCCGCGTCGCGGGCGGGGAGTGCCTTCCTCGTCAAGGGTCATGAAAGTTTCGTCCACCGATCCATGATAACAATAATTGAATACCAGTATTTTGGGCCGATCTGTGATGTGTCGTGCCATGCGGAGGGCAAAGCGATTGGCATCTGTAGCGGTCAGGGTAAATTGCCAGAAGGGTAATCCGAAGCGGCGTTGAAGTTCCTCCCCCACCCAAATGGCGTCTTCTGTCGGTAACATGTATGTAATTCCCCGGCCGGCCTGAGCCTTGATGGTCTCCAATGTGGCTTTTGGGGAATGGCCGGTCATCGCGCCGGTATCGCCAAGGCAAAAATCAATATAGGAGTGCCCATCCAGATCTGTGAAATGTGCGCCATGGGCTTCTTTCCCGAAAATCGGGAATGTTCCTGCCCAGCGAATCATCCATAACATCGGCACGCCACCTTGCATGGACCGGCAGGCACGCTGGTAAAGGGCGTGCGATCTAGGATGTTCTAAAAGGAATTTAGTATCTTCATCATGGAGAAGAGCATTCAGCCGCAATCGATCAACGGTGCGCATGTAGATCTCCTATAAGGGGCGAATCTAGTGGTTCGCCCCTGCAATTTACTTGATCGCTTCGTCTAATGCTTCCTTAAATATCTGCAATGCATCGTTTATTTGTTGCTCGTTTACAATCAACGGTGGAATCCAGCGAATGGTGTTATCGTAGGTCCCGCAGGACAGCAGAAGTAAACCGCGTTCTTCGCAGCCATGGATTACCGCTTTTACAATGGCTTTGTCCGCCGGTTTGTCATTTACCGTGAACTCAGTGCCGATCATTAATCCCAGCCCGCGTACATCACCGATGATCGGGTAATCCTCCTGAAGCTTACGCAATCCGGTCGTCAACTGGATTCCGCGGTGGGCTGCGTTACCGGGCATATCTTCATCCCGCATGGCGCGGATCGTTGCCACACCCGCGGCACAGGCGATGACATTTCCACCAAAAGTGCCCCCATGCGAGCCTGTCTGCCATTTCTTCATCAGGTCCAGACGGCTGAACACGCCTGACAGCGGTAGGCCGGAGGCAATGCCTTTTGCGACCGTCATAATATCCGGTACCACGCTGAAGTGTTCCTGAGCGAACCATTTCCCGGTGCGGCCAAACCCCGATTGGACCTCATCGAAGATGAGCAGGATGCCATGCTTGTCGCAGAGTTCTCGCAGTCCCTTCATAAATGCCACCGGGGGGACGACATATCCACCTTCACCCAGTTCGGGTTCAATCAGGACGGCAGCAGTTTCTGCGGGTGATGTCTGGCTTAGCATCAATTCTTCAAGCGCACCCAGGCAGTAAACAGAGGTTTTTTCCTCGTTCATACCTAATTTATAGGCGTATGGGTATGGGCTTACGTAGACGCCTGCCGGAAGTGGCTGGTAGCCGGACCGATAAATCGTTTTTGAGGTGGTCAACGCCATCGTTCCCGCTGTGCGACCATGGAAGCTGCCTGAGAAAACAATAATATTCGGCTTACCGGAGGCGGCCCGGGCCAGCTTGACCGCACCTTCCAGCGCTTCGGCACCGGAATTACTAAAGAAGAATCCGTCAATAGGTTTAGGCACAACTCGTCGAAGTTCTTCGATCAGCTGCAGCATTGGTTTTTGAATGATAATGTTCGCCTGTGCATGGATGAATAAACCAGCCTGCTCGCGAATGGCCTCCACGACCCTTGGGTGGCAGTGACCCGTATTTGTCACTCCAATACCGCAGGTGAAGTCAAGGTATCTTTTACCGTCAACTGCATAAATGTAGCAACCTTCTGCCCGTTCCGCTTCGATCGGAAAGATGCGAGACCAGACAGGTGACATGTGGGGAAAATTATCTTCGTAGAGAGACATGTTGATCACCTCGTTTTTAGATTGGGATTGATCTGAGATGTATGTGGATCCTAATGGATAATGGAACACGCCGGATTATCTATCACAACCCAATTTTTTTCAAATCGTTTGCAGAGGGTTGGCATGCGATGCCTCATTCATCCTGAAGGAAGGGATAAAGGTGTTTAGTTCAGACGGGTATGAAATATCTATCAATATATGGATTCTCATGTGGGCAGGTAATCCGCCGCCCATTCGATATCAAGTTCCTTCAATGTTTCCCTGGTTGGGATGCCATCATTCGTAAAACCCGCCAGCTTGTAGTATTCGTCAAGGGCGGTCTCCAGTTCTTCAGGTGAAGCTGGGATGCCGGCAGTCGGACCTGTTCCGATCAAAGCCTGATGGAGCCGGGGTGGAAGCTGGTCCTGCTCGCGGCTGAAACCTTCCCGGGCATTGAATGTCCGCAGCAGGTTCAGGCGGCGTTTCCCGACCGTCATTAATTCCTCCACGCTGACATCCCACCCGGTGACTGCCTTAACCATCACCGCAGTATCCTTCGGTCCGTACAAGCACCAGGTGGGACCATAGACAAACTGGCATACGGTGAGTGTATCCATCATGCTGTAAAATACCTGGGTCAGGTAAGCAAAACGCACTTTCTCGGGTCCCAGGCTGCGAGGAGGCTGGGGGGTCCCCAGCCCAATTTCCTTCAGGCGGTTCAGGTTAAACTCTGCTACGCCTTCCTCGTAATAGGGATCATGCTCGCTGGATTGATGATCTGCCCCGAAGGGATTGACGGCATAGATTAAACCTAGCGATCTCTTAACCTGAGGCATATGCGCCGGTGCCTCCTCGTTCTTTACCGTGGTTAGATACTGTTCTGACCCTTTACCCCATACCTGGGCAGCCCGGGCCGATCCTTCAGCTAGTATGGGGCCGATTTTCCCAGTCTTGGTGACAATCTGTCTGACAACCTCCAGCATGGCATCCGCATTACCAAAGCGCAGGTCGATGCCGCCTGTGTCTTCTTTGGTGATGATCCCTTTTTGATAACATTCCATAGCAAAAGCCAGGGTAGCACCGCAGGTGATTGAGTCCACTCCATGCATATCGCAGATCTGATGAGCCTGGGCAACCGCAGCCAGGTCTCCGATACCGCAGGATGCTCCGAATAAGCCAATGGTCTCATATTCCGGTCCGCCATACACAGGATCAAATTTATATTTTCCTTCCTGTATCTCCACCACTCTCTTGCAACGGACCACACAGGCATAGCAGGTTTCGCGCCCTTTTAAAATGGTGGCTGCCATTTTTTCCCCACTGATGGGATCCGCTTTCTCAAACTGCCCCTCCGTATAGTTACGGGTGGGCAGAGTACCGATCATATTATTGTACATGACCACCACGGCAGTCCCATATTTGGCCAGGCCGTCCATATCGGGATTCGTTTTGACCGCATCCGGACCGGTTTTATTCAATGCTGACATCGTTTTTTGATCCGCAACGGCGGGTTTTGCTCTTCCGCGTACCACAATGGCTTTGAGTCTTTTGCTTGCCATCACCAGCCCCATTCCGGTCCGACCGTTCATGCGGTTAGCCATATTCACTATCGTGGAAAAGCGCACTCCCTTCTCGGCAGCCGGACCGACCTGCATCACCTGTGCCCGGGGGTCACCCACCTCGGCTTTTAATAGGGCATCCACCTCTCCGGTTAATTTTCCAAGCAAATGTCCCGCATCGTGCAATTCGGCCTTACCATCGATGATGGTCAGATAGATCCACTTTGGTGACTGCCCTCGCAGGACCAAGCCATCATAACCGGCAAATTTGAATTCTGCCGGGAAAAATCCCCCTGCCTGAGAATCGCCGATCGCGCCGCTCATTGGAGATTTGGCATTGACATTGATGCGGCTCTGCCCTGAAATGCTCGCCCCGGTAACAACACTGTCAAAAACAGTCAGTAGGTTTTCAGGTCCAAGTGGATCTGCTCCCTTAGGAACTTCTCTCAGGATGTAATAAAGCCCCATGGCTGAACCGCCCATGTACTTACGATAGAACGACTCGGGTGGTTCCTCTACATCCATTTTGCTGGAGGTCAGATCGACATGTAGAATCTTACCATGATAACCGAACGGCATGGGAAGCTCCTTCTGTTTATGGCAACCCCCTCCTTTGTAAAGGGAGGGGGGGCAACTATCACCCTTCCGTTGGTGCCAGGTACGGGTCAACGTCCGGGATCTGGAAGTATTCCTGCTTGTTGATTCGCTTCAGGACCGTAAGCGACCAGGCAAGCGAAGCGACCACCACACCTATAAATCCTATAAAGGCCGGAATTACAGCTTGTGGATCGCTTGCTACGGACAAGGCGAAAACTATCGCAAGAACGGTGACGGGCAGCGGCAGCCAAGTAGCCAGCACTGTGCCTGTCTTCTTGCGTTCCGGCGGCACGATGCCCCGGTTAATTTTATAATAATATAGCATCGGCGGGAACATGGCCGCGCCAATCCCCATGGCATAAGCCGCCCACGAGATGGAATCCAAGCCAGACTGAGTATAGTTCGAGATGATGGCGAGGGTAACCACTCCCGTCATCAAGAGGGTGATCAAGCCCAGCCCAAACCAACCGCCGGGGACTTTCTCGCGCGGCCGATCGGGGTCCTTGAAGCGCAGCACCCACAGGGCAAAGAAACATGCCAGCAGGGTCAGCATGTTCAGGAATACATCGATGACCACCAGAGCCTGGAAAGCGTTGAGCGAAAAGATCGAGTAGATCACGCCCACGAACAGGATGGACACCCACGGCGTACCGTATTTCGGG
>Ga0209048_10006007_pt1 | contig 11416 bp, 17 predicted proteins | sample FrelakmetCRP12CR_FD_187146 | JGI IMG/M metagenome (GOLD analysis project Ga0209048, IMG submission 187146) | Freshwater lake sediment microbial communities from the University of Notre Dame, USA, for methane emissions studies - CRP12 CR (SPAdes)... | ecosystem: Environmental > Aquatic >... | reverse complement strand
AAACCTGAGTCCGACGAGCATCGGCGACACGCTTATCGCCGCTCTGCAGCAAATGGCCCCCGAGCTCGCCGCGGGCGCGCTGCTCACCATCGATCCGAGCCAAACGCGGCTCCGACTCCTGCCCCTGGCCCGCCGATGAAATTTCGGTGCCGTCGACGCACATGCGGCGCCGCGTAGTCGTTCAGACACGGGTCGTGCCCTACCGCGCTTTGCGACTGCCGCGGGCTGCGCTCTTGGGTGGCACGACTCGCACGGTCGCCGCGCGCGGGACTTTCGCCGTTCGGGCGACCTTGAGTAAGCCCTTCAACGCGTCATTCACGGCGGCCGAGGTCGGAAAGGCGGCGGCGACTTCGGGCTGCAACAGCACTGGGTTCGTGCCCTGCTGGTATGCCGCGGCATGCTTGCCGCGCACGCCAACTCCGAGATCCTGGCGACGATAGCTCTTACGCATCGAGGTCATCCATTCTCGTTAATCCGGAGTGCCTATGGATCTATGGCACTGGGAGCTTAGATCGAACCATCACCACCCGAGCGCCCTCCCCTACTCCGCCGCCACCGCATTCTCGGCGAGCGCCTCAACCACAAACTGCTGCAACTTGGCATAGCGCCCGTAGCGGATCATGTCCCGCGGCGAGAGATCGCCGAGCAGCGGATTCGGCAGCCGAAACCACAGCGCCGTCTTTGCGACGTCGCCCTCGAAGAACCCGACCACCTGCTCGCACAGCAGAGTGAGCTCGTCGTCTCCTGCCACACGCGTCGGCTTGCGCTCCCCGCGCGCAACCCGGCCGGCCTCCCGGAGGCTGTGCACCAGATCGGGAAACCGCTTTACGTTCATGTCCCCTCCCCTACTCTGCCGCACCCGTCGTACCGCCGAATCAATCTGCCTCGCCAGCAAGTCCCTGCCTGCGCACTACGCTTTAGGCCGAAGTTCCAGCTTCATCTCAGCGACGATCCGCTGCTGAAGAATCTTCTGTTCGTTCTTGGTGCTTGGCCAGCCGATGATGTTGGCGTGGCGAGGATGCGGCTGCCCATCGGGATCGAATGTCAGGCCCTGAGCCAGTACCAGCCCGGCCTCGCACGTCGCGCGAGCCTTCATGATCCGCGCGGCGGCGGTGTTATCAACGTGTGCGGCGCATATCGCCCAGACGTCTGGCTCAGATTGGCCGTCCACGCGATACACGGACGTTTCAAGGCGCCCGCTCACGCGGTGTGCAAGCGGCGCAATGGCCGCCGGCCTGATCCGTCCGATCGTCGCCGCAAAATGATCGGCGGAATAAATAAACCGGGTTACCGGTTCATGCGGTTCAACCGCGCCCGGCTGCGCCAGCGCCGTCGAGGAGGCGCTTGGCGTACCCGAGAATCTCCGTCGAAACCACGCCTTCAAACGGCTCCACACCATGCCGCTCCACTCCGCCCTGAAAGAGCCCCGCATAATGTAACTTGCCAGTGTCGCCGATGCTGACGGAGAAGATCTGGCCGGGGCCCAGGTCCCACTCGATTGCGATCTCTCCGTCGGGTTCCGGCACGACATCCGGGGCTTGTAGCCACATCGGCAGATCTTCCAGAAAAGCGCGCGCGTTGAGCTGTGTCTGCGGCGAGATCGGTTTCGCGTCATAGCCATCCCAGCCTCGCTGGGAACAGGCTTTGGCAACGCGTGCCAAGTCGGCCAGTGCCACTGATTGCAGCGCGCTAGCGGCTGACCGCCGATCGCTCTTGATCTCATTCAAGAGCGCCTTGATCTGTGCGAACTCAGCGCCATGGGCCGGCGACCCGGATCCAAGCAATTGCGCTGGACGATTGAGTGCAAGGGCAAGTGTGCTCATAGGTACTGCTCGACAGCTTTCTCGGTCAGGCTCTCGTAGAACGCCAGGTTCTTGAATGCTCGCAAGCGCTTAAGGCACTCCCATAACTCCCGACCGTCGGTAGCGAACGCCGCCTGTTGGTACACGTCGATGTCCAGGATCACGGGGATGTGTTCCGGCAGGTCCACGATTGGCGGAGATTGCAGCGCCTGCGTCAAGGTAGCACGGATATCGGTCGTCGGATCATGCAGGAATACGCGCTGCAGGAACGACGACAACCCCTGCGGCAGCCCTTCCGGGACCTGCGGTGGCTTCGTCAGATAGACAGCGAAATCCTCGCCGGGTTGCATGGGGAGGCGCAGATTGTTGATGAACCGCGTCGCTGCTCGCACGACCATGTCCGGTCCAACCGCGGTCACGTACAGTTCCCAAAGCCGCTGCGCCTCGTTGAACAACTTTTCCCAGGTCTCGTACGGCTCCAGCCGGCTAAGCGAGAACCCGGCAAGCTGGAATTGCGCCACATAGCGGTCGTCAGCCGAATGCATTCGAACGCCGATCTCCTGCGACGCGACGTCAGAGCTGCGTTCGCCTTTGGGATCTACAGCGAAGCTCGCCTGAAGCTCAAAAATCGGGCCTTTCTTCACGTAGTCGGGCGCGAGCCGTTCCACCAGCGGCTCCAGGGCCGCGACTGCCAGGCTTTTGCGGGCGACGACGCGGAAGTCGATCACTGCCTCTGTGACCGGTGCATGCGGCAGATAGGTGCGCAGCTTTGCCATTCGAAATTAGACGGTCCTCATCGGGACCAGGGTCCCCGTGTTCGGCGGCTTCTAGGCCGCCGCCGGTGATTCTACCGAATGATGCATTTCACGCCGCAAAGTCGCCAATCGATGCTTTGGACAGTCGAACAACAGCAACTTGTAGCTCCTCCTCGTCACCGTCCGCGAGCACTGCCTCGAGATACGCAGCGGCGTACTCGGGATCCTTCGCGAAACTCTCGACCGTCGCGACGTCGTGTGATCGACATGGCTGCGCGCTCATGCTTTGCTCCGATTCACGTCCTGAGCGTAATACCGTCCTGGGGCGCCGACCGGTCTCGCAGGTCCGGTCCGGACAACATCCGATCTTATAGATCTATGGCACTCGAAGCTTAAGATCGCTCAATCAGCACCCGGGCGCCCTGCCCTACTCCACCGCCACCGCATTGTCGGCGAGCGTTTCAATCACGAACTCCTGCAACTTGGCGTAGCGCCCGTAGCGGATCATGTCCCGCGGCGTAATATCACCGAGCAGCGGATTTGGCAGCCGAAACCACAGCGCCGTCTTTGCGACGTCGCCCTCGAAGAACCCGACCACTTGCTCGCACAGCTGCTCAAGTTCGCCCTGACCTGCCCTTCCGCGCGCAACCCTGCCGGCCTCCCTGAGACTGAGCACCAGCTCGGCAAACCGCTTTGCGTCCATCTCCCCTCCCCTATTGCGCAGCGCGCCTGGCGCCGCGTATGCCGACTTTGCGGGCCGCGATCAGCGCCGCCGTGCGCTTCTTGATCGCGCGACGGCGCGCCGTCGGCAGGCTCGCAATCATCTCCTTCAACGTCCGTCCCATCGTCATTTCCCCGGTGCTGCGTGGTTTGGTTCGCACAGCAGCTCAAGTTCGCCCTGCCCTGCCGCGTGCGCGGCCGGCCCAGAGATCTCGGCCCGTCGAGTGACGGTCGCGCTTACGCCGCGACGTCATCGATGCGCACGATCTTCGCCACCTTGGTGCGCAGCGCCCGGCGCGCCCGCCACAAATCGTAGTTGGCCTGCATATGCAGCCACGACTCATCACTGCCGCCCAGGGCCGCCGCGAGTCGGACCGCCATGTCCGCACTGATCGCCGCCTTGCCGTTCAGCACGCGCGACAATGCCACGCGCGTGACGCCCAGGCGCTTCGCAAAATCCGTGACCGTCAGGCCCTTATCCGCAAACACGCCATCGCGCAGCACTTCGCCGGGATGCGGCGGGTTGTGCAGGGTCGTCATGCGTTCGTGCCTCCGGAGCTCCGCCTGATCGCCGGCGAGCGTGCGGTCACTGTATCGCGAGGCTATACACCGATCAAGCATTGGAGACGCAGCACGCTCCCTGAGTTGACCTTGGAAATAGGTGGCCTTACCATTACGGTATGGCCACCACCACTGTCAAGACGACCTATGCCCTCGACCTCGAGACGGTCGGCGCGCTCGATGCGCTGGCGCGACGCTGGAACGTCTCGAAATCGGAAGCGATGCGTCGCGCGATCCGCGCCTCGGCCGCGGCCCACGCGCTGAACGTACCGCCCGAGCCCCTGCAGGCGCTCGACGAACTGCAAAAGGCGCTGGCCCTGGCGCCGGCGGCCGCTGCGCGCTGGTCGAGTCAGGTGCGAGCGGAGCGCCGTTCCGGTTCCCGGCGACGGGAAGAGCAGACGCGTTGATCCTGCTCGACACCAGCTTCCTGATCCGCTCCCTGGTCGCCGGGTCGGCCCAGGATCGGCAGCTGCGACACTGGCTGGCCGACAAGGAGCCGATCGGCATCAGCTCGATCGCCTGGGCGGAATTCCTCTGCGGCCCGGTGCAACCGGCGATGATCGAGGCCGTGACACGGTTCGTGACCGTGCGCGCCGTGTTCGACGAGGAGGACGCGCTCCTCGCCGCGCAGCTGTTCAACGGATCGGGCCGACGCCGCGGTTCCCTCGCCGACTGCATGATCGCCGCCACCGCCATCCGGGTGCGGGCCGCGCTCGCGACCGCGAACGTGGCGGATTTCCGGGGCTTCTGTGCGGCGGGACTTGAGCTCGCTGCCGATTGACCCGGCACCTGCGCAGCGAGAGCCGCTGCAACACAGATTCGCCCGCCGCTCGGTGCGCCGCCGTCAGGCCCGTCGCACGCGCTCGGCGCCGGCGGTCGCGATGATCTCGTCCATGTCGAGCGGCCCGGCCGGGCCGCTGTCGAGCCCTTCTTGAATCAACCTGCGCAGCGCCTCGAGCTGCACACGATCGGTCCCATCGCGCACCGCGAGGAGTCGCAGACCTTCGCACACGACTTCGCTGGCGGAGCGATAGCGGCCGGACTCAACCAGCTCGCTCACGAGCTGCTCGAGTTCAGGGGTCAGTGATACGTTCATGCTCACAGCCTCGCCCAGACAGCCGTCAGGGCGGATCAATCGACAGCTCCAGGTCATCCAGAATCTTCGGGAGATACTTGTGCAATAGCAGTGGGGTCACCGTACCGACCTTCATGAAAGGCTGGCTTCGATCGAACAGTACCACCGCCTTGTGCGGGGCCATGAAGCGTGACAGGTACACGATACCGTCCGCCTGCTGCGGATGGGCGTGCAGCGCCTTGGCCCAGGCCCGCGTCCAACTGTACTCGTCCAGCGTCGCAATCCGGTTGTCGGTGCGCGCAGCCACCAAGCCGTCGCCGTACAGCTTGATCAGCCGCAGCGGTCGCGTGGCCGCGTGCGTGTCGATGGCCACCACCCGGCGCGCTTCAAGTTCCGCGTAATCCAACCGGATCTTCGCTGCTTTAGTACGCGCGGGTGTATCGCGCAGCACCGTCTCGGCGAACGCGGTCTTCAGATCGAACGCCGCGTACAGCACGCCGAAAGCGCCGTCCGGCGCGTCGAACCGGTAGCGGGCGTCGCGGCGAAACCCACAATGGGTTCCTGGATCGGGCCATGCCAGTCGTACCAGCGCCCCGGTGCGGCGGCGCACCGCAAAGATCGGTAGCTTGAGCTCGGAAAGATGCTCGGGCGGCGGATCGAGTTGCGACATCGGGGCAGTCTAGTGGGCGCCTCGCGGGGCTGCTTTTGTGCTCAGTGTCCGCCCTGCTCGCCGGCGACCCAAGTCTCGGCCGCTCGACGCACGGCATCCCCCTCCCCCGCTTTCAGCGCCTCGATGGGTGTCCGCCCGCCCAACGCAGGCGCTGGCTGCACGAAGAACCGATACCGCGACCACAGTCCGGTCTTGGCGAGCGCCGCAAGTACCGACTCGAACGCCGCGCGACCGACCGCGTCGTCCACCAAGTCGCACTGCCACTCCGGATAGCGCACGCCGCGCTTCGTCCCCAGTTCGAGCGCCAGCAGTCGGCCGGCCACCCGCCGTTGGTCAATCGCCGCCCGAGTCAGGTTCAATCGCTCGCCGATTTCCTCGCCCCGGAGCATGTCCCCTCGCTTGAGAATCTCGACGTTGTTCGCCTGCGCCCTGGCAAAGGCTCGCTCCAGCGCGGCGCGGTTCGCGGCGGGGACGTCAATATCGGCGCCAGGATCCGCTCGATCGACCTCCTGACCGTCGGTCGCCGCCTGACCGATGGGGTCTCGGAACAGACCCGCCTGATGCAGTGCTGCGAAAACCCGGTCACTCGAAATAGTCGATTCTTCCCCGTGCGTCAGTCGCTTCTTGACGCTCGCGAGCATCTGAGAGCGTCTTTTTTCAGGGATGTTCGCGACGCGATCCGCGGCCGCTGCGATGGTCATGGTCAGCAATTCACGCCAGGCGGCCGAACCGATCTTCGGATCGAGCCGGACCTCCACGGTACCGACATCATGCGGGTGCGGCTTTGCAATCGCCGTGCGCGCCGATCCACTGCGTACCCTCTGTTTGGGCGACAGCCGGACACCATGCTTAATCATGCGGACCGCAGTCTGCTCGTAGGATGCGAAATGCGACGCCGCCACGGGGTGACCCACAGGCTCGCGGGTCTTGCCACCCTTCACGGCTCTTTCGGCGCCATGCTTGCGCGTTGCCGAGGTCTTGACGCTCATGTTGGCTTCCGGCTGAAATCGGGATAGATCGTCAGTATCGTCTAATTCGACAAACTCGTCTAGTTTGTCAAATACGGATACTTCCAGGCGTCCACGCGCCCATGCCACAACCCAACAGGTTCAAGCCGCCCTGCCATCCTCCTCCATCGGAGGACAGCATATTGTCGCCATGATTTAGATTTGTCGCGCAAGTTGCTGCGGCGGTTGCCTTTTGCCTGACAATTGGCTTAACATTAATCGTTCAGGCTTGAGAGTAACCATGGCCATTAACCGTCCCGGACGCAAGCTTGCTCCCGCCCCCGCAGATCGGCCGGTGCCCTCCAGTGTACTCGCCGAGGCGCCGGTCGATGCCGCCGCACTCGACCTGATCGCCGATAACGCCCGCGACCTGCTCGCCCGAGCGCGCGCCGCCGCACTCGAACCCGGCCAGGAGAAGCTGCTGCGGCGGTTCTCGCTCGCCGAGGCGGCCGAACTGCTCAACGTCGGCCCGCGCACGATCCAGCGCGCGATCCAGGCCGGCCAGGTGCCCGCCGGCGAGCGCAACCGTCGCAACCAGGTGTTCTTCTCGCTCGCCGACATCAATGCGATGCGGGAAACCTGGGGTCGCGGGCCGGTCCGACCCGCCGGCACCGACCCGGTGGTGGTCGCCGTCGCCAACTTCAAGGGTGGCGTCGGCAAGACCTCAACGACCGTCCATCTTGGCCAGTATCTGGCGCTGCGCGGCTACCGCGTGCTGATGGTCGACCTCGACGCACAGGCGTCACTGACCAACCTGTTCGGCCTGATCCCCGACAGCGAGGTCGACAGCGACAGCACGCTCCTCCCCTACTTCGAGGGCAGCGTCCACCTCATCGGCCAGCTGGTCCGCGACACCTACTGGCCCGGGATTCGACTGATTCCGGCGAACCTCGCCCTGTATGGCGCCGAATTCGCGCTGGCGGTGCGCCAGAAAGGCGACGACCCGAATTTCCGCTTCTACCGGGCGCTCAAGGACGGCCTGCACCAGCTGCGCGACTATTTTGACGTGATCGTGATCGACACGCCGCCGGCGCTGTCGTTCCTGACCACCAACGCACTCTACGCCGCCGATGGGCTGGTGATTCCCGTGCCCATGGCGATGATGGACTACGCCTCGGCCACGCAGTTCTTTTCGCTGCTCACCGACGTCGTGAAGATCATCGACGAATACGAGGGCGAGCAGAAAGTCTTCGGTTTCCTGCGGCTGCTGATCTCCAAATACGAGCCAAACAACACCACGCAGCAGACGATCCGCGACTGGGTCCGCGTCGCCTTCGGCGAAAAGGTGCTCGACAGCGCGATGGGCCTGACGACCGTGCTGCGCGTCGGTCCGGCCATGGAAACGGCCTATGAGGTCGGCACCTATCAGGGCAGCCGCAAGACGCTCGACCGGGCCGTGATGCTGCTCGATGCGGTCAATCGCGAGATCGAGGACCTGATCCGGGCGCAATGGGTCCGCCAGACCCGGGCCCAGACGGCGATGCGGGAGGCTGACGCCGACGCGGCGGCGGTCGCATGAAAAAGACCACCGACATCCGCAGCTCCGTGCTGGCCGGCCTGACCGCCCGCAAGACCGGCGCCGAGTCGCCGCCGCCCATCAGCCGCCGCGAATCCGCGTACATCGCGAGCTTCGGCCGCAACCTGAACGACGGTCTCAAGGACCAGATCGCGCACCTCGAAGCCGAGCGCCAGGGCGGCTTCGTCGTGCTCAAGCTAGACCCGAAGCAGATCCGGCCTTCGGCGTTCGCCAATCGTGACCCGCGCAGCCTCGAGGACGGCGACCCTGAGCTCGCGACGCTGGCCGCGGACATCGCGACCCGTGGCCAGCTCGAGCCGATTCGCGTCCGCCCGGCCGCGGCCGGTGCCGACTACGAATACGAGATCGTCTATGGCCACCGGCGTCACGCCGCTTGCCTCGTGCTCGATGCGCGCACCGAGGGCGGCTGGCCGGTCCTGGCGTTGCTCGACGCACATGCCACGGACGTCCGCGACCACGTCCTCAAGATGTACGCGGAAAATGCGGCCCGCAAGGACCTGTCCGCGTACGAGACCGGCGCCATGTTCGGCAACTGGCTCAAGGAAGCGATTTTCGCCAACCAGTCCGAGCTCGGCGAGGCCGTGTCGCTGTCGCAGGGTACGGTCGCCAAGTACCTGGCGGTCGCCCAGCTGCCGGACGTTGTCGTGAATGCTTTCGGCGATCCGCGCGCGATCAGCCTGCGCTGGTCGGAGCAGCTGGCCGCCGCGCTCAAGGCGCGCGGCGGCGCGGTGCTCGAGCAGGCGCGGCGGCTCGCAACGTCCGAGCCGCGCGCCTTGCCGGACGAGGTCCTGCGCAGCTTGCTGGTGGCCGGGCAGAACCCGGCCACGCGCCCCGGGGCGGTGCGCACCGAGACCATCAAGCTGCGCGGCCGGACGCTCTACAAGATCGCGCCGCGCGGCAATGGAATTCAGATTTCCTTCGGCGGCAAGCTCGACCCCAAGATCGCCAAGGCGGCCCAGGAAGAGGTCAAGGACGCATTGACGCGGTTCCTGGCGAAGCGCCTCAAGGAGCAGGGCGAGTGAGCCGCGAGAGCCATTATTCACGCGTGAATAATCGCGGGACCGGAACCCCCGGATGGGTCGGCCGACGCCATTATTCACGCGTGAATAATCATCAGCCAGGACCCGGGCAACCGGGGTCGCAACGGAGGGCAACCATGCCACCACCCAAATAAAAAGGCCCCTTGCGGGGCCTTTTCGATTTTGGGGATCGAGTAGCCGAAGCCACCTAACCTCCTAAACCTAGCAGTTCGAAGGTTAGGGCCAGCGGTTCCGCTGGTCAAGCGCAAAGCCCCTCGATTCCCGCTTTTTCGCAAATCGTCAGCAAAGAGGCGAGGGGAGAGTCATGTCCATCGAAACCCACATATCGGCCCGTGACCCGCGGACGGCACTGGTACGCGAGAAGTACTTCAGCCTGCGGCCCAAGCCGCTCGAGCACTGGCTCTGGCAGCAAGGCCTGCCGCAGGCGGCCGAGCGCGTGTTCTGGGTGCACTGGGAGGAGGGCATGAAGGCGGGCGACTGGTGCTCGCAGATCCCTTTGAAGCTGGTGGCGTCGCTGTGCTGCGTGGACCCGTCGACGGTGACGCGGGCCTACCAGGTGCTGAAGAAGCTCGACCTGATCCGCCGCGAAGACCCCGGCCGCGACCCCGGCAATCCCTTCCAGCAGGCCACCGCCATCACCGAGGTGCGCATCCCGCGTGAGCTGCTGACCGAGCTCTCCCGCGCGCCCAACCGGCCGCAGAGATCGCACGAGGATGGCGCTGGCACGCAAAGGCGCGCCGAGGCTTCCACCGCTCGCAGCGGCGTCATAAGCGGTGCTGGCGAGGCCGTGAGCGGCTCACCGGCCAACGGTATCGCCCAGCCTGCGATCGCCGCGGGCCCGCCGGCCGATCGCAACATGATCGGCAAGGCCATCGGCAAGTTGAGCGATGCGGAGCGGGCACGCTTCGTCGCGGCGAGCCGTGCCTGCACCACGCACCTAGAGTTCGAAGCCAACACCCGGCTGGGCCCCGAAGAACGTGCAGCGGTGCTCGGCGTGCTGGCCAGCTTTGCCAGGACGAAGACGGCACCGATCCCTGCTGCAGTGGCAGAAGGGCGCCGCAGCCAGGTCGCGACCCGTCGACAGATCTCGCCATTGGAAGCCGCCCGACTGCGAAGGACCCTCCTCGAGCTGCTGCCCCGGCCGGCGGCCGGCGAAGCGCTGCGGGAAATCCTGTGGTCGATGGAGGAGGGCTCACTCGCCCGGTATGACATCCCGCACGCCATCAATACGGCACTCAAGCTGGTCCGCGAGGGCCGCTGGACCCGACCGAATCGCATGCCTCCCAACTGGCGCGGCAGCCGCGCAGCGGCCGAGACCTGCAGCGCTGCATAACGAATAAGGATCTGTTCGGAAGGTATTCAGATTGAAGAAAGACAGGCCTGCGGCCGTTGGCGTAAGCAATTCGAAACCAGGAATGGACGGACCGGAGCACCGAGTCGCTCCAGGGAGCCAGCATGAAAATTGACCCTGCAATCATCGAGTCAAACCGAACGATGCCAGCGAGCTGGTCCCCTCTGGAAGGTCGGGAAGATCGAGTGGACGTGATCATCACCGTGGCCGAGCTCGAGGAGCTTGCCTTGCAGGCGCTGATTCAATTTTCGGCTTCCCGGAACCCTGCCTTGAGCAGTCAAGACGTCACCAGTGCCGTCAACGTGGCGGGATTCCATGACGATACATCGTTGAAGCAACTGGCGCGGGTACTGCACATGGTCGGTCTCATCGACCGGGAACTGCGTGACGACCTGGGTACGCTTTACAAGCTACGCGTTGAGTACGCCCACCGCGCGAAACGTGGACAACTCGACGTGGAACCGGAGCTGGCGGCGATGATCCGCAACATGGAGTGCTTCAAGCAGACTCGAATCGAACTTGAGCAGCTGCCGACCATGCGTCACATCTACCGGGCCATCAGGACGCACCTGCGCCAGTCGCTCGAGAGGATCTAGATCGTCCCGGGAATCTTCCGGATCCGGGACAAAAGCTGGTGGTGCTATGCCGGCCGATCCATAGGCAGCCCAAACAACTCCCGATCATCCTTGCGGGTAAGCGCCTGATCGAGCCAGCCCCGCAACTGACCCGCATCGAGCTCGCCCTGTTCGACCTTCGCCAGCACGATCGCACCGACCAGGATCTTGCGGCGGGTATCGGCGGCACGCTCACGGCGGGAGAGCAGGGCGCGCTTTCGGGCTTCGATGCGCTGCTGCCGGGTACGGAGCTGCTTGAGCTGCTCCTCGAGGCCCGTGATCCG
>Ga0209048_10006005_pt1 | contig 11416 bp, 10 predicted proteins | sample FrelakmetCRP12CR_FD_187146 | JGI IMG/M metagenome (GOLD analysis project Ga0209048, IMG submission 187146) | Freshwater lake sediment microbial communities from the University of Notre Dame, USA, for methane emissions studies - CRP12 CR (SPAdes)... | ecosystem: Environmental > Aquatic >... | reverse complement strand
CATGGTCTGCAGCAGCTCCTGCGCGACGATGACCTCGCGGGTACGATCCCCGCCGGGCTCAGGGGTAAGCGATACTCGAATAGTGTCACCGATGCCTTCCTGCAGGAGCACAGCCATCGCTGCCGTGGAAGCAACGATGCCCTTGCTCCCCATGCCAGCCTCGGTCAACCCCAAGTGCAAAGGATAGTCGCAGCGGGCGGCAAGATCACGGTAGACCGCGATCAGATCCTGTACGCCACTGACTTTGCAGGACAGAATAATGCGGTCACCCGGCAGCCCGAGTTCTTCGGCGCGCCGTGCGCTTTCCAGCGCGGAAGTGACTAGAGCTTCGCGCATGACTGAAGCTGCATCTGCCGGCGACGGGCAGCGAGCATTCTCGTCCATCATCCGGCCCAGCAACTCCTGGTCAAGGCTGCCCCAGTTCACACCGATCCGCACCGGCTTGTCATACTGGCACGCTGTTTCGATCATCACGGCAAACTGTTCGTCGCGCCGCGCTCCGCGCCCGACATTACCCGGGTTGATGCGGTACTTATCCAGCGCCTTGGCGCAGTCGGGATACTGTGTCAGGAGACGGTGGCCGTTATAGTGGAAGTCGCCCACCAGCGGAACACGCACGCCGAGACTGAGCAGCCGCTCACGGATATGCGCAACCTGCGCCGCTGCTTCGGGTGAATTCACCGTGATGCGCACGATCTCCGATCCGGCTCGAGCGAGATCGGCCACCTGCTGCACTGTAGCCTTCGCGTCGGCCGTGTCAGTATTGGTCATGGACTGCACCACTACCGGCGCGTTCCCTCCGACGGCCACTCCGCCGATCTCAGCTCGACGGCTGCGACGGCGCTCGATACGGGACGACGACATGCGCGAACCCTATTCGAGAACAACCCGCGCGACATCCACGCGGATGTACGGTCCAAGATCCACGACCTTCTCGCGATACGTCAACCGCACGCCGTGAGCATTGCCAACGATGACCGAGAGAGGCGGATTCCCCTTGACGGTGCGCTCGCTTCCGGCGCGACCAAGCTGAGCAAAGATCACCTGGCCAGTGCCGTCCTTGATCTCCACCCAGGAGTCATCTTCAAAACTGAAGTGCAGCTGAGCACTGCCAACGGAGGCTCGCTCTGCCACAGGCGTGGAACTGCCCTCGGACGCCGCTGGTGCAACCTGGGGCTTGGATATTGGCACGGGCGCCGGCTTGGCTGGTTGCTCGATCGCCCGCTTAGCGGATTGCTCGATCGCCCGCTTAGCTGGTTGCTCGATCGCAACTGCCGGCGCAGGCTGGGCGCGAGTCGGTGCAGAAGAGGCAGTGTCCTGCGCCGACGAAATCGTCGGGCTGGATGACGTTGCGGGCGTCGCGCGCCCCCCTTCAGCGCTGGCAGACGGCGGCGCAGGCGAGACCGATGAAGATTCGAGGTTTGATTGCGCAGCCGGAGCGTTCGCCAGTCCCGCTGGAGGTGATTCCGCACGTTGGGGCACGCCCCCCGCGCCCGACGGAGATAGTGCGCCAGGCGCCACCGGCACGGGCACCTGTTTCTGTCGCCCTTCGTACAGAGCCGCCAGAACCAATACCACCAGAATCGCAATCCCTCCGAGGACCCCGAAGTTGCGCGGACGACGGTCTCGTCTGTCTGCTGAGGCAGGCATTCGAACCGCTGGGACGGCAGGCACGGCCGCAGGGGCGATCGGGGCCAGGGCCGCAACCGATACCTGTTCCAACAGGAAATCAGGATTCAGGTGCAGAAGCTTCGCATAGTTGCGCAGGAATCCGCGTACGAATACCGCGCCAGAAAACGCGGCGTGGTCATCGCGTTCAAGAGCCTCGACCTGCCGTACCGATAGCTTGAGCTGGCGCGCAATATCGCCCAAGCTCAATCCCTGTGCGCGCCGTTCGGCCATCAGCCGAGCGCCGGGACCACCTGCGGGCTCGTTTGCCGCACCCGGCAGTTGATCGCGTGGAGTCGGCCCTGAGGCCGGCTGCTGAAGTGGAGAGTCGGCGGCAGGATCGGTCATTCGAAACGCCCTTCGAGGTAAGCTTTGGTCTCGGGTGCGGATGGATAGAGCCGGCGCAGCTGTGTTCCGTAGCTCGCAAGCGCGGTGCGATCACCCAGGCGTTGTTCGATGCGCGCAGCCAGCCACAACGCCTCTGGACCGGCCGACGGCACGACCCGCAGATATCGGTTCAGGTACGACTTCGCGGCCGGGTAATTGTCGCGACTAAAGCTCAAATCAGCCATGCTGTAAAGCGCCTGTGGCTGGCTCGGGTTGAGCTTGAGAGCCTTCTGGAAATAGTCGTCTGCAGCTTTCATGTCGCCAGTGTTACGCGCACACAGCCCGGCGTTCTCATAGGCCATGTCCGGTGTGCTGTATAGAGGGTTCTTGATTGCGTCGAGAAGATAACGTATGCCCTCCTCAGACCGCTTGCGCTGGCACAGGAACAACCCGTAATTGTTCTTCGTGTCGGCGTTATTCGAGTCCATCTTGAGCGCCTGCTTGAAATCGCTCTCCGCGTGCGCGTCATCCTTCAGGTCCATATACACCAATGCCCGGGCATTCCAGGCCGGGGCGTAGGTTTTGTCAGCCGCGATGGCAACGTTCAATTCTTCCAAAGCCACACCGAGCTTCCCGTTTTCGTAGTAACCGACCCCCAACTCGGTATGAATCTTCGCGCGCTCGAGCGGTCGAGTGCTCCCCGACTCGTCTTTTCCAGTGGAGTCGGACTTCTTTTCGGTAGTGCTAGCACAAGCCGCCAGGATCACCAGCAACCCAACAGCGATAAGGTGCCTCAAGTCGATGCCTCCGCGGAGTGTCGTTGCTTGCGATTGGTACGATCCTGCACCTGTCCCGCCAACTGCCCGCACGCCCCGTCGATGTCGTCGCCACGCGTCTTGCGCACCGTCGCAACCAACCCGGCTTCCAGCAGGATTTCTTGAAAGCGGCGGATGGCCTCGGGTTCGGAGCGCTCGAAACCGGAGGCGGGAAAAGGATTGAACGGAATCAGATTGAACTTGCAGGGCACGTCCCGAGTGAGAGCGAGCAGTTCACGCGCGTGCTCTATCTGGTCGTTGACCCCGCGCAACATGACATACTCGAAGGTCACGAAATCGCGCGGCGCCGCTTGGCGCTGCCACTTCACTCGAGCATGCAGCGGCGCGGCTTCGTCGAGGTCGGCGTGATCCAACGGTACACCCTCCACGTATCGTGTGCACGCCGCCAGCAGCGCCTTGAGCGGATACTTCTTGTTGATCGGCACCAAGCGGTCGCGCAGTTCGTCGTTGGGTGCGTGCAGGGACACCGCGAGCGCTACCGGGCATTCATGCAACAACCGGTCGATGTTGGGCACGATGCCGGAGGTGCTCACCGTGACGCGGCGGCGCGACAGCCCGTAGGCATGATCGTCCAACATGATACGCAGCGCCGCCACCACGTTGTCGAAATTGGTCAATGGCTCGCCCATCCCCATCATCACGACATTGCTGATGCGGCGGTCACCCGTGACCTTATCGGCTCTGGCATCGCGGCCCAGCGCCCGATTTGCCAACCAGAGCTGCCCGACAATCTCCGCCACGCTCAGGTTGCGGTTGAACCCCTGCCGCCCTGTTGCGCAAAACGCGCACTCCAGCGCACAGCCAACCTGGCTGGAAATGCACAGGGTTCCTCTGTGCAACTCGGGAATGAACACCGTTTCGATCCCGTTACCTGGCCCCACCGACAGCAACCATTTGCGCGTGCCATCAGAGGCGGTGGAGTCAGCCAATACCGCTGGCACTTCGACCACAGCACGCGTGACGAGTTTCGTACGCAGCGACTTCGCCAGATCGCTCATGCTTTCGAAGTCGGACTCGCCGAAGTGGTGAATCCAACGCAGCAGCTGACGGGCGCGGAAGGGTTTCTCCCCCAGTTCTGCGCAGAAGCTCGTCAGGTGCGCAAGGTCGTAATCGAGCAAATTAACCGGCATCAACGGGAATAAACCTCGCTGCTTGCAAAGAAGAATGCGATTTCGGTCGCAGCGGTGGCAGCGCCGTCGGAGCCGTGTACCGCATTGGCATCGATACTGTCCGCAAAATCGGCGCGGATGGTCCCCGCCGCCGCCTTCTTTGGATCCGTTGCACCCATCAGATCGCGATTCTTCTGAATAGCGTTCTCGCCTTCAAGGACCTGAATCATCACTGGACCAGAAATCATGAACTTCACCAGATCGCCGAAGAACGGACGCTGGCGATGCACCCCGTAGAAGCCCTCAGCCTGTGTGCGGGACAAGTGCACCAACCTCGCCGCGACTATCTTCAGGCCAGCCGCCTCGAAACGCGCATAAATCTGGCCGATGACGTTCTTGGCAACGGCATCCGGCTTGATGATCGACAGGGTTCGCTCTACAGCCACGGTACGTTCTCCATTATGCTAGTGCCTTTTCTAAATAATTCATGAGGATAGCACGGAACAGTGAAGGATGGTAGTGTTCAGCTTAGCTGCCAGCCCAGAGCAGCGATCGTCCTCAAACAAGCGGATTACATGATGTCGGATCAGTCGGTAGGAACTGAAGAGCAGCGACTAAAGGGACGGCCCATGCGAAGGTTGGTGCTGGCCTTATGTTTGATCGCACTGGTCATCGTCGCGTTGGCACTGTTCGATCGATATGCGTCGACACCCAAGCTAATGGCCACACCTGCGTCACCACCGGTCGAACCTCCGGTCATTGCGACCCTGCCCAAACCGATTCAGCCGGCACCCGAAACTATTCAGCACGAAGGTACACAGTCCATAAATCGCCTTCCGCCACCACCTCCGCCGTCAGTCAGCAACGAACCCTTGGCGCCTGGTGAGAGCGCGGGTCCGCTCAAACTCGCACAGAGTCCAGCCAACGCGGCCGCCAAAATCGTTCCAGAATCTACCAGCGGCATCGTTCCAGAATCTACCGGCGGCACCAGCAGGGCAGCGGCGAAGACTGCGCCCAAAGCGTCCGCGGAACCGCCCGCACCGCCGGCCGTTTCGAAGATGGCGCCCGGCACCGCTGGGTTCGTGGTGCAACTTGGCGTGTTCCAATCCGTCGAGCATGCTCAATCGCTGCAGGCCAAACTCAAAGAGCAAGGCATCCCGACGACGCTGGAAACGCGCGTCATCATCGGACCATTCCAGGATCGCGCGGAAGCCGATGCCACGCAGAGGAAATTGAAAGCACTCGGAGTCAGCGGACTCGTCGCACAGAGAAAATGACCGCCGGCGTCGCTGTCACCTGTACTTCAAGCGCGGGGACCAAACTTCACTCATCTTCTGCTGCTGGCCCGAAATCCGGGGTACGTAAAGCGACCGGCACCAGAGAGAGCCGGATCGAGGCTGAATGAACTGCCCGCTAACCATGGCACATACTTTCTCTTTTGGGAGATGCGTTCGGCGCGAAAATTGCTGCTCGCCTATCCCGAAGGAGTCAAGGCTTGAGGCCATACCCACCCCGACAATTTTCCCATAGGGCACTCACGTGGTTCGTGCGCACCTGGATAGCGGCGCAGGTGCTCCTCAATGTCCTGTTGTTGTCAGTGCTCCCGAACACGGACGAGCCGCTATCTATCCTCCATCCATTGCGCGTTGCGATTACGTCTGACTCGACGATCGTGCTGTGGAATGTCGCAAATTTGATCGCGATGATTCCGCCGTTGGGCGCTCTGCTTCTGCGCGGGCGGTTGTCACAACGCAAGTTGCGCGGTCGCTAAACCTTCGCAGGAAAACGCGAGGAGACGCCGTTCCCTCTCAGTTTCGGCGGGGATTTCATAAGATCTAATTTGCTGGACCAAAAAAAGCCGCCACAAGATGTGGCGGCTTCGCTGCAGCAGGAGGGTGTGTCATCTCTGTCCAACTCTTGGGGAGGACGTTGTTGTGCACTCAAAGCACAACCGAGTCTATGGAACGCCGCAGCTCGCGTCTAACACCCTCATAGTAGTGTCAAACACGCTGTGGCTGATCGAGGCACGAGGATATGACCTCATGGGAACTCCGAAACCTCTCGACGGAGGGAGGCGCCCAGCGCGCCGACCCATCCGGAGCCGACGAGCTGGACTTCTCGGCCAGCCCAGGGACCAGGGCGCCGAGCATTGCAAGGATTGCACCGTGGGCTTACCGGATACTTACCGCGAGGTAGTGTCCTGTCCCATTAATTCGCGGCCGAAAACCGGACGAGAATCGACCTCATGCGGCGTTACGAATCCTCACCAGGTGTTCAACCTGGTTCCGGTTCGCGCCTTGCCTGAGGCCGATTTCGCCGGTTTTCCTACCAACTTCGCACCGTCCGCGTCGGCATTGGACCAGGCATTTTGGCGCGCAATATTTATCCCACGAATCAATGGGACAGGACACTAGCTAGCTGTCGACAGGTACCCAGTGCGGCTGCAGGCCGCTCTCACCAGGTTGTGCTTCGAAGCGGCAATCCAGCCCGACTCCCGCGGCCCAGGCAAGGCCAGCACCAATGCACACCAGCGGCATACGGTCGCGCCGCCAATGTGGAATGCCTGCTTCCTGAAATAGATTTTTCAGCGTGCGGCTCGGGCGATCCGGAGCGAGCTTCATGCGTTCGCCTCCCAATCTTCCACGTATCAGAACGCGGTTTTGGTTCATGAGCTTTTGACTCAAACCCTCACCCGTAGTTGCTTCCAGCCGAAGGCGCCCGAGCCCGGGTGGCAGGTCCAATTCGCCCTCCCCGCCCCATGCTATCTGCCAGCCCGAAGGAGGCGCCGGCATAGCGGGCATCAGCAACAATTGGCCTCGATGACGAGCGAGTTGCACCGACCCCAGCACGACACGAGGCTGCGCCCCGGGACGAGCTTGAAGCAACTGCCGCAATGCCTCGCCCAATCGTTCCCGGCCTGGCATCGCAAATCCCTGCTGTGCCAGATGCCAGCGCACCAAGTTGCGCGCTCTCGGGAGCGTGAGTTCTCTCAGAGCTGCGATGCTAAAACTGCCTTCGTGTAGCGCGTCGATCGCGTCGGCCCGGGCAACTTCGTCTGCCAAGTCGACCAAGTCGCCGAGATTGCGGCTGGCGCGCAACCAGGTCTGCCGATAGCCGGGGAATCGCTCTGCGATGCATGGCAAGACCCGATGCCGCAGAAAATTGCGGTCGAACTTCACATCGGCGTTACTCTCATCGTCCACCCAAGGCAGCGCACGATGCTTCGCGTATGCCTGAATGTCGGCTCTCGTCACACTGAGCAACGGCCGGATCAGCTTGAGGCCGGTCTGCGCGTTCAACACTCGCACCACTGGCATCGCGGCGAGTCCGTGCGCGCCCGCGCCGCGCAGTAGCTGCAGCAACAGCGTCTCGGCCTGATCGTCCATATGATGCGCGAGAGCCACCGCGTCTGACGCCTGTACACGAAAATGCGCATAGCGAGCATCGCGCGCGATCGCCTCCAGGCTTTCCCCGGCACGAGGCGGCAATGTCACACGCACTTCCTGAAACTCAACGGATAATTCGGCACAGCGCTCGGCACACAGCCCAGCCCACTGATCGGCACGCGGACTGATCTGATGATTGACGTGCAGGGCGTGGATCTGAATAGGATGCGTGAGGCGGATGGCGGCGAGCAGATTCAGCAGAACCATGGAATCCACGCCACCGCTCAGCCCCAACGTTATGCGCGCCTGCAGCAGCCCCGCACTCCGAAGCGCGTCAGTAGCATTTTCGAGCAAGCGATCGTCGGGGTGGGCACGCATCCGCCGCTGTTACCAGTTCATTTCGGTTTGCGCAGAGCGTTCGCGCGCCCCTCCTTCTGCTCTTGCGCACGGCGCAGTGCTTCCTCGCGCGCCCGTTGCTCTGCCTCGCGCCGCGCGCGCGCCAGCGCTTCCGCAAGTTCGAGCGCTTCGCGCGCAACTTTCTCCTGCGCGTCCAGATCGGCTCGGGCCATCGCCGCGCGGGAGTCCTCCTCCAGGCGTTCCCGGCGTGCTTGCTCCTCGAGGGCTAGACGGGCGGCCTCCTGCTTGGCGGCATCGGGCAACATTCCCGCACGTGAACTCTGCTGGCCGAGCCCGACGTTGAAATCCAAAGACACATCCGGAACCTCGGCGTGTCCGGGAGTGCGCGCTGGCGAAGCAGCAGGGCCGCGATTGGGTGGGTCCTGCGGCGCATTTTGCGTCCCTTCCAGGCGCTTGCGTAACTCGATCTGCACCCGACGCTCGATTTCCATCTGGATCTCGGCCTCGGCCTTTAGCTTCGCTTGACGCTCGGCTTCTTCCTGCAGCGCTTTGCGCTGCGTTTCTGCCCTCGAACGAGCTTCGGCCTCCAAATGCTCACGCACCCGCCGCTCGACCTCCTCTTGCATTTGCCGTTCCGGATCGATGCGCTTACGCGCAGCCGCTTCGTTCTTCTGGCGTTCCGCCTCGTCCTTGGCTGCACGTTCTGCCGCAGCCCGCGCCGCCGCATCCGCATCGCGCTGAGCCTGATGTTCACTTTCTTCGCGCGCTCTGCGCTCGGCATCCGCCTTCGCGCGCCGTTCGATTTCGAGTTGTTCGCGCGCGCGGCGTTCAGCTTCTTCCGTTTCCCGTTTCTCAGCTTCCATACGCGCACGCATTTCAGCTTCAAGCCTGTGCCGCGTCGCCTCTTCCTCCTTGGCTCTGCGTTCTGCCTCGGCCCGAGCAGCGTCGGCAGCAAGTTTCGCCTGACGCTCCGACTCCTCACGAGTTTTGCGCTCCGCGTCGGCCTTCGCGCGCTCTTCCGATTCGAGTCGCTCGCGAAGGCGTTGTTCGGCCAATTCTCGTGCCTTGCGCAACGCATCGGCTTTGGCTCGTTGCTCTGCCTCGAGCTTTGCCTGATGTTCGATTTCCTCGCGCGCTCTGCGTTCGGCATCTGCCTTCGCACGCTGTTCAGCCTCGAGTTCTGCACGCGCCCGGCGCTCGGCCTCCTCTCTGTCTCGTTTCTCGGCTTCCATACGCGCGCGTGTTTCCACTTCAAGCTTCTGACGCGTCGCTTCTTCGTCCTTGGCTCTGCGTTCCGCCTCGACACGTGCAGCTTCAGCGGCGAGTTTGGCCTGGTTTTGGGATTCCTCCAGAGCTTTGCGCTCCGCCTCGGCCTTCGCACGATCTTCTGCTTCGAGTCTATCGCGAAGGCGTTGCTCAGCCGCCTCGCGAGCTTTGCGCTGTGCGTCCGCTTTCGCGCGATCCTCGGCTTCGAGTTTGTCTCGCAGCTGCTGTTCCGCCGCCTTACGCTCGACTTCCACCTTCGCCCGCTGTTCGCCGTCGGCCTTTGCCCTCGCCGCGGCGTCTGCGGACTTTTGCTCGGCCAAGTCCCGCTGACGCCGCTGCGCGTCTGCCGTCTCCGCCGGTTTGATCGGCTGCGAGGGTCCGAGTACCTGAGTAAAGTCCAGGTCGTCGACATCCGATGCCGCGGGAGCGGCGCGCCCCGCGGCCGCTCCGGTTGCATTCGCACCGAAGGCGCTGCCTCCAAACTCCTTGATGAACCCGCCATCGGATAACAACACGAGAATCTTGCGCAGGTCTGCTTCGGCAATGCGGCTTTGCTCGGTCAAGTCCTTGAGAGTAGCTCGACCATCTACCAAGCCCAACACCCGCAGCTGATCCTTCGGGATGCGGTTGGACTTGTTCTTGATCTCCATCAAGCCCTTGCCCGTCTTGGAGAAAACCGTGGCCCTATCCATCACTCGATGCTCTTGCTCCCACGCGGGATTTTTACGAGCGATCCTCCATATAACGGCTGGCTTTGCCGTAGACCGCAACAGGACCGATCACCCGCCGACTGTGTGCTGCTAAACCACGATGGACGGTGCCACGCGGCGCGGAGCAATCGTAGCAGCATTTTTCCTGCCGGACCGCCGCCTGACGATTCGACCGCCTCATCGCTAAGAAATGCCGAAAAGCATGGCTGGATGAGTGAGTATCTATACGATATATAACAATATTTTCCCCATTTTGCGAAATGCCTCTTGCACTTTTCGTCGGAGCGGCGCGGAAATAGTCGGAGAAACCAGGTTCCCCCCGCGACCGCCTGCCCAAAAAAGGAAATCCCCCGGCTACGGGGGATTTCAGTGGATGCGACACCTACACACTGCGGACTACAGCAGCGCAGCACTTTTTAGCGCTCAGCCACCTCTTTGTACTTGCCGTAATCCATCACTTTGTTAAAGCGCGCGACAAGCAGATCCTCGAGCGGCTTCTCCTGTACTTGGGATAGCGCCTCCTGCAGAGCGCGACGCAGCGTCGTGAAGACAGCATTGGAATCGCGATGCGCGCCGCCCAGCGGTTCCGAGACGATCTTGTCGATGAGGCCAAGCGTCTTAAGTCGATTGGCGGTGATGCCTAGTGTCTCGGCCGCCTCCGGCGCCTTCTCAGCGCTCTTCCACAATATCGAGGCGCATCCCTCCGGGGAGATCACCGAGTAGGTCGAGTACTGCAGCATCATGACCACATCTCCGACCGCGATAGCGAGCGCCCCGCCAGAGCCACCTTCGCCGATGACGGTGACGATCACTGGCACGCGCAGTTCGGCCATCACATAGAGGTTGCGCCCGATGGCTTCGGACTGCCCTCGCTCCTCGGCCCCCACTCCCGGGTACGCGCCCGGCGTATCCACGAAGGTCATCACCGGGATTCCGAATTTCTCCGCCGTACGCATCAACCGCAAAGCCTTGCGATATCCCTCCGGGCGAGGCATGCCAAAGTTGCGCAATAATTTTTCCTTGGTGTCGCGGCCCTTCTGATGACCGATCACCATCACGCTCTGACCTCCGAAGCGGGCAAGGCCCCCGACTATCGAGGCGTCGTCGGCAAAGTGACGGTCACCGTGCAGTTCCTGGAAATCGGCAAAGATATTGTGGATATAGTCCAGCGTGTAGGGGCGCTGCGGATGACGCGCAACTTGCGAAATCTGCCAGGGCGAGAGCTTGGCGTAGATATCCTTGGTGAGCGTATTGCTCTTCTTCTGCAGCCGGTTGATCTCTTCCGAGATATCCAGCGCGGAGTCTTCCTGAACATAGCGCAACTCGTCTATTTTGGCTTCGAGTTCAGCGATTGGCTGCTCGAACTCGAGGAAGTTGGTCTTCATCGGTCGCGGCTATTTCCCATAGTTGCGGTTGAGATATTCGACGATAGCGGGTAAATCGTCCGCTCGAATCGGCGCACCCATCACCTTGATCATCTTGTTCACCGAGGCCTCCCAGCCCTTGCGGTCGAGAAAGGTGGAGTTCATCTGGATATAGTCGAGACTGTGGCACATGGAGCAGTTGGCTTCCACCAACGGCTTGCCCTCGCCTTCCTTTAACGCAACTTGTGTCTCGTCCGCCAGCAGCGGGCCGGCGAACATGAGACCGAGCAGCACGACAGGCTTCATTCGAGTCAGCTCACGTGAACGTTGATTCGCTGCATCACGTTGTTGTGATAACCAGCCGGATTGAAAATCAGGTCCTGCGTCTGGGTC
>Ga0209048_10006004_pt1 | contig 11420 bp, 11 predicted proteins | sample FrelakmetCRP12CR_FD_187146 | JGI IMG/M metagenome (GOLD analysis project Ga0209048, IMG submission 187146) | Freshwater lake sediment microbial communities from the University of Notre Dame, USA, for methane emissions studies - CRP12 CR (SPAdes)... | ecosystem: Environmental > Aquatic >... | reverse complement strand
CGCTGCGGCAAGCCGGGCTTCATTGGTGCGTTGTTCAGCCGCCCTTTGTTCAAGCAGTGCCTGGGTGCCCGATCCGGTTTTCAATAGGTCGCGGGCCCGCTCGAGCGCTGGCCCGCTTTGGGCGAGCGCGGCGTCGGCCTGGACGATTTGGCTCTTCGCCTGCTCGATCGCGGCATCGGCGACGGCCAGGGTTGCATCCGATTGGGCCAGCTGAGCATCGAGCGTGTCGCGCGACAGGCGCGCCAGGACTTGGCCCTTTTCGACATGGTCGCCCTCGTCGACCAGGATATCGACGATCCGCAGGCCCTCGATTTCCGGACCGACGAGGATCTCGTCGCGAGCAACCAGGGTGCCGGTGACCAGAATGGTCTCGACGATCGGCTGAATGGTCGCGCGAGAGATGCTGACGGCCGGTGCCACGGGTGCGACGGCTGGCGGCGCCGTATTGGCGCCAAGACTAGCAGAGGCGGCCAGAGCAATGAGCCCGACGCCTAAGGCGCGACCTACGCTTCTTGGGACGGACCGCAGCGTCATGGTACGGCCACCACCTTTCGCCCAGCAGAATTGGCAGGCACGCCCTCACCCGCTCCTCCAACTGCGAGACCGCTGATGGTTTGCATGAGCAGCGGTGCCACGCCGCGCGGGTCAAAAGCCGCATCGATCACTCGGCGCATCATCAGGCCATCGACGACCACGCTCATCGCCTCGGTCAACCGATCGACGGGCGTTGCCGGTGAAATTCGTCCGTCGCGCTTGGCCTTTTCGAACAGATCGCGCAGCGAGGATTGAATGGCCGCATCGACGCGGCGCAAAATCGCCCGCACTTCCGGATTGCGGCTCGATTCTGCGACGATTTCGAGGAATAAAACTGCCTTGCTAGAGGGATGCTCGACGACACAACTCTCCAATACCCGCGCCATGCCGCTGAGGAAATCCATGCTCGCACCGAGAGCGCCAAATTGGTCGAGGACCTTTGCCTGCTCGTTCTCGGCAATACCCGCGATCAGCGCTTCCTTGGACGGAAAATAAATGTAGAGCGCGCCGGCGCTAATGCCTGCCTCGCGGCAGATGTCCTGCATGGTCGTGCGATGGAAACCGGCGCGCGCAAAGCAGCGCTCGGCCGCCTCGAGAATGCGGCGACGTCTTACCTGCTGTTGGTCTTTGCTGAGTTTCGGCATTCACAGCTCAAAATAAAGAATGAGTATTCGTTTTTTATTAAACTCGATGCAGCTTGTCAATCGCCTACGCAGCAACGGCGCCAATGGATCGGCGAATCCGGAGAAAGGTCCTAAGACATCACTCTTTCGCCACGGCCATAGACCAGCAGCATAGAGATGATGACCAGGCCATAGATGATCTGCCGGCCAGCTTCCGGCATTTCCATGATCGACAATACGCTGTTCAGGAGAACGATTAGGATAACGCCAACCAGGGTTCCAAGATAGCGCCCGCGCCCGCCCAAAATATTGGTTCCGCCGATCACGACCGCGGCGATCGCAGGCAGTAAATAGGCGTCGCCCATGCCCTGGTAGGCCTTGGTCGAATAGCCGGCGAGCAAGACGCCCGCGACGCTGGTCGTCAAGCTGCACAGGACAAAAGCCGTCAGGATTACCCTTCGGGTCGCGACACCAGCCAAATAGGCCGCCGCCTCCTTGTTGCCGATCGCATAGACATAGCGGCCCAAGGCGGTGCGCTGCAGAATCACGATGACGACAACGGAGACTGCTGCCCATACGAAGATCGCATGCGGGATTCCGTAGCTGCGTTCAGCCGCCAGAAAGCGCATAAGATCGGTTGCCGCGGTCTGCGGCGCAAAGCCGCCGGTATGCCAGACCATTAGCCCGCGCATGACCGCATTGACCCCTAAAGTGAAGATCATCGACGGCACGCGCAGATAGGCGACGCCGATACCGTTGATGATGCCGACGAGCAGGCCGACCCCGAGGCCGGCTGGAATGGCCCAGGCACCGCCGACCGCCGTCGCCATCATTGCCGCCGCCGCCAGAGTCCAGGGCACAGACAGGTCGATATGTCCGAGTAGGATGACGACCATCATGCCGGCGGCAACGACGCCCAGAAAGGAGCCCACCTGCAATTGCTGCATGAGGTAATTCGGCGAGAGCAGCGGCGCGCTGCCGAATTTCCACAAGGTATAGCTGGTGCCAGCGACCAGGATAGCAACAATGAACAGCGCGGCTATCGCGATCGGCCGATCGTCACGCGGCAGCTGAAACAGGCTGAGGGGTATAATCGACGTCTTGAGGGCGGGCGTGCTCATCGGAACAGTTCCAATGTGTTCTTGACGCGCAGCACGCCAAGTGCCCCTAGGCTTACCGCGGCCAGCAGCACGATCCCCTCAAAAAGCGGCTGCAGCAAAGGCGCAATGTCGAAGATCCGAAAATTGAAAGAGATCACCCGCAAGATGCAGGTCCCGAAGATCGACCCTATCGCCCCGCCCGTACCGCCCAGCAGCGAGGTGCCGCCGATCACCACCGAAGCAATCGAATTGAGCGTATAGCTGCCGGCTTGCGGGATATCAGCATTGCCGGATGATGTCTGGATCGCCAGAAAGAGCCCGCCGACGCCGGCGAAAAAACCGGCGAGCGTGAAGGCGGTGAGCTTGGCGCGGGAGATATTGAGCCCAGACATATAGGCTGCGCCTTCGGCCGATCCAACCGCATAGATGGTCCGGCCGGTGACCGAGCGGCGAAACGGCACCCAGACCACGAGCGCGACTAGGAGCAATAGTACGAAGGAAGTCGGAAACCAGGCTATCGGCTGGAACCAATTCGCCTTGCCGTCCTCGAAAATGCCGAGTGTCGAAGCAAAATCCTCGAGTGAATTGGTGCTCGCCCAATTGAGGTCCTCATTGAGCTTACCGCCCGGGGTCGGCCGCAGGAACAAAGCGATGCCGATATAAATCGCCCCCGTCGCCAGCGTCGCGATGATCGGCTGAATCCGCCCGTAGACGACGACACAGCCATTCAGGAAACCGGCGAGCGTTCCCGCCGCGAGACACGCAACCATGCCAAGTGCAATCTGCCAAGCTGAGCCCTGCAACGTATGGCTGGCGATGCAATCGACCATTGTCATGACCGCGCCGACCGAAAGGTCCAGACCGGCCATGAGGACCGGTACGGTCTGTGCCATGGCGAGCATGGCAAGCGAGAAGATCTCGTTCGAATTCTGCACGAGGACCTGGGTCGAGAAACCCTTCGGATGTTTGAGATGATAGAGAAAATAGACAATGCAGAACAAGCCGACCGCGGTTACGAGCCCGGCATTCTGCCGCAGCAGCAGAACAAGATCAGAGCCGTTGCGCCTGGCCTGCCGGCCAGTCGACGCTGCATCAGACATGGGCCCCCCCTTTGGCCTGGGTCTGGGCAATATTCAGCGAGGCCGCGATAATATTCTTCTCGTTGATTGCATTGCCCGCGAGTTCGCGCACGATCCGGCCATCGTAAAGAATGACGACGCGGTCGCACGAGCCGATAAGCTCGTCATAATCGGTCGAATAGAAGACGATTGCCGCACCTTGATCGGCCAGTTCGCGTAACAGGCGGTAGAGCTCCTGCTTGGTGCCGACATCAATGCCGCGAGTGGGGTCGTTCAGCAGAATGACCCGCGGCGCGGTCATCAGCCATTTGGCAATGACCACTTTCTGTTGGTTACCGCCTGAGAGTGTCGACACTTCGTCGCTGGCCGAGCCGATCTTGATTTTCAGCCTTCGCACCGCCGCCTCGATCGCCGCCTTTTCTTTGACCCGATCGACGAAAGGGCCGGCCGAGAGATTGCCGAGGGATGCGATCACCAGATTGTCGGCGATTGACATCGGCAGCATCAGCCCCTCCGTCTTGCGGTCCTCCGGCACCAGCGCAATCCCAACAGTGGGATCCTTGGCCGCGGCCGGCGAGGATAGAGGGACGGGTCGGCCATCGACCCTGACGCTGCCGCTGACCTGCCGCAGGACGCCGAATAGGGCGAGCAGAAATTCCTTCTGGCCCTGGCCATCGAGACCGCCGAGACCGACGATTTCGCCCTTGCCGACCGTCAGCGAAATTCGATCGAGCCGGTTCTCCCATGACAGATTCTCGATCTGGAGCAGCGGCGGCAGCGCACGCGGGGCGGGTTTTGGCGGAAAATGCGCCGAGATTTCCCGACCGATCATCAGCTGGACGATCTCGTCATTGCTCCGCTCGCCCCGCGCGAAGGTTTCGATGTGTCGGCCGTTGCGGAAAACCGAGGCGACATCGGCCAGAGCTTCGATCTCGTGCATCCGATGTGAAATATATAAAATCGCCACGCCAGCTGTCTTGAGCCGCGCCAGCATGGCATACACCTTTTCTACATCGGCGCTGGTCAAAGCCGATGTCGCCTCGTCGAGAATCAACAATTGCGGTCGCTTGCCGATCGCTTTCGCGATCTCGACCATCTGCCGACGTGACAGCGGTAGGTCGCGGGCCCGCATCAGCGGATTGACGTCCTCACAACCGATCTGGGCCAGCAATTCCTCAGCTCGCCGACGCTGCGCCTTGGCGTCGATCAGGCCAAACCGCCGCGGCGGGCGGGCAATTGAAATATTGTCGGCCACCGAAAGATCCGGCATCAGCGACAATTCCTGGAAGATGCAGACAATGCCGGCCTCGTTGGCCGCGGCCGGTCCGCTGAAGGTAATCGGCCTTCCTGCGAGCGCCATCGCCCCGGAATCGGGCTGGACCACGCCAGCAATTATCTTGATCAGCGTCGATTTGCCGGCTCCATTTTCGCCGAGCACGGCATGCACCTGGCCCTTGGCACAGGAAAAATCTACGCCCTCCAGCGCCCGCACGCCACCGTAGCGTTTGGATACATCCCTCATAGTGAGGAAAGGATCGGGCAAATTCCGATTCATGAGGCCGACAACCTATGCGAGACCGGCCCGGGACATGAGTCCCGGGCCCTAGGCTCAGCCTAGTTCGAGTTTTTCTCGTCCTTGGCCATGATTTCGGTTGCCGTCATGTTAACGCCACAGGGGGTGAATTGGTTCGGCGTAAAGAAATTGTCGGACAGGGTCGACCAGAAATTCTCGCCGTCCTTCAAGGTGGTGTAATCGGCCACCGGAATTGGGATCGAGATCAGCTGTGGCAGCGGATTGCCCTGAAGCGCGGTGATCGCTGCCTTGATCGAGATGGCCACAAGCCCCGGCGACTGGCCATAAGACAGACCTTTGAGGCCATCCTTGGCGTGTTCGGCAATCAGCTTGCGATAGCCGTTCTCGCCTTCGCCCGCCATCGGCACAAACGGATGTTTGGCGTCCATCATGGCACGCACAGATCCGGTCGAGCCGCCCTGGGTGAACACGCCATCGAAATGGCCGTGCACGGCAATCGCGTCTGCCGTCACCTTCTGCGCCGTGCCGTCGTCCCAATTGCCGACGACTTCGATGATCTGGAAGCTATTGCCTGGCGCTTCCATTATTTCGCGGAAGCCGAGATGCCGGTCGCGGTCGACCGAATTGCCAGGTAGACCGCGAACCTCTAGAATCTTCCCGTCTTTTTTGCCCCCCATTTGCTGCAGCAGCCATTTCGCCGACATCCGGCCCATTTCCTTCTGGTCCTCGTTGACCATCATCACCTTGTCAGTGTCGAGAATATTGTCGAATGGCACGACTACAACGTTATTCTTATCGGCGAGACGTATCACCCGGTCGAACCCTTCAGGCGAGACCGCAATCGTCACGATCGCGTCATAACCTTGATTGATAAAGTCCTCCATCGCGCCGAGTTGGGCGGCAACGTCGGTGCCAGTCGAAACGACCTTGAGCTCCTTAAGGTTTTCCTTGATGCCAGGTTGTTCTGCGAAGGCCTTGGCCGTCTTGATCATTTGAATGCGCCAGGTGTTACCGACAAAGCCATTGACCAGCGCGATCCGGTAGGGGCCGGGCTTCTTGTCCCATTGGAAATATTTGGTCTGGGCATTCCACGGCTTGAAGCACTCCGGGTTCGCCCCGGGGCCGCTGACGACCTTAGGGCCAGCAAGTGCCAGCGTCGTGCTGGCCAGTAAACCAGCGAATGCAAGACCGGCAATAGTCTTTTTCATCACCTTTTCCTCCCTCGAGGTCACACGCCATCTTTTTGTATACGGGCGAAAGGCCCGGCGACAGCGTATTTTAGCATGCCATAGTCGAGGAAGTCGGGGCAAGGGCTTAGCCAGCGCGTCGGTGCGAAGAATTGCCGGTGCGCTCAACAACCGGTTCAAATTGGGGCTCAAGAAGCTCCCTCGGCGGCGGCAAACCTCGGCGCCCATAGCCGCAATTCAATGGGCAAGCGAACACGTTCGGCATTCTGCCGCCGTTCGGTTGGGCCGCCGAGCCTTAGTTCGACGCGAGCCGGGTCGCAAAGAGTCGACCGTGCTGGGGCATCGCATCGTCGATGCCCGCAAGCCGCAACATGTGCCAGGCTAAGGCATGATTGCTCGAAGTGACCGGCTTGCCCAATTCGGCTTCAAGCCCGGCCGCTATTGCCGCCACCCGCAGGCTGGTGCAGGACACGAAGACGCCATCGCACGCGCGCGACCGGCCGATTTTGAGAATGGCATCGCGTATCGAGGCCGTCGAAATCCTCGCCACGACATTGTCGTCGGCTTCATTGAACGAACCCATGACCGGGATCGAGAGGCCGAGTCGCTGAAAATTCGCCCGCAGCGACAAATTGATGGTGGCCAGATAAGGGGTCAGCAAGGCCACCTTGCTGACATTCAGCGCCCGGAACGCCGCCAGCGCCGCGACGACGGGATTGCTGACCTTTACCGCTGGCCGCACCGCCTGGATATGCCGGCTGACGACATCGCCACCCATGATCATCGAACCCGAGGTGCAAGCATAGCCGATCGTCGCGAGATCGACCGCTGGCGGCAGCAAGCGTGTCGCCGGCCCCAATTCCCGTTCCATGGCCTTGAGACTGTCGGGGGTGATCACCGCATCATTGTGTAGGCGGGCCTCGTAGAGCGCGACGCCATGCGCCGGCAGGAGATGACGGAATTCCCATTCGACCGTCTGGTCGGTTTCAAGCACCAAGAGCCCCAACGAGGCCCGCACGCCGACACCGCCGTCGACCGCAAAGGCAAGACCCTCGAAATTTGCTTCCAAACCGTCCGCCAGGCCGGCTTCGCCGTTCGGGCGGACCAAAGTCGTCGTTGCAGTCGTCATCGCCATCCTCCTGCCCGCCATTATGCATGATTTTCCCCCGGGTGGAACCGGCGGCAGCCATCCAGGAGCGCAGCCCAGCCGATTGGCCGGCGATCCGACCGGTCAAGCAAATTCTCGTGATCGATGGTGATCTCACTCGTCTTGCTCGCCAGACCTTTTGCGATAGGTCGAAGGTATGGAAAAAACGCGAGGTGCTTCCATGCCTAGGCTTTTGCTTGCCCTTGCCTTCGGGCTGCAATTCGCAGCAAGCCTTGCCGCGATCAGCTCCCTAGCCCTTACGCGCAACGAATATTTCGGGGTTGTCCATACCTATCGGGCGGCATCAGAGCCGCGCGAGCAGGTCGAGGATGCCGATGTCCAAGGCATGAAGCCGGTCAGGCCACTGCAAGTCGCCGAGCACGGCTGCTGAGCGCGGCGCCACCCGTTATTGCCGGACGGCCCGTCGCGGTTGTTCCCACGGCACGAGGCGCACAACGTCGCGGCCGGCCTTGATGATTGCCGCCACTTCGTCGGGCGGCAGCACGAAGCGGGTCGACACTTTCGACAATTCCCGAGCCCGAAGCGGGCCGAGATCGTCAAAGGACAGGCGCCGAACGGTGACCTCAATATCGGCACATGACCGGCCGGGCAGCGGCACCTGCGTCTGGCAGCGGACGGCGATCGCCTCACGCTTCCATTGCCTGGCCAGGCGATCGAACAAGTCGAAATTGGTGCGCGAGGAGGATTCGATTCCCGTATCGATTGCCGCCACCGCAAGGTCGATGCCGCTCGAACCGCCGGCAGTGCGGGTCCAGGCACCAGTTTGTTGCTGGCCGGCATCGACGACCAGGACAATCAGGCGCCTTATCTTGGCCAGATCGATCAGCTCGCTCGGCCCATTCATCGATTCGAGTAAGAGCGACAGCGACGAGAGGCCGAAATTGTCGGCAATGCCGCCATCGGCAAGTTTCAGAAAATTGACGTCGGGATCATTGCGGTAGCGCTCCCAGGCAGCCGCACTGGCGCGAATCTTGGCACCGGCATTGCCGTCGTCGAGCGCGGTTCTTACCCAGGCGGGCAAGGGGCTGCGGCAATGGTCCTTATAGACCTGCATCACGATCGGCACAAAGGCAATCGGCACCGCCGCCGAAGCCGCGACCGCGTCGGCAACCAGGACGGAGGCCGGGTCGCTGCAAATGGCGTCGAAAGTCTGCCCCGTAAAGGCAAAAGGAACCCGGTTATAAACATCGGTGGCATTGATGACGACGCGGGGCGAGGCATTGATAAGGTCCAGAACCGAAGCGCGCCCGAATAATTCGCGCTCGAACCAGCGGGGCAACCGGGTCTGGTCGTTAATGCCGCCGGTCAGCGCCGCCGATATGATCCCCGGAGCGAAGGTCGTCCGCAGATCCGCCTCGGCATTGGCATAAAGAAACCTCTGCTCGAAATCGGCAAACATCCTGTCGCGGAAGAGCCCGTAATAGGCTGCCGTGACCGAGCCGCCTGACACACCCGAGAGGAATTTCACGTGATCGAGCAACGATCGTCCATCCACCGCAGCCCGTTGGCGCAGCCCATCCATGACGCCATAGGCAAAGGCTGCCGCCCTCGTCCCGCCGCCGGAAAAGGACAGGCCGAGGACAATATTGTCGGACGCAACCGATATGGCATTGAAAACCGGCCGGCTTTCGGAGGGCGCGGCAAGCGGCGCGTTCACTGGGCTCCAATCGGTAGTGGTGCAGCCAGCCAGCGCCGTCAGCACGCCGGCGACGGCGAAACGCCGGCAGCCCGTCAAAATCGACCGGACGGTGAAGCTCAAGCGTTGGACAAACACGACTGCGCACCCCCCGGGGCGACCGGCCGGTCAGTCTACCAAAGGCGGCCTCGCCAGGTCCAGATCGCCAAGCCCCTGCGACCGAGCCGCTAATGACGCGTGGTCAGTCGCAGGCCTGCGATCCCCGCCGCCACATTCAAGCCGGTTTGCGCTTGAACGGACAACGGCTGCAGCACGATCGAATTGTGCGAGCCGCCAAGCAACACATTGGCACCTGCACCGATGCCGGCGGCAGCATTGGCGGAGACGCCGGCAAACCGGCCGGCAAGCGCGCCGCGCGGCAGGCTATTGGTCGAGGCAAGCACGCTCCAGATGATCACGCTCGGTCCCTTGATGCCGATATCGAGACCGAGCCGCGTGATCCGGCCGGTGTAATTCTGGCGCACGCTGGTGGCCGACGGCGTGAAAATACAGTCCAAAACCTGCCGCGAGCCGAGGATCAGACCGACGTTGCCGCGGCCATTACAGGTCAGGGTTCCCGCGACAAGCCGGGTTTGCTGAGCCAACGTTGGTTGCGGCACGGCGAATAGAGCGCCGGTGAGCATGATGGCGGCGAGCCCGCCCTTCGATCGACAAAGGTGGTTTGGCATAGGCACTCCCTTTTCAAGACTAGCGGGACAGGCTTTACGTCAAGCGGGACACAGCGTTTACTGCAAGCCAGGTTTGGCGGCACCATCCTCTAGCCGGTTGGCCGGCGCCCGCCATCGGCTGACCGTCCCAATTGTGAGCCCGCCATTCCAAAGTATTGGGGCCGCCGTACAGCCCGACACAAAAATGTCACGGATCGTATGGTTGGTGAACATGCTCAGCTGCGGTTGGCCCTTAGGCCTGATTTGGCCAAGGACTGACGCAGCAGGGCAAATAGGCTGCCGCCGGTCGCCATGCCGAGCAGATAGACGAGGCCAACCAGCAGGGCGAGCGGCACGCTGGCGCCAAAGCCAAGAAAGGAGAGCGTCACCACCTGAAGATTCTGGAGCGCAAAGAGCAAGATTGCCGCAGCAAACAGAACAATGATGAATATATAGAACCAGCGCATACCCGACCTCCCTGTGTGTCCGCGCCAACCTGGCCATGGGCTCCGGCCCGTCGCCAAACACGGCGCGCGGCGGGGCGACCGGGGCCACCCTAGAATCATCGGCCCAAGACAGATAGTGAAGAAATTGGGATGCGCCGCCTAGGGTTGGGATTCCCCACTGCTTTGTTTTATCAACAGACCACGCTAGTTTCCCCATAACGGAGTGTATCATGTCAGATCTCGTCGTCATCGTTTATCCCACTGAGGCCAAGGCCGAAGAGGTCCGCCAGCGTCTTTTGCAATTGCAGAAAGAATACCTGATCAAGCTCAGCGACGCGGTGATCGCGACCAAGACCGAAACCGGTAACGTCAAGCTCAATCAGCTCGTCAACACGACGGCGGCCGGCGCCGCCTCAGGCAGCTTCTGGGGCCTGCTGATCGGCGTTATTTTCCTCAATCCGCTGCTCGGCGTCGCCGTTGGCACGGCATCGGGCGCACTTGGCGGCGCCTTAACCGACTTTGGCATCAACGATAAGTTCATGAAGGACCTTGCCGCCAACATTCAGCCTGGCAATGCCGCGCTGTTCGTGCTCATTCAAGAGATGACCGCCGACAAGGTTCTGGCGGACATCAAGGGCTTTGGCGGGGTTGTACTGAAGACATCGCTCGACGATAGTAAGGAGCAGGCGTTGCGCAACGCGCTTGCGAATTCCGTGGCGACTCCGGGAGCCTAACCAGGCGATCCTGTCGACTCAAGCGCGGGCCGTTGCTTGGCAGCGGCCGGCGCGCTGGAGAGGCAGGCCGGGAATTCAGGCGCTGCCTTCAAGAATGGGAGCATACTGTGGCGGATTTGGAAAAAGTCCTGACCTATGTCGACGCCAACACCGATGCGGCACTCGAACGCTTATTGGCGGTGCTCAAGATCAAGTCGATTTCGACCGATCCCGCCTATGCCGCCGAGTGCCGGGCCTGCGCCGATTGGCATGTCGCCGATCTCGCCAGCATCGGCTTTGAGGCGAGCGCAAGGCCGACGCCAGGCCATCCGATCGTCGTCGCCCATGACCGTTCGGCCAAAGGACCCTCGGCGCTGTTTTATGGCCATTATGACGTGCAGCCGGTCGATCCGCTCGAATTGTGGGACCATGATCCGTTTGATCCGCGGATCGAGCCCATGGCAGACGGCACCAAGGTCGTGCGCGGGCGCGGCGCTTCCGACGACAAGGGTCAGATCATGACGTTTGTCGAGGCCTGCCGCGCCTGGAAAGCGGTGACCGGCGCCTTGCCCATTCCCGTCTCTATACTGATCGAGGGTGAGGAAGAATCGGGTGGCGCGAGCCTGCCGGGCTTTCTCGAAGCCCATGCGGCCGAACTGCGGGCCGATATTGGGTTAATCTGCGACACCGGCA
>Ga0209048_10006003_pt1 | contig 11422 bp, 8 predicted proteins | sample FrelakmetCRP12CR_FD_187146 | JGI IMG/M metagenome (GOLD analysis project Ga0209048, IMG submission 187146) | Freshwater lake sediment microbial communities from the University of Notre Dame, USA, for methane emissions studies - CRP12 CR (SPAdes)... | ecosystem: Environmental > Aquatic >... | reverse complement strand
CGCGTCCCGGCCCTGCGCGTTCGTCCGCGTGCTTTATTGCCGGACAAGCTCTAAGCTTACGGATGCGCTCGGGCGGACTTGCGTCCGCGCCGCCGGAACGCAGGACCGCAATGCACGGCGTGCCGCCTCGCGGGCACCGCCGCTGCCGTGCCAATCGGAAAGCCGGATGAAATTCAAGGACTACTACGCCATTCTCGGCGTCGAGCGCAGCGCCTCCGCCGACGAAATCAAGAAGGCCTACCGTCGGCTCGCGCGCAAGTATCATCCGGACGTCTCGAAGGAGAAGGATGCCGACGCGCGATTCAAGGAGATGGCGGAGGCCTACGCCACGCTCAGGGACCCCGAGAAGCGCGCCGCCTACGATCAGCTCGGGCGCCACGGGCCCGGTGAGGAGTTCCGTCCGCCCCCGGAATGGTCGACGCAGTTCGGCGACAGCGCGGCGCCGTTCGACGAGATGGATCTTGCCGATCTCTTCGCCGGCATTGCGGGGCGGCATGGACGGCGGGCGCAGGGCGGCCACGGGCGGGCGATGCGCGGCCGGGATTACGAAGTCGCGGTTCCCATCACGCTCGAGGAGAGCTTCGGCGGCACCGAAGTGAGCCTCGATCTCACGACGACCGAATTCGACGAGCGCGGCGTGGCGCATCGCGTGCCCAGGACCGTCAAGGCGCGCATACCGAAGGGCGCCGTCGACGGACAGGTCCTGCGGCTTCCGGGCCAGGGCGGGAAGGGCTCCCACGGCGGAGCCGACGGTGACGTGTATCTCAGCATTTCGCTGCGCCCGCATCGGCTCTTTCGCGCGAGCGGACACGACCTCTTTCTCGAGCTGCCGGTGACTCCCTGGGAAGCCGCGCTCGGCACGGAGGTACGAATGCCGACGCTCGGCGGGTTCGTCAACCTCAAGGTGCCTCCCGGAACGCGTACGGGAGGGCAGCTGCGCCTCGCGGGTCGGGGCCTTCCGATGCCCAAGGGCGGGGCGGGCGACCTGTACGCGATCGTCCAGCTCGCGATGCCGCCCGAACCGACCGAACGCGAGCGCGGCCTGCTGCGCGAGCTCGCGACCGCGTCCACGTTCAATCCCCGGCGGCACCTCGAATAGGAGGACGCACATGACGAACGAGCCGTGCGATGCAGTCTGGCCCGACGAGGAGCGCCGTCTCCTGTTGCGCGATGTGGCGGAGCTCTCGGGCCTTTCCGAAGCCGAGGTCGTGGAGCTGGTCGATTGCGGGGCGCTGACACCGGCGGACGAAACCGCGGGACAGCGGGTCTTCAGCGTCACGTCGATCACCGTCGCGCGCGCGGCGCGGCGGCTGCGCGAGGATTTCGAGCTGGAGACGCACGGCGTGGCGCTGCTGCTCGCCTGCCTCGACCGCATCCACGACCTGGAAGCGGAGCTGCGAGCGCTGCGGGCGCAGTTGCCGCGCCGGTCCTATTGACGCGCTGCGGGCGGCGCGATCACGGCACCCTCGATGCCGTGCCGCGTGAGCGCGCTCGCGACGAAGCCCGAAGCCTTCATCTGCTCGACGAACTCGGCCAGATAGCGCGCCCCGGCCGGCCGGCCCTTGGGCGTCGCCATCGCCTGATTGATGACCATGAAGCGGCCGTCGAGCACGCGCACACCGGAAATGCGCCTGGCGTCGCTCTCGAGCTGCGGCTTGACGCCGGCCGCGGCCTCGAGCTTCTGCGCGACCATGGTGTCCACGACCGCAGGCGAAGTTGGTGCCCGCACGATCTGCGCCTTCCTGAGCTCGCGCGAAAGGTAGAGATCGTAGGCGCTGCCCGCACCGACCGCGACGCGGACGCCTTCGCGATCGACCTCGGCGTTGTCACGGATCGGCGACCCCTGCGGCACCAGGTAGGCTCCCTCGATCACGACGTAGGGTGCGCTGTAATCCAGATCGACTGCCCGCGCGGGATCGATGGCGACGAAGGCCACGTCCCACGCGTTCGCCTTGAGCGCTTCGACCACCTTGCCCGCCGCCGTGAAGAGCACGAGCTCCACCGGCACGCCGAGACGCCGCCCCAGCTCGCGTGCGAGGTCGACCGACACGCCGCGCGCCTCGCCGGATGCGCCGTCCCGGGTCGCGAGGATCGGATTGCCGAAGTTGATCGCGGCGCGGAGCTTGCCCGTCGGCGCGAGCTCCGCGGCGGCCAGCGGAGGGGTCGGCGGCTTCTGCGTCATGGCTGTCGTCGAACAGGCCGCGAGGATCGCCGGCAGGAGCAGCGTGAGTGCGGCGCGAGCCATGCTCGTCCCTTCCGACGGGTCCGGAGAGATAATATCGAGCCTCCATTATGCACATTTACTCCAGATCAAGACGCCGGGTGGCCGAGGGGCTTAGCCTGTCGGCTTGGGAGTCGACCTTGTCTTCGTGATCAGGTGCTGCTCGATCGTCGCCGATTTCTCGGGTTGATGCTCGTGTCCACGTCCGCCTTCGCCCAGGATGAGCGCACGTTTGCGCTGCCGCCGCCCAGGACCGCGGGCAACGCCTCGCTGATGGAGGCGCTGCGATCGCGCCGGAGCACCCGCGAGTTCTCGCCGAAGCCGCTGCCGCGCGACGTGCTGTCGACGCTTCTGTGGTGTGCGTTCGGTATCAATCGGGCCGATAGCGGCGGACGCACGGCGCCGTCGGCGCACAACTGGCAGGAGATCGACGTCTATGCCGCGCTGCCCGAAGGCGCGTACCGCTACGACGCCCGAGAGCACGCGCTGCGGCTGGCGGTTGCCGGCGATCTGCGCGCCGCAACGGGCATGCAGGACTTCGTCGCCAGAGCGCCGCTCAATCTCGTGTACGTGGCGGACTTCGGGCGCATGGGCGATGCCGGCGCGGAGGACCGGACCTACTTCGCCTCGGCGGACGCGGGTTTCATCGCGCAGAACGTCTACCTCTATTGCGCCACGGCGGGCCTCGCCTGTGTCGTGCGCGGGCTCGTCGATCGACGAAAGCTCGCGCCGGCGCTGGGACTTCGCGTCGATCAGCGGATCGTGCTCGCGCAGACCGTCGGCTACGCCGGATAGCGGTGATCGGCCCGGCCGCGCGATCGTCCTCGCCGACTTGTCGCGCGGCAGGCCGCGGCGCCGGAGATTCGTGGCGATGCTCGTGTCCGAGCCGGACGGCCCGCGGGGCACGTCCGTGTGTTGAGGCCGGGCCGCCTGGCCCAGCGAATGACACTGCCGCCGGCAAGGGTATAGCCTCCCCAAGGGCATCGCTTACTCGCACGCGGCACCTCGAAGTTACGTAGATGGGCAGGCGGTTTCCCGTTTTCTGACACATCGGAAGTCCGCAGCCGCGCCCGCCAACGCGAACCGTGCCCGCGGTCGGAATCACCGTAGCGCGTCACCGCGCACCCCGTGCCGCGTTGTATCGGCCCCGAGGCTGCGCTACCGCCGCGAGCCCGGTGTGAGCGCGGCATGTTGCACCGCAGCGTGCTGGCCGGCCGGCGCGGCTGCAGCGCCGGATCGCCGCCCGACGCCCTGAACCCGATCCCGATGGCTTGCCCCTGCCCGGTCCCTGCGCCAAGCGATTGGCACGCCTTATGCAGTACAACTCGCACGCTGTCCCGGAAACGGGCAGCCCGGCCAGCCGATGCATGCCCGATTTTGCGGGTCCGCGGCTGCCGGTTTGGTCGGCCGGTGCCACGAACTTTCTGTGGCCGGCGTATTCGCGACGTTGGCAAGTGTGCTTCGCAAGAAGACCAAGAAGGCGGCCCGCTCCGTATGCCGGGAGCGCGATGGAACGGCCCTGGATTCCGGCATTTTTTGCGCAACCGCCAATTGGGAATACGACGATGACGACGCTGCTAGAAGAGTTTCGATCGAGTTATTCGGCCGCCCAGAACGAGGAAATGGGCCTCGAGGAATACCTCGACCTGTGCAAACGGGATCCGACCGCGTACGCGACGGCTGCAGAGCGCATGCTGGCGGGCATCGGCGAGCCCGAACTCGTCGACACCCGCAACGATTCGCGCCTTGCACGAATCTTCGGCAACCGCGTCATCCGGCGCTACCCGGCATTCAGCGAGTTCTACGGGATGGAGGAGGTGATCGAGCAGATCGTCGCCTTCTTCAAGCACGCGGCCCAGGGACTCGAGGAGAAGAAGCAGATCCTGTACCTCCTGGGGCCGGTCGGCGGCGGCAAGTCCTCGATCGCCGAGCGCCTGAAGGCGGTGATGGAGTTGCGCCCGATCTATGCGATCAAGGGGTCGCCGGTCAACGAATCGCCGCTGGGCCTGTTCGCCCCGGAACGCTTCGGTGCCGTGCTCGAGGCGGACTACGGCATCCCGCGGCGCTATCTGACGGGAATCATGTCGCCATGGGCGATCAAGCGCCTGGCGGAATTCGGCGGCGACCTGTCGCGGTTTCGCGTCGCGCGGATCAACCCCTCGGTGCTGCGCCAGGTGGCGATCACGAAGACCGAGCCCGGCGACGAGAACAACCAGGACATTTCGTCGCTGGTCGGCAAGGTCGACATCCGGCAGCTCGAACACCTGTCGCAGAACGACCCGGACGCGTACAGCTACTCGGGCGGTCTCTGCCTTGCAAACCAGGGGCTCCTCGAATTCGTCGAGATGTTCAAGGCGCCGATCAAGATGCTGCACCCGCTGCTGACCGCGACCCAGGAAGGCAACTTCAAGGGCACCGAAGGGTTCTCCGCGATCCCGTTCAACGGTCTCATCGTCGCCCATTCCAACGAGTCGGAATGGCACAGCTTCCGCAACAACAAGAACAACGAGGCCTTCCTCGACCGCATCTACATCGTCAAGGTGCCGTATTGCGTACGGGTGTCCGAGGAAATCAAGATTTACGAGAAGCTGCTGACCAACTCGTCGCTCGCGACTGCGCCCTGCGCGCCGGGCACGCTGGAGATGATGGCGCAGTTCTCCGTGCTCACGCGCCTCAAGGAGCCCGAGAACTCGAGCCTCTATTCGAAGATGCGGGTCTACGACGGCGAGACGCTGAAGGACGTCGATCCCAAGGCGAAGACGCTGCAGGAGTACCGCGACTACGGCGGCACGGACGAGGGAATGACCGGGTTGTCGACGCGCTTCGCGTACAAGATCCTGTCGGCCGTGTTCAACCACGACCAGACCGAGATCGCGGCGAACCCCGTGCATCTCATGTACGTTCTCGAGCAGCGGCTTGCGCGGGAGGATTTGCCGGACGAGACACGACGCCACTACGTCGAGCACATCAAGGGCTATCTCGCCCCGCGGTATGCGGAGTTCATCGGCAAGGAGATCCAGACGGCCTACCTCGAGTCGTACGCCGAGTACGGGCAGAACATATTCGACCGATACGTCACCTTCGCCGACTGCTGGATCCAGGAAGAGGACTACCGCGATCCCGAAACCGGGGAGAGCTTCGACCGCGGCGCGCTCAACACCGAGCTGGAAAAGATCGAGAAACCGGCCGGGATCGCCAATCCGAAGGACTTCCGCAACGAGATCGTCAACTTCGTGCTGCGCGCACGCGCCAACAATGCCGGCCACAACCCGGCGTGGAGCAGCTACGAGAAGCTGCGCGAGGTGATCGAGAAGAAGATGTTCTCGAACACCGAGGATCTGCTTCCGGTGATTTCGTTCAACGCGAAGGCTTCGGCCGACGAGCGGGAGAAGCACCAGAACTTCGTGGCGCGCATGACGGCCAAGGGGTACACGGAAAAGCAGGTGCGCCTGCTTGCCGAATGGTACCTTCGCGTGCACAAGTCGTCGTGACGAGTGCCCTGGCGACAACGCAGGCCGACCATGCACCACGTCATCGACCGCCGCCCCAATAGCCGGGGCAAGAGCGCGGTGAACCGCGAACGGTTCCTGCGCCGCTACAAGGCGCAGATTCACGACGCGGTGAAGAAGATGGTGGGCGAGCGCCGTCTCGCGGACATGGAGCGGGGCGGCGAAGTCCGCGTGCCGCGGAAGGACATTTCCGAGCCGTCGTTCGGCTTCGCCCGTGGCGGCGACCGCGAGTTCGTGCTGCCGGGGAACCGCGAATACGTGGCCGGCGATCGGATACCCCGGCCGGAAGGCGCGGGCGGCCGAGGCGGCGGCGGTGCCGGTGAAGGCGGCGGTGACGACGAGTTCGTGTTTTCGCTGTCGCGCGAAGAATTCATGCAGATCTTCTTCGACGATCTCGAGCTGCCGAATTTGGCGCGCACCGAGATGGGGCGCACCGAGCGGCGCAGGAGCGTCCGCGCCGGCTTCACGAAGGCCGGCGTCCCGGCCAACCTTGCCGTGATCCGCACGCTGAAGCAGTCGCTCGCGCGCCGCATCGCGCTCGGGGGCGGTCTTGCGCGCGAGGCAGAGGAGCTCGAGGCGGCGTTCGCGCTCGCGGTCGCCGCCGGCCGAGCGGACCGTGCCGCGGAGCTCTACGCGGAATTGGAGCGGCTGGAGCGGCGGCGCCGCGGGCTGCCGTTTCTCGACGAGCCGGATCTGCGCTATCGCAATCGCGTCTGGCGGCCCGAGCCGATTGCCCGTGCGGTGATGTTCTGCCTGATGGACGTTTCGGCGTCGATGGACGAGGACAAGAAGGACCTCGCCAAACGCTTCTTCACGCTGCTGTACCTCTTCCTCACCCGCAAGTACGGCGAGGTCGACCTGGTCTTCATACGGCACACCGATGACGCTGAAGAAGTCGATGAAGACACGTTCTTCCACGACACGCGTTCGGGCGGCACGGTGGTCTGCTCGGCACTGGAGCTCGCGGACAAGGTGCGCAGCGAACGCTATGCGCACGGCTGGAACGTCTACGCGGCGCAGGCGTCCGATGGCGACGCGTTCGGCGCGGATCCGGCCCGCAGCGCGCGGTTCCTCCGCGAGCGCATCCTGCCGGCCATGCGCTACTACACGTACCTCGAGCTCGCCGCGCCGGACACGCAGGACCGGTCCTCGACGCTGTGGGTCGAATACGAACGGGTCGCCGAGAGTTCGGGCAACTTCGCGATGCGCCATGCAACCGGGCGGGAACAGATCTATCCGGTGTTCCGGGACCTGTTCCGCAAGGAGACGCAATGACCCCGATTTCGCACGGCGCCGACTGGGACTTCGACCTGCTCGAGCGATACGACTCCGCGATCGCGCAGGTGGCCGCCGAGCACGGGCTCGACACCTATCCGAACCAGATCGAGATCATCACTTCCGAGCAGATGCTGGACGCGTACGCGACCAGCGGGCTGCCGGTCGGGTATCCGCACTGGTCGTACGGCAAGGAGTTCATCCGCAACGAGCAGGCCTACCGCCGCGGGATGCAGGGGCTCGCGTACGAGATCGTCATCAACTCCAGTCCGTGCATCGCGTACCTGATGGAGGAGAACACGATGGCCACGCAGGCGCTGGTGATCGCGCACGCCTGTTACGGCCACAACTCCTTCTTCAAGGGGAACCAGCTGTTTCGCCAATGGACGTCCGCGGACGCCATCCTCGACTACCTGGTCTTCGCCCGCGGCTTCGTGATGGAGTGCGAGGAGCGGCACGGTGCCGCCGCGGTCGAGGAGGTGATCGACGCGTCCCACGCGCTGATGCAGCACGGCGTCGATCGCTACCGGCGCCCCGCGGCCCTGTCGCTCAGGGCCGAGGCCACCCGGCTGGCGGAGCGCGAGGCGCACCGCGAGCGGCAGTTCAACGATCTGTGGCGGACGGTGCCCGAAAGCCCGGCGGCAGCGGCCAAGGGCACGAAGGCGTGCTTCCCGGCGGAGCCGCAGGAGAACATCCTGTACTTCGTCGAGAAGTACTCGCCGAAGCTCGAGCCGTGGCAACGCGAGCTGGTGCGCATTGTGCGCAAGCTCGCCCAGTACTTCTATCCGCAGGCCCAGACGAAGCTGATGAACGAAGGCTGGGCGACGTTCTGGCACTACACGATCGTCAATCGGCTGCACGAGCAGCGGCTGGTCGACGACGGATTCATGCTCGAATTCCTGAAGAGCCACACCAACGTCGCCGCGCAACCGGCCTTCGATTCGCCCGCCTACAGCGGGCTCAACCCCTACGCGCTCGGCTTCGCGCTGTTCGCCGACCTCCGGCGCATCTGCGAGCGGCCGGATGCCGAGGACCGCGAGTGGTTCCCGCAGCTCGCCGGAAGCGAGTGGCGGGCCACGCTCGATTTCGCGATGCGCAACTTCAAGGACGAATCTTTCATCGCCCAGTACCTGTCGCCACGGCTGATGCGCGAGTTCCACCTGTTCGCGATCGCGGACGAGGCGGCCGAGGACACGCTGCGGGTGGACAGCATCCACGACGAGCGCGGCTACCGGCGCGTGCGCAAGCTGCTCGCGCAGCAGTACGCGCAGGAGAACCGCGTTCCCGACGTGCAGGTCGTGCGCTACGACCGCGACGGCGACCGTTCGCTGACATTGCGCCACCTCCGCCGCCGGGGGCGCCCGCTGACCGAGGCGGCGGCCGAGGTCGTCGCCCACCTGCGCCGTCTGTGGGGGTTCGGGGTGCGCCTGGAGACCTGGGAGAACGACGCCCACGTCGGCGACGTCGTGGAGTGCCCGGCCTAGGCCGATCGGGCGGCGGTCAGCAGCCCGCGACGCACTTCGCGCTGCCGTCGAACTCCATGGTCCTGCCGCTCAGGGCCAGATGGACCGGACGACCCTTCACCAGGTTCATGAACGCTGCGGTACGCGAGTCGGGCTTGACCTTGCCGCCCGCCGTCGCGCCTTCGTTGACGTGCGTGACGATGACGGCGGCGGGCTTGAGGAATTCGTTGACCGCGTAGGCAGCCGAGAAGCCGGTCACCGCGTTCGGCCCGAGGTTGAGGAACGCGAGATTCGCCTTGTGGAACTCGTTCACGACGGACTTCATCTCCGCGTGCAGGCCGGTGTCGCCCGACAGGTAGATCTTGAGCCCGTTGGTGAACTGGATCACGTAACCGCTCGACGGGCCGAGGGTCAGGCTGACGTTGTCGGCATCGAGGTTCCTGCGCTCCGGATCGGTCAGCAGCTCGCGCGCCACGGTGCTGTCGTGCGCGGCCGTGACCGTCGTGATCTCCACGGCGCGGGACGCGCCGGCGGTCCTGAACGAGCGCATGCCGCCGAGCTGCACGGCGGCGAGACAGGGTGCCGGGAGCGGGACCGCGATGTCGGGCCCGGTCTGGGCGCAGGCGCCGGTGGGCTTGCCGCGGATCGTCTCGACCTTCTTCCCGATGAAGGCGGCCATCGGGGCGATCATCATGATCGCGGCGTTCTTCGCCGCGGCGATCTCGCCGGTGGTCGAGTTGGGCGCGGCGGAAACCGTTTCCGGGCGGTCGCAGGTGCCGGCCTCGAGCGCCTTCATCTTCCGCTCGCCCATGTGATCGCCGTGGGCGTGGCTCAACAGGACGACGTGCACGTCGCCCAGCCGGGCGTCGTCGCCCCCGGTTACCGTATGCCCGGCATCGTAGAGTATCCGGACGCCGGTCGGGTCCTCGAAGAGGGTGGCGCGGTCACGGTCGCACAGCTCCCCCGCATGCGAGCCCAGCGGCGTGATCTTCACGTTCTGCGCCATGGCCGACGAACATCCAAACGCAAGCGCGATCAGCAGTACGCGCCGCAGCGCCGATTTGCCCATTGCTCCTCCACGAAATGGGGTTGGCCCGTCCTGCGCTCGTGCGCACCGCGATCAAGGTCCGGTCCGGTCCGGGCGCCGCAGTTTAGCAAATTGAACCCCGGCCCCGGCGCGGACGCGGGCAGCGGCACCGAAGAGTCGTTTCCGGCGGTCCCCTCCGCGTGTCCGGCGATCACTTGGCCGGCGGCGGCGCGAGGCCACGCAGCACCAGCGGATACGTGGCGAGGCTGCGGTGACCGGTGGCGCCCACCGCGCGCACCGAGAACAGGTAATCGTCCTTCGACAGCGGCACGCTCGCGCGCGTGACGTCGCCGACGAACTCGCTCCCCTGCCACAACGGCGCGGTGGTCTCGCGCCACACGATCTCATATCCGGCGAGGCCGGCCTCGGGGTTGGCGATCCACGTCAGCGTCGTGCGGTTCTCGAGCCGCAGCGTCTCGATGCGGACACCCGCGGGCGGGGAGGGCGCGCGGGCGAGCGAGGCCAGCGCCGCCGCATTCACGCGCGCAACACCGGCGAGATAGTCGAAGTCGACGAACTCCGGCAGATCGCCGAACTGCACGCCGTCGACCGCCCGCACGTCCTGGTGCTGATGGCGGAAATCCTCATGCGCCTCGGTGAAGCGCACCGCCGGGTAGCCCTGCGCCAGGAACGGGATGTGGTCGCCGCCGCGCAGGTAGCGGTCGCGCCGGTAGACGACGCGTATCGCCATCTCGGGCACGTAGCGCTCCGCCGCCTCGCGGATCGTGCGCGCCAGCCCGCGCGCCGGCGAATCGTTCTCGCCGCTCGTCTCGAGCCGGCTTCGCCACGCCTCGCTCAACTCCTTCTCCGCCGGAACACCTTCGGCGAAGAGCCGCACCGTGCCCGCGTCGCGGCGCCCGGTCTCGTCGCGCGCGTTGCCGACGATGTCGTTGGTGATCATCGCCTCCACGCTGACGCCGCGCTCGCGCGCCGTCGTCGCCCAGTGCGCCGCACCGAGCAATCCCTGTTCCTCACCCGCGACCGCCATGAAGACCAGGGTCGCCGGGTAGCTGCTCTTGGCCATCGTGCAGGCGAGCTCCATCACCACGGCGGTGCCCGATGCATCGTCGTTCGCACCGGGCGCGTCGCATTCGGCATTCATCACGTTGCCGCACATCGAATCGTAATGGCCCGACACGACGAGCGTCCGCGCCTTCGCCTGCGGATCCGTGCCCTCGAGCGTGGCGACGACGTTGACCAGCGGCGCCGGCTTCGGCACGCGCGGCGTCGGCTGCTGCACGAACTCGTCGAACGCGACCGCGAGCCGCCCGGCCGACTCGTCGGCGCAGCGCTGCAGGGTGTCGCGAATCCACGTGCGCGCCGCGCCGATGCCACGGGCAGGATCGTCGGCGGCCGACAGCGAATGCCGGGTGCCGAATCCCGCCAGCGTTCGCACGTAACCCTCGAGCCGCGCCGGCGAAATGTCGCGCACCAGGCGTGCGATTCCGGGGTCGTACGCGGACGGCGGCTCGGCGGCGAGGGCGGAGCCGCACGCGAGCGTACATGCCGCGAGCGCCGCCGCAACGCGGATCGCGGATGTCGGAGGGTTCATGGCTGGCCTCACAGGAAGACGGAGGATCGCGATTATCCTACGGCCGGCGACACTGTGCCCCAGTGCAGGCACGTCGGTGGTCGCGGCCGGCGCGGCGGGGAGGGGCCGGTGCCGCGGCGCCGCACCGTCCGGTTCGGGCAGCGTGACAACCCTCCGCCCGTTTCGCGCGTTATAGTTGCCACACGCGGTGCCGACCCCCACGCGGTTGGGGGAAACGATCAGGAGCAAACCGATGCGAGCGAGACTGACGATCATGCTGGGTGCGGCCGGACTGCTGATGGGGACGCAGGCGGCCGCGCAAATCACCTTCTACGA
>Ga0209048_10006002_pt1 | contig 11422 bp, 12 predicted proteins | sample FrelakmetCRP12CR_FD_187146 | JGI IMG/M metagenome (GOLD analysis project Ga0209048, IMG submission 187146) | Freshwater lake sediment microbial communities from the University of Notre Dame, USA, for methane emissions studies - CRP12 CR (SPAdes)... | ecosystem: Environmental > Aquatic >... | reverse complement strand
CGGGTGTCCCACAATTGGCTGACTTTGGCAATTGTGGGGCGTAAGCCAAGCCGGCTGAGTCCCGACTGGCGCTCGCGGCAATGCTTCAGCCCACGGCCGCGGTTACTCATTCGCTTGTACTTGGGTGTTTTCTTATGAGACCTCAATGAGCGCGGCCGATGCTGTACCTCTCAATCCCGGGCAGATCAAGTCGGAACTGCAGCCTTAGATGTTGTAAACGCATTATAAGAGATAAGGAACTTCAACCAAAAAGCGAAAGGCGCATAGCGAACCCGAATTTATGAAGACCCTGCAACGCACTCTTTCCATCGTTAAGCCGGACGCCGTCGAAAAAGGCGCGGCCGGCGACATCATCAACACTCTTCTGGAGAACAAATTCCGCATTGTCGGCATGAAGATGCTGCACATCAACAAGGCGCAGGCGGAAGGCTTCTACGCGGTGCACGTGCATCGGCCGTTCTTCGAGTCGCTGACCAACTTCATGTCCAGCGGCCCCATCATCGTGATGGCGCTGGAGAAGGAAGACGCCATCGGCGATTACCGCAAGCTGATGGGCGCTACCGACCCGGCCAAGGCGGAAGAAGGCACCATCCGCAAGAAGTGGGCGGCCAACATCGAGCACAACGCGGTGCATGGCTCCGACGCAGAAGACACGGCGCGCTTCGAGCTGAGTTATTTCTTCGCCGGATTCGAGCTGGCGAAGTAAGAAGCAGTCGGCAATCAGCAGTCAGCAATCGGCATTCAGTCGATTGAGCGCCGCCGCGGGGGCCTGTTACATTTCCAGACGGGCCACGCAAAAGAAAGGCGCAAAATGGTTGCGTGACTGAATGCTGACGGCTGGGCAGGAGGAGGACCGCTATGGCGCTTGTCCAAATCACGATGTTGCAAGGCCGTACGATCGAACAAAAGCGGCGGGCCGTGAAGCGATTGACGCAAGTATTGCACGAGGAGTTGAACGTCAATCCCGAGAGATTGACCATCACCTTCATGGAAGTTCCGGGCGAAAACTACGCGCGCAATGGCACCCTGATTTCCGATCGGAGTGGCACCTGAGAACTTTCTGTCCGTTGTCATTTCCGCGGGGCGCGGGACGTGCTTCTCGCGTTGTCACGGAAAGGCAGGTTCCCCGCGCCCTAGATCCAGACCCTCGTGAGGACAGCGCTGGGAAGCGCTGACTCCGGTATAGCCAGTTGCCATTCCGTGCCCCAGATCCCGCACCTGGGTGGCACATAAAAACTCGGTAATTCCCGCTCCCGAGTTGCGTTTTGTTGTATTATCCCTGCCAGTCTCAGGGGCCCTACTAGGCCTATTCCGGGCCGAATTCAAAATTCAATTGCACGCAACCAAGGAGTTCACATGGCTTCTCAGGGAACGCAGATGGCATTGGATGAAAACAAGCTCAACGACTTTATGAACAAGGCGGTGGGCGACATGGGCGCGGCGATCAACGCGTCGCTGATCGCGATTGGCGATCGTCTCGGGCTGTACAAGGCGATGGCTCACGGCGAATGGATGACATCCGCCGAGGTGGCGCAAAAGACCGGCACCAGCGAACGGTATGTGCGGGAGTGGCTCAACGCCCAGGCCGCCGGCGGATACGCCAACTATGACGCCGCTGCCGCAAAGTACTCTTTGTCTCCGGAACAGGCATTTGCGCTGGCCAAGGACGACAGTCCGGTGTACATCCCAGGGTTCTTCCTGGTCGCCATCTCGGCGGCACGCGACATCGAAAAGATCATGCATGGGTTCACCACCGGTGAAGGGGTGGGGTGGCACGAGCACCAGGAGTGGCTGTTCGAGGGGACAGAGAAGTTCTTTCGCCCCGGCTACAACGCGAACCTGGTCGCGAACTGGATTCCAGCGCTCACCGGAGTGGAGGAGAAGCTCAAGTCCGGCGCGAACGTTGCCGACATCGGCTGCGGGCACGGGGCCTCGACCATCATCATGGCCAAGGCTTACCCGAATTCGACGTTCATCGGCTACGACTACCACTCGGGCTCCATCGAGCGGGCGCGCCACCTGGCGCAAGATGCCGGCGTCGGAGACCGCGTGGTGTTCGAAGTCGCCTCGGCGAAGGCCTATCCCGGCAACAACTATGACTTGGTGACGTTCTTCGACTGCCTGCACGACATGGGCGATCCGGTGGGCGCGGCGAAACATGTGTTTAGCACGCTGGTGCCGGGCGGCACCTGGATGATTGTCGAGCCGCGCGCGGAAGACAGCGTGGAAGGCAATCTGAATCCCGTGGGCCGCATTTACTATGCGGCATCCACCATGCTGTGCACCCCGGCGTCGCTCTCACAGGAAGTCGGGCTGGCGCTGGGAGCGCAGGCGGGTGAGAAGCGCATCCGCGAAGTGGTGGAGGCCGGCGGTTTCACGAAGTTCCGTCGCGCGGCAGAAACTCCGTTCAACCTGGTGTTCGAAGCCACACGGTGAAGCAGGGCTGAGGTCAGGGAGTCAGGTGGTTAGGAATTGTTCCTGGTAAGGAACTGCACTGACTCCGCAACCATTTCAAGTGCTCCCAAGGAAGGCAGGGTTCCAGCGGGGACCCTGCCTTTTCCGTCCCGGCCACATTCCATCGTAACGAAACTGCTTGCTATGCATGATGGCCTGTAATATTCCTTACTCATCGGACGATGAAAGCGTTAAGGAGCGTGGCTCGGTCATGAAGCGTGATCTATTTCGACTCATCGTGGTCGCGGGTGTCTTGACTGTGTTGTTTACGCCTAGTGTTGCACAAGCTGAGGTACCGCCGGACGCCCTCACGACCTGCAAGAACGAGGTGGGCGCTCGCTACCAGAACATCCCAATCGCGAATATCAATGTCGACCGCGGTTCCATGACCGCCAACGGCAATTATCTGGTCAACTGGACGGCCACGGCTCCGGGCGGAAAGCACAGCAGTGGCGTCTGCGTGATTGATTCCCTGTACAACCTGCTGAGATTCAGTACCACCAGTGGTCCCGAGCCGGGAGGCAACAGGCTCGCGCCCGAGGACGCCATGCTTGCCTGCAAGAACGACGCGGCCAACCGTCTGCGGACCGTTCCCATGTCCTACATCACGGTGGAAACCGGCAGCCAAAGCCTGGATGGCAGCTATGTGGTTGATTGGCAGGCGCAGCCGCCGCGGGCCCCGAGGCAGTCCGGATCTTGCGACGTCGCGCCCAATGGCAAAGTGCGAAAGTTCCAGGTTGACCGTTCTTCTCCCGGCCAGCCCGGTCCCCCGGCCGCAGGCCACTAGCCGTCCCGCCCGGAGTACTGCACCGGGCCGGCGCTGCAGCAGAAAAATGGCGCCACCCGAAGGTGACGCCAGTGTACGAACAGTGGTTGCCGCTCTGGTTAGTGAATCCCAATTTTGTACTTCTGCGAGGGATTACCGTTGGCAATCACTTCGATGGTGGCCTGTCCGGTCGGTATGCCGGACGGAATGTCCACGTGGGTGTAGGAAGGGCCCTTGTAGCCGACCGCCATGGTGTTGTGGCCATGCGTCCGGCAATAATAAACCTGGCCGTTCACGCTGCTGGTGATGCGGAAGATCGGGTAGTTCGTGGCGGCCTGGTAATCGTCACCGTAGGCTCCCGCCTGCGAGGCGCCGTTGAACTTGTGCCCGAAGATGGTGTAGGTGGTTCCGCTGTTCAGTACGGCGGAGGTGAGCGTCACGTCGGGCGACCATGCCGGATCGGGGCCGCTCGCCGGGGTGAACAGCTCAATGTCCGAGCTGAAGTCAGTGAACATGATCTGTCCGCTGGGTAGCACGAGCATCTTGCCATAGTACGAAGAGTCTCCCGGGCCATTGGGCGGGCCGCTGACCTGGGTGAGGCTGGTGCCGTCCCACTCGAAGAAGACCGCACCCGTTCCGAAGATGCCGGGGCTGGTCATCATCAGCACCTTGCCGTTGGGCTCCAGCGCGGCCGGGCCGTCGGCGATGTCGAGGGTGCCGGGGAAATCGGGACCCGCGGTCCAGGTGCCGCTCGCAGAGTCATAGACGGCGGTGTGGCCGGCTGCACACCGGTTGGCGCCGGTCGCGAAGACCGTGCCATCGTTGCGCAGTACGGCAGGACCAACCTCATAGGAGGCCGATCCGGAACCTCCGCAGCCGTTGGCAGAGTCCCAAAGCTGCACGGGCAAGCTGCCGGGAGTGCTCCACGAGCCGGTACCCGGATCGTAGATTTCGTAGTTCTTGCCGTTGCCGTTGTAAGCGCCTACATAGGCATCCACGGTAAGCACTTTGCCGCCGGGCAGAAGGGCCCAGCCTTCTTCGTCGTTCTCGTCGAACTTGCCGCTGCCGGTGGCGGTCCAGGTCAGGTTCGAAGCATTCAACAGAGCCTGCTGCTTGCTGCAGCAGTTGGCCAGCATCAGAGTTCCGTTCTGCAAAACTGCCGTCTGGGCATCGCCAATGTTGCTCCACCCGGAAGGCGGATTCACGGAAGCCCACGAGTCCGCAACGGGGTCGTAAATGGCTCCCAGCTTGGTCCATGAGGCGCTACCGAAAAGATACTCGCCGCCTTCGGCCACCACCCGGCCATCGGGCAGCACTGCGCTTCCAAAGTAAAGCGGGCCGTAGCTGGCCGGCATCTGGGCGATTTTGGTCCAGGTGCCGGTGGCGTAGTCGCCGTTGGCAGCCGGGGTGAGCTTGTACCAGTCTCTCCAGCTGTCGTGGGTGTTGCCGCTTTCGTCGTGCACGATGACGCTACCGTCGGTGAGCAGCGCCATGGCGCCCGCGCCGATGTTGGGTACGCCTTGGACCGGTTTCCACTGGGACTGCGCACTGGCTGCGCCTGCTGCCGCCAGAACGACCAGGGCCATTGCAAGTGTTCGAAACAACCGCATACTCTTTATTCTCCTCAAGGTGGCTAAAGCGTTGGTTGGAACTGATGCCTGCCTTCAGCAGCACAATCGCCGCTGGGCTTCTGCATCTCAATTGTTTTTTTGCTCTGCCCGACTGCGAGAAGCAGAGCCTTACTACTTCTTGTGGTGAGCAGACTGCCAGCTGACCTCGCCCTGGATGTCGCCGCACACAAATTCAGAGCAGCGAATGCCATCATTCGCAAAACTTCCGCACTTCTCAATATTGCTTTGTCGAAGGGCAGGCTTGGATGCAAGATCGCCGGGATTGTGAAAAACCGGAGACAGAACCCACGTGACTCAAGCAAACGGCTTTCAAAATCTACTCTGGCCAGCTCTGCAAAGTCAATATGACCAGGCCAAATACTAGGGTTAGTAGTAGCGGCGACCAATGAAATAGCGCGCGCCACGTAGCCCACTACATGGCGCGGCGAGGGTCGGCTTCTACCGGATGCCGATGGTGTACTTCTGCGAAGCGATACCGTTGACTACTACCTCCAGATGGCTCTGTCCGGTTTCCACATTCGCCGGGATATCCAGATGGGTGTACGTCGGTCCGGAATAACCGACGGCCATGGTGCTGTGGTCATGGGTGCGGCAGTAGAAAACGTGTCCCGTGCTGACGTTCGTGATGCGCACGATGGGATAGTTGGTAGCCGATTGGGCGTCATCCCCATAGGCATTGGCTTGCGAAGCGCCGTTGAACCGGGAGCCGAAAAGCGTGAAGGAACTTCCGCGGCTCAATACGACGGAGGTCAATAGCGCGGATGGCGCCAGTCCGGGATAGGGAGAGCCGCTCGGCGTGTAAATCTCCACGTCACTGCTGCCGTCGGTGTAAAGCACCTGCCCGGTGGGCAGCAGCAGCATGCGGCCATACCAGGACGAATTGATGGGAGAGTTAGGGGTGCGGGGGACGGGAATCAGATTGGCCCCGTCCCACTCAAAGAAAACGGTGTTGTTCTGAAAAATGCCCGGGCTGGCGCTGACCAGTACGTTGCCGTCGGGCAGCAGGGCAGCGGGGCCGTCGGCGACATCCAGGCCATTGGGGAAGTCCGGTCCGGGTGTCCAGGTGCCATTCTTCGTGTTGTAGATGGAGGTGTGGCCTGCCCCGGCGCCGTTCGCGCCGGTGGCAAAGACGGTGCCATCCGGCCGCAACATCGCCGGACCGACTTCATACGAGCCATGCGAATCCCAGAGCTGGACGATGGTGCTGCCCGCGCTCGACCAGGTGCCTGCCCCGGGGTCGTACAGTTCGGAGTTCTTGCCGTTGGGGTCGCTTAGATCGACATAGGCGTCGACGGTGAGCACCTTGCCGTTCGGCAGAAGGGTCCAGCCTTCCTCGTCGTTGGAATCGAACTTGCCGGCGCCGGTTGCGTTCCACGTCAGGTTCGACAGATTGAGCAGCGCCTGTTGTCGCGTGCAGCAGTTGGCCAACATGAAGGTCTTGTTGAAGAGGACCACGCCGGAAGCGTCGCCGATGCTGCTCCAACCGCTGGGCGGATTGACAGGCGTCCAGGTGTTCGCCACGGGGTCGTAGATCGCGCCCTTGTTGGTCCAGACGTACTGACTGAAGTTCTGCTCGCCGCCCTCAACGATGACGCGGCCGTCGGCCAACACGGCCGACGCGAAGTACAGCGGGCCGTAATCGGCCGCGAGCGAGGCCAATTGCGACCAGGTGCCGTTCACGTAGCTGCCGTTGATGTCCGGAGTCAGCCTGTACCACTCGGAGAATCCGCTGTTGGGGTTTTCGTGATGCATCATCACGGTCCCGTCGGTGAGCAACAGGGCAGTGCCGGCAGTAAAGCTGGGTTGGTGGGTCAGGGGCTGCCAGGACTGGGCGCCGGCTGTGACCGCCAGTAACACTACGGCGACGAATCCAAAAATTCGCAGAACTTTCATTTGTCTCCTCAATGGTTGTCTGGCTCACGAAAAGGAAGAGATTCGGAACTGGCGGAGAGGGAGGGATTCGAACCCCCGATACCCGTCAAGGTATGGCCGCTTTCGAGGCGGCTCGTTTCAACCACTCACGCACCTCTCCGCGCGAAAAACGTGGTCAGCATCGATGATACCAGAGGATAGACTGGTCCCTGAGAGGTCCCGCGCTGCGCTTGAGATTTCGGCATCGCGTCCCGGCCGCGCTCACGCCCGCTAAGGGCGGCAGGTTCGAACCCCGCCTCTCCGTCACGAAAGTCAACGCAAAGACTCAGTGCCCGACCATCGGCGCAAACAACGCCGGCATCCCCGCGCTCAGGCCGTTCCACATAATCTGAACGCCGATGGCCATCAGGATAAACGCCGATAGCCGCGTCACAATGTTGGTTCCGGACTTTCCCAGCATCTGCACCAAACGGTCGGCGTTCCCGTAGCAGATCCACACCAGAAGGCACAGCAGAAACATTCCCAGCAACGCCGCCAGGAAATGCCGGGGATAGCCGTGCTCGAAGCCGGGGCCTGCCTGGTGTCGCAGGTGCGCGCCCAGCGTGATCGCAATCGAGATGCAGCCGGGGCCGACGGTTATGGGAAGCGTCAGCGGATAAAAGGCGTGCTGCAGCGCGTCTTCGAGCGTGTCTACAGCGTGCTCTCCGGAGGAGGCCGGAGCTTGTTGATTGAGCAACGTCCAGCCCGTCACAGCCACAATCAGGCCGCCCGTAATCTGGATCACCACAAGAGTGATACCGAAGAAGGAGAGGATCTCGCTGCCCAACAGGAACGAAACCGCCAGCAAAGCGAAGCCGTAGGCCGCTATCTTCCGTGCCAGGATCTTCTGAGCAGCCTGCGGGTAATTTCGCGTCAGGCTCAAAAAGATGGGAGCGTCCCCGATGGGATTCACGACCGGAAACAGCGCGGCAAAGACGACAGCGAGTACCTTGATGAAATCGAGTACATCCACCTGAGTTGCTCCATCCGTGTTGCGATAAGGGACGGCTAGCTTACCACCCCGGCTTTGCGTTTCTCCCGGAAGAAGGTTTGCACCAAGTCCATGCAGCGCGCCGCCAGCACACCCGAGCTCACCTCTACTTTGTGGTTGAGCTTGGGATGATTCAGCACCTGCAGCATGGAATGTACCGCGCCTGCCTTGGCATCTTCGGCGCCATAGATGAGCCGGCGAATGCGCGCGTGAGTGATGGCGCCGGCACACATCGCGCACGGCTCAACGGTCACGTAAAGATCGCAGTCGAGCAGGCGATAGTTGCCGATGTCCTGTCCCGCTTCGCGAATGGCCAAGACTTCGGCGTGCGCCGTGGGATCGTTAGCCGCCACCGGCCGGTTCCATCCTCGTCCGACAATCCGCCCGTCGCGCACCACGATGGCTCCCACTGGCACTTCGCCCATGGCCAGCGCATGGTGCGCTTCCCGCAGGGCTTCCTCCATCCAGAGCTCGTCGGCTATCGACATGAATTATGAGCAGTCCTCGTGCAATGCGCGGCGACGTAAACCTGCGATACCGACATCGGTAGCGTCGCTATTCGCTCTTGCTCTTGTGATGGATCCGTCGCACCATCCTGGTCACCATCTTGCGCGGCGACAGGCGCAACAGCTCCATCCCAAGCCGGTTCTTCCATCCCGGGATCACCAGGCGCTTGCCTTGCTTCATGCCCTCATATCCAATGCGGGCCACGTCGCGCACGTCCACCAGCAGCGGGCCATGCAACAGACTCGTCTGGGCAATGTTGGCGCGCTTCTGGAAGTTGGTGATTACGGGCCCCGGACAGAGACAAGTCACGGTCGTTTTGCTGCCTTCCAGTTCTTCCGCCAGTGCCTCGCTGAAGCTCAGCACGTAAGCTTTGCTGGCATAGTACACGGCCATGAATGGTCCGGGCAGAAAAGCCGCGATGCTGGCCACGTTCAGTACCTGGCCCTCGCGTGCGCGAATCTGCGGCAGAAACAGCTTGGTCAGGTGGGTCACGGCGACCATGTTGACTTGCATCATCTCGGCCTCATCGGTCCAGTTCGTGTCGAGAAACGCGCCGCCACCGCCGAAGCCCGCGTTATTCACCAGAACATCGAGCAGGATACCGGCTTCCTGCAGTTCCTGGTACAACTCCGCGGGCGATGCTGGATGCGCCAGGTCCTTGGGCGAGACCCGCACCGTGATGCTGTAGCGCGACTGCAGGTCCTCGGCCAGCTCCAGCAGGCGGCTGCGGCTGCGCGCCACCAGCACCAGGCGGTAGCCGTCGCGCGCGAACAGGTGCGCCAGCTCCAGTCCGATGCCGCTGGAGGCGCCCGTGATCAAAGCTGTCTTAGAGGCGAAGAAAGGATTGCTTACGCTCACGACTTAGTTATAGCGGATTTCCCGGCTGCGCTGCATGGGAAATGAAAGCAGCAGTTAGCATTCCGCGTTCAGCACTCAGCAATCAGCCCCAGGGCGTCGTCGGTATCCGTTAGCTTCGCGGCCCTGACCCGCGCCCGTCAGAACCGGCGGATCCAAGGCTCGGCATGCTGAATGCTGACTGCTCAACGCTGACGGCTGACGCCTACTTCGCTTTCCCCTCGCTGAATTTCGATTCCAGAAATGTCACAATCTGCCAGCGCTGCGGCTTGGGCAGGCCGGCCCACGACGGCATGCCCTTGTTCAGGTCGCCGTTGGTGATGAACCAGAAGAGCTCGCCCGGCTTGGCTTTCTGGGTGGCGGGATTGATCAGGGTCGGCGCCGGTCCCATGCCTTGCAGGTTGTTTCCGTGGCACTGCGAGCAGTTCTGTCCGTATAGCTTCTTGCCGGCGGCGGCGGCTCCGGGATTGTCTTCATAGGGGTTCTTCATCTGCGCCGCGGAAGCGGGAGCGTTGCGGAAGCTTGGTTCCTGGGCAACCGTGGAGAGCGTCAGGCAAAATGTGGTGACGATGGCGAGGATGATGGTAACGCCGGACAACGAGCGGACGCGGGGTCGCAATGTCTTTCCTCCTGCGAATATTTTACAAGGAGGATTACTGCTGGAACAGCTTGCGCAGCTTGCGGCCGAAGCCGCTGATTTCGTAATTCACCCCGAAGCGCAGCATGACGCGATAGCTGGCGCCCGTAAGTCCGAAGGTCGGCGCGATCTTGAGGAGCACATCGTGTACCTGCCACCCGATGACCGGGGCGACGTACTGCGAGGTGCCGCCGCCCAGGAACTTCTCTGCCGTACCCAGTCCGCCGTAGAATTCCGCCCCCACCTGAAAGTTCTCGCGGCAGAGCACACATTCTTCGGGAGAAGCGGCCAGCGCCAGCGGACGGCTGACGGCCGCGGCGTAACCGAACTCCCAGGGGCCGCCCGCCAGGTTCTTCTCGGCAATGAAGTTCTCGGAGATGTTCCAGCCATTGAGGTTGCTCGACAGGATGAGCTTGGTTTCAATTTCCCGCAGCTTGTCCTGGCGTGCGATTGCGTTGGGCACCAGGCCGTCAAACTGCGAGTCGTAGCCGACCACTTCCTTCAGCGTCTTGTCCGCCCCGTTGATGTTTTCAAATTCGACGTAGAGCACCGGGTTGACGAAGTGTTCCTTCATCAGCATGCGGAAGCGGTTCTCCCAGCGAAAACCAGTGAAAACCGTGCTTTGGTTGGCGGTAGTTTGGCCGTCCAGGTAGAACTCGGTGGTCCACCAGCCTTTTGCGCCGTATTCGAACTCCATCAGGCCTGCTAAGAAGGCGTCGCCGCCCTTGGGCTGTCCGGTCAGTCCCATGGTTTCGATCTCCAGGGTTCCCGGTTCCTCCATGTTGCTGTCATAGGTGATGAAGTAGGGGCGATCGCCGGCGTTTGCCGGTACGACTGCAAGAAGAAAGAGAAGCGAGGCTGCCAGGAAGAGAATTGCCTGCCGAAGACTCATAGTAAAAAGCACGTCCTCATAAATTGGTTTTAGGGTGTAAAATAACTTGTTGTCAGTTGCAACCCAGTTGCAAGTAGTACATATCTATTAGGCGGCGCAGACAGACTGCGGTCAAGCCTGCGTAAAGATTTGATTGCAACTCGATTGCAACAACTTGCAACCATGCAAGGGGAGGAAAGTATGCCCTTACCGGAAACAGCGGTGCCGGGAGCGCTGCAGACTGCCTTGGTGGGACGTGGCATCCGGATGACGCGCCAGCGCCGCATCATCCTGGAGATTATCGAAACCGCCAAGCAGCACCTGGACGCGGCGCAAATCCTGCGCAAGGCGGCCAGAATCGACCCCGACATCAACCGGGTGACCGTCTATCGCACCCTGGCCCTTTTGAAACGCCAGGGACTGGTGGATGAGCTCGACCTGCTGCACGTGAAAGGGGAAGGGCACTTCTATGAGCGGCGCACGCAGCGTGACCACATGCACATGACCTGCCTGCGCTGCGGCAAGGTGCAGGAGTTCGAGAGCGACCTCTTCGACCGTGTCAAGGGCCAGGTCGAGCGCGATTGCCACTTCCATATCCTGATCGCGCGCTTCGAGATTGGCGGCTATTGCGGGAGTTGCCGGAAGTGAGACTGGACCATCTTTCGCGGATGACTGATTCGACCGGCATTTTCCAACACGCCATCCTCACGGTGCCGAATTTTTCCGAAGGTTACTCCACGGACGACAACGCCCGCGCCTTCATTCTCGCGGTGCTGCTCGATGAGTTGAAAGAAGAACC
>Ga0209048_10006001_pt1 | contig 11423 bp, 6 predicted proteins | sample FrelakmetCRP12CR_FD_187146 | JGI IMG/M metagenome (GOLD analysis project Ga0209048, IMG submission 187146) | Freshwater lake sediment microbial communities from the University of Notre Dame, USA, for methane emissions studies - CRP12 CR (SPAdes)... | ecosystem: Environmental > Aquatic >... | reverse complement strand
AACGCGAACGTCGCGCGGTTGAACGACGTGTTGTTCGCGCCCGCGAGCTATCTCGCGACCGGGACACGCGCCCCCACGTCGTGACCGCCATCCACCAGTTCCTCCCGACGTTCGCTCCCCGCGACGCGATCGGAGGACACGCGCTGCGGGTCCAGGGCGTGCTACGCGAGATGGGAATCGATTCGGAGATCTACGCCGTACACATCCATCCCGACAGCCGGTCTCGTGCGCACCCGGTCGAGAAGTTCAAGGGCAGTGCGATCGGCCGACGGTGGTTGCTGTACCAGGCGTCGACCGGAACCAAGCTCGTCGATTGGCTGCTCGATCGGCACGAACGCCTCGTGCTCAACTACCACAACCTCACCCCGGTCGAGTACTTCGCGGGATGGGAGCCGGCGGTCGCCGCGGAGCTCAAGCTGGGGCGCAAGCAACTGCGCCGGCTCCTCAAGTCGACGGACCTGGTCATCGCCGACTCCGCGTACAACGAAGCGGAGATGATCGAGCTCGGATATCGGCGCACGACCGTCGTGCCGATCCTGTTCGACGCCGAGAACTTCGGGCGGGTTCGCGACAACGCGCGCTTCGAGCAACTCGCGACCGCGAAACGATCGGGCGGCGCCGACCTCCTCTTCGTCGGCCGCCTCGCGCCGAACAAGGCGCAGCACGACCTGATCAAGATGCTGGCCGTATACCGCAAGGTGTACGACCCCGACGCGCGCCTGCGGCTGGTCGGTGCCCCGTCGTCGCACGCCTACCTCGACACGATGCAGCGGTACGCCGCCGCGCTGGGCCTGCAAGGTGCAATCGACTTCGCCGGTTCGGTCTCCGAGAGCGAGCTCACCGCGTACTTCGATGCGGCCGACGTGTTCGTGTCGGCCTCGGAGCACGAGGGCTTCTGTGTCCCGTTGATCGAGGCGATGCACCACGCGCTGCCGGTCGTCGCGTACGGAGAGGCGGCCGTTCCCGAAACGCTGGGCGACGGTGGGCTGCTGTTGCGATCCAAGGACCCCGCCACGATGGCCGCGGCCGTGCACCGCGTGCTGACGGATGCGTCACTGCGGGAGCGGATCGTCACCGCGGGCACGGCGCGGGTGACGGCGTTCTCGTTGGACAAGTCGAAGGCGAAGCTGACGCGCGCGATCCGCGAGTTGGTGGACGCCGACACCGCCGGCAGTCTGGCATGACCGCGGTGCACCAGTTCGTGCCGGTGCTCGAGCCGGGCGCCGTCGGTGGGCACACACTCGAGGTCCAGCGCGCGTTGCGCGAGCACGGGATCGAGTCGGAGGTGTTCGCCGAGACCGTGCACCCGTCGATGGAAGGCAGGGCGCACGGCTACACCGAATACGGGACTCGTGTCGCGGCGCGGCCCACCGACACCCTCCTGTACCAGATGGCCATCGGCTCACCCGTCGCGGCCTTCGTGCGCGACCGTCCCGAGCGCAAGGCCGTCGACTACCACAACATCACGCCGCCCGAGCTCTTCGCCCGCTGGGAACCGGACCTCGTGCACGGGCTCGCATGGGGCCGCCGTCAGCTCGCCGAGCTGGGCGCGGTGTGCTCGTTCGCACTCGCGGACTCGGCGTTCAACGAATCCGAGTTGACCGGCCTCGGGTACGAGCACACTGCGGTTGTGCCGATCCTGTTGGATCTCGACGCCTTCGAGCACGAGCTCGACGACGCGTGTCGTGATCGGCTCCTCGAACGCAAGCATCGCGACGGGGGCGTGGACCTCCTGTTCGTGGGACGCGTCGCGCCGAACAAGGCGCAGCACGAACTGGTCAAGGTGCTGGCCGCGTACCGCACGCTCTACGACGGCAACGCCCGGCTCCACCTGGTCGGCGGGTCGTCGTCGGACCGGTATGTGGATGCGATCCGGTCGTTCGCCGCCGAGCTCGGTCTCGCCGACGCGGTGGACCTCGCCGGTTCGGTGAGCGCGGGGGAGCTGACCGCGTACTACCGCGCGGCCGACGTGTTGGTCTCGGCGTCGGTCCACGAAGGATTCTGCGTCCCGTTGCTCGAGGCGATGCACCACCGCGTGCCGATCGTCGCGCGAGCCCTCGCCGCGGTACCCGAGACCCTCGGCGACGCCGGCGTCTTGCTCCGCTCGAGCTCGCCCGATCGCATGGCGGCCGCGGTCCACCGCGTGGTCACGGACGCACCGGTTCGCGACGCGCTCGTCGCGGCCGGCCGGCGACGGCTCGAATCGTTCTCGTTGCCACGCACCCGACAGCGGCTCCTCGATGCCATCGACCGATTCGTGACCGCCGAGCCCGTGTCGTGAAGGTCGCGTTCGTGACGCCGCGTTACGGCGACGAGGTCGTCGGCGGGGCGGAGTTGGGTGCGCGCATGCTCGCCGAGCGCCTCGTGGCGCAGTGCGGATGGGAGGTCGAGGCGCTCACGACCTGCGCGCTCGAGGCCACGACCTGGGCCGACAGCTACCCCGCGGGGACGTCGGACCTGCGCGGAGTCACCGTTCGTCGCTTCCCCGCCGCGTCAGGCCGGTCACCCGAGTTCGACGCGTGCTCCCAGCGTCTCCTTCGCGCGCCGCACGAGGCGAGCGAAGCCGACGAGCAGCGCTGGATCGAGTTGCAGGGTCCCGTGTCGCCGGGCCTCATCGACGCCATTCGCGCCACCGACGCGGAGCGGGTGATCTTCTACCCGTACCTGTACCACCCGACCGTCTACGGCATCTTCGAAGCGGGTGAGCGCGCCGTCATGCACCCGGCCGCGCACGACGAGCTGCCGATTCGTCTTCCCCTGTTCCGCCGCGTCTTCGACGCGGCACGCGGCCTTGCGTATCACACCGAAGCCGAGCGGCGATTCGTCGAAACGCTGTTCCCCGTCGCGCACCACCGGGAGATCGTCATCGGACTCGGATCCGATCCCGAACCCGGCGATCCCGGCGCCGCACGGGAGCGTTTGGGTCTCGACGAACGTCCCTACCTCCTGTGCCTCGGGCGGGTCGACGACGGCAAGGGAACAGCCATGCTCGCCCGGTTCTTCGCCGAGTACAAGCGCCGGCATCCGGGCCCGCTTCGTCTCGTGTTCGTCGGCCCCGTCGTACACCGTCCGCCGGAAGACGACAACTCGGCGGGCGATGACATCGTGCTCGCCGGCACCGTCGACGAAACGACGAAATGGGGCGCGCTCCGCGGTGCGCTGGCGCTCGTGTCGCCGTCGGCGTACGAATCGTTCTCGCTCGTGTTGCTCGAAGCGTGGAACGCCGGTGTCCCGGCCGTGGTCAACGCCCGCTGCGAAGCCACCCGCGAGCACGTCCTGCGTTCGGGCGGCGGGCTGTGGTTCGAGGACTACCTCGGCTTCGAAGTCGCGATCGAACGGCTCGCCGATTCGGAGCCTCTGCGGCGGGCGCTCGCGGCACGCGGCGGCCGCTACGTCGAGGCGAGGTACCGATGGTCCGGCATCATCGACCGGTATGCCCGATTTCTCACCGAGATCCCCGCCGGGAGTTGAGGACTCCGGGCGATTCGGTACAGATTCGCCGTCTGCCTGCCGAGACAACATGGACGCCGCATCGTTATGGAGGACTCCGCATGCGTCCGTGGACCCGACAGCTGGTTGCTCGTCTCGTCGCCGCTTCCACGGCGATCCTCGCGGTCGGCATGCCACTGCTGACGCTTGCGGCCCGACCGGCCGCCGCACTCCCGCCCGCGCTGGCGACGAACTGGACCATCACCGGCTCGGCCCGCAACCACAGCTCCTCACCCGAGATCGCCGACGTCAACGGCGACGGCGTACCCGAGATCGTCTACGGCGATCTCGACGGCTGGGTGCACGTGCGGCGCGCGGACGGCAGCGAGCTCCCCGGCTGGCCGCAACTCGCACAACCCGACGGCGCGCATCCCGCGGCGGTGGAATCCTCACCGACGGTCGCCGATCTCGACGGCAACGGAAAGATGACCGTGATCGTCGGCGCCGGGTCGTCGTGGATCGCCAACCAGAGCGGCGGCGTGGTCGCGTTCAACGCCGACGGGTCCCTGCGGTGGCGCATGCAGACCGGCGACATCATGGCGTCGCCCTCGATGCGACCGGTTCCCGACGGCTACAGCGAAGGCGTCTTCTCCACGCCCGCGGTCGGCGACGTCGACGGCGACGGTCATCCCGACATCGTGTTCGGCGCCTGGGACAACAAGATCTACGCGCTCAACCGCGACGGTGCCGCGCTGGCGGGCTTCCCGTTCTGGCAGGACGACTCGGTGTGGTCGTCGCCCGCGCTCTACGACATCGACGGCGACGGGCGCATGGAGATCTTCGTCGGTGGCGACAGCACCCTCGGCGGGTCCGTGCCCTGGAACGGCGGAGTGTTCTGGGCCCTCGACTACTCCAACGGCGGGATCCACGAGCTCTGGGCCCACAAGCAGGTGGACGAGGTCGTCGACGGCAGCCCGGCGGTCGCGGACCTCGGTGACGGCCGTCTGGCCGCGGTGGTGAACACCGGGTCCTTCTATAACAACGTCGCGAGCCGCCAGGTCTTCGCGTGGCATCTCGACGATGGTTCACCGGTGCCGGGATGGCCGGTCACGACCGGCGGTGTGAACAGCGGTGGTGTCGCCACCGGTGACGTGAACGGTGACGGACACACCGACGTGGTCGTGACGAGTCGCGACGGCAACGTGTACGCGTACCGCGGCGATGGGTCGCTCCTGTGGAAGGTGGCCCCGCAGGCCGCGGGTGAAGGTGGCGGCGAGGTGTCGGGCGCGCCGATCATCGCCGACGTCAACGGCGACGGGAAGCAGGACGTCGTCGTCGGCAACGGGTGGGCGACCTTCACGCTCAACGGCCACGATGGCGCGCGGTTGTTCTCGCCGCTGGACGAAGGCTGGAGTTTCCAGAACGCGCCCGCGGTAGGGAACTTCGGCGCGGCCGGTTGGCGACTCGTCGTCACCGGAATGCATCCCAACGGCGGTGGTGTCGTGTCTTCGTTCTCGATCGCGAAGCCGGGCACCACGAACGAGTGGCCGCAGTGGCGCAAGAACGCACCGCATGTCGGCGCGCCGGTGAGCGGCGGCAACCCGATCGCGCCGAACCTCTGCGCGCGTCCGACGAACCCCGACGCTCACCCGTCGGACGCGTCCGGGCGCGGGTATTGGGAGCTGGGCATCGACGGCAGCGTGTACGCGTTCGGGGTACCCGACTACGGCAGCCCCGCGGCCTTGGGGATCCACTCGTGGATGGTGAACGTCGCGCCCACCGGAACCGGCAACGGCTACTGGGTGCTCGGACGCGACGGCGGCGTGTTCAGCTTCGGTGACGCGGCGTTCCAGGGATCCATGGGCGGCAAGCCGCTCAATGCGCCGATCATCTCGATGGCGCCGACGCCGTCGGGGAAGGGTTACTGGCTGCTCGCGGCCGACGGGGGCGTGTTCAGCTTCGGCGACGCGGCGTTCTGGGGCTCGACGGGAGCCATGCACCTCAACGCGCCGATCATCTCGATGGCGCCGACGAAGACCGGGAAGGGCTATTGGCTGCTCGCGCTCGACGGCGGCATCTTCAGCTTCGGCGACGCGGCGTTCGCGGGTTCCACCGGTGCCATGAAGCTCAATTCGCCGGTCATCTCGATGGCGGCGGCTCCGTCGGGCACCGGATACTGGCTCCTGGCGGCCGACGGCGGCGTGTTCAGCTTCGGCGTGCCGTTCTACGGCAGCGTGCCCGGCACCGGTGTGTGCAGCCCGCCGCGTGGGACCCAGATCCGTCCCACGAAGACCGGGCAGGGCTACTGGCTGCTCGCGGGCGACGGCGGGGTGTTCAGCTTCGGCGACGCCAAGTACTTCGGGGCCAAGGGTGGCCTGAGCTTCGCCGCCATGGCCGTTGATCTCGCGGTCCGGAAGTGATGCGTTCGGGTTGAACCCCGCCGATTTCGGCCGATGAGACAGCGCCGATGAGACAGCGACGAAGCCCGATGCGAGGTCTGTCGGTGGAGGCCCGATCAGTGAGACGACACGGATGTCCGGCGCGACCGCGGTCGCCCGTCGCCCGCCTCGTGGGTGCGGTGTTATTGCTCGCGCTCGGCTTCGGCGTACCGGTGCTGACGCGAACGACTCCCTCCGCTGCCGTTTCCGACGCGGTGATCTCCGTCCACGGTCATGGGTACGGCCACGGTCGCGGGCTCGGCCAGTGGGGCGCGTACGGCTACGCGAAACAGGGGTGGACCGCGGAGCAGATCGTGTTGCACTACTACCACGGAGTTTCGATCGAGAACCGTGCGAACGACACCATCCGCGCCCGTCTCGACAGCGAGGACACGGTCGACACCGTCGTCAGTGCGGATTCGGGCGGCGCGGGGTTCACCGTAACGGCCGGAGGCCAACGACTCGCCTCGAGCGGCGTCGGCTGCGTCAACGCCCGCGCCGCCTCACTCGGCGGCGGTGACTACCGAGTGGAATGTCAGCCGTTGTTCAACGATTGGTCGACCGTACGTGATCGCGTGACCGGACCGGTCGTGTTCCACGCGAACGCGGCGAGCTCCGACAGCTACGCCGACAATCTCCAGGTCGTGTTGCCCGACGGCACGCACTGGGTCCGCGGTGACGTGTCGGCGGTGTTCAACGGCGTACGGCACACCACGGTCAACTCGCTGCCGTTGGAGCAGTACCTGCGCAGCACGATCGCCATGGAGATGTCGCCATCGTGGGGATCTTCGGGTGGCATGGAAGCGTTGAAGGCGCAAGCCATCGCGGCGCGGTCGTACACGCTGGCTTCGAAGGCCGTGCACGCGGCCGACTCGTACGACGTGTGCAACAGCACGTGCGAGTCGTACGCCGGCCGCAAGGTCGACGCGAAGCAGATCGAGTACGCGGCCACCGATGCCGCGGTGTCGGCCACGGCGGGCAGAACGCTCGGGTGGAACGGTGCGCCGATCCTCGCCGAGTACTCGGCGAGCTCAGGTGGGTATACGGCGGCGGGCCCGTCGAGCCAGCCCTACCTCGCGTCCGTGGTCGACGACGGCGACGCGGTGGCCGGCAATCCGAATCACTCGTGGACGGCGACGATCCCGAACGCGGCGGTCGAGGCCAAGTACCCCTCGGTCGGCACGTTGCAGAGCATCGAGATCACCGGTCGCAACGGGTTGGGCGACCTCGGGGGCCGGGTCACGTCGCTCGTGTTGCACGGATCGTCGGGGTCGCAGACCATCGGGGGCAAGACGTTCCGCGAGGCGTTCGGGCTCGAGTCGGACTGGTTCGCGATCGGCGGGGCCACCGAGAAGCTCACCGCGCCGCTCGGGGGGTACTACGCGCTCGGCCCCGACGGCGGCGTCTTCGCCGTCGGCAGCGCGCGTTTCGCGGGCTCGACCGGCGGGATGCACCTCAACCAGCCGATCGTGGCGATGGCGAAGCAACCCGCTGTTTCCGGTTACTGGCTCGTTGCTCGCGACGGCGGCGTCTTCAGCTTCGGCGACGCCGCCTTCCACGGATCGACCGGTGCGATCCACCTCAACCAGCCGATCGTGGGGATGGCGGGCACGCCGTCGGGTGACGGCTACTGGCTGGTGGCGTCCGACGGCGGGATCTTCGCGTTCGGCGACGCCAGGTTCTACGGATCGACCGGTGCGATCCGCCTCAACCAGGCGATTGTCGCGATGGCCGCGACGCCGACCGGCCGCGGCTACTTCCTCCTCGCCCGTGACGGGGGCATCTTTGCCTTCGGTGATGCGGTGTTCGCGGGATCGACCGGCGCCCTCAAGCTCGCCAAGCCCATGATCGCGATGGCCACCACGGCGTCGGCCAACGGCTACTGGCTGCTGGCCAAGGACGGCGGGGTGTTCGCGTTCGGTGACGCCGCGTTTGCCGGTTCGCCACAGAGCGCGTCCACGGACGCGGTGGGGATCGTGCCCACGGTCACAGGAGCGGGGTACGTCATCGCGACCGCCGGCGGGTCGGTGACCAGCTACGGTGATGCCCCGAAGCTGGCGAACGTGCGCGACGTCGTACCCTCGTTCGCCGGACGATTGATCGGTTTCGCAGGAGTCTCGTAGTGCCAGAGCCCGAAGCATGCCCTTGCTGCATGCACGGTGCGCAGAGCAGGGAACAGGAGCACGCGTCGGAGCCGACTCGGCGCGCCGTGTTGCAGGCCGGCGCGGTGATGGGCGCGGCGCTCGCGATCCCCCCGGTCCTTCGCTCGCGTCCCGCGATGCACCCGCGTCGCCGCGCGCTTCGCACGGCGTTGCCACCACGTACGGATTGGCCGGTTCCCGCGATCACCTCTCGCGCGCAATGGGGGGCCGACGAGTCGTTGCGCATCGCCAAGGAGACCACGACTCCTCCCGACTACGACAGTGTGGTCAACAAGTTGATCGTGCACCACACCGCGTCGCCGAACGACCCCCCCGATCCGGCCGCGGCGGTCCGTTCCGTGTACGACTACCACGTGGGCGGCGTGTACCTCGACGTCGCGTACAACTGGCTCATCGATCAGCACGGCGTGATCTACGAAGGCCGGTGGGCGCGCGACTACCCGGACGGCGTCGCGCACTCGGGTGAGCTCGAGGACGGCCGTCAGGTGCGCGGGGGCCATGCCGCCAACACCAACGCCCAGAGCTGCGGGATCGCGCTCCTCGGCACGTTCACCAATCAGGCACCCACCGACGCGGCCCTCGAGGCGCTCGTGACGGTCCTGGCGTGGAAGTGCGCGCGCTGGGGGATCGACCCGAACGGGAAGGACGTCTACGCGCCCGACGGCCGCACCTTCGCCAACATCTGCGGACACCGTGACACGAGCTCCACCTCGTGTCCCGGCGACGCGCTGGAGCAATTGCTCCCCGACCTCCGGGCTCGGGTCGCCGATCGTCTCGCCCGGGGTACGAGCGGTCTGCGCAAGGTCGCCACGGGCTATTGGATCACGTCGAGCGCCGGCGCGGCCGTGGCGATCGGCGACGCGCCGAAGTTGAACGATCTCTCGAAGCTCCCGACGAAGTCGGCGGTCCGGTCGATCGTCGCGGACCCGAACGGCTCCGGATACTGGATGTTGGGCGCGGACGGCGGAGTCTTCTCGTTCGGGTCGGTGCAGTTCTACGGCTCGACGGGCGCCACCCGGCTCAACCGTCCGGTCATCGCGATGGCACCGACGCCGTCGGGGGCGGGGTACTGGCTGTGCTCGTCGGACGGCGGGATCTTCGCGTTCGGCGATGGGGGCTTCTTCGGGTCGACGGGTGCGATGCGGTTGAACCGGCCGATCGTGGGGATGGCGAGCACGCCGAGTGGGAACGGTTATTGGCTGGTGGCCTCCGATGGTGGGATCTTCGCGTTCGGTGATGCGGGCTTCTTCGGGTCGACGGGTGCGATGCGGTTGAACCGGCCGATCGTGGGGATGGCGCCGACGCCCTCGGGGTCGGGGTATTGGCTGGTGGCCTCCGATGGTGGGATCTTCGCGTTCGGTGATGCGGGCTTCTTCGGGTCGACGGGTGCGATCGCGTTGAATCAACCCATTGTCGACATGGCCGCGACGCCGTCGGGGCTCGGGTACTGGTTGCTCGCCCGCGACGGTGGGATCTTCGCGTTCGGCGACGCACCGTTCAAGGGCAGCGCGGTCGGCCGGCTGCCCGACGCCGTCGGTCTGGCCGTCCACACCGTGTTCGCGTCCTGACGGTGGGTGCCGGGCCGGAGCGTGGGCGATCCGACAGGGCGGGATCGGGGGCGTAACCTCATCGGATTCGAGCGCCGGACGAGCGTTCGTCGGTGGAAGAGGGTGCATGACGCGAGAGTCGACGCGGCGGTCGCGACCCACGCGCCGCGTCGTGGTGTTGCTGATGACCGGGATCGCGATCGCGGGTGTGTCGGCTCCCGGAGCCACCGCGGGCACGGGCCCGTCGCGATCGACGGCGGCGATCACGCGACTGTTGGTCACCCTGCGGGTCAAGCCGCACTCGCCGCGGGCGTCGCACGCGAGCATGCCCGGCGCGGCCGCGGTGCTCGCGCGTGCCGTCGGGGGAACCGTCGGCGGTCCGGTCGCGCCGGGAGTCTTCTCGCTCGACGTCGCCGCCGATCGGGCCGACAGTGCGATCGCGTCGTTGTCGGCGAGCACCGCCGTGGAGAACGTCCAACGTGACGGTCCCGTGCACGCGTTCAGGACGCCGAACGATCCGTGCGTGAAGCTGTGCCCGTTTCCGCGGCCGAGTCAGTGGGCGCTCGCTCGCGTCAACGCGATGCAGGCCTGGGACACCACGACCGGCTCACCGGATGTGTTGGTTGCCGTGCTCGACACCGGCGTCACGGCGACGAATCCGGATCTCGCCGACAAGGTCGTCGTGGGGCCGAGCTTCGCGCCGGTGGCGAACTTCCCGCCCTGCGCGAGCGCGTTCCCGGTTGACCACGGCACCGACGTCGCCGGGATCATCGCTGCGGCCACGGACAACGCCACGGGGGTCGCCGGTCTGGGTTGGAACACGCGGGTGCTGTCGATCAAAGTGCTCGACAACTACGGCTGCGGTGACGTCGAGGCGGTGGCGAAGGGACTCTACGCCGCCGCGGACACGCCGGGTGTCCGGGTGATCAACCTGTCGCTCGGGGTCACGTGTGACGCGAGCTCATCCGATCCCTGCCCCGCGGCGGTCCTCGGCGAAGCCGTGGCGTATGCCCGCAACAAGGGGATCCTCGTCGTGGCCGCGGCCGGCAACGGCGACGGCCACCGGGGGAGCTCGACCCCGAACTACCCGGCCGCGTACCCGGGCGTGCTGGGCGTCGCGGCCACCGACGAGAGCGATCACCTCTGGTCCGCGTCGAACTACGGACCATGGGTCGATCTCGCGGCGCCGGGAGTGGACATCACCTCTACCTATCTCGACTACTACTCGTCGTTCACCGGCACGTCGGCCGCCGCCCCCTTCGTCTCCGCGACCGCGGCGTTGATCTTCGCCGCGCATCCGGAGCTGGGCGCGAGCGAGGTGTCGGATCGGATCCTCGCCCACACCGATTGGATACCGGGCACCACGACCGAGATCGCGCACGGGCGGCTCGACGCCGGCGGCGCGGTCGAGAATCCGCCCCGCGGGTACTGGGAGGTCGCGCTCGACGGTGGAGTGTCCACCTTCGGAACGGCGGGCTTCTTCGGGTCCGCCGGTGGGCTGCCGCTCGCGCGGCCGGTTGTGGGGATGTCCGCGACGCCGAGTGGGAACGGCTATTGGTTGGTGGCCTCCGACGGCGGGATCTTCGCGTTCGGTGATGCACGGTTCTTCGGTTCCACGGGCGCGATCCGGTTGAACCAGCCGATCGTGGGGATGGCGGGCACACCCAGTGGGAACGGCTATTGGCTCGTCGCGCGCGACGGCGGGATCTTCGCGTTCGGTGATGCACGGTTCTTGGGTTCGACGGGTGCGACGCGGTTGAACCAGCCGATCGTGGGGATGGCGGGCACACCCAGTGGGAACGGCTATTGGCTCGTCGCGCGCGACGGCGGGATCTTCGCGTTCGGCG
>Ga0209048_10006000_pt1 | contig 11424 bp, 11 predicted proteins | sample FrelakmetCRP12CR_FD_187146 | JGI IMG/M metagenome (GOLD analysis project Ga0209048, IMG submission 187146) | Freshwater lake sediment microbial communities from the University of Notre Dame, USA, for methane emissions studies - CRP12 CR (SPAdes)... | ecosystem: Environmental > Aquatic >... | reverse complement strand
GCCAGCCCATCCAGAGGCGCCGCCTCCACCTCCCCCGGTTGAAGAGATTACGATCTGACCATTGCTTTGAGAAGTAACAGTTACGTTTGCTCCCGCTACAAGATACGATAGACCGGACGTAGTCTGCGTTAGAGAACCGCTGATACCATTTGCGAAATAACCGCTTCCAGAAAACACAACGTCACCACCAAAGACAGCAACTTTCTTGTTCGCACCAGCTGTTGATGATGTAATTGTTCCTGACACAAAGAAGAAGACATCGGTTCCAATCGTTGAAGCGTACCTGTTTGAAGCATCAATCGAGATGCTTCCCGTGGTCTTCATCTGACCGCCACCGTCGACCCACCCATTTAGTGTGCCGCTTAGATTTACAGTTGCAGGTGTTGTTGCAGAAATGTAGATCTGACCGTTACTTTGAGACGTTACTGTAACATTTGTGCCCGCGACTAGATACGATAGTCCTGATGGCGTCTGTGTGAGTGAGGCACTCACTCCGTTTGCAAACCAACCACTCCCAGAGAAAACGACGTCTCCTCCAAAAACTGAAACCTTCTTGTTTGCTCCTGCGGTTGAAGACGTGACAGTTCCTGACACAAAGAAGAAGACATCGGTTCCAATCGTTGAAGCGTACCTGTTTGAAGCATCAATCGAGATGCTTCCAGTAGTCTTCATGGCTCCGATGTTGCTTACCCATCCGTCAAGGTACGTTCCGCTTGGGATGCCGCCTCCTCCTGTTGAGGCGATATAAATTTGTCCGTTGCTCTGGGAAGTTATTGTGATGTTTGAACCAGCGACAAGATATGACAGTCCACCAGACATTTGCTGGATTGAAGCGCTAAGAGATCCGGTGACGATGACTTGACCACTGATGACAACTTGACCAGAACGTGTTGTGCCTGTTCCGGCCTTGAGGAACAACGCACCACCTACAGTTGCAACTCCAGTTGCGTTCTGAGCCTGTATTGTGAACGATGAACCTGTGACAGAGTTTGTTGCAACGTCGATCTGATTTAGCGTGATGTTGCCTGCGGCAGCTGCCCACGACCACGTAGGCACACCCCACGTTGCAAGCGTTGGACTCGATCGTACGAACTGCGTGCCGCCGAGATTTAGGATGATATCACCAGCGCCTCCTAGCAACATCTGGAAATTATCGTTTGCTGTCCCACCCAACTGGAGGTAGTTGGAGTTGTCGAGTTGGAGCAACTTGCGGTCGTTGAGATTGCCCACGTCTCGGGCGTAAACAGCACCCATGTTTGATAGGCGAAGATCACCCGTGGTTGCAGAATTGGAGCCCTGCAGCTGCAGCGGTTGAGAAATCGTGACTAGTGCTGCGCCAGCAGTAACGACAGGCGTCTGACCTACAGACAAAATAGCCTTGCCTGTAGTCGTTAGACCGTTGAGATAGGTGTCTGTTCCGTTTCCCATCAATGAGACGCTGCCTGCAGTTGGCGTGTCAGCAGCAGAACCCATCCAGACTGACCCCCATCCCAGAAGTTGCGGGCCAACAAGCACATTGCCAACGCCTTGACGAGAGATGTAAAGACCTGCGTTCGTTGTCATGTCTGCATCTGATGCAACTGACAACGAACCACTTGTAACGACGTCTCCACCGAAGACAGAAACATGTCTTTCAGCGCTTGAAGCGTTTGCAGACCCTGAGACGTAAAACAGAACGTCAGTGCCAACAGTCGGTGCTGCAGCATTTTGAATGACCGTCTTTGGTGCTGTCAGCGTTGTTCGTGTAGGTGTACTGATTGCAACGTCGTCGGTCAGAGCAGTGATGTTGATGTTGTACCCATCAATCTCATTTGTGAAGCTTGAGTTACCGTAATGCATCACAGCTGAGTTGTCAAGATTTAGAATGTTGTACTCCGCACCAGAGTACTTCATCGTAACCAAGTTAGTATTCAACGGTGCAGTTAGTCTTATCAGACCTGATGCGACTGATGGGTCTGTACCAAGAGCGATTGATCCTGAAGCAACAACGTCGCCACCGAAGACAGAAACTTTCCTGTTTGCTCCCGTTGAAAGACCTGTTGAACCAGACGTGAAGAAGAACACATCAGTTCCAATTGCCCCTGCATATCTGTTTGAGGTGTCTATAGAGATCGTCCCAGTGGTCTTCATCTGGTTGACGCCGTCGACCCAACCAGATGCACCACCACCTCCTCCTCCACCACCTCCCGTTGAAGAGATTACGATCTGACCGTTGCTCTGTGAAACAATGGTGATGTTAGATCCAGCAACGAGATACGAAAGACCAGATGTGGTCTGTTGAAGCGAACCACTCAGACCACCAATGAATGAGATAGGTGTAGTGAACGTCAGTGAACCAATCGTAACAATGTTCTGATCGTTGGTTGGGTCTGCAACAACGTTGAGACCTGAGCCAAAGCTCAAGTTTGGCTGACGACCAATGTCAATTGATCCAGAACGAATGTTTGGTGATGATAGAGTTGAAAGCCACTTCGGGGACTGCGTCGACATGTGTTATCCTACCTGCCTGACTACGATGAAGCTTCCATTTGACATCTGAAAATTTGCTCCTGCATTGCTGCACTTGACTCGAATGTCCAGTGAAGTTGGGATCGTGTAGTAATCTAAGTCTTGAAGAGTCAATGATACCGGAAACGCTTGACCACCAACGTTTGGAATGGTCATCTGAAGTTGGGCATCGTAGTCAGGAACGTTGTTCTTGTACATGAGGAACGTATAGGTTCCAATCGAACCAGAGAAAGACATCGCTGCGGTTACGAGGTACATGCCCTGAACGTTGATACCAATTGAACCTGTTGGTACTGCAGTGACAGCAGGCGATGTCAATGAAGACGTAAGCCACTGTTGAATCACAGTGAACGTTGTTGGTGCTCCGAGGTTCTGACCAGCAGTGTTGTTGTTCGCAGTGACAAGTTGTCCCCACGCACCAACGCTTGAGGTGATGACACCCATGGTGATAGTGTTCTGATAGTTGTTTGTGTCAGACGTTACGATGAACCCGTCACCAAAATTCAGGTTTGGTTGACGACCGACGTCAACACTTGCACTACGAATGTTGGGACTGGTCTGTGTTAGCAGCCATTGAGGAGAGACGCTCATGTTAGACCTTCAGGTTACTTTCGCGATTATGTACCAGTTTGTTCCATCAGATGTTAAGGTCACAGAACAGACAACACTTGTGTTGAGCAGGTAGTTGGCATTGCCGTCAATGGTTTCTGCTGCGTGAGGAAGAACAGTGATTGCGTTTGCACCGCCTGAGTTGTTTCTCTTGAGAACAATCACCCTGCCCACGCTTGGTGTTGGAAGCGTTACGTTGAAGATGCCTCCTGTCGAGTCCAGAAAAACAAGGTTATCATTGACGGTGACTGCGTATGCTGAAGTCTTGGTGACAGTTCCATAGATCAAACTGTTGCTTACGGTCAATGGTCCAACGGTTGTTGTGGATCCACTTAGTGATATCGTACCTGACATTTGAAACGCCCGGGCTTGGTAGCTGAAAAGCGATCCGCTAAGATATGTTCCATTGTTCAAGAGCGATTGTGATCCGGAGACTACCTCCGCCAACTTGATTGACGTTCCAAAGTCCGGCACAGAGACCGTTCCATAAGATGATGTTGCTACTAGTAGGTGCATATTCGTTGGTCTTAAATATCGGTCTTCACCAAAGACGTGTCTCTCACAACCTATTTAGTCTGACAACACCACGAATCCCTGAGAAGATGAAAGAATTGAAAGCCATGGAAACATACCACAACGTAACGAAAGCATTCCTGAGGGCGGTCTGTGGGTACGGATTCAGGCTTCCTGGTTCATCGGTGGGGTGCTGACACATGGCCACAAACTACGGAACGTGCATTGCCCAATACTTTGTCACGCCTGACATGCAGATGTTGACCGGTGTTGACTGCGTGGCAGACGACCTGTTGTGTCGAATCACCACACCAATTCTTTGGTACGATCCCGACTATGGATATGACGTTCAGAACCTCTTGAACAGTTCACAGGATCCAACGACGTTTGCATCATCGATCGTCCAACGAATCGAACAAGAGATCAAAAAGGATGACCGCGTCAGCAAAGTCAACATCACCTCATCATGGGACGGTTCAGCATTGACGATGCAGATTGACATCACGCTCTCAGGTGGAGAGCAGTTTTCACTCGTTGGAAAACCAATCGAACAACTCACGACAGACGAACTTCTCTTCTCACTCCAGAAATAAAAACCAATGTACACATACAACCAACTTATCACCACGCAGTCTGAAGCAGAAGCAGTCGCTGAACTGAAGCAAGTTCTTACCGGATCTGGTTTCAATGTCATCACAGATGCCAAGCCTGGAACTGTGGCTTACTCACTTCTCATGTTGGCGTCAAAGATCTACGTTGCCGGACAGAACCAAGCAGCAACACTCGCAACGAACTCTGTTGAGAAGACCGCTGAGGCAGACTTCCTCACGGCGATCAGCGACAGCTTCTTCAACAACCAACGATTCGGTGCAACGCAGACAGTGGGAAACGTATTCCTTTCATACGCTGCCGGTCGACCGTCAAAGACGTTCTCGCCGGGTGGGTTGCAGGTCAACTTCACAGCACCAAACACAGTTCAATACGGGTTCACAAACGTCAATCAGATATCACTTGTTCCGCCTTCATCGGGACCACCTGCCACAGGAACGTTTTCATTCAGAGCAATCACACCAGGATCAGGACCGTCAACGGTTTTGTTTGCTAGCACCGGTTCTGTTCAGACTGTTCCTGGATTGACAGTGACAATTCCCTACAACGGAGCGCTGTTGCTTGGATGGCAATCGTCTCTGGGTCTAGACGCTGAAGTCGATCCTTCACTGCACATCAGGAATGAAACCAAGTGGTCAACACTCGCCGCAGTTGAGACACCAACGTCAAGGGTTACCAACGCAATCGTTTCACAAAGCCTTGGTGCATTGTATGACGTATACGTAGATGCCTCAAACCCACGAGGACCAGGCACCCTTGACGTGTATTGCTCTTCAGCAACAGCGGTGGCAACGCAATTCCAGATTGATCAGATCTCAGGAAGCATTCAACAGTTGTTCTTCAACGGAGCAGGAACGTTGGGTGGAACTTCACCACGTGTTCTTCTGAAGCCAGCTACTGCAGTGGTGTTTGGTGCAGCGGGTTCCGGAAACGAGACTGTCACAATCTACTATGATAAGACGTATACGTTGGCGACTGTCACCCAAAATGTTGAGGCTGCACTTACCACATGGCTTGGTGGAATCCCAACCGGTGGAAAGACGTATGCATCAGGTGTTGCCAACATCGCTGACATTGATGATTTCATTGCGACACTCTACAGTGTAGCAGGTGTTGTCAAGGTGAAGATCACGTCAACACCCGGTGTAAGTCCCGGACAAGACATCGACTTGGGACCGCCTGGTTTCAAGAAGTTGGTTGCACCAACGCTATGGTCTAGTGTGATCACATACGTCCAATCAACGAGGTAACATGAGCTTTCTCTATCGCCCAATCAACTGGACCGAATGGGCATCGGTCGCGTTACCAAACCGATTGGGTGAAACAGGACTGTGGGCCAACTTCATCGGACTTGGGTTCATCCTACCCGCTGACACTGTCTCACAGGCTCGTGTTGAAGCCGTCTTGGCAAGAAGCCAGAACGAAGCAACGTCACCCACTGACATCCTTGGTTTTCTCGCACAAGAAGCAGGACTGGACGTGTATCCGGGAGAGAGCTTTGATGCTCTACGATCGCGTATCAAAAACAAGTGGGACACATGGTCGAAGTGTGCATTGGCAGCAACCATCATCACTGAACTCAAGTACTTCATCACCACACAAGGTTCAACGGCTGATGTCAACATCGTATACAACCCTGTGATTGGTTCAGGTGGTCACCCCGAATGGAACATTCCGATGTGGCCAGCAGACGTGAACTGGTGGTCACAGATGATTGTCACAATCGACCTCACGTTAGCGATCGGTTCGTTGGCTGAGTCACGTTCTGTCCTGTTATCAAACACCCAACTGAACATCATCCAGAGCATCATCAAAAAGTTTCAACCAGCAGACTTTGCAGTCCGTGAAATCATCATCAGACAAGGGTTGGCTTTGCCGACCGGTTGTTGGGACGATCCAACGATGACGTGGGATTCAGGGACATGGGACCCAAGCTCAGGTGCTGTGATCGTTGAGTTGTACCATGCATGATGAAGACCAACGACACCAAACAGTCACTGATGAATTGCAGGTTCACAACAGCCAGCTGCATGACCATGAGCGTCGGCTTGTCAAGGTCGAAAAGAATGTGTTTCCAAAGAGACCATTATGGGCGTTGGTCCTCGTCATCACGCTCATAGCGTTCATACTTGTGGCGTTGGTTTCTGTGGTTGCCACTCACTGAAATCAGCCATCCCAGAAGCCACACACAGAAATAACAACGAACCTGGTGTGGATATATCCATGAATGTCAGTCAGACTTTATCCTGCGACAAGCTGTCGTGGTGTACAGGCTGGATAGCACCCACGCTTTCAATGCTGTCTGCAGTGCAAGCCCACCATCGTTTGGAACAGGCACCCACTTGTTGATCACAACGTCAATGAAGCTGTCAAGTATGTCTGACTTCGCAAGGTACTGTGCTGTTGACGGAGTTCCAAACACAACGTTTGAAAGGTAGTCACCAACGTTGAACCCGTCAATGGCAACGATCACTGGTTGAGATACGTCACCGCTGATGAATGCCAACTTGACCTTCGCACCAGCCTGCAGGTTCCACGTTGTTGATCCGCCACCTGCGATGCTGACGCCTGAGATCTTTGTTGCCTTGATCCTGAGGTCGTCTGCAATGACATCATAGGTTCCGTCAACATTCTGACCCTGCACTGTACACGTATAGATGCTTGTCAGCTCGGTGTCATGGAACTTTGGGATGTAGTCTGACATCTGAAAGGTTCGAAATTCGAACTCAGTGTGGGTGCTTTCAATGAAGAACACAACCTCATTGATTGCGTCATCAATACCATCACCACTGATGTCACCGTCAATGGTTCCTGGAAGTGGCATCTTGTCGATGATCGGTGCTTCATAACGAAGACCACCTGAGTAACCTGCATCAACTACGGTAGCGTTTGATGGAATCTCAATTGCGTTGAAATCATCATCAGCAAAGATGACTGCGCCGGTTGAAAGATCGCAGCGCCATGAAGTGTTGACTGCCGTTGCAAGTCGTGTCAAGTTCGCCGCTAAGGTTACGTCATTTGCCGTTGTCCATGTTCCAAGGAAAGTGTTCAGTGCATCTTGGCTTGACAACGGTGAGTACGTTTGTTCGCCTACCGCAGCGAGCATTCCACTAAGAATCACTGATGCTTGTGGGTTTGGGCCGTATGACTCTGCTGGCAACGTCTTTGCCAAACCACCATTGCCTGCAATGATCCTCAAGAAACAAAACCCAGTGATGTTCAGCGCAGCAGACAACACGGTGCCGGCAAGGATGTGACCGTCAATGTTGACGTCAACAGCATCGTCTTGCTTTGGCACTGACTTTACGTTTGTCGTGCTGATTGTGAGGTCAGCCATCCATGCACCAAGTCGTGGAACGGAGATGTAACCTTCAATGACAGGGATCTTGTTGACGGTTGTTGTCATTCACTTCTTCAACTTTGCTGCTGCCTTTGCATCAGCCTGACGTTGTTCGTAATCAATGCGAGATGCTTGGCGTTGACGAGCCTGAAGGTCAGTCTCTGGTCCGTTGACGGGATCAAAAATCGGTCGCGTTCCCGCAGGTCCAGGGACCACACCAGTGAGTGCCTCTTTTGTCGGTCCTGTTTCAATCATCTTGATGTTGACGATCATTGGTTCTTTTGCAGTCGGTTGCGAGATCTTGATCTCTTCAATGACTATCTGCGTGATACCTGCACCTGAAGCCTGAGGATGAGAGATACGGTGAGGCGTAACGACCTTTCCCGGTGCGTCTAAGTGCAAGTCTCTTACGGTGTCTTGCCAAGCGTCCCAATCAGTGTCTGAAACGAGTTTTAGTTTCATCGTAAGTGACCTTGGCAGACGTCCCTTGTATGTGACAGGTGGAAGGTCAAGGCCTTGAGCCACGCCAATCTTGTAATGGTTCTTCGTTTCAATGTCAATTGATGCAAGACCTGGAAGGGCTACGTCATCAAGGACACAGATGTCCCACACTCCACCGTCTGACCAGTGTGGCGAATAGTTGCCTGTAACGAATGCGCTCATGGCTTCTTTTCTACAGTTGCCTGTGTGTGCTTACGTGCAAAGTAAAGCGTGCAAAGTGGGACGAAATAGGCGCTGCATGCACCAACATCAAACTGTCTGAATGAAACCGGCCCAAGCTTTTCAAACATCGATAGGATGTATGAGATCGTTGTCACTGCAAAAGCAATCACAAGAAGGGTAAGCGTGACTGACCCATATCCATGGCTGTTTCGAATCCACCACTTCGGTGGGATGGGTATTGCTTTCCCAATCACGTCTTCAGGTGGATTGGAGTCGAACTCAGGCGGTGGTGAAGGGTGAGTTGGCAATGACACGTCATCGTGCTTCTCTTCAACTCCCTCAGGATTTTTCATATCGTATCTCAATTTTGTGCTCCATGAAGTGACATCATCTGCAACATAACGTCGACGACAACCTTGCGAGTTGCAGCAGACACTGCGTCAGCAATGGTTCCCCCGTCGGCAGACGAACCTGCAATGTGAACCTCAGTGGTGATGTTGCCAATTGACATTCCACCACCTCCACCGCCTGAACCAGCGTGACTTCCAACTGCGTTGAGTGCTGAGTTGCCAAGACCAGACGATGCACCGGCAACGTCACCCTGACCACTGTCGATACCCATAGCAAATCCCTTTGAAACGTTGGCACCCATCTCTGCCATCACAACGGATGGAGAGTGCATGTCAAGTTCGCCAGCCAATACCTTCTTCACAGTGCCGGCAATGTCTTTCACAACGCTGCCAAGACCTGGAAGCTGCTCGACCAAACCTTCAATGAGACCAGCCATCATGTCAGTGCCAATCTGCTTCATGTCTTGTGGCGCTTTCATCAGTGCCATGATGCTGGAAGCGATTGTCTTGAATGGTTTCTCGATTGCGTCTACGCTGTCGTTGAATGCATCACCGATGGCATCCCAATTCTCAATGATCTGTGAAGCAGCGTAACCAACACCGACAACGATTGCTCCCAACACACCGACAAGGATGATGAGAGGAAGAAGCATCACGGTGGTCGTAAGGGCCAACACACCAAACACGATTGCCAACCCAGTGAGCGCCCCTTGAAGCGCATCATGATTGTCATTGATCCACTTGAAAGCTTCGTTCATTTTGTCAATGCCATCAGCCATCAAAGGCATCGCATTGAGGGCGAGGTAAACAAGCGAACTTGCAAGGTCTTTCAGAAACTTCTGGACGGCTGGGTTCTTTGCGAACTCTCGAAGCTTCTCACCAAGTGTGCTGATCCCAGTCACCAGTTCAGGTGAACTGAAGATGTTTTCTGCAAGCGTGTCTTGCAATTCATCAAAAGAGTTTTTGATCCTGTTGATCTGAGCTCCGACTTGCATCTTCGCAATGTTCCTTGCAGCCTCACCAAACTTGTCTGTCTTGTTCGCCAACAGGTCAGCAGCACCCACACCCCTGATGAGTTGAGTGTTCGTAAGTTGATGCGCTTTGATCATCGCCATGACCTCGGCTTTGGTCTTGCCAAGCGACAACGCAATGCCATCATACAACTGAGCTTGGTTACCCAGTTGCCTGTTCAACTTGTCAATGCTGCCTTGCGTTGCAATGTCTTTTCCCTTGGTCGCAATCTTTGAAAACTGTTCAGTGAGATCCCTTGCTGCGTCTGCAGAGTTTGGCAACTTCGCTGACAGGTCAAAGATGATCTTGCTCATGATCTCCGCGTCGCTTGGATCAAACGCTTTCTCAAGCTTTCCAGCGACATCACGAATGACATCAATTCTGACGCCCATTTCATCTGCCTGTTCGACCATTCGCTTCAGTCGCTCTTCACCCTCTTTGCCTTCACGTAGAGTGAAGACCTTTGAGATGTTTTCGATCTTCTCAAAGCGCTCAAACAACTGTTCACCGACCTCAATGACAGTGCCGATTGCTTCCTTCGCAAACTCAAAAGCCTTTTCAGCGATCTCACCAGCGATCTGAACCTCTTCAAGACCAGCGATAGTCTTCAATCCGGCCAACGCACCAGACTCACCCATGCCATGAGCAGCATGACCGCCCTTTGAGACAGCGTGTTCAGCGTCCTTTGCGGCGGCACTAACGTGTTGCATCGCAGTGGCAATGTTCTTTAGCTCGGCCAACGTATCGATTGAGCTCTTGATAAGCGCATCCAATGCACCCTTGGCTGATGCAGCCCCCGGAGTGACGTTGTCTTTGACCTCAATGATGAGTTCTGCTGTATCGCTCATGCCAAATGCCTCAGGTTAAATAGGTTCAGAGACCAAGAAACGATCTCAATGGTCCAGTTGATAGGTTTCTCGCCTGTTCACCTTGCTTCGAGTTGGCAGCGATGGTCCAGTCATGAAGACCCCTGATGTTCAATACCATTTCAGCGACAGCGTAGCCAAATATGAGCTGCTCTTCTGTCGGTGAATCACCAAACAGAGCAACAGCACTAGTGTGGGCCAGGTCCCTTAGAGAACCAAGCTCTAGACCAACTCTTTTTTTTCGAGTTCCACACCGTCATTCATCCTGGCTGTCAGCGTTGAGGTGACAGTGGTGACGATACCCAACCTTGCATCAAACAAGACGTCAAGTTGAGCAGCAGTGTGGGTCAGACAGGTGATCTTCGCCATCTGGATTGAAGCATCGAGTTCATTCTGCTTCATCATTGTCATGAGCATCTTGAATTCCTTCAACGTCAGGTAGCGAAAGGCAAGTTCGTTGACCTCACCCTTGATCGTTGCCTTCACAACGAAGTAGTCTTCAGCGTCAAGGTCAGCACGGACCTGTTCAATCGATTTTGGTTCAGCAGCCATGGTCATTCTCCTGTTTCTCTACCCACAGACCGCCCTTGAAAACAACTTCAATGGACGTCCATGGATTATACCGTACGTTAGTTATGAATCACTCTCAGAAGTTCTGGAGGAGAGCGCTGTCAAGGGCAATGTCAAGGCAGTCAAGCTCAACTTCAACCATGACAGCCTCAGGTCCCTGTTTGGCAGAGACGCTGACACCCGCAAACAGACACTGCTTCAACACATCCGTGCTTGGTTGAACCAAGTCGAATGAGTAGTTGATTGTGATGTCGAAACGTGTAAGCCTGAGGCCACGTTCTCCACCGATGCTGATCATGAAGTTGTGGAAGTCAGATCGACCCAGCGTCAACTTCACTTTATCAATTTCAACGATACCCTTTGTGATGTCATACGCATCCTGGCC
>Ga0209048_10005999_pt1 | contig 11424 bp, 12 predicted proteins | sample FrelakmetCRP12CR_FD_187146 | JGI IMG/M metagenome (GOLD analysis project Ga0209048, IMG submission 187146) | Freshwater lake sediment microbial communities from the University of Notre Dame, USA, for methane emissions studies - CRP12 CR (SPAdes)... | ecosystem: Environmental > Aquatic >... | reverse complement strand
AACCGACGGTCGGCAAGCCGGCCACACGCTTCATCAGCAAAGCCCGCGTCGTGCAGGACGTCTTGGGCATGCACCAAGACGCCATTCAAGCTGAAGTGCATATCCGATCGTTCCTCAAGCAATCGACCAGTGTGCGGGCGGCCTTCGTCGCCGGACGCATGGTCGAACGCCAGCGCCTGCGTCGAGAGAAGGCCAGAAAAAAGATGCCGCGGATCTTACGTGGGCTCGTCAAGCGAGGTGAGAAAGCTTGGGGATGATGCCCTGCCCCGCAGCATGCTGCGGGGCAGGGCATTACCGGACAATCGTGGATTTCATCAAACTGTCGGCCTGTGGAGGGGAGAATCCCTGGTACCCACGGTGGCGTTCGGCGAGTTCCAACACGGAAAAGGGCTGGCCGTCTATCATTTCCGGTGCCGTGAAGATTTGCCGGAGCTGGCCTCCGCGGGCGCCCACGATCTGCCCGGTAAAGATCACCCCGCGTGCCTTCAACCGGTCAATCGCCCGCTCGATGTCTTCCACTCGCACCGCCACATGATGGAACACCTGATCGCCGAAGGTCTTGACCCACCCAGGGATAATGCTCGTGCGGCCCCGATCGTCGGGATAGGCTTGATCCACGAAGAGCGCGGGGTACCCACCCTTCCGATAGACCTTCGCATACCAGTCTTCATACTCGATCGTGTCGCTGTACCCATATCCGAGCCTCGTAAATTCCTCCGCACGCCGGTCGATATTGAGCGTCCGTAGCGTGAGATGGTCTGCAACCGGGTAGAAGCCCACTCCCGCCTCGTCCAGCGAGTCCCGCAGCATTGTGGCTGCCCGATTGCGCGACACATAGTCCTCGATCATTCTGGCAATCAATGCATCCAACTCCATACCTGGTTCCATGGTCCACACTCCTTGTTGCTTAGGCTCGGAGACTATGAGCCGAACTGAATGCCCTGGGCCAACGGTAAATCGTGACCCCAGTTGATCGTGGTCGTCTGCCGCCGCATATAGGCTTTCCAGGCATCCGAGCCGGCTTCGCGTCCTCCGCCGGTTTCTTTTTCGCCTCCAAAGGCTCCGCCGATTTCCGCCCCTGACGTCCCGATGTTCACATTGGCGATCCCGCAGTCGCTCCCGGCCGTGGAGGTGAACCGCTCGCTATTGCGCACATCGGAGGTAAACATCGCAGAAGACAGGCCTTGCGGGACCGCATTCTGTAAGGCAATCGCCTCGTCCAGCTCCTTAAAGGGCATCACATAGAGAATCGGCCCAAAGGTTTCGCGCTGGACCACGGGCCAATGGTTCTCCGCCCTTACGATGGCCGGCTCCACGAAATAGCCCGGCTGATCCAACACCTGCCCCCCGTAGAGCACGTTCCCTCCCGCCTGCCGTACTTCTTCGATCGCCTGTTGGTAGGCCTCGACCGCGGCGCGATCGATCAGCGGACCCAGGAGCACGCCTGGCTCTAAGGGATTGCCGATGCGGATCTGCCTGTACGCGGAGAGCAGCTTCGCGACCACTTCGTCGTAGCGAGACTCGTGGATGAACAGCCGCCTGGTCGTCGTGCAACGTTGGCCGGCGGTGCCGACCGCGCCAAACACGATGGCGCGAATCGCCAACGAGAGGTCCGCCGTCTGATCCACAATGATCGCGTTGTTCCCGCTCAGTTCCAACAGTGTCCGCCCCAGCCGTTGCGCGACGGTCGTCGCCACAGCTCGACCCACCGGGACGGACCCCGTGAACGAGATCAACGGCAATCGACGATCCTGAACCAACGTCTCCGCGATGGTCTTCTCCGCCGTCACGATCAGTGAAAAGATCCCTCGATAGCCCTGTTGCGCCATCACGCGGTTGCAGAGGTGCTGCACCGCAATCGCGCAGAGTGGGGCTTTCGGCGAAGGCTTCCACACCACCGTATCTCCGGCAATCGCGGCCAGGAACGCGTTCCAGGCCCAGACCGCGACGGGGAAATTAAAGGCGGTAATCACGCCGACCGGTCCGAGTGGATGCCATTGCTCCGACATCTGATGCTGCGCCCGCTCGGACTGCATCGTCGTTCCATAGAGCATGCGCGACTGGCCCACGGCAAAGTCCGCCATATCGATCATTTCCTGCACTTCGCCGTCCCCCTCCGCTTTGATCTTGCCGACTTCGAGCGACACCAGCGAGCCGAGCAGGTCCTTGTGCTCCCGCAACGATGTCCCGAGCAACCGGACGAGCTCTCCCCGCTTGGGAGCCGGGACAAGCCGCCATTGCTGAAATGCCTCAAGAGACTCCCGCGCGATGTGCTGATAGTCATCGGCGGAGCCGGTGCGAATCTGCGCAATCGTCTCGCCGGTTGCCGGATTCACGGAGGCCAGCAGCGAGGTGTTCTCGCAGGACGTCCACCAATGGGTCCCGGTGCTGCCGCCCGCGTTGACGGCGCTCAAGCCCAATCCCGTGAGGATTTCCGCGGTGGACCTCATGCGTAGCAGGCTCCGAACCGATTCTTGAGCACGTCTCGTAGCGGAAACGATTCCTGGGTCACGAATCCCCTGTACTGTGTGGGCGCCGAAAGCACGAGGTCGGCGACGGCACAGAGGCTCGAGGCGGTCGTCACTTGAATGGCAGACCACAGCTTCCCTTTAATGCATAGGGGATAGATCTTCTTCACATAGTTCTCCTCGAACAAGGTGCCTCCCCGCATCCCCATGACAGAGGCATAGATCAGCACGACGTCCTGCAGGGTCTGAGGAACCGCCCGTTCAAGGATTCGTTTGAGCGTCTCACGGTCCTCGTTCAGCTTGAGATCTTTCATCAAGAGGTGAATTTTCTCGCAATGGCCCGGATACCGCAGCGTCTTGTAGTTCATGGTCCGGACTTTCCCGGCATAGGTGTCCGCCAGCGTTCCCAATCCTCCGGACGTGTTGAACGCTTCGTACAGGAGTCCATCCACCTCGATCGTCTCATACCCTTCGAGCGGCAAGAGGGGCACCTTCTCGCCCTCCTCGATGCCATAACAAATGTTGCCGTACTCGTTGATCAGCCCATCGGTGGACCACGTGAGCGAATACTTGAGGGCATTACTGGGATGGACCGGCAAGGCTCCCACCCGCATTTTGACCGTATCCACCGTATCGAAGTGGGTGATCAAGTCGTGCGCCGCAATGCTGATAAAGCCGGGGGCAAGGCCGCATTGCGGCACAAAGGCTTGCGGCGAGTCGAGACTCAATACTTTGACCTGATTGGTCACTTCAATATCTTCCGTCAGGTCGAAATAGTGCAGCCGGTGTTCCCGGGCCAATCCGGCGATCACGGGGTTGCAGAAATACGGCAGGCTCGACAGGACCGCATCGAGTCGATGCGCCGTGAGGTAGGCGCTGATGGAGTCCGGGTGTCGGGCGTCGAGGTGCAGGGGCGTCACTCGCGAGAGGCCGAGGCCCTCGACGAGCCGCTTCGGTGCGTCAAGGCTGATGTCACCAAAACTGACCTCGTAGTCGCCGCTTTCTGACAAGAGACAGGCAACCAGGGATCCGATCTTTCCAGCACCCAGGACGAGCACACGATGCATGGCAGACCTCACATGCTACACAGTATACTCCCGCCCTAGCAGGCTCCGGAAAACATTTTTGTATACCAGAACGTCGATGGTCTGGTTGGGTTGGTTCATCTGGGTTTTCTGGTTCGCCTGGTTCAAGCAAATCAACAAACACACCAATTAACCGAGACAGACCAGCCTCGACTTGTGGGAGCAAGGCCCAGCTCCATCGGGGAGAGTCTGCCTATTCCTTTACGGGAAGACCGGTGATGGCGCCACGGCCTTGGAAGGATATCGCTCTAAGTTATTGAATTATATGGCTATAGTAAACATGAAGCCGATAAGGCGTTTGTGATACGCTAACGCACCATTAGGAGCCGCGGTGATGTTACGCATGCCCTCTCGAGTTGTCTTCCCCTTTGGCTACCGGATCTCCGTACGCCAGATTTCTGATACGGAGATGGACCGGCGAGACTCCAATGCCGACGGCATCTGGGACGACGCGACCAAAACCATTTATCTTCGCAAGCGCTTACCCCTAACGAGACGGCGGTACATTCTGGCTCATGAATTGGGCCATGCCTGGCTCGACTGGCAGCATCGGCATCTGGATAACGGCAAAGCCAAAACGTAGTAGGATGGAAAAGTCCGCGCGCGTCGTTCTCGCATCGTTCAGATCCTCCACGTACCCCTGCGGGTTCGACTCGCCTGCGGCCCTGCCTGACGAACTGTGTGAGCATCCTGCGAAATCTTCTTCGCGTACCCGATCTGTGCGGGGCTCATGAAATTCCGGAATGCCGGAATCGTTCTTCCCTACCCTGCTCGTGGTTCCTCTAGCTGGCCTTGCTCCCGGCTAACTTCAGCACCACAGCCCACTCGGCTGCTGTCACCGGCTGAACGGAGAGGCGGGAGCCTTTTCGCAACAGCACCATGCCCTTTAGCTTCGGCTCCTGCCGCAGGCGGTCGAGCGACAGACTGGGCTTGAACATCTCATAGTACCGGATGTCCACCATCTCCCACCGTGGAGCAGAGGGGACACTCGCTGGATCATAGTGATGGCTGGTCTTATCGAACTGCGTCGCATCGGGATAGGCGGTCCGCACGACTTCCGCAATCCCCACCACAGCCGGTGGCTCGGCATTACTATGGTAGAAAAGCACGAGGTCGCCCTCGGCCATCGCGCGCATGAAGTTGCGCGCCTGATAGTTCCGCACCCCATCCCAACAGGTCGTCTGCGTGGGAGATTCTGCGAGATCCTCGATCGAAAACACGCGCGGTTCAGACTTCATCAGCCAATAGCGGCGCCCTTGTGCCATCACGTCACCTCTTCCTGCTTGGTCATTGAGCTCACTGCGTGTATGCTGTCGGCAATGCCTGGTTGTTGATGACGACGATCTGCCAATGGAACTGACTCCATTCTTCTTCGGTCTCTATAAGTTCGTCAAGTACGGACTCTACCCTCTCACGTGGGTGGGGCTGCTCCTTGCCGTGGCGACGGTCTTGGCCCTCCTCCCGTTCTCTCCAAGACGTCTGCGGTGGGTGCGCCAGCTCCTCCTGTCCTCCCTCCTTCTCCTCGTGACATTATCCAGTCCGTTAGTCGCCTTCCCGCTGATGGGTTCGCTCGAATCGTGGTACCACCCCCCACAGCTCGCACCGTCCGATCGCTTCGATGCCATCGTCGTCTTAGGGGGAGGCATCGACGCGAAAGGCTCGCTTCGACCAACCACCGAGCCATCTTCCTCTTCCAGAACTCGAACGACCTGTGGTGCGGACCTCTACCAGCACGGCTATGCCCCCACACTGGTACTGACGGGAGGAGACGCCAGGGTCTTCGGTACGGGCCCCCAAGAAGCGGTCGAAATGCAACGATGGGCGGTTCGCCTCGGCGTGCCCGAGTCCGCCACCATGATCGATACAGAAGCCCGAAACACTTACGAGAACGCGACCGGGACCAAACGGCTGCTCGGGCCCGCCTCAATTCTCCTCGTGACGTCAGCGAGCCATCTGCCACGCGCCGTCCCAGTGTTCACCAAACAGGGCTTCCGCGTGACGCCGGCCCCCTGTGAGTATGTGTCACAGAACCTGCCGCGAGAGAACTGGGAGAAGATCGACCCGTTTGATGTCCTGCCGAACGATCTCGCCCTACAACACACCCGGGAAGTCGTGACGGAACTGGCCGGGATGGCGATTTATTGGCTGACTGGAAAACTGTAGCTGGAAAAAGTCCGTAAGGCCCCACCGAGCGAGCCACACGAGACAGGCGAGCGATGCGCGAGCCAGAGTTCAAAGTTCCGAACATCTCGGACTTCGAACCCTCGCCAGTCTCGCGCGGCTCTCCTGCTAACGACCAGGCGGTGCGGGAGAAGGACCGAGACGATAGAGGCCTCCTCTGTGATCCACCACATAGACTTCGCCCGCTTCGTCTTCGCCGAACGAAGAAATCCGCATTCCGCTCTTTCGAAGCACGCGCGGCTCACCGTCGCTGGCCACGCCGTTTTCGACATGAACGGCAAACAGCTCTCCGCTGCAGTAGTCCCCGAAGAGGTAGCTCCCCTGGAGCGCGGGGAGATTGTGGCCTCGATAGACATAGCCTCCGATCACCGAACATCGGCCGTGGTCATGGCCATACTCGGCGACCGGCAGAATCAGTCCCGCAACCTGACAGTCCTGCTCCGGGAGGAAACAATGCCGTCCCTCCATGAGACGCCAGCCGTAGTTGCCCCCTCGCGTGACGAGATCGATCTCCTCCCACTTGTTCTGCCCGACGTCGGCAAGCCAGAGCGCTCCCGTTTCACGATCGAAGGAGAACCGCCAGGGATTTCGAACCCCGGAGGCAAAGATTTCAGGACGGCCACCCGCGCGCGCAAATGGATTGTCCGCGGGAATGGCATAGGGCGGCGGGCCGTCCACATCAATGCGGAGAATTTTCCCCAGTAGCTCCGAGGGGTTCTGTGCGCGATTCTGCGGATCGCCGCCTGAACCGCCGTCGCCTCGACCGATATACAGAAGCCCATCCGGCCCAAACGCCACCATCCCTCCATTGTGATTCGCATAGGGCTGAGGCACGACCATGAGCGTGCGTTCCTCCGTCCTAGCCTGTAGACCGAGGCCCTGCCGACAATACTCGGCGAGGACGGTGGCGCCATCATCGCGCCTGGTATAGTTCACGAAAAATCGGCCGTTCTTCCGGTGATTCGGGTGAAACGCGAGCCCGAGCAAGCCGCGCTCTCCTCCCGACAAGACGTGATTCGTGATGTCAAGAAACGGCTTCTCCTGAAGGACGCCCTACTCGATGACCCGAATCGTTCCAGGCTGCTCGACGACAAAGAGCTGCCCGGACCCATCCTCTGCATGGGTCAGATAGAGCGGCGACTGAAGCCCGTTGGCAACCACGGGCACGAGTTCGACCTTGAGTTCCGTCACACGACCGGGAATTTCAGCCGCTCCCGCAGGCCCACACAACAGAAGACTGAGAAGCAGCGCGCCTGCGCCACCGGACAGGATTGCCCACTTCATTGATCGCTCCTCCGAGCGTCAAACCTCGAGAACGGCGAGCAGCGCGCGATACGTCAACTCTCGAACCCTGGCCTTCGACGCCGGCTGGTCGCTGCTGTTCATTTCTAACCACACGCGGTCCATCACCTGGGCACGGGCGTCGTTACAGAGCCCCCACATCTGGTGGAGAAACTCGTCCGGCAACCCGACTTGCACCCCTTCGGATTCACTGCGATCGTCCAGAATGGCCAACAAGTCCGACAGGGCCTGATCCGCCCGATAGGGTGTCGCGGAAAAGCCAAAGGAGGCATGGGCCGCCGTCTCCTGCTTCGCCTGCTCGACGAGATCCTGCATGTACTCTTTGAGCAAGCCCACCACATGACCGGACAATGCCATGGCGTCCTCCTTTGCCCACATTATGAAGCTGTGCCAAAGAGGGAGCAAGAACCCGGCGCATACGTCGAACGAGGACGCTATCGAAAAACGCTGTTGGCATGCAAGAACGTCGATCGTCTACACATGTCGAACGAGCGGACAACACTCCCGCAGGCTGCTCAAGAAGTTCGTCCAGCAAGACCACAGCAAGCGAAGAGGTGATGCGTACGTTGTTGGGGATGTGGAGCCTCTGAGCGCGGGGAGAACGGTGCTGGCGGACTTTTCTAAGCATCCTGCTCAGGGTTGTGCGGTTGACCAGCCGCTGAACGGTTCTCTATGATGCCGACAAACCAGCAGTACCGAGGTACCGTGTTGTGACAGTCGAACGATTTGAAGTGGCGTTGAATACCCCCGCTGGCCGGCTGACCACGGCCATCGACGTGCCGACGGGACCCATCCCCATCATGGCGATCGTCCCGCTCACACGCCGCCTGGGGGAAGAAGCTCAAGCGTTGGAGATCCAGCAAGTGAGCGAAGCAGGCCAAACCATTTCCTGCCGAAAGGGGTGCGCCGCCTGTTGCCGCATGCTGGTTCCGCTCTCCCCCCCGGAAGCGTTCGCGCTGCGAGAGTATGTGGGGCAGCTGCCGACGGATCGACGGATTCTCCTGCTGAACCGCCTCAGCGACACGAAGACTCGCTTGACGCGCGAGGGTCTGTGGGATCGGCTGAACGACATTGCCGAGGCCACCATGGCGGTGCCGGATCAAGCGCTCGACCCGATCAACCGGGCCTACTATGCGTTACGAATGCCCTGTCCCTATTTGGAGAATGAGCTGTGTTCGATTTACGAGGCGCGGCCCGCCGCCTGCCGGGAACTCCTCGTCACCTCACCGGCGGAACTCTGTCAGGATCTGGTGCAGAATCCGGTCACGCCCCTGCCGGTCTCGATGCGCATCGGGTCCATCCTTGGGCTGGTCTGGGGAACTTTGACGAGCTCTCCCCCTCGACTCATCCCACTGCCGATGGCCTTAGAGTGGGCGGAGCGGCACGAAGAGGACTCCCGACGGACCTGGCCCGGCTCATCGCTCCTCGATCACGTCCTCGACAACATGTGGCGGTTTTTAAGCCACGCGTTTCAGAAGAAATGAGGGGTGAATCGATGATGCGCCGTGGCGTGTGAGCTCGATCGTGTTCCGCTCATCACCCGGCACCGTTTCACTCCTCACGCAATGACCCTGGCCTCGCACCTGACTGCAAAGGAGAAACCTGAATGCAAAAACCTGTGATGGTGTGCTTAGATCTCGAAGGCGTGTTGGTGCCGGAGATTTGGATCAACGTTGCGCTCAAGACCGGCATCGAGGAGTTAAAGGTCACCACCCGAGAGATGCCGGATTACGATGCCTTGATGAAGCGGCGCCTGGCCATCCTGGATCAACACAAGCTCACCCTTCACGATATCCAGGGTGTCATAGACAAGATGGGCCCGCTTGAAGGCGCCATGGACTTTGTCGCCTGGATCCGCGAACGATGCCAAACGATTATCTTGTCCGATACATTCTATCAGTTCGCCCACCCGCTGATGCGCCAACTGGGATTCCCGACGCTCTTCTGCAATCAGCTGGAGATTGATAGCGCCGGCCGCATCGTGAACTACCACATGCGGATGCAGAATCAGAAAAAACACTCGGTGGCGGCGCTGAAGTCCCTCAATTTTCACGTCCTGGCAGCCGGCGATGCCTATAACGACACCGCCATGCTAGGAGAGGCCCACGCGGGCTTCTTCTTCTGTCCTCCCGATCACCTGCCCAAAGAGTTCCCGCAGTTTCCGGTGACAAAGACGTATGGAGAGCTTCAAACTCGTTTCGCAGAGGCGGGGGAGCTGACGTAGCGATCAGCCTTCAGCTGACAACCGCTTCCTCCCCGTTGCACGGGGAGGCGAGGAGAGGAAGACGAGGAGAAAAGACGTTCGCAGCTGAGCGCTACTGATCTCCATTCACCACTCCCAGCACGCGCCGGCCATACCGTTCTGCCTTCAGCGCGCCGATGCCGGGAATCTCCATGAGGGCAGCGGACGTCACGGGCTTGTGCCCGGCAATGGCCTTCAAGGTTTTGTCATGAAAAATGAGAAAGGCCGAGACCCCCTCTTCCTCGGCAAGCTCCGTGCGGAGTTGCCGGAGCCGCTCATAGAGCTGCGGATCCGCCGGCCTGGCTCGCGGGGCTGCTACCGCAGCCGCCCTTTCGCGGGATGGCCTCATCGCCGGCGCATCGGGCTGAGAGGCTTCTGCGTGCTTCACCCGCACGACGCCGCCCCCCTGCAGGAGCTCCCGTCCCTTGCGCGTGACAGCGAGAGTCGGATACTCCGTGCCTTCGACCTGAAGATAGGCTGAGTCAGTCAGCGCCCTCACCAACGCGGTCACCGACGACTTCGAGCGTGCGCGACACAGTCCGTATGTCGGGCAGTCTTCCGCGCCACAGGCCTGCATGGCTTTCGAACGGCTTCCACGAAGGATCTCGACAATTCGACTCACGCCGAACCGACCCCTGCACCAGGATACGGTTTCGAGAATAGCCTTCGCGGAAGCGGTATCGTCCTGAGTCACCTCCCTGCTCGGCTGCCGCACCGGCACGGCACAGCGATCACAGAGGCCGCAGGGGCCCAAGGCCCGCTCAGCCTCATCGCTGAAATAGTCAAGAATCGCGAGCTGCCGGCACGTCGATACCGACACGTATCCCAGCATTTCCTGGAGGAGCGTGTTCATCCGCCCGGCGCGCTCGGCACCTTCAGGACCTTGTGCCGCCTGCTGAATGAAGTATTCCTGCGTGGCCAGATCGCGCTCATGAAACAGCAACACGCAGGCAGCGGGTCGTCCGTCGCGGCCGGCCCGTCCGACCTCTTGATAATAGGCCTCCACACTTCCCGGAACGTCGAAATGGACGACCAGCCGGACATCCGACTTATCGATCCCCATGCCGAAGGCATTCGTCGCAGCCAGAATCCTCACCGTCCCCCGGCGAAAATCCTCATGCACCAGCCGCCGCTCCTCATCCGAGAGCCCGGCATGGTAGTAGCCGACCGACTGGGAAGACTGTCCCAGCCATTCTGCCACCTCCTCCACCGCCCGGCGCGTGGCGCAATAGATCAGGATCGTGCCGTTCTCCGTCTCGCGAACCAAACGCTCCAATGCCGCCAGTTTGTCCTGGCGGGACTGACAGGAACGGACAGACAAGGCGAGGTTGTCCCGACGGAAACCTGCGACCAACCGGAATGGATCGCGGAGCGACAACCGTTTGCACAGATCCGTTTGCACGCGGGCTGTCGCCGTGGCCGTCAGAGCGAGGCAGGGAGGATTCGTGAGTTCCTGGCGAAGGCGGCCGATTTTGAGATAATCGGGTCTGAAATCGTGCCCCCACTGGGAAATGCAATGGGCCTCGTCGACCACGAGCAGCGAGACCCAGAGGGTGCGCAAGAGCTGAAGAAATCCCTCATGCTGCATCCGTTCCGGCGCCAGATAGAGTAACTGAAGCCGCTTCTGACTGAGGTCCTGAATCACGCGGTTCTTTTCAACGCCGGTGAGGCCCGAGTGAAACGCCGCCGCCGCGATCTTCCGCTGCCGTAAGCTTGCCACCTGATCTTGCATGAGCGCGATGAGCGGAGAAATGACGAGGGTCAACCCGGGCAGGAGGGTCGCCGGCAATTGATAGCAGAGCGACTTGCCCTGCCCGGTCGGCATGACCGTCATCGCATCACGCCCGGCCAACACGGCGCGAATGACCTCCTCCTGGCCAGGCCGAAACTTCGCAAAACCGAACTGTTCGCTGAGCTGTCGGGTCAGATCGTCCACGATGAGGTTAATCAGAAAAAAGACTGGTGATGAAGCGTGAGAACGAGCAGAGTATAGACGACTGAGCCACGACGGGCAAGCCGGGTGAGCCGACGTGTCGCCATCAACTGTCCCCTGGCGGCCACCTCAAACTCCCCCACCTGTGGCCGGGTCAAACTCCTCCACCCACGGTGGCGGGACGAGGGACTTTATTCGACTGTCACGCGATTT
>Ga0209048_10005998_pt1 | contig 11424 bp, 8 predicted proteins | sample FrelakmetCRP12CR_FD_187146 | JGI IMG/M metagenome (GOLD analysis project Ga0209048, IMG submission 187146) | Freshwater lake sediment microbial communities from the University of Notre Dame, USA, for methane emissions studies - CRP12 CR (SPAdes)... | ecosystem: Environmental > Aquatic >... | reverse complement strand
TTCTTCCTCCCCATCCGGAGGGGCCGGCGCGGTTCGGGGCCGGCGCGGCGGCGGGGAGCTTCTCCACACTGCAGTGGAACGGTTTCGCGGCCGGGGGCGCCGGGAGCGGGGGATACCACCTCGGCGGCGGGGGTCTGACGAGCGAGGGGATCCACCCGAACGACGACACCTCCATCGTCTCGTTCCTGGGGGGCGGGGACGTCCCCGTGGGGGAGAGGAACCGGTTCCACGCGCTGGTTCTGTCGACGGACGGGGAGAAGGGCGTCCCGATCGACTTCGGGACGCCGCACGACATCAACCATCGGTCGACGCGGCGGGGGCTCCTCGTCGGCGGCCGGTGGGAGACGAGGATTTCCTCCGATCTCACGGTGACAGCCTCGGGCAGCCGGTTTGACGAGTATTACCACGACCGCGACCCCGCCGACCCGGGGGAAGCGTCCCCGTACGTCTACGACGACGTATTGAAGACCGTGAAAACGGACGTCGGGGTCATGGCCCGCATCGCGACCGGCGAGCGCTCCGTCACCTTCGCCGGGTTCGAGTTCACGAAAAACCGTGCGACGGACACGCTCCAGTCCAACTTCGGGGACACGCACACCGCCGGCACCTCGATCGATCGATCCGTTTTCCTTCAGGAAGAGTGGCGGTCGGGGAAAGGGGCCGGGGTCAGCGCCGGCCTTCGCGTCGACCGGGACTCCGAGGCGGGGACGGTGGTCAGTCCGAGGGTGGCGGCCTTCCACGACGTGCCGGGTGTCGGCGCACGGCTGCGGGCCGCCGCGGGGCGTGGATTCCGGACGCCGACGATCTCCGAGACGTCGGACCCGTTCCTCGGGAACCCCGCCTTGTCGCCGGAGTTCACGTGGTCCTACGAGGTTGGAGCCGACATCGCCCTGGCGGGGGGGGAAGCGGCCGTTTCGATGACCTGGTTCTACCAGGACTTCCGCAACCTGATCCAGTTCGACGATACGGTCCCCGGGCCGGTCGGATTCGGCCAGTTGAGCAACGTTGGAACGTCGTTCTCCCGGGGGGTGGAACTGGGAGGGACGTGGCAACTCAACCGGGTCGTGGGGCTCGCGGGAACGTACACCTATACCGATACGTGGAACTCAACGTACGGCCAGCGGATCCGGGGGGTGCCGACACAGCGTGGGTCCGCGTCGATCCTCCTGACCCCCACCACTGCATTCACGGGCCGGGTGGACTGGCGGCTGGAAAGCGACCAACTGGACGTCCCGCCCAACGGCGGCGATCCGCGGCGGCCGGGGTACGCGCGCGTCGACCTCCACGGCAGGTACCTCTGGAGGACCGGTTCCAGCGAAGCCCCGCAGGTCGCCCTGACGGGGAGGATCCTGAACCTCCTGAACCGCGACTACGAGGAGCGGAAAGGATACCCCGCCCCGGGAATCAATTTCCTCCTCGGGGCGGAGGTAAGCATCTAGTGCAGCGTCTCGCAAATATCCTGGCATTCGAGCGTCGCTGCATCCACTCCAGCTTCGTTGCGCAAGTTCGACGTACTCTCCCGGTACGCCTTCACATGCGCGCCTTGCTGGCGCGGCGCATCAACGCTCTCGATGCGTCAGGCTATTTGCGAGACGCTACACTCGCCGCGCCGTCTTTACACCCCCGGGGAAACGCGATACCGTATTTCAGGAGGGATGTTCGCCGGGGGCTGGAACCGATGGACCGCGTCGTCATCGAAAAATGCCGGGCCGAACTCCAGAGTCAACTGGACGAACTGTTGGCGGGAGCGGAGCGGACGGTCGTCGACATGATCAGCGTCGAGGAGGAGAACTTCCCCGACCCGACCGACCGGGCCTCGCTCGAGTCGAACCGGAACTTCACCCTCCGCCTTCGGGACCGGGACCGCAAGCTCGTGGCCAAGATCCAGGAGGCCATGAAACGGGTCGAGGGTGGAACGTTCGGGATCTGCGACGGGTGCGGCGGGGAGATCGAGGAGAAGCGGCTGATCGCCCGGCCGGTCACCTCGCAGTGCATCGACTGCAAGACCGTCGCCGAGGAGGAGGAGGTCAAGTAGGCGTCCCGCCGGAGACCTCCACCGACTTCCACCCGCCACCGGAGGCAGTATGACGGAACTTCGGAAAGACCCGGTCGTCGGCCGGTGGGTCATCATCTCCACCGAGCGGGCCAATCGTCCCCACGAATTCCCCCCGGAGCCCGCCCTGCGGCGCGAGGGTGTGTGTCCCCTCTGTCCGGGAAGCGAGCGGATGACCCCACCCGAAATCCTCGGGTACCGCCAGGGCGGGCAGCCCAACGACCCGAACTGGACCTTGCGCGTCGTTCCCAACAAGTTCCCCGCCCTGCGGATCGAGGGGGAGCTGGGAAAGGCGGCCGACGGGATCTACGACCGGATGCACGGCATCGGTGCCCACGAGGTCATCATCGAGTCGGAACGGCACGACGTCGACCTGTTCGACCTGCCCGAGAAGCGGTTCGAGGACGTCCTGTGGGCGTACCGGGACCGCCTCGTCGACCTGAAGAACGACCACCGTTTCAAGTCGGTCATCATCTTCAAGAACCACGGGGCGGCCGCCGGGGCGTCCCTCTCCCACAGCCACTCCCAGTTGATCGCCCTTCCCGTCATCCCGAAGCGGGTGATGGAGGAGATGAACGGCGCCCGGGAGTATTTCCGCTTCCGCGACCGGTGCGTCTTCTGCGACATCGTCGTCCAGGAGATGGACCAGAAGGTCCGCATCGTCGAGGAGACCGGGGAATTCCTCGCCTTCTCGCCGTACGCCCCCCGCTTCCCGTTCGAGACCTGGATCGTTCCGAAGCGCCACCAGTGCGCCTACGAGATGATCGAGGCGGACCAGGCGAAAGCGCTCGCCGCCGTTTTCCGGCGGACCTTGCGGCGCCTGAACCTTGCCCTCGAAAACCCGCCCTTCAACTTCATCATCCACAGCGCCCCATTCCTCGAGAGGGCGGTGGACTTTTTCCACTGGCACATCGAAATCATGCCGACGCGGACGAAAGTGGCGGGGTTCGAGAGGGGGTCCGGGTTCTACATCAACCCGACCCCTCCCGAGGAGTCCGCCAAGTACCTCCGCGAGCTTCCGGAGTGAGGCGCTGATCCGATGAAGGTCCTCGTGGCCTCTTCCGAGATCGTCCCCTTCGCGAAAACGGGGGGTCTGGCGGACATCGCCGGGGCTCTCCCCAAGGCGCTTCGCAGGATCGGCGTCGAGGCCGACTGCGTCCTCCCCCTCTACCGCTGCGTGGACCGGGACCGGTTCCCTTTCGCGGGGCCCGGGCAGGCGATCCTCGTCCCCCTCGGGAACCGGGAGGAGGAGGGGAGCGTCGAGGAGACCGACGCGGGGGGCGGCGTCCGTGCCTTCCTCGTCCGCAACGATCGGTACTTCGACCGGGAGTTCCTCTACGGGACCCGCGACGGCGACTACGTCGACAACTCCGAGCGGTTCACCTTCTTCTGCCGCGCCGTCATGGAGTGGATCGCGCGCTCCGGACGGCGGTACGACATCATCCACTGCAACGACTGGCAGACCGCCCTCCTCCCGGTGTACGTGAAGACGCTTTATGCCGACCGCGAGCCGTTCCGCGGGATGGGAACCGTCTTTACCGTCCACAACCTGGGATACCAGGGGCTGTTCTGGAACCACGACCTTCCGATGATGGGCCTCGGGTGGGAGCTGTTCACCCCCCGTGGGCTGGAGTTCTACGGGAAGATCAACCTGATGAAGGCGGGCATGTTGTTCGCGGACGTCCTCTCCACCGTGTCCGACACCTACAGCCGCGAGATCCAGACCCCGGAATACGGGTACGGTCTCGAGGGGGTCCTCTACGAGCGCCGGGAGGACCTCTACGGCATCGTGAACGGGATCGACGACGAGGAGTGGCACCCGGCCACCGACCGGTGGATCGCCGCGAACTACTCCGCGGACGACCTGTCGGGGAAAGCGGCGTGCCGGCGGGACCTGGTCTCGGTGTTCGGGCTACCGAAGGGGGACGAACCGGTACTCGGTCTGATCGGGCGGCTCACGGCGCAAAAAGGGTTCGACCTCGTCGAGCGGATCGGGGAGTGGCTCGCGGGGCAGCCCCTGCGGATGGTATTCCTCGGCGCCGGTGAACGGAAGTACGAGGAGGCGATGGAGGAGCTCGGGCGGAAATACCCCGACCGGATCGCGATCCGCGTGGCGTACGACAACGCGCTGGCGCACAAGATCGAGGCGGGGTCGGACATGTACCTGATGCCCTCCCGGTATGAACCGTGCGGGCTGAACCAGATCTACAGCCTGAAGTACGGCACCGTCCCCATCGTGCGGGAGACGGGGGGGCTGGCGGATACCGTGACGGACGCCGACGAGAACCCCGCGACGGGCACCGGGTTCACCTTCCGGCGCTATGAGGCGGAGGAGCTGAAGGGCGCCGTGACGAGGGCGCTGGCGGCGTACGCGGACCGTCCCCGCTGGGACGCGATCGTCCGCCGGGGGATGGCGCGGGACTTCTCCTGGGAGGCGTCGGCCCGGGCGTACGTCGACCTTTACGGGAAGGCGCTGCGCAAGCGGGCCCCGAAGTAGCCCCCCCATGGAGGAGAGCCCGCACACCCGCTTTTCCCTCCTGGCCCGGATCGTCGAGATCTCCAACTCGACCATTCAGGTCGAGAACCGCCTGAAGCACATCTGCGATTTTCTCTCACGGGAGACCCGTTCCGATTGCGTCTGCATCTACCAGCGAGAAGTGCGTGGGGAGGACCTCGCGCCGTGGGTCTCCTCGTGCGTCGAGATCGAGGAGTGCACGCTGATGGACTTCGTGGTCCGTTCGGGGGAAGGGGTTTCCGGGAAGGCGGCGCGGAAGCGCGCCCCGGTCTTCTTCCCCGACGTGAAGACGAATCCCCCGGCGTTCGCCGTTCCCCGGGAATTGCGCGACTTCACCTCCATCCTCTCCGTGCCGGTCATGGACGACGTGTACCTCTACGGAGTGATGAACTTCTCCACCCTTGCTCCCGCGAGCTACACGGAGGAGGACCTGACGTTCCTCGGGTCGGTGGCGACGGAGGTGGCGGGGACGATCCGCAACAGCCGGCTTTACAACGACGCCCGCAAGCGCGTCTCGGAGCTCATCACGCTGAACGAGATCGGACGCGCGATCTCCTCGACCTTCGACGTGATGGGAACGCTGGGCTACGTCGCCAAGACCACGCTGCGGCTGCTGTCGGCCGACGCGTGCACGGTGCGCCTTGCGGTGGAGGGGCGCGGCGTTCTCAAGGTGGCGCTGGACGAGGGATACAGCCGCCCCGGCTTCCGCCGGGAGCTTCGGTCGGTCGGGAAGGAGCTGGCCCGGCGGATCCACGAAGAGAAGCGCCCGCTCCTGATCAACGGCCCCGAGGATTCGCCGCTCCATTCATCGCTTGCCGGCCGAGGGGTCGCCTCCTTCCTCGGCCTCCCCATCGTTTCCCAGGGGCAGTCCCTCGGGACGATCAGCTACTACTCCGCCTCCCCCCGGCTGCGCTTCGACATGGAAGGGGCGCACCTGATGCAGACGGTGTGCTCCCAGCTGGCGAACATGATCGAGAACGCATCGATCCTCCGGAAGGCGCAGCGGCTGGCGCAGGAGAACCAGGTCAAGGTTCAGCGGATCTCGACGCTCCACGACGTCGCTCGCGCCCTCATGTCCACGGTCAAGATGGAGCGGCTGCTTTCGATCATGCTGTACGCCCTCATCTCCCCGGGCGGGCTGAACTTCAGCCGGGCGATCCTGTTCCTTACCTCGGAGGACGGGAATGAACTTTGCGCCCGGATGGCGATGGGACCGCGCGACCGCCAGGAGGCGCGGCGGATCGGCCGGTTTCCACGGGGGCTGCTGGGCGACGGCGCGAACGGGGCGGCGGGGGAGGAGATCCGGAACCTGCTCTGGTCCGACGTCGGGAACCTGACGATCCCGCTGTTCGACGCCTCCTGCCTCGTGGCGATATCGGTGAAGGAGAAACGGTCGGTGCGGACGGAGTCCGGCTGCGGGGCCCGGGAGGGCGTGGGCGATGCGGCCCCCAGGGGGGGGTTCTGCGGCGGCCACCCGGCCTCCTTCGCCGCCGTTCCCCTGCTGGTCAAGGGGGAGGCGCGCGGGGCGATCTACGTGGACAACCTGTTCCAGGGGAGGACGATCGGCGACGAAGACATCCAGGTGCTCACGATGTTCGCCTCCAACGCGTCCCTTGCGATGGAGAACGCCTCCCTCTACGAGTCGCTGGAGAGCGCGCTTGATACCGTCCGGACCACGCAGGACCGGCTGGTGCAGAGCGAGAAGCTCATGGCGCTCGGGGAGATGGCGGCCAGGATCGCCCACGAGATCAAGAATCCCCTCACCGCGATCGGCGGGTTCGCCCGGAGGATCGCCTCCCCCCGGGCCGGGGGAGGGGCGCGTTCGCCCGAGAGGTACGCGCAGATCATCCTGAAGGAGGTGCAGCGCCTGGAGCGGATCGTCAACGAGACGCTCTACTTCTCACGGGAGATGGTCCCCGCGTTCCGCATCGTAAACCTGAACGTAGAGATCCGCGAGGTGCTGTCGATGTTCCGGGAGGAGCTCGAGGAGGCCCGCATCTCCTCGATGGTCGACCTCTCCCCGGACCTTCCCTCCATCTCGGCGGATCCGGATCAGATCCGGCAGGTGGTATGGAACCTCGTTTCCAACGCCATCCAGGCGGTGGGGGGGAGTGGCATCCTCACCGTCGCGACGCACCTCTCCGACCCCGCAGAGGGGATCGGCGTGGTTCTCGAGGTGAGCGACACCGGCGGCGGGATCCCGCACGACGTGGTGCACAACATCTTCAATCCGTTCTTCACCACGAAGGCGAAGGGGACCGGCCTCGGGCTTCCCATCGTCCACGCCATCGTCGAGAAGCACGGGGGGACGATCCATCTGGACAACCGGGAGGGGGCCGGTGTAGCCTTCTCCATCTTCCTCCCTCTCTTACCGAAGGGGGTGGGGACCGGGGACCGGATCCTCGAGCAGATGCGCAAAGGCAGAGTGAATGGAAACGGAATCAAGACACATTCGGGATAAGGTCGAAGCGGGGGAGCGGCTGTCGGAGAGCGACGCGCTCGCGCTCTACCGCGCGCGGGACATCCTCGCCGTCGGGGAGATGGCGGCCCTGGCGAACCGACGGGCGAACGGCGACCGCGTCTACTTCATCGTCAACCGGCACGTGAATCCGACGAACATCTGCGTGAACCGGTGCAGGTTCTGCGCGTTCAGCAAGGGGAAGGACGATCCCCTTGCGTACACGATGACGATGGACGAGATCCTCCGCCGGGCGGAAGAGGCGCAGGAGCAGCGGGCCACGGAACTTCACATCGTCGGGGGGTTGCACCCGGACCTCCCCTTCGACTTCTACCTGACGATGCTGCGCTCCCTGCGGGAACGGTTCCCCTCCCTGCACGTCCAGGCGTTCACGGCCGTGGAGATCGATTATTTCCGGAAGATCACCGGGCTTCCGCTCCCCGAGGTGATCGCGCAATTGAAGGATGCGGGGATCGGATCCCTTCCCGGCGGCGGGGCGGAGATCTTCGCCCAGGAGATCCGGAACGAAATCTGTCCCGAGAAGATTTCGGGGGACCGGTGGCTCGAGGTGATGGAGGCGGTCCACGCGGCGGGACTTCGAAGCAACGCCACGATGCTCTATGGCCACGTGGAGACGCTGGAGTCGCGCGTGGACCACATGCGGCGCCTGCGGGAGCTGCAGGACCGCACCGGAGGATTCCAGTCGTTCATCCCCCTGGCCTTCCACCCGAAGAACACGGAGATCGCCAAGGGGTACACCACGGGGCTCGAAGACCTGCTCGCGCTGGCGGTGGCGAGGCTCTACCTCGACAACTTCCGCCACATCAAGTCATTTTGGATCATGGTGGGGCCGAAACTGGCGCAGATCTCCCTCCACTTCGGGGTGGACGACATCGACGGGACCGTGGTCGAGGAGAAGATCACTCACGCGGCCGGCGCGCAGGCGGGGCAGGAGATGTCCGTCGCCGAGCTGGTCACGATGATCCGCCAGGCGGGAAAGATCCCCGTCGAGCGGGACACCCTCTATAACGTGGTCCGCGAGTGGCCGACGGAGGGCGCCCGGGCGTGAACGGTTCCGGGGCGGATTGGAGGGAGGCGGTCGAACGGGCTTCGCTCGGGCTCGTGTCGGTGGCGGAGGGGGGCCGGCTGCTGCGGGAGGCGCCGCTGTTCGAGCTCGGGCGGGCGGCCGACACGGTCCGGCGGAGGGTGCACCCGGACGGCGTCGTCACCTACATCGTCGACCGGAACATCAACTACACGAACGTCTGCTCCTGCGGTTGCTCCTTTTGCGCCTTCTACCGGAAGAAGGACGCTCCCGACGCCTACGTCCTGTCGGAGGAGGAGCTTGCCGCGAAGATCGTTGACACGATCGCGGCGGGCGGGGTCCGCGTGCTGTTGCAGGGAGGGCTGCACCCCGACTGGGGGATCGACGAGGCGGTCCGGCTGGTGCGCGCGGTCAAGCGCCACCCGATCCTGTTGCACGGATTCTCCCCGCCGGAAGTGTGGCACTTCGCGCATCAGTCGAAGATGACGATCGGGGAGGTGATCGCGCGTCTTTCGGACGCCGGCCTCGACTCGATCCCCGGCGGCGGGGCGGAGATCCTCGACGACGAGGTGCGTCGCCGGATCAGCCCGAAGAAGATCGGTTGGGAACAGTGGGCGGCGGTGATGCGCGAGGCCCATCGACAGGGGCTTCGGTCCTCCGCGACGATGATGTTCGGCAGCGTGGAGAGCCCCGAGGCGATCGTCGCCCATCTGCTGCGGGTCCGCGGGCTCCAGGAGGAAACGGGGGGTTTCACCGCGTTCATCCCCTGGGTGTTCCAGCCGGGGAACACCGAGCTGTCGCGCGACCCGCGGTTCGGGGAGGCGTCGGCCCGGGGATTCGGCCACGCCGTGGGGTACCTGCGGGTGCTGGCGCTGTCGCGGATCTTGTTGACGAACGTTCCGACCGTCCAGGTGTCGTGGGTGACGATGGGGGCGAAGGTGGCGCAGATCGGGCTCTTCTTCGGCGCGGACGACTTCGGCAGCACGATGATGGAGGAGAACGTGGTCGCCTCCGCGGGCGTCTCCTTCCGGATGTCCGAGGAGGAGATCGTCGCCACGATCCGGGACGCCGGGTTCATGCCGGCTCATCGGCCGGGATTACCAGGCGCGCCTGGCAGGGGACACTCCTTCCCGCAGTGGGAGGACACTCCTTCCCTTCCTCCCGGGTCAGGACCAGGAATGTCCCCCCCTGGCAGGAATGTCCCCTGAAAGCGCCTGCACCTATTAGGATGTTGGTCTCCGGTGGGGGAAAAAGGATCATATCTCCGTTTTCCAGAGGGATCGGCCCGACAAGATGCTTGACCTGAAATTCGTCCGGGAAAACATCGGGATCGTTGAAGAAGCGCTGCGGAAGCGCCGGTCCTCCCTCACCCTCGACGGGTTCGTGGCGCTGGACAAGGCGCGCCGGGAACGGCTCGTCGAAGTCGAGGGGATGCGTGCGGAGCGCAACGCCGCTTCCGAGGAGATCGGACGTCTGCGCAGGGAGAAGAAGGACGCGTCCGAGCTCATGGAGCGGATGAAGGCGCTCTCTTTGCTGCTCAAGGCGGCGGAAGCGGAACTCCCGACGATCGAGCGGAAGATGGAGGAGTTTCTCCTCGTCCTCCCGAACGTGCCGGACCCCTCGGTCCCCGATGGCGCGGGGGAGGAGGACAACCCCGTCGTGCGGACGTGGGGGACCCCGCGGGTCTTCTCTTTCCCGGTCAAGGACCACGTCGACCTTGGCGCGGCGCTGGACATCCTCGACTTCGACCGGGCGGTCAAGATCACCGGGGGCCGCTTCTGCCTGTCGAAGGGGGCGGGGGCGCTGCTGGATCGGGCGCTCATCAACTTCATGCTCGACGTCCACACCCGGGAGCACGGCTACCTCGAGGTGCTCCCCCCCTTCATGGCGAACAGCGCGTCGTTCTTCGGCACCGGGCAGCTCCCGAAGTTCGAGGAGGATCTCTTCCGCGTCGCGGGAACCGACTACTTCCTCATCCCTACCGCCGAAGTCTCCGTGACGAACATCGTGCGGGACGAGATCCTCGCCGCCGGGACGCTTCCCCTGAAGATGACGGCGTACACCCCGTGCTTCCGGGCCGAGGCGGGATCTTACGGAAAGGATACGCGGGGGATGATCCGGCAGCACCAGTTCAACAAGGTGGAGATGGTCAAGATCTGTCGCCCGGAGGAGTCCGCGCGGGAGCTGGAGAAACTCACCGACGACGCCGAGGAGATCCTTCGGCGCCTCGACCTGCCGTATCGCGTGGTGACGCTGTGCACGGGGGACATCGGGTTCTCCTCCGCGAAGACGTACGACATCGAGGTCTGGATTCCATCCCAGGGCCGGTACCGGGAGATCTCCTCATGCAGCACCTTCACCGACTTCCAGGCGCGCCGCGCGAAGATCCGCTTCCGGGATGGGGCGTCGGGGAAGACCCGTTTGGCCCACACCCTGAACGGGTCGGGACTGGCGGTCGGACGGACGGTCGTCGCGATCCTCGAAAATTATCAGCGGGAGGACGGCACGGTCGACGTCCCCGAGGCCCTGCGCCCCTACATGAGTGGACTGGCGCGGATCACGAAACGCTGATAAAATCCATCCATGGAACCGCCGAAGATATCGCACGTTCACCCGTTGTTCGTCCACTTTCCGCAGGGCCTGTTCCCCGTGGCCTTCGCGTCCTTCTGCGTGTACTTCGCGACGGGGGTGCGGGAGTTCGAATCGGGGGCGTTCGTCTGCGCGCTGTTCGGTGCCCTGTCCGCCCCCCTGACCACGGCTTCGGGATTCTTCGACTGGTGGGCCCGCTACCAGGCGTACATGACCAGCGTGTTCAAGATCAAGATCACGGGGGCGTTCGTCCTGATGGCGCTGGGCGCGCCGGCGGTGCTGTTGCGCGCGTTCCACCCGGACCTCGCCGTTCTGCCGCTGGGAGCGCTGGGGTGGGCGTACTTCGGGCTCCTCGCGGCCTGCACCACGACATGCGTCGTCCTCGGGTATTATGGAGGGAAGCTCGTCTTTCATTGATCGTAGGGTACGATACCGAATACCTGGGAGGGGGGAAACACCATGAGTTCACCGGAAATGGTTTCCATCGTGCACCGCGCCATCGACCGCGAGAGGGACGCGATCAACGTCTACCTCGGGCTGGCGAAGCTCGTCACGGACGTGAAGGCGAAAAACGTGCTCATTCACCTCGCTTCGGACGAGGTGGGTCACATGACGAAGCTCGAGAAGCACCTGATCTCCGTCCTGCGCGGAAAAGACTGGGTGTTCGAGCGGGCGGAACTGGTCGAGGCGATGTCCGAGCAGGTCTCGAAGCCGTCGCTGCTCGAAAAGGTCGATGCGAAGAAGCTGGCCAAGGCCGATACGAT
>Ga0209048_10005997_pt1 | contig 11424 bp, 9 predicted proteins | sample FrelakmetCRP12CR_FD_187146 | JGI IMG/M metagenome (GOLD analysis project Ga0209048, IMG submission 187146) | Freshwater lake sediment microbial communities from the University of Notre Dame, USA, for methane emissions studies - CRP12 CR (SPAdes)... | ecosystem: Environmental > Aquatic >... | reverse complement strand
CTGGACGCGTCGCGCGCCAAGGCCGAGGCCGAGAAGACCGAGAAGGCCAAGTCGGCGAAGTCGGCGAAGTCGACCAGCGCCGAGACGGCGCGCAACGAGGCGCAGTACGCGGCCGAGGAACGCCGGCGGTTCGAGCCCTTGGACGGATTCGTCCCCGGGCCCGACCCGGCTCCGAGGGACCTCGCTCCTACTCGTTTCCCACGATGAGGAGCTCCTGAGAGGAGTGAAGGCTGACCCTGCCGATGGTCCGGTAGTCGCCGAGCCCGTTCTTCGGCTTCTGGGTGTGGTAGCCGGCGAAGACGACCGTGACGTCGTCGTCCCTGTACCGGGTGGCGCTCGGCGCGTAGACGCGACCGGCAAAGAAGCCCATGGTCTCGCCCACGACGGGCAGGTGGGAGGGGATCGTGATCGAGGCGCTCCCCGGGCCCGTGGCCGGTACCCCGGTCGCCGGATCCACCGAGAGCTTGGCCGGGAAGACGGAAGCGATCGGGTTCTCGAGGCCGTTCACCACGGTCCACTCGGTCAGGTCGCCGTCCGACTCGGCGTACCCGATGTAGTGGAAGGCGTCCGAGTCGCCGTCGATGCAGTTTCCACCCGAGAAGAAGAGGCCGTAGCGGCCGCCCTCGAGCTTGATGACCGTCCCTGCCGTGGCGAGCCAGCGCGTCCCGGTGGCGGAGACGGTCGTCGGATCGTTCAGGCCCTTGAGCGGCCCCATGTCCTTGAAGACGATGCCGTCCATCGTCTCGGCGAGGCGCAGGTAGGTGACGTCGTCGTTCGGCGGCAGGCCGCCGTGCGCCTTGTAGTAGTCCGCCCAGTAGGTGTTGCACTGCTGCGCCTTCGGGAACGAGGTATCGCCCTTCAGGATCTTCTGCTCGTAGATGACCTTCAGCGGGGAGTTCTTCCCGGTCCCGGGGACCACCCCGAGGATGCCGTCGGGGTCCAGGAGACCGCTCGTGTAGAGGGGCACGGTCGAACTGCCGCTCGAGTCCGTGGGCGCGTCGGACATGGCAGGGGCACCGTTGAGCGGCTGGCCGGGAAGCGGGTGCAGCTCGTGGATGGCGAGCTGGTCGCTGTCGATGTGCCCGGTCGCGCGGATGAGCGTGTAGAGGTACGTGTGCCCGTTGATGGCGATGACGTAGGCATGGCCCTGGCCGTCGTCGTCGCCGTTGTCGCCGTTGTTGATGGTCGTGAAGTCCTTGTCGCCGTCCGGGTCCGCCAGCGGCGTCGGGCAGGTCTTCCGGAGCTCCAGGGCCTCCTGCTGGAAGGTCCAGGTGAACCCGCCGTCGTCCGAGGAGGCAGCGACCACCGCCTCGTCGATGTCCTTCGGCCGCCAGTCGAAGTAGCCCTGCAGGTGCTTGCCGTGCCCGACGACGGTGGGGAAGTAGTACGGCTGCATCCGCTCGACGCCCGGATTCCCGATCTGGGTCGTGTTGGTGGAGTCGCAGTAGCCCGCGGACTTGAGATTGAGGGCCGCCCCGGACTGCTCCAGCGTCCAGGGACCTCCCTTGATCATCGACTCGGTGGGAGCCCCGTTTCGCGTCCAGCGGACGTGGCCCTCATTGTCGTGGTCGTGGGCGGACGCCACGAGTGCGAAGGTGAGACTGGCGATTGCGGTGACGAGCATCCTCATGGGGACTCCTCTCGAATCGTGGCAAGAGCGAAATTGCCGCTCCATGGCGTGTTTCCGGCGGCCGACCGGCCGGAGTGCCGGGTGCTCGAGCCGCCGCTTCACTCATCGGCAACTGTCGAGCGTGATCTCTACCGGTACACTGTAGGTCCGCTGTGACGATTGGATGGCGTCACGGCATCGAAGCGGGCAGGGAGGTTCGCGCGGCCCCGTTCGGGGCGCGCCGCCGGGGTCTTCGAACCCGGCTCCGGCTCCGTCCCTGCAGGTGATCTCACCCAAGAATCTCGGCACACGGGTGAGGGTGCGACCACTTGCCCCCTCCGGTGACCTTGCAATCGCTCCCGAGGCCGATAGGCATCTTCCCCGGGAAGGGCGACCGGAGGATTTCCATGGCGGAGGTACCGTTCAAGCCGGCGGGCTACCACGCGGTGACCCCCTATCTCGTCGTCCGCGACGTTCCTCGCCTGATCGAGTTCCTCTCCCGGGCCTTCGTAGCGGTCGAGTTCGAGCGGTCGACCCTGCCCGACGGCACCGTGAACCACGCCGAGGTCCGGATCGACGACTCGGTCGTCATGATGGGCGCGGCTCGGGGTGAGTGGGAGCCCACCCGGTCGACCCTGTACCTCTACGTGGCCGACGTCGACCGGGCCTACCGTTCCGCGCTCGGCGCCGGCGCCACCTCGATCCGCGAGCCGACGAACCAGTTCTACGGCGACCGCAGCGGTGGCGTCACGGACCCGGAGGGCAACCAGTGGTGGGTGGCGACGCACGTCGAGGACGTACCGCCGGACGAGATGAGGAAGCGCGCGGCGGCCCAGAAGAGGTCGTGAGCTTCCCTACCCGGCCTCGGGAAATGGCGCGCTGGCCCCGAAGAGAGGCTCTGCCGTCCTTCGTCCCCGCGGACGATCGAGATGCGCCCAAGCCTGCCGGAGGGGCGCACGGCTCGTGATTCGAAGTCGCGAGAGCGGTGGCCCAAGCGACGACGTGGCTTCCACTCGTCAGAAGCGGAGCCGGGTGGCGCCCTCTACCGCCTTCAGCCCCTCGAACTCCTCGTCGGTGAAGACGCGGGACCGGGTGAGAAAGCGCACCCCCTCGCTGTTCTCGAGCGAGAACATGCCGCCGCGCCCGGGTACGACGTCGATGATGAGCTGCGTGTGGCGCCAGTACTCGAACTGCTTCGCCCCGATGTAGAAGGGGGACCCGCCGATCTCGCCGAGCAGCCGGTCCGAGTCTCCGACGAGCAACTCCCCGCGCGCGTAGCACATCGGCGAGCTGCCGTCGCAGCAGCCTCCGGACTGGTGGAACATGAGCGGGCCGTGTCGAGCCTTGAGCTGCTCGATGAGCGCCACCGCTGCCTCAGTGGCGACGACGCGGGGGGGAGGGGACATCGGCTGTCCTTAATGCAAAGGCCGCTCTCCGGCCCGGGCCCAGGGAGGGATGGCCCGGGTGCCGGAGAGCGGCACCTTCCGCTAGAAGAAGCCCAGGGCCTTGGGCGAGTAGCTGACCAGCATGTTCTTCGTCTGCTGGTAGTGATCGAGCATCATCTTGTGCGTCTCGCGCCCGACGCCCGACCCCTTGTACCCGCCGAAGGCGGCGTGCGCCGGGTAGAGGTGGTAGCAGTTGGTCCAGACGCGGCCCGCCTGGATTCCGCGCCCCATGCGGTAGGCGACGTTGCCGTCTCGCGACCAGACGCCGGATCCGAGGCCGTAGAGCGTGTCGTTGGCGATCTCGAGCGCCTCCTTCTCATCCTTGAAGGTCGTCACCGCCACCACCGGGCCGAAGATCTCCTCCTGGAAGATGCGCATCTTGTTGTGGCCCTTGAAGACGGTGGGCTTCACGTAGTAGCCGTCCTTCAGGTCGCCCTGCAGGACGTTGCGGCTGCCGCCGGTCAGGATCTGACCGCCCTCCTGCTTGCCGATGTCGATGTAGGACAGGATCTTGTTGAGCTGCTCCGAGGAGGCCTGAGCGCCGATCATCGTGTCGGTGTCGAGCGGGTTGCCCTGCTTGACCTTGTTCACGCGCGGGATCGCCTGTTCCATGAAGCGGTTGTAGATGGACTCCTGGATCAGCGCGCGGGACGGACAGGTGCAGACCTCGCCCTGGTTCAGGGCAAACATGGTGAACCCCTCGAGGGCCTTGTCGGCGAAGTCGTCCTGCTTGGCGAGCACGTCCTCGAAGAAGATGTTCGGGGACTTGCCTCCGAGCTCGAGCGTCACCGGGATGAGGTTCTGGGAGGCGTATTGCATGATGAGGCGCCCCGTGGTGGTCTCGCCGGTGAACGCGATCTTGGCGATCCGGTTCGACGACGCGAGCGGCTTGCCGGCCTCGACGCCGAACCCGTTCACCACGTTGAGGACGCCCGGGGGCAGCAGGTCACCGACGAGCTCCATCAGGACCAGGATGGATGCCGGGGTCTGCTCTGCCGGCTTCAGCACGATGCAGTTGCCGGCCGCGAGCGCCGGCGCCACCTTCCAGGTGGCCATGAGGATGGGGAAGTTCCAGGGGATGATCTGGCCCACGACCCCGAGTGGCTCGTGGAAGTGGTAAGCGACCGTGGTCTCGTCGACCTCGGCGATCGTGCCTTCCTGGGCGCGGATGACGCCGGCGAAGTAGCGGAAATGGTCGATGGCGAGCGGCATGTCGGCCGCCAGCGTCTCGCGAACTGGCTTGCCGTTGTCCCAGGTCTCGGCGACCGCTAGGGCCTCGAGGTTCTGCTCCATCCGGTCCGCGATCTTGTTCAGGATGATCGAGCGCTGGGCGTAGGATGTCTTCCCCCAGGCGTCCTTCGCCGCGTGCGCCGCGTCGAGCGCCCGATCGATGTCGTCGGCGTCGGAGCGCGGAATCTCACAAAAGACCTTCCCGTTCACGGGCGAGACGTTCTCGAAATACTGGCCCTTGGTGGGTTCCACCCACCGGCCGCCGATGTAGTTCTGGTAACGCTTCTTGAAGGTGACCTTGCTGCCTTGCTGCCCAGGTGGGGCGTAAATCATGGTTTCTCCCTATTCGCGCCGTCCGGCGCATTGGACCCACAGGAAGAGCAAGGCTCTTGCCATCGGCGATGAAGGTGTAAATGCCTGTGCTTAAAGAACATCTGGAACACGAGACGGCCCTTCAGACGTGACATGTCACAGGTTCCAGCTCGCTCCGAAGTGACACAGAACGGTTCTTGCGGAGACGCAGGACCTGGCCCTTCAGAACCGGCGCGCGCCTGCAAGCGAACGGAGCGCGTCCGCGCGAGGCGTCAAGAGCGGTACGCCACGCGCACCGCCCCCCAGTGCTTGCCTCCGACGAGGACCGGAGCCGACGCATCCTTCATGAGGGCGAACCGGCCCTTCCCCATGTCGCGGCGATAGCACTGGATCAGGAAGGGGTGAGTGTTGCGGGCCGCAGCGAGGCCCACTCGGTCGTCGAACATCCGCCGGTTCCGGCAGTTCCCCTTGTTCCACTCCGGATCCGATCCCTGCGGATGGGAGAACTTCCGGTTGTGAGTGGGGAGGTACCCGTTTCGGTCCACGGCGACGACGAACACGACGTTCGCATCGCGCCCGAGCGGGGGCTCGAGCACGGCGGGCAAGAGGCGGTCGGTGATGGCGGTGAACCGCGTCTCGAACTGCGGGGGGTTGGTGTTCTGGATCGGGCGGTAGTTCTCGTCGAAGAAGTCGTTGACGGTAGCCCGGCCGCTCGAGATCTCGGCCTCGAACAGCTTCGCGATCGCGCTGGCCGTGGCGACGGCAAGGTCCACGTAGCCCCGGTCGATCGTCGGAACACCGGTGTCGGCCGAGAGCCCCAGGATCCGCTCGGCCAGGCCCATGAGCCCGTTCAGCCGCTCGCTGACGGCCGCCAGGCTGGCGCCGGAGGCCTCGACGCCGCTGTCGAGCTCCTTCACGTCCCCCAGGAACCCGCGGATGCGCTTCTCCACGTCCCGGGCGCCGCCGCCGATTCCGTCCGCGCGCTGCTCGATCTCCTTCGTCGCCCGGTCGACGAGGTCGACGAGGGCCCCGATCGACCGGGTGCCATCGCCCACCGCTTCCGCCTTGCGCTTTCCGTTCTGGCTCTCCTCGGCGAGCTGGCCCGCGATGGAGGCGAGCACCTTCAGCGAGGCGTCCACGTTCTTCGACGCGGCGCCCGTTTGCTGCGCCAGGTTGCGAACCGCCTGCGCGATGATGGCAAAGCCAGAGCCCGAGGCACCGGCGTGCGCTGCCTCGACGGATGCGTTGATGGCCACGACGCTCGTCTGCAGGGCGATCTCCCCGATGCTGGCAGCGGTCTTCGCGACTCCCTCGAGGGAGGACCGCAGCTCCTCCAGGCGGCTCGCCGTCGACTGGACGACGTCCACGAGCGCCCGGATGTCGAGGAGCGCGGCCTCGACCTGCCTGCGCGTGCCGACGACCTCCTCTCCCATCGATCGCGCCACCGAGCGGGTCGATTCCGCGGCCTCGCCCATCGCGCGATCGTACTCGAGCACCTCGAGCGCCGTCGCGCGCAACGCATGGAACTTCTTCGCCTGGGTCGTCACCCGCGCTGCGACTTCCTCGACGTGGCCGGCGACGTCGACGATCTCGATGCCGAGGTTGCCTCCCTCCTCGGCGATGGCGCGAATTGCCTCGGAGGGCGTGTCGAGCGGCTCTTCGCTTGCCCCGTAGAGCCTCACCGGCCGCTGGACGAAATGCAAATTCGCATCAGGAGCGACCATTTATGGGCCGCCGGATTTGTCGCTGAAGCCGAAGGACACGGCCGCGTCGCCGCTCGCGGGTACGGTGACCCTTGCGGTCTGCTCGCCCAGCTTCTCGTGCCACGCCTTCACCGTGTAGGTGCCAGGTGGCACGCCCTGGATGCGGAACGTTCCGTCGGCTCCGGTGACCGCAGCCGGTCCCTCGACGACTAGGACGAAGGCTCCCATCCAGTCGTGGACGTCGCACCTCACCCGGACGAGGCCGGGCTTGTCGAGCTTCCTCGCTTCCCTCTGGTCCTTCACCGGCATCGCGACGTTGAAGCTCGTCGCCGGGCCCATGTAGCCGTGGACGTTGTGGAGCACCGGATCGCTGTTCACGATCTCGAGCGCGCTGCCGACCTGCGCAGCCTGGACGTGGGGACGGTAGCGGCACTTCTTCTGGTCGAGGACGACCGTCGTCGTGCCGGGCTTCGCGGGGGCGCCGAGGACCGTCACGACGACGTTCGCGAGCCTTCCGTTCGCGACCTCGATCGATTCGTCGGGAACCGATTGCCCGCACGCGGCCCCGTCCCGGTTGACCGCGAGCGGCTTCTGGACGGGCGCCGTTCCGGTGAAGGTCACGGTGCCCTTCACGTCGCCGGCTCGGCCCGGGGCGCTCGCGCAGAGCACGACGGCGATGGCCGCTGACTCGAGGAGCCTCATGGTCCCGACCTCCTTTGGCGAAGGCAATCCAGAGAATTGACGTGGATCAATTCCGGTCCCATGGCGAAATGCGCCGGCATTGGCGTCGCAAGCAGACGGATCCGCGAGGCCGGGCGATTCGAGCTCATTGGGAAGAGTTCCCGTCATATGTGAGGAGCGAAGTCACTACGCGTCGCGTTGTCGTGCCAATTGCCGCGCCTCTTTTGGGTTGCGACCCGGCGCGTATTGCCGTTTGCGAATGGTGGAAGTACCGTTCGCTCCTCGGCGGCCGCGACGGTTCCTCCCGCGTCCCACCTGGAGCGGTCGCCGCTGATTGGACGGTGAAACTTCGCTTTTGCTCTGCCTCATCTCGGTGGGCGGCTCGGGCCGACGGCTCCGGCAGCCCCGCAGCAGGAGGGCCAGCATGAAGCGCTTGCGCAGCATCGCGATCCACGTCCTCGCCGCCGCGGTGGTCCTCGCGGCTGCGTCCCCGGTTCAGGCCCTTCCCGTCTTCGCGCGCAAGTACGGCACGAGCTGCCTCACTTGCCATACCGTGTACCCGAAGCTCACTCCCTTCGGAGAGGCGTTCCGCCGGAACGGCTACCTGTTCCCCGGCGTGGACAGCGACTACGTCAAGCAGGAGACCGTCCCCCTCGGCCAGGAGGCGAACAAGAAGAGCTTCCCCAACGCGGTGTGGCCGAGCACCATCCCCATCTCGGTGCCAATCGCCGTCGGCTTCAACGGCCAGGTGATGCTCTATCCGGACAAGACGGCCAGCTACTCGCGCGTGAACAACGGCAGCCAGGTCGTCCTCGACAACGCGACACTCGAGGCCCACCTCTGGGCAGGCGCCGCCTTCACCGACACCATCACGTCTTGGGGCGAGCTGACGGTCAACACCGCCGGGGGGGTCGCCATCGAGCACGCACAGCTGCTCTTCAACGATCTCTTCGGACCGAAGCACCTCTTCAACCTGGTGGTGGGACTCGGGCTTCCCACCATCGGAAGCTTCGGCCCGCACTCGTCGTACATAGCCGACCAGCTCATCCCCAACGTGCCCGTGACCGGGATCTACGGTCTCTCGGCGGATCCCTTCGTCCTCGTGGACAACTACCCCGGTCTGGAGCTGCGAGGCACCTACGAGGGGCGGATCGAGTACGCGCTCGGGTGGAACGCCGGCAAGAACTCCTGGTCGAGCGCGTTCAACAGCGAGAACTGGTACGCGATGGCCGGGTTCAAGCTCGGCGGAATGCGCCTCGACGGGGAGGGCTCGACGGGCGCGGAGGACCCGCTGAAGCCGTGGGCCGAGACCTCGCTCACGGTGGACGGCTTCGTCTACCACTCGAACGAGCACTTCCCCGACCCGACGACGGCGACGGCCACGTCGCCCCCGACGAGTTCCACGAACGACGTGTCCTTCACCGGAGGCGTCGGGGTGCGGGGGATGCTCGGATCCGCCGAGCTCGACCTCGGCTTCTACAGCCAGTCGCACAACCGAGGGTTCGTGAACCCGAGCACTGGGACCTTCGGCCAGGTCACGGCGGACGTCCTCTACGGAGAGCTGAGCTACATCGTCTTCCCCTGGCTCGTCCCGAGCGTCCGCATCGAGAACATCTGGCTCAACCCCGCCGGCGCCCCGGCCGTGAGCGACCTCCACATCGTCCCGGGCATCGCCTTCCTCATCCTGGCGAACATCAAGGTGCTCGTGGTCGGAAGCATCGAGCTCGCGAGCGGCTTCCCGTCGGACGCGACCGGCCAGCCGCTCTCCTGGGCCGGCCCGTACCCGCCTGCCGGCGCGGCCGGGACGGGGTCGTCCTCTTGGGCCCCGATCCTCATCGGCCCGCGAAACGGCGCGACGGTGTCGAGCAAGGCCCAGGAGTTCGAGTCGCTCGCCTTCATGCTCGCCTTCGCCATGTAGGCCTCGTTCCCCCGGAATCCCTCGAGCCCAACGGTCAATCGACCAGGAGGACACACCGTGACCATCCGCCTACGCACCAGCGCCCGTCTCGTCGCCGCCGCCCTAGCCCTCGCAGCCGCGTCCCTCGCGCGGGCCGAGGGCGGCACCGTCTCGGGCAAGGTCGACGTCCAGCCGGCGAAGTACCTGGAGGAGACCGTCGTCTACCTGAAGTCGGTCCCGGGCACCTACAAGCCGGAGACCCATGCGATGGACCAGCAGGGGATGAAGTTCCTCCCGCACATCCTGGTCGTGACGCAGGGCGACACGGTGAAGTTCCTGAACCACGACAACGTGGTCCACAACGTCTACACGCCCGACAACGAGGGCTACAACCTGGGCTCGTTCAAGCAGAACGAGGACCGCAGCTACACCTTTGCGAAGCCCGGCGTGTACTCCCAGCTCTGCAGCGTGCACCCGGAGATGCTGGGCTACATCTTCGTGGGCCAGAACCCGTACGCCGCGGCGGTCGACAAGAAGGGCGCCTACGTCATCAAGAACGTCCCGCCCGGCACCTACCAGCTCGCGGTCTGGAACGCGAAGCTCAAGGGGCCCGAGAAGTCCGTGACAGTCGCCGCCGGCAAGACCGTCGAGGAGAACATCACGGTCAAGCGCTGACGGAGCCGCCTTGCGCGTCCCTGCCATCGCCTTCGCGAGCGCGCTCCTCCTGCTCGGGGCCTGCCGGCCTCCGCCGGCGCCCGAGCAGCCCATCAAGTTCAGCCACAAGGTGCACGCCGGCGAGAACCACATCGGCTGCACCGCCTGCCACGCCTACGCCGAGCGGGGGCCGGTGGCGGGCATCCCCTCGATGGCCCGCTGCCAGGGCTGTCACAAGTTCGTGAAGGAGGACAAGGAGCGCCCCGCGATCACCGCGGAGATCAAGGCGCTCCTGCAGAAGCTCGAGGAGGGGACGGCCATCGAGTGGACGCGCGTCCACCGCGTCCCCGACCACGTCTTCTTCACCCACGAGCGTCATGTGCTCGGCGGCGTGCGCTGCCAGGAATGCCACGGAGAGGTGCAGGAGATGGAGGTCGTCCGCCAGGTCTCGCCGCTCACCATGGGCTGGTGCCTCGGCTGTCACAGGTCGAAGCAAGCGGAGCGCCCCGCCGAGCGCGCCAAGCTCACCGACTGCTGGACTTGCCACAAGTGAGGGCCCCGTGACCGATCCGAGCGAGAAGGCCCTCAGCCGCCGGTCTTTCCTCAAGATCGCCGGGGCAGTGGGGGTCACCGCCGGCTGCTCGCCGAAGGCGGCCACCCAGAAGGTGATCCCCTTCCTCGTCCCCCCGGACGACATCGTCCCCGGCATCCCCCTCTACTACCGCACGGTCTGCCGGGAGTGCACGGCGAGCTGCGGTGTCACGGCGCGGACGCGGGAAGGGCGCGTGGTGAAGCTCGAGGGGAACCCGGAAGACCCCATCGGAGGCGGCGCGCTCTGCGCCCGCGGCCAGGCGTCGCTCCAGGCCCTCTACGCACCGGACCGCTTCAAGGGCCCGAGGCGCCGGGCGCCGGACGGGAGCCTTTCGCCCGTCTCCTGGGACGAGGCGGAGGAGGAGCTCGGGAAGGCCCTCTCGGCCGCCCGGGAGAAGGGACCGGGCGCGATCCGCATGATCACGCGGCCCGAGCCGGGGAGCGCGGGCTCGCTGCAGACCGCCTTCCTGCGGGCCCTGGGCGGGCGGAGCGAGGACCGCGTCGTCCTCGATCCCCTGGATCCGGCGCCGCTCCGGGCGGCGGGCGAGGCGCTCTTCAGCCGCCCCGAGATCCCGGTGTACGACCTCGCCAGGGCGCGCTCGATTGTCTCCTTCGGTGCGGAGATCGTCGAGACGTGGGTCTCCCCGGTCGAGTACGCGCGTCAGCTCGCCGGCGGGCGCGGCAAGGTCGGCCCGGGGCGAACCCGGCTCACCTGGGTTGGACCCAGGCTGTCCCTCACCGGCTACTCCGCCGACCGCTGGATCCGCTCGCGCGCCGGCGGCGAGCTCGCGGTCGCGCTCGGCCTCCTGCGCTGGATCGCCGACCCCGCGAGCGGCGTGGCGGACGTCGCTCCCGAGGTACGCTCCCTCTTTCCACGGCTCTCCCGGCTCGACCCGGCCGAGCTCTCCCGGCGAGCGGATGTTCCCTGGGCGGAGATCGAGCGCCTCGGGAAGGAGCTCGCCGGGCGCCGGCCGTCGGCTCTCATCGGCCCGGGCCTCTCGAGCCAGGGCCCCGACGCGACGCAGCTCGCCGCGGTGGTGATGCTCGTGAACGTCGCGCTCGGGAACCTCTGGAAGTCCGTCTACTACGGGCTCGACCCGCGCGAGGATCCCCCTTCGTCCGCGGCGGACGTCGATTCCCTCCTCGCCGACATGGCGGCGGGCAAGGTGGAGGTGCTCCTCGTCCACCACGCCGATCCCGTCGGCGCGTTGCCGGCCGGCGCCCGTGCCGCGGAGGCCCTCGCCAAGGTCCCGCTCGTCGTCACCTTCAACGACCGGCCCGATGCGACGACTCCGAGCGCCC
>Ga0209048_10005996_pt1 | contig 11425 bp, 7 predicted proteins | sample FrelakmetCRP12CR_FD_187146 | JGI IMG/M metagenome (GOLD analysis project Ga0209048, IMG submission 187146) | Freshwater lake sediment microbial communities from the University of Notre Dame, USA, for methane emissions studies - CRP12 CR (SPAdes)... | ecosystem: Environmental > Aquatic >... | reverse complement strand
AGGTCGTGCTCGCGCACAGAGAACAGGCAGGTGCGGATCTTGCCGTCAGAGGTAACGCGGATGCGGCTGCAATGCCCGCAGAAAGGCTGCGACACGGGAGCAATGATGCCGATCTCGCCCACGCCATCCTCGAAGCGATAACGTCGCGCGGTCTCACTGCGGCTGTGCTCCACTTCCCGCAGGGGCATAAACGCGGCCATGCGGCGCACGATCTCGCCAAGCGTGACCACGATTTCGGGCGTCCACACGCGGTCTTCTTCCAACGGCATGAACTCGATGAAGCGGACGATGGTACCTTCCTCGCGCGCGAACAGGCCGAAGGGAATGATCTGGTCGTCGTTGAAGCCGCGCAGCAGCACGCAGTTGACTTTCACCGGATCCAGGCCGGCCCGCCGCGCAGCACGAATTCCGGCCAGCACACGCTCGTAGCCGTTGGGCACGCGCGTGATGCGCGCGAAGTGCTCAGGCTCAACAGCATCCATGGAGACGGTCACGCGCGTCAGCCCGGCATCGGCTAGCGGCTGCGCCAGTTCGGCCAGCAGATGCCCGTTGGTGGTGATGGCTATATCGAGCGGCCGGCCTTCCAGTGTTCGCATCCCGCCCAACTCGCGGACCATTTCGACCAGCCCCTTGCGCAGCAGCGGCTCGCCCCCCGTGAGCCGGACCTTGGTGATGCCGACTTGGACGAAGACGCGCGCGATCCGCAGGTATTCGGCGATATCCATCTCGGGAAACTGCGGCCCGTTGTTGCCTGAGCGGCAATAGACGCACCGGTAGTTGCAGCGATCGGTGATGGAGATTCGCAGGTCGCTGATGCGCCGTCCGAATTTGTCGGTGAGATACACGCTGTTCGCGATTCATCCTTCGCCATTAGCCATTAGCGACTTATGCCTGTCATCCTGAGCGGAGGCGCCCCGTTGTTGGGCGCCGGAGTCGAAGGACCCCTATAGCCTCCACCAACCATGCTTTCAGCCCATCGGCTACGTGATTTGTGCGGGGAAGGAAAGCGGGATAGCACGCATACAATTGCGCGGCGATCGTTTCCTTTCCAAGCACGGGAGGCGTGGACGTTTCCCTCCACACCCTCGGTTCCGCTGAGATGCAGCGGAACACCGCCGCCGCAGCCATCGGTAAGCCCATTAGGCTGCGGAGGTCGGAAACAGTATTCTCAAGTATAGATTAACCGTCGGCTGGAAGGCTGCAAGCTGGAGAGCAGTTTTCCGCTACATCCCCTCGTAATTCGGGCCGCCGCCGCCCTCGGGCGGAACCCAGGTGATGATCTCGTACGGGTCCATGATGTCGCAGGTCTTGCAATGCACGCAGTTGGACGGATTCAGGTGAATTTGCAGCCCACTCGGCGTGTCCGTCGCCTCCACCATTTCGTACACGTTGGCCGGGCAGAAGTTCTTGCAGGGATTACCGAACTCCTTCACGCAGCGCTCGTTGCAGATGTCAGTATCGTGGATGACCAGGTGCGCCGGCTGATCTTCTTCGTGCTTGGTGCCCGAGTAATAGAGGTCAGTCAGCTTGTCGAAGGTCAGCTTGCCATCGCCTTTTGCCGGACCGATGATGTGCGCCTCAGCGCCGCCATCAGCGGGTAGCTGGTTGAGATGCTTCATGCGCAGGTGACCCGGTTTGTTGGGATAGTGCTCGTGCAGGCCGCGTCCGCCGGTGAATTGCTGAATCCCTGCGTTCATCATGCCTGACATGAAGCCGTGCTCGAAGCCCTGATGGAAGTTGCGCACCGGCCATAGCTCACTCTTGATCCAGCTCTTCTCGACCCGAGCCTGAAAGCTTTCCAGCACCGGAAGCGAGAAATCGTTCTTCACCATTCCGTCGAAGGCTGTCTCGGCGGCCAGCATGCCGCTCTTGATGGCGAGATGAATGCCCTTCAGCCTCTGCGAATTCAGAAAGCCGGCGGAATCGCCCAGGATCATCCAGCCGTCACCGGCCAGCGGCGGCACGCACCACCAGCCGCCGTACGGCAGTGACTTCGCGCCGTAGCGCACCATCTTGCCGCCCTCCAGCAACTTCGCGATGAAGGGGTGCTTCTTGAACTCCTGCAGAACGTGCTGGGGATCAATTCGCGGATCCGGATAGTCGAGTCCGGTGACAAATCCCAGCGACGCGGTGTTGTCTTTTGCTCCGTAGATCCAGGCGCCGCCGTACTCGTCGAAGCTCAGCGGATAGCCCATGGTGTAGATGACTTCGCCCGGAGCGATACGCCCGGCGGGGAGTTCCCAGAGTTCCTTCACGCCAACGCCATAGGTCTGAGGATTCCTCTCCCGGTCGAGCTGAAAGCGGCCGATGAGCTGCTTGGTCAGCGAACCGCGCGAGCCTTCGGCGAGGATGACAACCTTGGCCTTCAAATCGTAGCCCGGCTCGAAGTTGGACTTCTGCTCGCCGTTCTTGTCCACGCCCTTGTCGTCGGTGCGAACACCCGCCACACGTCCGGTCTCAAAGATAAGTTCGGAACCGGCGAAACCCGTGAATACTGTAATCCCTGCCTCTTCTACTTTGCTGCCCAGCCACTTCACGAACTTGTTGATCGAGATGACATAGTTGCCGTGGTCGCGCATGGGGGGCGGCGTGACGGGGAATTTGAACTTGCCGGTGCGCGTCAGATAATAAACGGACTCTTTGATAACGGCCGCGTCGAGCGGGGCCTCCTTCTCAAAGTCCGGCAGCAGCTCGCGCATGGAACGGGGATCCAGCAGTGCGCCGGAGAGGCAATGCGCTCCTATTTCACGCGCCTTTTCCAGCAGGTAGATATTTTCCTTGCTCAGTGGCGTGTCCGGGTGCTTCGCGTTGTGCTCGTCGATAAGCTGCGACAGACGTAGAGCGCAGGCCATGCCTGCCGGGCCCCCGCCGACGATGACTACGTCGGCCTCCATGGCCGGGCGTTCCACGCCCGTAAGTGGCTTACGAAAGACGATCATCGTGCCTTTCCAATAATGAGACCATCGCGCCGGAGCTCTCGCAAACCGACATTGTCGACAGTCCGCCTGAAGAAAACCTTAAGTTGGTATTGAGACGGTACTAATTCTGAGCTTTCCAGAGCTTTTATGCAAAAAGAATGGCGCAGTCTATGCGCCATTTTACTGTTGAGCAAAAACTTCATAGCCCTGAAGCCTTCTTACGCGCCCTTTGCCTTCTTCACTTCCTCAATGAGCGGCGGCACGATGTCGAATAGATTGCCGACAACCGCGACGTCTGCGATTTCGAAGATGGGCGCTTCCGAATCCTTGTTGACCGCGATGATGGTGCGCGCACCCTTCATGCCGACTACGTGCTGAATGGCGCCGCTGATACCGAGCGCCAGGTACAGCTTTGGCGCAACCGTCTGGCCCGACGAGCCAACCTGGCGGTCCATGGGCAGCCAGCCAGAATCGCAGATGGGACGGGAGGCGGCAATCTCCCCGCCCAGGGCGTCCGCCAGTTGCTTGGCAAGGTCGATGTTTTTCTGCTCCTTGATACCGCGGCCTACGGCCACAATGATCTCGGCCTGGGTGAGGTCCACCGCCTGCTTGGCTTCTTTGAATGGCGCTTCCGGCTTATTGCGCACTGCGCCATCGGGTATGTCAACATTGACGGTCTCCACTGGAGCTGCGCTGCCGCCCGCCTCGACCTGGTCCCCCCGGAAAGCGCCATTCTGAAACGTGGCGAAATACGGAGGCTCGCCGACGAACGAGACGTCGGCGGCGAACTTACCCTGGAACATCTGGCGGGTGAACAGCTGCTTGCCGCCCTCGTATTTGTAGCCGATGGCGTCGCTGATGAGCGCCCGGTTGAGCGCCGTCGCCAGTTTGGGCGCGAAGTCGCGCACCTGGTAGGTGTGCGGCATCAGCACCAGGCGCGGCTGTTTCTGCTCGACAAACTGCTTGAGCGCGGCCACAAATCCATCGGGGGTGTAGGGCTCCAGCTTTGCCGACTCGAGGTCATAGACCTTGGCTACTTTTTTCGCTGCCAGCTCACTCGCGATATCGCCAACGCCGCTGCCCACCACGGCCGCTTCCAGCGTCCAGCCGGTCTGGTTCGCGATAGCCTGTGCTCCGGCGAGGGTTTCCCACGAAACGCGATTCAGCTTGCCTTCCCGCTGCTCCACTACAACCAGGATCGTATCTGCCATTTTGAGTCCGTTCTTTTTTGCCGGGCCGAAACCAACCCGAACAATTGGTTTCGGTACGGCCGTAATGAAAAGATGAATTCTGTTTAACGCCTAACGCGAAGCCATTACCGGTTTCGCGCCCGTGCGCGGGCGCCGATGATATTCAGCAACAGTCCCAAAACCACCAGCGCGCCTGCTATGATCTCGAACCGCACTTCTCCCAGCTTGACCGCGGCTGGGTGAAAGAACATTACCAGGAATGCAAACAGCACCAATACCCAACCGATAATCATCATGGCTGAGCCGGTTTCACGCTTTTCTTCCGACGATGCCATAGCCACCTCCTGCCTGCCGTAGCAGGCTTGTGTGCTGCGACTCGCCCACCCTTACGGCTGTCCCGCCGTAAGTAACCGCTTTCACTTCGCCTAGATTACCCGCATTTCGTTGCGCAGCTTGTCCACCAGCTTCTTGGCGATTTCCGCCGGAGGGCCTTCCAGGACCTCGGTCTTCTTGGTCTTCTGCGGAACGTAAAGCTTCTCAATCTTCTGCAGGTTGTCGCCCAGCGCCGAGGCGACTTCCTCGAACGCGACCTTCTTGAGTGGCTTGTTCTTCGCCTGTTTGATGCCGATCAGCGTGGCATAGCGCAGCTTGTTGATGCCCGACTGAATGGTGAGGACCGCCGGCAGCGGCATGTCAACAAACTGGAAGAAGCCGGCCTCGAGCTCGCGCTTGACCCGGATTCCGCCATCACTCTTTTCGATCTGCATGATGATGGTGGCGTGCGGCGAACCCAGCAGTTCCGCCAGAACAACGCCGGTCTGGGCAAATCCGAAGTCATCCGACTGGAGACCGGTGAAGATGAGGTCGAACTGCTCATCTTTGATCGCTGCGGCGAATGCCTTGGCGGTGTTGAAAGCATCAAGGGTAACGAAACTGTCGCCTTCGAGATGAATGGCGCGGTCGGCGCCCTTGGCCAGTGCTTCGCGCAGGACCTGCTGCGCCCGCGTCGGGCCGCTGGTGATGACCACCACCTCGCCGCCGTGCTTTTCCTTCTGCCGCAGCGCCTCTTCCAGGGCGTAGGCGTCGGGCTCATTCACTTCGTAGGAAACGTCTTCGCGAATCCACGTGCCGCTCTCGTTCAGCTTGAGCGGCGCATCTTTCTGCGGAACCTGCTTCATGCAGACCAGGATTTTCACCGAGCACTCCCCATGTTTCCCTGACCGCAATCAACACATGTGGGGAAACGAGCAAGTATAAATGAGCGGCGGGAGTATGGGAAACCCAGCTTTCGTCTGCATTCCAAAATGGGAAACTGGACTCGGAGGTTTGACCAAGAGTTGAATTGCTCAAGAATTCGCACGCTCTCCAGCTAACAGCTTTTTCTTTCTCTCGATCCCCCAGCGGTATCCCGCCAAATCCCCATCGCTGCGAACCACGCGGTGGCAGGGAACTGCCAACGCCACAGGATTTGACGCGCAAGCGCGGGCCACGGCGCGGACCGCATTGGGGTCGCCGATCTCGCGCGCGACCTCGGTGTAGCTCCGGGTTTCGCCGCAGGGAATCTGACGCAGCGCATCCCAGACCTTTTTCTGGAACGCAGTAGCGCGCACGTCGAGCGGCAGGTCGATGCTCGTCGTCTCGCCGCGAAGACTGGCCACCAACGGCGCGACGTACTGGCGAACGGACGCCTCGTCGCGATGCAGTTCGGCGGCGTGAAATTCTTGCCGTAGATCGCGCTCCAACTCCGCCACGCTTTCACCGAATCGTACAGCGCACAAACCTTGCTCGGTGGCCGCGACCAGCAAGCGTCCCAACGGCGTTGGCACGACGGCAAACGAGATGGTCGCACCTGCCCCGCCGCGGCGATAAGCGCCGGGCGTCATGCCAAGCTGTTGCGTGGCGTTCTCATAAAGCCGGCTGGGCGAGCCAAAGCCTGCTTCATACAATGCGGTCGTCACATCTTCTCCTTTTCGCAGTTCGCGCTTGACCTGCTGCATGCGGCGCGCCGACTGATACTCGCGCGGGCTGAGGCCGGTCGCTCGTTTGAACAGCCGTTGCAGGTGAAAGGAACTCAGCCCGACCTGCTTACTGAGCTGTGCCAGGGTGACAACTCCCTCCGCGTTGTCGAGCAGTTGCCGGGCGCGGAGCACGTACTGCGCCTGCTGGGAGATCTGCGTCGGCTTGCAGCGGAGACAGGCCCGGTACCCGGCACGCTCGGCCTCACGCGGACCGGCAAAAAATTCCACCGAATCGCGGCGGGGGCGGCGGCTCGGACAGGACGGCCGGCAGAAGATGCCCGTGGTGCGTACTGCGAACACGAAGCGTCCGTCCTGCCGGGCATCGCGGGCCAGCACTTGTTGCCATTGGTTCTGAAGTTCGCTTTGCATGTTCACAGCGTAAGACGCTTCCGCTGGCGGAGCTATCCGGCTCTTGCGGGCAAAGCGTTTCTGTGGAGGGTTGCGGACTGCCGCCTTCGGATTAGTCCCAGTTTTTCTCATGCTCCCAGATATCGTGCAGATTCACCTTCAGGCCCTGGGCGTACCAGATGTCGAAATTCTCCAGCGCGTACGGATACTCGAAGTGCCCAACCTTCTCGGCGTGCTCGCTGATCTGCTTGAGGTGCCTCCCCTCGTTTCCCTCACCCACCACGATGATGCTCTCGCCGGTGTAGCCGTGGGTTCCCCAATACCAATAATTCTGATGGAAGCATACCGCCGGCGGCAACCCGTACTTCGGCCCAAAGTAGTCGATGGCCCCCGCCTGTCCGTAATCGCTGGTTTTGATGGCGGTTTTCGCCTGAACTTCGGGCGGTAGGCCGTGATAGATGCGGGCCACCTCGGCTACCATCGCCTCCCAGCCCAGCTCGTCGGAATAGTACTGCGGCAGGGGCGAGCGCGCATGGCTGTGCTCGCTGACCGGCGGCGTGAAGTGGATTGCCCGGGTGAACGCGACGAACTGCTCCGGGCTGATGACGGGCGCGATGAGCGGCAAGAACGCCAGCGCCGGCAGTATCAGCACCAGCACAAATACCGGCTTCAGCCAGCGCAGGCTTCCGCGCTCGATCCATTGTTCACATACTACGGCGCCAGCGGCGAAGAGCATGGGATAGGCGGGCGCGACATAGTAATCCTTGCCGTGAAGAATCAGGAACACAGCGAAGGTGACCACGAATGACCAGCCGAGGACCCGATATCGCCTGCCATCCCGGCCGAAGAACAGCCACCCCAATCCTGCCAGCCATAGCGGTAGTGCGAAGGGGTTGACCATGAGAATCTGCTGCAGGATGAACTGAAGCGGATTCAGCTCGACATCGCGGCCGCTGGCACGGATATTGTGCATCAACTGCACGAACGGCCAGTCGCGATGAACGTTCCACAGGAGATTTGGCAGGAAGATCACAACCGCCAGAAGTCCGCCAATCCAGATCCATTTGTGCGCAAAGGCTTTGCGTTCCGGCGTCATCACCAGTCCAACGACGATGCCAAGACCAAACACTGCCACCGAATACTTGTTCTGCAGTCCGATGCCCGACAGAATGCCGAACCACAGCCACAGCTTCTGGTTACCGGTCTGGATGATGCGAATGACGATGGAGGCGCAGCCCATCCAGATGAGCGGCTCGAAGTCGTTGGTGCCGAGCAGGTGGCCGTCGATGACGAACACCGCCGAGACCGCCATCGCCAGGGCCGCTAGCCCCATTGCAAAGCGGCTGCCGCCGAACTGGTAAGCCTGGTAGCCGGTGATTGCAATCGCTAAGCACCCCGCGATCGCCGGTATCAGGCGAATCACGAACAGCGAGGAACCGAAAAGCGCAGTGAACAGTCGGGTCAACACCGGGACGAACGGTGGCATGTCCACATAACCCCAAGCGAGATGCCGGCTGCATGCGATGTAATAGAGTTCGTCGCGAAAGATGCCGTAGCGGTTGGCAGTAAGCAGGTGCAACAGCAAGCGCAGCAATACGATCAAAGCAACGACGGCGGAGCCGCTGGCCCACCAGCGCAGAGACTTTGCGCGTTCCCTTGGTGCATTGTGGACGGAAGCAATAGAGGTCAATGGCTCTCCTGTCGATCACTGACGACAGGATAATACGCATCCGACTGATGCCGAGTTCCTTCGTGATGTGGATGGCCGGGCCGAAGCGAAAAATTGTCGCCGCAACCGGCAGACAGAAATAACAACGGATAGAGGCTATCGCTGCAATCGAAAAGGCCACCCGGCAACTGGGTGGCCTTCTCTTCAAGGGAGAATAGTTCCAACGGAGGCTAGACCGTCAAAACTTTCTGCACAAATACTAGGGTCACGGGAAAGGCCTGTCAAGCAATTTCTAGGACTTAAATCGCTTTGTTTTCTATAACTTGAACTGGATTTTATGAATTGAAGGAAATTAGCCGAAAAGAGCCAGTTTCATGAGGAAATCATATAACCAACATCTTTTCAATAGCTTGACTGATGTCTCACTCCAGGTGCAAGCGGATGATGTCACCGTCTTCAGACCGGGCAAAGCCGCCCCTGGGGAACACTCGCGTCAGCAGAACGCGGATGCCTCCGAAGAAAATGCCGAAGATGAGACCGACGAGCAGAAGAATTCCGATCAGTGTGAAGATGGCGACGATCAGATTTCCAATGTTGTCGCGCTTACTCATCGAGGTGGCTTCGTTCCACGTCACCTCAGCTTCGTAGTTGACTGAGTTCAACAGCGCCTGCGCTTCACTGCTTCCAATTGTTCCGGTTACAACATCCACCAGCGGGCCACTGCGTCTCACCAGGAACGAGTTCGGACTTCCTTGCGCCACACTTTGTAACTCCCGCAAGCGTTCGCCTGCGATTTGCGGTGTCGGATACGCGATCACAATCAGGGTAAGAGGCCCGCTCTTGGCCGAGTAATTCTGTGTCAGTATCTCCGGCTCATGGCTGAAGTCCACCTGCTCCGCAGACAGCGGTATCCTCGTGGCCAGCAAAGCCTGCGGCCCGAGGATGTACTTCGCGGAATTCTGCACAACATCGTTCTTGGGCAGGTACTCCGGCAGAGTTGGCAAGTTCGCAGCTGCACCCTTGGCGGCGGGCAGTTGGGCCGCGAGATCGCGCAACTCCGCAGCCGACATCCCCGTCACCCGGTCGAAGTTCGCGTCAATCAAGACGTTATCGCGGAAGAACAGAATGCGCCGGTTGGCGGAAGCGGCCTTGGTGCCAATCCGCTCCGTCGTCATCTCCGGCTGGCGATAAAAAGTGAATGCACCGTAAGCGCCGGTTGCGTCGTTAAACTTCGCCGCTTTGACGGTCAACCGGCGCCCGTCTGCGCGAGTGTACGTGGCGGTTTCAGCCCCCGAGAATCCGTACTCCTTCAGGACCGCGGGATAGGCTGCGTCGACTTGCGCCGCGTCGGTGGTCGTTGTGGGTGTTTCAGACAGGGTCCATCCGGCAAAAGACTTGGGCAGCGTGTTATTGCCATCGGCCGCCAGAGCTAAGCCAGATAGCAAAATGGGAAGGAGAGCGGCGGTAAGGTAGCGTTTCATGGAACTGCAGAGCAGGGTTTGGCCTCGCAACTACAGCATTAGACTACGGCGGCGGGCACAAAGTTTCCAGAAAGCAGGACCGGCAGCATTCAGCTCTCGGCATTCAGCACTCAGCCGGAATGAAGACCCCCGCCGAATGTTTTGAGAAACTTACATGTGCTCGCGGGAGTTCTTGCTGACTGCTGAATGCACACGGCTGATCGCTAATTGCTAGTTGCTATTTTCCTTGCTGATCTTCGAGGCCACTTTCACGCCGCTCAGGCCTCCGGCATACTTGGCGATGCCCTTATAGAGAGACTCCGCGATTTTTTCCCGGTACTCGGGTGTTTCCAGCTTGGCGGCGTCCGTGGGATTGGAGACAAAGGAAATTTCCGCCAGGATGCTGGGCATATTCGCGCCGATTAGCACCACAAACGGTGCTTTTTTTACGCCGCGATCGCGCAGGGTCGAGTGCTTGCCCCCCAGTCCGCCGTACAGCGATTGCTGAACGTCGCTGGCCAGCTCGCGCGACTCCTCAATCTTCTCCTTCAGCGTGATCTTCTTGACCAGGTCTTGCAGTTCGAAGATCGATTTCTCCGAGACCGCATTCTCGCGGGCCGCTACTTCCAGCGCATCCGGGCTCGAAGTGAAGTTCAGGTAGTAAGTCTCCACCCCTCGTGCCGACGGATCATGACTGGAGTTGGCATGCACCGAGATGAACAGATCGGCCTGGTGCTCATTCGCCAGTGCGGTGCGGGTTTCCAGGGGAATAAACGTATCGTCGTCGCGGGTGTAGATGACATCTGCACCGAGCCGCGTTTCCAGCAGACGGCCGAGCCGCAACGCCACATCGAGAACCAGGTCTTTCTCCTGCAATCCATTCGGCCCGATGGTTCCGGTGTCATGTCCGCCGTGTCCGGCATCGATCACAATGCGACCGATTTTGAGGCCGAGCGCGCGGATGAGGTTGCGCTCGCCAGCCGAGGTCGGAGCGGCTTCCCGCGTCGACGGCACATCGCTGCTTGCGGACTTGGCTGTCTTCTTCCGGTCCTTGCTGCGCGGAGCCACCGCAACGGCGGTGGGCGCCGTCGTCGGAGCGGTCGTTGGCTTTACCTCGGGTCCCTTCGTGTCGCCGGTACTGGTGAGCAGCGCGTCGTCGGTGTCGGTTTTGCGCGCCGTCGTGACTGGGGCCGGTTTGCTACTGGTCTTGCTGGCGGCGGTCAGGCTCTTCTTCGCAGACGTGTCGGCGGTATCGGTTTTTCTCGTCAGGGTGTCATTCTCGTCGACGACGACCTTGCGCGGAGGCGTCTTCGTATCGCTCGGCTTGCTGGCAACCGTTGCTCCGCCGGACGCCGTATTCCCTGCGCTCTCGTCGTCGGCCTGCACGGTTTTACCGGCCGGAGTGCTGTCGGGAGCCTTCGCCTGAACTTTGGCGGTCACCGGCGCAGGCGTTTTCTTCCGCTCGATGGCATTTGGCGCGATGTCTTCGTCGTTGAAAGCCGGGTTGCCCTGCGACTGCGCTATCTGGTTCTCTGGTTTCGACTTACGCCCGTGGATATCGATGATCAACCGATACGGGTTGGGCAGCAGAAACGCCGAATAGTCAGACACATCCGCAACTTCCAGGACCACCCGGCTGGATCCCGGTTGGTACTGCGCCACGCGAATCTTCTTCAGGAAACCGTCCTGCACATCGAAACTCTTGCCGACGAGGATGGAGGCCAGCCTGGTGTTGGGCAGGTCGAAGAAAATGCGATCGGGATTGGGAACTCTGCCGGTTTCATATTGCACTTCCCGGTCGAGGTCGATCGCCACGCGGGTG
>Ga0209048_10005995_pt1 | contig 11425 bp, 12 predicted proteins | sample FrelakmetCRP12CR_FD_187146 | JGI IMG/M metagenome (GOLD analysis project Ga0209048, IMG submission 187146) | Freshwater lake sediment microbial communities from the University of Notre Dame, USA, for methane emissions studies - CRP12 CR (SPAdes)... | ecosystem: Environmental > Aquatic >... | reverse complement strand
CCGCCCCTCGGCGAACTAGCTCAGCTGGTTAGAGCAGAGGAATCATAATCCTTTGGTCCGGGGTTCGAGTCCCTGGTTCGCCACCACCTTCCGAAGGGCCCGCCGCCGCGCGGGCCTTTCGCTTTGCGCGCCGCCGGCGCCGTCCGGGAAGAACCCCGCGGCGACACCGCACATCGACTATCATGCGAGCCACTCGCATCGCCTGCCACCGTGTCCGCCGCCGACTTCTCCCGCGACCTCGAAGCGCACCGCGGCTACCTCCTCCGCGTGGCGCGCCTGCAGCTGCGCGACGAGGCACTGGCCGAGGACGTCGTGCAGGAAACCCTGCTGGCCGCGCTCTCGGGCAGCGGCTTCTCGGGCAAGTCGAGTCTGCGGACCTGGCTCACCGGGATACTCAAGCACAAGATCGTCGACGCCATCCGCCGGAAGCAGCGGGAACCGGCCTCGGCTTCGTCCTTCGGCAATCTCGAGTCGGAGCTCGCGATCGAGGATTTCGACGCTCTCTTCGGCGAGCGGGGCGACTGGGACGCCGAGCCGGCGGACTGGGGCGACCCCGAGGCGGCGCTCGGCCAGGCGCAGTTCTTCGACGTGATGGACTTCTGCCTCGACAAGCTTCCGCCCAACACCGCCCGCGTGTTCATGATGCGCGAGGTGCTGGACCTCGAGACGGACGAGATCTGTAAGGAACTGGGGATCACCGCGAATAACCTGTGGGTGATCCTCTACCGGGCGCGGATGTCGCTGCGCCAGTGCCTCGAGCAGAACTGGTTCGCGGGACAAGGCGCATCGCGGTAGGCGCCAGGACGGACCTGCCCCGCAACCCGCCATGATCCACAGTGCCCTCGGCCACATGATCTCCTGCAAGGAAGTGGCGCGCCTCGTTTCCCTGCAGGAGGATGCGCGGCTGCCTTTCTGGCAGCGGTTGCGCGTGCGCCTGCATCTGTCGATCTGCGACGCCTGTGCGCGTTTCGAGCATCAGCTGCGCTTCCTGCGCAAGGCGATGCAGCGCTACCGCGAGTAGCCCTCGCCCTGCAGCGCTGCCGCGGTATCATTGCCGGCGATGCAACTGACCGTGAACGGTGCGCCGCGTGCCCTCGTCCCGGGGGTCGTGACCGTGGCCGACCTCGTCCGGGAGCTCGCCCTCGAAGGGAAGCGGATCGCCGTCGAGAGAAACGGCGAGATCGTCCCCAGGAGCCGCTACGCCGACACACGGGTCGAGGACGGCGACCGGCTCGAGATCGTCGGGGCGGTCGGGGGCGGCTGACCGCGCAGCGGCCTCCTCGCGCGGTCGCCACCTCGCGTAAAATGGTGCGCATGAACGCGCCGCTCGTCTCCTCGCCCGCTATCTCCGATCCGCTGCAGATCGCCGGCCGCGCCTACGGTTCGCGCCTGCTCGTCGGCACCGGCAAGTACAGGGATTTTGCCGAGACGCGCGCGGCCGTCGTCGCGTCGGGGGCCGAGATCGTGACGGTCGCGATCCGGCGCACGAACATCGGCCAGGACCCGAACGCCCCGTCGCTGCTCGACGCGCTGCCGCCGTCCGAGTTCACCTACCTCCCCAATACCGCCGGCTGCTACACCGCCGACGACGCGGTCCGCACGCTGCGCCTCGCACGCGAGCTGCTCGACGGCCACACGCTGGTGAAGCTCGAGGTGCTGGGCGATCCCAATACGCTGTTCCCGAACGTGCGCGCGACGCTCGCGGCCGCCGAGACGCTGGTGAGCGACGGCTTCCAGGTGATGGTCTACACGTCCGACGACCCGATCATCGCGCGCGAGCTCGAGGCGATCGGCTGCGTTGCGATCATGCCGCTCGCTTCGCTGATCGGCTCGGGGATGGGCATCCTCAATCCCTGGAACCTGAAGCTCATCATCGATGCCGCGAAGGTCCCGGTGCTCGTGGACGCCGGCGTCGGCACGGCGTCGGATGCGGCGATCGCGATGGAGCAGGGATGCGCCGGCGTGCTGATGAACACGGCGATTGCCGCGGCGCGGGACCCCGTGCGGATGGCGCGTGCGATGAAGCTCGCGGTCGAGGCCGGACGCGAGGCGTTCCTCGCCGGACGGATGCCGCGCAAGCTCTACGCGGCGAGCCCGAGCTCGCCGACCTCCGGCCTCATCGGCTGATCGCGATGCCGGCGCGCCGCTACGCAGGGGCAATGGCATGGGCTGCATTCGCGCTCGCATCGCTGTTCGCGGTTGCGGCGGGCGCCGTGCCGCTCGAGTCCGACGAGCTCGCGAAGGTCTGCGCGCAGGCCGACGGCCCCGCGCACTGCGGCCGGCTCGTCGAGGAGATCCAGCTGAAGCGCCTGCCGAGTCTCGCCGTCCGCGAGGGAACCGCGCTGCGCGTGTCGCTGTATCCGTCGGGGGTCCTCACGTTCAGCGACACGGATGCGCCGAACGGCGGCCGGTCGTACAACCTGTGGGATTTCCTCTCCGAGATCAACGCGGTCGTCCTGTTCACGACCGAGGGCGACGACGCGGGCTTCACGCTGGTGCTTCGCGCGACCGGCCGCAAGGCCGAGCTGCCCGCGGAGCCGAAGCTGTCGCCGGACCGGTCCCGGATCGTCACCGCGGACTTCTGCGAAAAGCGTTGCGTCAACGAGCTCGCCGTGTGGCGCGTGACGCGCGACGGCGTGCGCAAGGAGTACTCGTGGACGCCGAAGGAGGCGTGGACCGATTCCACGGCGACGTGGAAGGACGCCGACACCGTCGTCGTCCAGTACACGCCCGCGGGCGCCGCGGCGCCCGCGAAGCTCGAGCGCAGGCTGACCGACCCGACCTGGCTGCGCTCGAGCGCGCCGTGATGCGGGGCAGGCGCCGCTCCTGCCGATGAACGGCGCACCGCCCTTGTCCGCCGCTGCGCCGCGCCCGCACCGCGCCGTCCGCAGCTTCGTGCTGCGCCAGGGTCGGATGACGCCCGCGCAGCAGCGCGCGCTCGACGAGCTCCTGCCGCGCTATGGCATAGCGTTCCACGCGGCGTCGCTCGACTTCGACCGCGCCTTCGGCCGGCACGCGCCGCGCGTGCTCGAGATCGGCTTCGGCATGGGCGAGACGCTCGCGGCCCTCGCGCAAGCGCGCCCGGAAGACGACTTCCTCGGGGTCGAGGTGCACTCGCCGGGCGTGGGCCGCCTGCTGAAACGCGTCGACGAGCTCGGTCTCGCCAACGTCAGAGTGATCCGGCACGACGCGGTCGAGGTCGTCGCCGCGATGATCCCGCCGGCGTCGCTCTCGGGGATCCACGTCTTCTTCCCGGATCCCTGGCCGAAGAAGCGCCATCACAAGCGGCGACTCCTCCAACCCGCGTTCGTGCACGAGCTTGCGCTGCGGCTCCTGCCGGACGGCTACTTCCACGTCGCGACGGACTGGGAGGAGTACGCGGCCGAGATCCTCGCCGCGCTGCAGGCGGAGCCGCTGCTCGTGAACGCGGCCGACGGCTTCGCGCCGCGGCCGGGCTCCCGGCCGCTGACCAAATTCGAGGCACGCGGACTCAAGCTCGGCCACGGCGTCCGCGATATCGTCTTCCGCCGGCGCGCCCATGGCGTCGACACGCCCTAGCGATACCGCCGGATCAGCGGCTTCTCGAACAGGTGCCACGTGAGAGCGGCGAGCGTTATCACGCCCGCGAGCGTCAGCCAGAGCACCGACCGCGGGCTCGCTGCCACCGGCATCTTCCCGAGCGACAGGATCACCGGCAGGTGCCAGAGATAGATGCCGTAACTGATCTCGCCGAGATAGGCGAGCGGCCGCAGCGGCCAGACGCGGGTGAGGTCGGGAAGCTGCGTGGCGAGGAGCACCAGCGCGCCGAACGTCAGCGCAAGCGCGCTCCGCCAGAAGACGACCATCCACGGATTGCCCCAGTACTCCGAGTGTGCCCAGTAGACGCCCCAGGCGACATACAGCGCAACGGCGAAGCCGCACGCGGCCGGCGCCAGCGCCCACGCGCCGTACCGTGCGGTCAGGCGCGGGATCGCCCCGTCGAGATGCAGCCGGGCAAGGCAGATGCCGACCGCGAACTCGTCGGCCATCGAGGGCACCTGCGTCGCGTAGACGAACGTCACGTGCGCGTTGCCGAGATCGCGCGTAAGCCAATACGCGAGCGCGCGGGAGACCCAGGCGATGAGCAGGCCGCCGGCGAATATCCAGCGCACGGGGACGCGCGAGAGCAGCGGGACCGCGAGCATCGCGAACACGTAGAACTGCATCTCGGCCGCGACGCTCCAGTTGGGGCCGTTGATCACGCTGTGCAGCCCGGGATGCAGGTTGTGCAGGAAGACGAGATGCGCGCCGATCTGCACCAGCAGCAGCTTCCACGGCAGCAGCAGCAGCGAAGGCTGGACGAGGATCAGGAAGGCGGCGCCGGTGAAGACGTAGAGCGGCACGATCCGCGCCAGGCGCCGGCGCATGAAGGTCGCACGGAAATCGGCGTCGCCGCCGCGATAGAGCCTGATCGCGGAGAGCCCGATGACAAAGCCGCTGATCACGAAGAACAGGTCGACCCCCACCCATCCGATGCGCAGCGTCAGCGCCGCGCCCTGCGACGGGAAGGACGGCCATGGCGCGAGCTCGATCACGTGGTAGACGAGGACGAGCAGCGCGGCGAACGCGCGCAGGAAGTTGATGTTCGGGAAAAACATCGGCGTGGAGGTACGCGATTGCGGGGGCGGGCCCCGCGGCACCGTGATGGCCGCGGGCGCGGAGCTCAGGCCGGTCGCTGCGGGCTTTCGCGTGTCTTGAGCCGCAGCAGGAACCGGCGGGCCTTCCAGAGCCAGGACCTGTGCAGCTCCGCGATCTCGCTCGCCCGTGCGAAGGCCAGCGCTTCGGCGTGGCTCAGCCCGGCCCGCAGATTCCCGATCTCGGCGTTTAGCCGCGCGATTTCCCCGTCGCGCTCGACGACCAGCTGCTCGGCGAGCGCCAGCCCTCCCCGCAGATTTCCGATCTCCGTGCAGAGCTTCGCGATCTCGGAGCGCAGCTTCGCGCCCTCCTCGTCGGCTTTGAGCTCGGCTTCGACGAGTCGCGCCTTGAGTACCGCTACTTCGTCGATGCGCTCGGACAGCACCTGCGCCAGTTCCTCGGCGCCGTGCGCGACCCGCGCGCGATCGACCGCCGCGCGCAGCGGGGCTGTGGGGTCGCGCATGACGAACTCGCGCACCCTGCGCACGTAGTCGGGATGGAGGTCGACGAGCGCCTTCCCGGCGAACTCCGTCAGCGCGGCGCGCTCGCCGGAAAAGCTCACCGCCCCTTCGTGGAAGACGAAGACGTCGCCGGCCAGGATGTTGCTCCATCCCGCGCCCGCGGCGCGCATGCAGAAGTCGTTCTCCTCGCCGTAGCCGCGGCCGAAACGCCCGGCGTCGAACAGCCCCACCTGGTCGAGGCATGCGCGCCGGATGTACATGCAGAAGCCAACGCCCGTCGGCAGCTCGACCGCGCGACCGGCATTGACCGTCGCGAACAGTCGGTCCAGCGCGGCGAGGCCGAGCGTGCCGGGAACGCCGCCCGTCCAGCCCTCGAACGGATAGGAGCAGATCGTCGCGTTGTTGGAGAAGGGTGTCGCCGTGCCGACACCGGTCTGGCCGTAGACGCTGCGACAGAGTCGATCCAGCCAGTCGTTCGCGACTTCGGTGTCGCTGTTGAGCAGCACCACGTCGCGGTCCGCGTGCAGCGACATCCCGCGGTTCACCGACTGCACGAACCCGAGATTGGTCGCGTTGCGCACGAGCGTGATGCGGCCCTGGCCGCCGAGCTCGTCGAGCCACGCGGTGATCCCGGGATCGGGGCTCGCGTCGTCGATCACCACGACCTCGAACGCGGCGCGCTGCGCGTTCGCGAGCACGCTGTCGACGCAGCGGCGCGTCTGCGGCAGGCCCTTGTAGACCGGGACGACGACGTCGATCACGCTCATCCCTACCCGCGCCGGCCGTGCAGGCGCCTGGCGAAGCCGCCGAGCCCCTCGGTTCTCAGCACGTCCGCGAGCCGTGCGCGCAACGCCTTGCCGCCTCGCGGCGAGAACAGCAGCAGGAAGAGGCGCATCGCCGAGAGGTACGGAACGCGGGCGCGCATCGGCAGTGCCTTCGCGGCCCTCGCGGCGCCGCCCTCGGAGAAGACGTCCGGGTAGCGCAGCCTGCCTTCCGAATTGCACCAGCCGAGGTAGGTCAGCTTGTCCGACGTGACATCGTACGGATCGGGAAACGCGCGCTGCAGATCGGGACTCTCGCGATACAGCCAGCGATGCCCGGGTTCGATCGGGGTTCCGTCCGAGAAGCGGCCGAAGGCCCAGGGCCACTCGCTGATCGGGTCCCGCTCCGCGACCGCGATCTCCCGCTCGTACCACGCGATCAACTCCTGCACCGCCGGGCTCGCGGCGGCGTTCTTGATCGCCATGATCCGGTGCGCGCCGCTGTCGAATCCGGTGAAATGGTAGAAGCCGAGCGGCTCGCCGTCGACCGCGAAGCCCGTCTCGAAGTTGCCGGTCATGCGGCGCGTCGTCAGGTTCCAGGTGGCGACGTTGTGTCGCGAGGACTTGACGATCGCCACGCCGTCGAAGAACACCGGCGCGAAGTTCACCCACTTCTGGTCGGTGAACAGGCCGTTCTCGACTTCAGCCCGGCAGAGGTGGTACGTGCGCTCGGCCCACCAGTCCGCGAAACGCCTGCCCTCTTCGGTGTTGCTGACGCCGATGAACCCCAGGTTGAAGATGCCGTGCTTCAAGCTCGCGACCTCGTTGTCGATGACCGCGTCGAGCGTCTGTTCCGGCCTGGTCTGGTGGGGCGTGAGCGCCACGTTGCAGCTGCCGAGCGTGTCCAGGATGTCGTCCACCCGCGAGAACAGCACCATGTCGGGGTCGAAATACAGGACGGTAGCGCAGTCCGGCCGACGCAGCAGGTGCTTCAGCGCGAACGGCTTGATCGCCGTGGACAGCTCCACGATGCTGTGGGCGAAGCTCCAGCGCCGCACGTCGGGAATGCCGAGCTCTCCGATGCCGAGGATCGAATCGAACGGCTCGTCTTCCGCGCGCAGCCACGGCGGGCGCTCGTCGGCGAGCGCGAGGTGGATCACCGCTTCGGGGTGGTAGCGCCGGATCGAGCGGCAGAGGATCCGCACCTTCGGCAGGTAATTGACCGCCGCGCTCGTGAAGATGTGCAGGGTCTCAGGCATCGGTAACGATTGACCGCATGAGCGCGCCCATCTTACGCCACCGAGGTTTCCGTCGCCGCGAGCTGCCGGTGGAAACCGACGAGCGTCGCGAGCGCGGAAGCAGCGCTCACTTCACTGCACAATCGCGACTTGCCGTAGTTCCGCAGTCGCTCGCCGGGGGCTCCGAGATCGAAGGCGACGACGGGCAGGTCGAGCAGGATCATCTCTTCGGTGACGTAGGAAAAGGTTTCCGGGCAGATCGAAGGGAAGAAGAACAGGTTGACGCCGTTCCTCTCGATCAGGTCGATGAGCTCCTCGTGCCGGTAGTTGCCGGTGACCCGCAGGCGTTCCGACCTGAGCGCGATGTCCAGCGTGCCGATCACGACCACCCGCACGTCCGGATGGTCGCGGTCGATCCGGGCAAGCATGTCCCTCACCACCAGCGCGCCCTTCTGCTCGCTGATCTGGCCGATGATGCCGATCACCAGCGGAGCGTCGTGGTCGAGCTTCGGCAGGCGCGCGGGCAGGTAGTCCACGCGATGCGGCACGACGGTCACGCGCGCGGCATCGAGGTCCGGGTACGCGCGCAGCAGCAGCCGCTTCGTCGAATCGGAAAAGCAGCGCACCTCGTCGGCCGCGCGCAGGCAGCGCCCCCACAGCGCGCGCCAGGGCCCGATCTCCGTGGGCGGGGACAACGCCACGTACCGTGCCGGATGACGCTTCAGGCAATCGGCGCACACGGAGACGTCCGGGATGCCGCAGTAGCGCCCGTCCGCATTCAGCAGCACGAACGACGGGCACACGGAGAAGTAGTCGTGGACGGCGAACGTCAGGCGCGCCTTCGGGTGCTGCGCGCGCATCGCGCTGATCCAGTCCGCGAACACGAGCGGTTCGTCGAACGAGACCGGGCTGTTCAGGAAGATTTCCGTGACGCGCGACTGGTTCAGAATCTGCTCGAGGCCGAGGAACGACGAGATCCGGAAGATCTCCTCGCCGCCAGTCTTCCGGAACACCTGCAGCCGGTAGTCGAGCGTCGGCAGGTTGTAGGTGCACAGCAGCACCGCGAGTCCGCGCGCGAGGCGATCGTCGATCAGCGCGCGGCGGTACTGATTCGCGCCACCGCCCAGGTTGTGGTCGAACACGACGGCCACGCCGCAGTCGCCGGAGAGGCCCGGCAGCAGACGCGCGACGACGTCGAGATCGTCGAGCGACGGCGCCGAATAGTTCTGCGCGCGCGCCCGGCTGACGATGCCGCGGAGGTCGCCCCGCCGCAGCCGGCGCCACACGGCACGGACGAGCCAGAGCAGCTCGCGCAGTCTGCGCTCGCCCTCGCGGCGCGACTCCAGCACGTGCGTGACCTCGAGGTCCGTCCGGCCTCCGTCGTCGAAGCGAAGCTCGAGCACGAGCGTCCGGGCGGCTCCCTGGGGGGAGTATCCGGTGACGACGAATCCGGAGGACCCCGCGTTGCGCAATTCCGGGAACGCGCTCTCCACGTCCCCCCGCGCGAGGCCGAAATTCACCGGCAGCCGCTTCTCCCACCCCTCGCCCTTCAGCAACAGCGTGATTTCCTCGATGGCGCGCGCGGGATGGGCGGCCCATCCCCAGCCGAAGATGCGCTTCCCGTTCGTCACGAGGCGATCGATGTTGAACTGCAGGTCCCGTTCCTCCTGATTGCTCATGGGTGCACCCTTGGCGCTGCGCGGCGCCCCTCCGGGGGACGCCCGCATCGTTTGGCATGGGGAAGGGATCCCGGGGCGGGCGCCGGGGACGCCCGCCGGCTTGGGGAAGGGACGCCATTTTAACCGGAGGGCCGCATCGCCGGCCATCGGCACGGGGGTTCCGGGGCGCGACGCGCACCGCGCGGGTAGAATCCCGGGCAACCTGATGCGCGCGAAGGGCTCCCGTCCGGAGGGACGCCGCGCAGCGCCAAGGGGGCGCGATAAACGACAAACTCGAATTCACCGGCGAGCGCTTCATCCCGGGCACCGCCGGCGAGATCTGGCACGAGCACTGGCACCGCTACCATTTCGCGGCCCCGCTCGTCGCCGGCCGCGAGGTCCTCGACGTCGCGTGCGGCGAGGGCTACGGCAGCGCGCTGCTCGCGCAGCACGCCGCGCGCGTTACGGGGGCGGATATCGCGCAGACCGCGGTCGACCATGCCCGCGCCCGCTACGCGGCCGTCGCCAATCTCGCGTTCCGGCAGGCCGACTGCGTGGCGCTGCCGTTTCCCGATGCGAGCTTCGACGCGGTCGTCTCGTTCGAGACGCTCGAGCACATCGCGGCCCAGGAGCCGTTTCTCGCCGAGGTCCGCCGCGTGCTGCGCCCGGACGGCCTGCTGATCCTCTCGTGCCCGAACAAGGCCGAGTACAGCGACCGCCGCGGCGTGACCAACGAGTTCCACGTCCGCGAGCTCTATCGCGACGAGCTCGCCGCGCTCGTCGCGCGGCGCTTCACGCACGCCGTCTGGTACGGACAGCGGCCGAGCTTCTTCTCGGTGGTGTGGCCCGAAGCGGGACCGGCCGAGGGCGAGATCTTCGAGGTCTCGGAGGCCACCGCCGACGCGCCGTCGCCGGGTCACACCCGCCCGCTCTACTTCATCGTCGTGGCGAGCGCGTCGGCGGCGCAGCTCGCCGGCATCACGCCGCGGCTGTCGGTGCAGGCCGACCGCGACGAGTGGGTCCGCCGCGATTACGAGAAGGTCTTCAGCGATCTGGAAGCCACTCATCGCCGCCGCAAGGAGCTCGAAACTCAGGTTTCCCTGTGGCAGGTCCGCCACGCCGACGCCGTTCGCGAGCGCGACGCGCTGCAGGCGGCGGCGCAGGCGGCGCTGGAGGCGGGGTCCGCCGAGCGGACGGGCCTCGTCGAGCGGATCGAAACCCAGCGGCAGGAGATCGTGCGTCGCGCGGGCTTTCGCTGGTGGCTCGCGCTGCCGCTGCGGCGGATCTGGCTCGCCTTGACCGGCAAGCCGCCCTGGGCTTGACGCTGCCGCATTCCGGATCCGCATCGACGAACGCGGGGCCGGCGCTGCCGGGAGGACTCAGGCGAGCGTCAGGATGACCGGCTGGTGATCCGAGGCCTGCGTCGCAAGATCGACGCGCACGCCCGTCACGCGCGAGCGCAGGCCGTCGCTCACGAAGATGAAGTCGCAGTGCAGCTCGGGCTCGCCCGGGACTTCCTTCTCGTAGACCTTGAACGTCGCCGGATGCGGCGCGCCGGCATGCGCGAGCGCCCACGCATCGACGAGCGCCGGCGTCCCGTCGGCAAACGGCGCGCCCATGCGCGCGTGCAGCGCGTCGTCGGGCTCCAGGTTGAAATCGCCGGTGATGATCGTCGCGGCCGGGCGAAGGAACGTGTGGAAGGGGCCGCCCGTCGTGTCGACGATCGATCCCGCGCGCGCGTGGCCGGAGCCCTCGGCGTAGATCGCGCGCAGCGCCTCGACCTGCGCAGCTCGCTGCTTCCGCGAGTAGTACTCGAGGTGCGTGGTGATCACCCGCACCTCGCCGAACGACGCGGCGACGACCGCCTCGACCGCGATGCGCGGCATCCCGTTGACGCCGGGGTCCACCGGCGACGGCAGCAGGTGCCGATAAGCCTGCCGCACGGGCAATCGCGACAGGACGAGATTTCCGAAGCGCCGCCGGCCACCGTCCTCCGCCGGGTGATCGACCGCGATGCCGGCTACGGCCGTGTATCCGGGCAGGAGCGACGCCAGCGCCGCGAACTGGTCGGCGGCGGTGTTGCCGGCGAGCCGCGGATCCGGAAAGTTGTCCGCCACCTCCTGCAGGCACAGCACGTCGAAGTCCGCGAGCGCCTTCGCCTCGGCGACGATCCGCGCGGGATCGACGCGGCCGTCGACGCCGCGGCACCACTGGACGTTCCACGTAATCAGCTTCATCGTATCCCCGCCCGCATGAAACTCTGCACGAACTGCCGCTGAAAGAGAAGAAAGGCGATCAAGAGCGGCGCGCTGGTCAGCAGCGTCGCCGCGGTGATGATCGACCAGTCGATGCCCTGGTCGCCCGACGAGAACACCTGCAGGCCGACGGTGAGCGGCCGCGACTCCACCGAATTCGTGATGATGAGCGGCCAGAGGAAATTGTTCCAGTGGTAGCTGACGCTCACCAGCGCGTACGCGAGATAGACCGGCCGGGCGAGCGGAACGTAGACCTTCCACAGCACCGCGAGCGGCCCGCAGCCTTCGACGCGCGCGGCCTCGTCGAGCTCCCGCGGGACCGTCTTGAACGTCTGCCGCAGCAGGAAGATGCCGAACGCGCTCGCCATGTACGGCAGG
>Ga0209048_10005994_pt1 | contig 11428 bp, 11 predicted proteins | sample FrelakmetCRP12CR_FD_187146 | JGI IMG/M metagenome (GOLD analysis project Ga0209048, IMG submission 187146) | Freshwater lake sediment microbial communities from the University of Notre Dame, USA, for methane emissions studies - CRP12 CR (SPAdes)... | ecosystem: Environmental > Aquatic >... | reverse complement strand
CTGGCGCCGTTCGGGGTCGGCCTCGCACTGTTTGTGATGGTGGGTGCACTGATCGATCTGGTGGAGCGCACCGCCCTGTTCCGTGCGCCGCTTGCGACCGTGCGCATGCGCGCTGTCGGCCTGCCGCGTTCGACTTGGGGCACGGCGGTGGCGCATTTCGGCATTGCGGTGTCGATGCTGGGCATCATCTGCGCGGGCACTTGGGGTACCGAGCGTATCGTCGCGCTGAAACCCTCGCAGACCATTTCACTGTCGGGCTACGATCTGAGCTTCGACGGTCTCGTGCAAAGGGCCGGCCCGAATTATAGCGCGCAAGTGGCGAAATTCACCGTGCGCGGCGGCGGCTTGGTGCTTGGCGTGATGGAGCCGTCGAAACGCAATTTTGCCGCGCGCCAGACCACAACCAACGAGGCCGCCTTGATGTCGCGCGGGCTGGGCCAGCTCTATCTTTCGCTCGGCGATGCCAATGACGACGGCTCGGTCGCGATCAGGCTCTATTACAAACCGATGGTGCTGCTGATCTGGCTCGGCGCGTTGGTAATGATGCTTGGCGGCGCGCTGTCGCTGTCCGACCGACGGCTGCGCATCGGCGCGCCCAAGCCAGCGGCGAAGTCGGCGCTGCAACCGGCGGAGTAGGGCACATGCGCCGCCTCGCACTGATCACCCTGCTTGCCGCGCTGATGCTGCCCACCGCGGCGTTGGCCGTGCAGCCGGATGAAATGCTCCCGGATCCAGCGCTGGAGGCGCGCGCGCGCAACCTATCGAGCGAATTGCGTTGCTTGGTGTGCCAGAACCAGTCGATCGACGATTCGGAAGCTACCCTTGCCAGAGATTTGCGGCTGCTGGTGCGCGAGCGGCTGACCAAGGGCGACAGCGACAAACAAGTGCTCGACTTCCTGGTGGCGCGCTACGGCGAATTCGTACTGCTCAGGCCGCGGTTTGAACCTCACACGTTGCTGCTGTGGGGATTGCCGCCGGCGGTGCTGCTGGCTGGCATGCTCGCGTTAGTCATGATCGCGCGCCGACGCAAGGCGGCGGGCGTGGAGCCGCCGGCGCTTAGCCGCGAAGAGCAGCGGCGGATGGCGGCTTTGGTAAAGCCGAGCGAATAGCCAAAATTCAATCGTTTACCCGCCGATTGCTTATCAAGATCAAGCAAATTCTTTGGCAGAGTCGATGGCCATGTAGTTGGGGAATATTATTGCCGCCAGTCTGAAAGCCAATTGAGCAACACCGAGCAGGCGCTCACTCGTCGCTGTGACTTCCAGCAGGGCTGAAACCGACAAGCAGACGACCCCAATCAACGCGGAGACGGCGGAAACCCAAGGCGCTAGCGGTCACACGGTCGGCCCACATTTATCGATGGCCGCATGGGGGCGCTCAGGCAGCGTCCGTCTCGAAACTTCAAACTGAACGCATATGTATGAAGAATAACGGCGCCCAACGCCCCTGCTCGTCTAGTCTATAGCCCAGGCGGTCAATTGTCTTTTGCGCCCTCGCGAATCCACGCTCGGATGTCGTTGCGGTCACACGACGACAACTGTTTTTTGCCGTGCGGCATTCGCAGTTCCGGGGAAGCGCGCCAATCGAGCAACAACATCAGATTACTGCTCTCCGGATCGCCCGGTATGACCATCGGCCCAAACTTGGTGCCCTTCATCAAGCCAGCATATGAGGTGAGGTCCAATCCGCTTTTCTCGGCTCCTTCCCCGGCCGGTTGATGACAGCTCTCGCATCGTCCCTTGAGAATTGGCACGATATCTTCTCTAAAGCTCTTTTTGGTCTGGCTCGTCTGCGGGGCGCAGAACGCGGTGGAAGACGTAGTGATCGCAACCCCGGCCACCGCCGCCATGGCCAGTGCAGCAGCCGCTGCGAATAAAAGAGGTTGCCGCTTCATAGCCAGTCTCCTGCCGTTTCGTATGATCTCTTTATAGATGCTCGCTCATTATTTTCTATGATTTTTTACGTCAAAAGTCAGACCTGCCTTTGACGCACGTCAATAGCCGGTTCGGGCAGGCTTTTGCCGCTTGCGGAGGCTTTGTATTAAGCTTCCAGATGGCTGCGCGGAAGGATTTTGGCGGGGTTTAGCGTGCCGATCACGATTGTGTGCGTTGCGCTGCTGTCAATTTCCAGGGTCTCATACCGGGCGAGACAGCTCAAACGAAAGGAGCGGCCCACTGGCCGCTCCCCCGTATCAGTTGATCATGCCGGCCGCGATGCGGCTACCAATTAACGACGAGCGACGCAGCGAACAGGTGGACATTGTAGTTGGGGTTATCGCCAGCGAGCCACGTCATATACCCAAGCGTCTGGTTATTGGTCGACCACATGTAGTTCTGTACCGTATCATTCTGCCAGTTGGTTACCCGGTTGCGCTCATAAGCATAGCGCAATTTCACAGCAACCTCTCCTTGTAAGCCGATCCGCTGAACGAGATCCTGATCCAGCTTGTATCGGCTTATGGCATCAAACCGCTGGTAGGTGGTCTTTTGATCGGGGTACGGCCCTCCTGCAACAGTTACCACGCCAGCCGTTGTCGAAGGGACCGAGGTCGGAACAACAGACAGGCTGCTGTTGGCCATGGAGAACGTGTAGCCGAAATCAAAGTCGAGCTTGTTTGGGATGGCCGCGTATCTCACCTTGGCTATCCAGGTATCGACCGTGTCCTTCATGGTGTTGTCGTTGGAACCAGAAGGGTAACCGTTGCCGGTGCCGGTAGAATACGCACTGCAGCCGCCAAGGGCGGTAGTTGCGCTGATGGCAGAGTTGCCACAATAGATTGTCTCTTGGTTCCGATACTCACGCGTGTAGGACACCATGAAAGTGGTGTCGCTATTGAAGACGTAGGCACCTTCCAAGCCCCAGTTCCATGCGTTGTTATGTATCAGGCCTGGCTGCGACCCGTTGAGCGGTACGCCATTATAGGTGCCCGCAGCAATACAGTTATTAGGAGATCCAGGAGTGCAGCTCGTCGTTAGCGAGCCCAGATTTACATTGTTCAGATAGTGATCATATTGCAGCCCCGCCGTCGGCGTGAGAGTGAACTGCGGCGCCACTACGACATCAACAAAAAGCTTTGCTTTGTTCCGGTCTCGATCAGCGAACATCAAATTACGGTAGGCCTGATTCGTGAGGACCGCTGAGGCAGCTACGGTGGTTGAGCCGTTTATGGCAGTCGGCCAATAGATACTCGAGAGGTTGGCAAAATCATTATAGTTTTCATTTCGCCGGGCCGAATACTGATAGCTCGCGCGGGTTGTCACCCAACTCAAGGGCTTCCAATCGGCAAATACTTTGCCGGAATTCTCATGGGTGGCAGTGGCATCTGCGTTAGTCCAATTTGTGTGTTCGTAGTTGTAGGCAACGCCGAGATTCCATTGGCGGGTCGGGCGCCAAGTCTCTTCGACTCCAGCATTCTGCTTGGTGTAAGACTGATACATGGCCTGGAACGGAGCGTAATCTACGCTGCGAGTGCCACCCGCCATATAGTCGGTCAGGACCCAATTTTTGAAGAAAAGCTGGGGCGTGGTGGCATCATAATCGTAGTAACGATAGAACACTTTGGACTTCCAATCGGGCGTGATCTGCGTCGTCACCACGTTGTTGAGCAGCAACGTATTCGTCCCACCGTTCAGGCTCGACGCGGGAAGACTGCTGGTGGACGTTGGATTGCCGTTAGCCGCCGTCCATCCGATCGGACTCGGATTGATTGAGTAAGGCAGGAAGTTCTGGTTCTGCCGCATCATGGTGTAGGACGCTGTTCCCATGTAGCGGCTCTTGAGCGGCAGGTCCGCGCCGAGGGTCGCCGTGAACCCGTTGGCCTGGTTATCGGGCCACAACGGCACCTGCTCCGTTTTAAAGCTCCCGCTGTTACCAGTACCCGGGCAGGCGCTTAGACCCCCGGTGTCCTGACAAAATGGATTCTGCACCGTGTAGGAAGAGTTGGCATCTTTATAAACGGACCCGCCATAGCCGAGCTTGAAGTTGAACTTCTGGTTCCAGGGCGAGGTGCCCGCGTACTCGCCGTTCAAGCCGAAATTCTGGGTGGTATCGTCCACTGGCTTTATGGCGTCAGCGCGAGCTCCGCTGGTGCCGGGAGTGTATACCACGCCGTCAATCTGCGTTCCGGTCCGGTGCAGATGGGAGTAATTGGCGTCGATTTTCCACGCATCCGTTGGGGTCCAAATATATTGGACCGAGCCGGTGTCGCGCCGGATCCCGATATCCGTCTGATACACATTGCCATTGATGATTTTCTGAACGGCAGAGGCTTGCGCAGCAGTCAAATTACTCGTCGCGGTACCCGTCGGATTGCCCGTCGCATTGTAGAGCGCAGTTCCAAGACCGGGTCGGAGGGTTAGCGCTGTAGTGCCCACGCCATTGTAAAGCGTCTGAGCGCTGGTGCTGTAGAGGTGCGGGGTTTGATCCCATTCGAAGTTGAAGTACTGCGTACCCGCCTGCGACGCATCGACATTGAATTTTTGATCGCTGTAGCCGACGTTCTTGGCCCAAACGTCGATCTGGTAAAGACCGTCCTTGCTGCCCGTCGCCACATGGCCGTCCAGGAACGCCCCGGGCTTGATGGTGCTGTATTCATAATATTTAGCCAGGCTATTTTGCCCAAGGTAGCCGATCCCGTTGCGCTGCGGGTTGTTGAGGAACGTGCGCCAGCCAGCTTCAAGTTCACCGTGGAACCACCAGAAGGGTACCGGCTCGGCTTGCGGCGCCGCGAATGCCTTGGGGATTATCGACCCTGTGCCGATAACGAGTGCTCCCGTCATGCAGCTCAGGAGAAGTTTAGTTCGCATTTTCATTTTAGCCGCCCCTACCACTATCAACCCCGTGACAAACGCCGATTGCTAGACGCAGTACATTGTTTTGTTTTCTAGTCTTTCCGACAGCATCCTACGTAAGCTCCTATTTGTGGAGCAGCGGCTGCGGGCTGTTAGTGCCATGCACCGCGTTGTGGCAGTTCTGACAAGAACGCCCGACGGCTTGTACTGCCGCTGGTCCTCCCGTCCCGCCGTGACCAAAGCCATGGCATTCAAAGCACAGCTTCGGCCGCGAAACCTTCAGAAGGTATTCGTTCACCGAGCCATGCGGATCGTGACAATTCGCGCAGTTCTCGCGTACCGGCGCGTGCTCGATTAGGAAAGGTCCGCGCTTCTCCGCGTGGCACTTGTAGCAATTGTCATTGATAGAGTTCTCCCGCAGCAAGGCTTCCGTGAAGCTGCCATGCGGATTATGACAGTTCGAGCAGGTCATCTTGCCTTCGCGCAGCGGCATGTGTGACGAGCGGGCCATTTGCGCGCGCCGGTCCTTGTGGCACTGGAAGCAAGTGTCCGCTTCGAATACGGTCTTCAGCTGGCGCTTGCGCGACACCTCTTTCATGACGGTGTGGCAGTTCGTGCACATGAGGCCGCGCGTTTCGTGGGTGCTGCCGTTCCAATAAGTCCGATCACCCTTCTCATGGCAGGTGAGACAGACGGCGTTGTTCTCTTCCGCGGTGCGCGATTGATCTTCCGGCCGGAATGAGATGATCCCGCCCACGCCGCGCCCGCCGCCGGCTTTCACGTGCGCCGATCCCGGACCGTGGCAGTTCTCGCAGTCGAACTTGCCTTTTTGGGTCTTGCCGATCCGGCCCATGAGCGTCTTTTCGAAAGACGCGGCCTGGCCTGTATGGCAGGTCAAACAAGCCTTCGCCCCGACAAAGGTAGCTTCGACGGGGGCGCTTGACCGCTTGGGCGTCGCCGCTTTCGAGGCCTTCGGTGTCACGGGCGCGGGAGCAGTTTGCGGAGTGGAGCCCTCACGCAACGCGTCCAAAAGGTTAGTGGCCTCGGCCAATTGCGGCAGGGCCTTGATCGATTCCGGATGAGCTGCGCCCAGCCGCTGCGCGAAGTCCCGCAGCGCGGCATAGGCTTGGTCATCGAACTGGCGGTCCGAATTAACGGCCGCGGTGCCGGCCAGCTTGGAATCGCCGGCTCCAATTTGTTGTGCAAAATTGCTCAGCGCCGACACAGCCTCATCGTCGGCATCTTGGCGGAGCGACTGGCCGGATTGTTGGGAATTGATCGCCTGCGGCTCACCGCCCAGCGCCGACTTGATGCCCGCGACAGTTAAAGTCCCCTCGGCCTTGACGGATTGAGCCAAACCAAGCGAGGCACACAAAATTAGCGCTGACGCTGTTAAGAATAGAAATCGCTTATTCAGTCTAAATCTTGGTTTTTGCGGATTTTCTGCTGACGACGTTTCGTTAAAAGCTAAATCGACTGAGATACGACCACAGTTTTTCACGTAAGCACCCCCGCCGCCACAAAACTCTACGTCACGCGTCGGACACGACGCTGACTATAGAACCGCCCCATTTAGGCCGACCGGGATGCTACCTATTTTATTTAGTCGCTTGGCACACGCTCAACACAGAAATGCCCGCAACCTGCCCCCATTCAGACCCGTTACCATTTGTTAATCTTTTCTATTTTTAACGTCGATGCAAGCGCGAATTGCATTTTGATCTCCGTCAAATTTGCCAAAGTAATTCTGTGCAGATTGACTTGGATCAACGGTGCCAGCGTTGTTTTTGCTATCTTTTTTAAAATTGGTGACCTGACAAAAAGCAAGATGCCGTGTGTTGAAATAATATCACACATTAACAGAAATAAGTGCTTCCAGCAGTCTATCGGTAATCAGCAACGGAGGGACTCCCTATGAAAGTCGATGCAAAAAAAGTCTTCGTCTTTGTTTGCGGCGCGGCGACCGCAATATTGATCGCCGGCACGATGTCCGTGATTGTTTCTCAACCGGCCAGTGCAAAGCCGGAATTCGCAGCCCAAACTGGCAAGCCCTGTGGGGAATGTCACCAGAACCCGGCCGGCGGCGGCGCCCTCAAGCCGTTTGGCGAAAAATTCAAAGCGAACGGCTTCAAGTTGCCGAAATAATCGGTTGGTCTCTGTGCGTATATCTAGTCGTGACGACATCCCACAACAGTTCAGGTGAATTCATCATGAAAACTAGAGTCTTCGCCCTTGTTTGCGGCATGGCGGCCGCAGGATTGATCGCGGGCACATTGTCCGTGACGATGTCTCGGCCCGCTAACGCCACTCCGGCATTTGCCCAGCAAACCAGCAAGCCTTGCGGATTCTGCCATCAGAATCCGGCCGGCGGCGGCGCGCTCAAGTCGGCCGGGGAAAAATTCAAAGCGAATGGCAACAAGCTCTAACTAAGAAGGAGTGCCATAGCGACGGATGATTACTGACGGTTGGACCGCAAGTCCGGCTTCGATCGCAGTATCCACAGAGTCGAACGCGCGGCACAAAATGCCGCGCGTTTGTTTTTCGGGCGCCCATTGAAATATAAGGCGTGGGCGGTAGTGCGCCACCACTAGTGCCTGCTGCGCTTAATGGTGGCCGAAAGTTGCCGCCGCATTACACCAAGGCGGTTTATCGCTGCGGCGCCGCAGCAAACGAACCGGCGCGCACAGCCCCGCGAAATATTGCGACCGATGACCGGCAGATGCAGGCAAACATCCCATCAGACCGCCGGCCGCGATTACGACCCAGGCGAACGGATGATAGAGCCGTGAAATACCACGAGCTCACATCCAGGAGGATGGCGGCGAAGGGCAATGCGACAACTATGCATTTGAGTTACGCAGGCCGCACATAGGCATGAGTGAACATGAGGCGCATGAGTAAAAAGATGAAGCTCATCACGGCACAGGTGAATGTGCGACACCCGGACCAGCGTGGCGATGGTGGCACCGTGTAATGTCGTAGTGGTTGAGGATCAGATGCAGGTTCCTGGCGCTATGGCCGCTCATGCCGCCCGGGTTGCGTCGTGCCAAGGTGAAAACAAGCGGACCATCACTGACAACATGATCATCGGGATGAGCAGCACTATGCCCGCCGCCAACAAGCCTTCCCGACCGAGAATGGGTGGATGATAAGCGAGCAACCCTTTTGCCGTTTTTGAAATTTCCTGTCCACCGATAACGACATTATAGCGCATCATCAGCACCGCGAGCAGGACAAGGATTGCGCTTCCGGTAATTCCGACAACCAGCGCTGTTCCACTGGTGCCACGCCAAATCAGGAAGGTAATGACGGCGAGCGGCAGCACGGAGCCAACGCCGAATTGTAAAATAAAGAAGGGAATGACGAGCGGCCCTTTGACAAACTCCATAATTACCTCGATGCCTTCCCGGCCCCGATAGACCAGACTCGCGAATTCAACTCCTTCTATTAACAGCGTGAACATCATGAAGCCCCATAGCGAATAAGCCATGACCTTCAGACACGATAGATCAACTGACACTTTGCGCAGCTTACAAGATAAAACATAGAGAACGACCACTAACGCCGTGCCGGATATGATCGCAGAAAACAGAAAAATGACCGGCATAAGATCGGAGGACCACCACTCACGCGACTTCAGTGAACCAAACACAAATCCGACGTATCCATGCAAGCCGTGCGCGCCGGGAATGCCGATGATCGCCAAAGCGAATAGCCATTTTCGGTCGTAGCTCATCGCCTTCTCGGACACGTCATCGGATCCGAGCGACAAGATGCGATAAAACCACTGTAATACCCCTGTCTGTTGCTGCGCCTGGTGCACAATGTGAGGTCGAAATACAAACCAAGTCTCTAGGACCAGAAGAATCACATAGAAAGCAGCCGCGTACCCGAAGATTGCAAAGGCGGAGGTCGTGTGCGGCGTTATCATTGCATTGAATGCGCGCTCGGGATGGCCAAGATGTAAGAGCAAGGGTATGGGAACCGTAAGCATACAACACAACGAGATGAGTAGCGCAAAATGCGCCACCGGCCTCAATTGGTTGAAGCCAAATACTTGGTACAAGCTTGAAATGGTGAAGGCACCGGCAACCAATCCCGTGAGATAGGGATAGACCACGATTAACACCGTCCACGGAATGAGCGTTTCATTGGGGTAAACGTAACCGGTGAACGGCGAGGCGTGAAACAGGGCATCCATTAGCTCACATCCTTGTCTATGCCGACATAGAAGACATTCGGAGCATTGCCGGTCTCGGGTCTGAGCACCTGCACTCGATGGTTTTGGATGAATTGGCTAATCAGACTTTGTTTGTCATTGCGGTCGCCAAAGATGCGGGCGCCAACCGGACAAACCTCCACGCAAGCGGGCTGCAAGCCTTTAGTGATGCGGTGATAGCACCACGTGCACTTGTCCGTTACGCCCTTTTCCTCGTTGAAATAACGCGCGCCATAAGGACAGGCCTGCACGCAGTATTGGCAGCCGATGCAATAGGTGTGATCGATAAGGACCACGCCGTCCTCGGTCTTGTAGGTCGCGCCGGTCGGGCACACCTGCACGCAAGCCGGATGCGTGCAGTGATTGCATAGCTTGGGAACGAAAAAGGCCTTTTCGACCTTCGCATCCTTGTAGCGATTGGCGAATCGAAATTGTCCCTCGGCTCCGGAAGCCTCGATGTTCGCGGGATCCGCCTGACTGTCGATTCGGGCCTTGTCTTCTCCCTCCAACGTAACGTAGCGCTCGACCCAGGTACGAAAGTGATGGGCGTCAGGGGGAACATTGTTTTCCCGCTTGCACGCCTCAACGCAGCGCAGACAGCCGATGCATTTTTCAGCGTCGACGCCGAATGCCCATTGATGCTTGCTCCAATCGAAATCCGGAATGGGGGGTACCGCACTGCCGGCCGTGGGCGCCGTGGCCGCAGGTGAGGCGGTGCTCACCGCCACCGTGACCGCGCCGCAGGCGATAGCGCTGCCGAGGCAACTGAGAAAATCGCGGCGCTCCCTCTGTTGCTTCTCGAGTTGCTCTTTCTGTTCCATTCCGCAGTGCTCCTGGCCAAACTTCAGTTTCGCCGTGTCTCACTTGCAAGTCGCGTTGGCGTAGTATGCCGCCACGTTTTCCATGTCCGCGTCGCTCAAGTCTTTGACAATCCCGGCCATCATGCCGTTCTTGCGAGCGCCGCCCTTATAGGCTTTTAGGGCGCTAACGAGATAAGCCTTGGATTGTCCGATGAGGTTCGGCCACGAGGGATTGGCGCTGCTTCCGTCAGCGCCATGGCAGGCTGCACACGCGGCTGCTGTCGCCTTGCCTGGCAACGTGGCTTGCTTTGCCGCATCCAAAGAACTGACGCACTTCGCGCCGGCGAAATAAGCCGCGATATTTGCCGCATCGTCATCGCTCAACCCCTGAGCGCCCGCGGTCATCATCGGATCGCTGCGCTCACTCGAGATGTAGGCCTTGAGCACATTTAGTAGATAGGCTTCGTGCTGTCCCGCGAGGGTAGGGCCGGGCAGGTTTACGCTCACGCCCTCAGCGCCGTGGCATCCCGCGCAAGCCGCGGCCTTGGCCTTGCCCGCCGCCGCATCGCCTGCTTGTGCTGTCGATATGGCCGAAACCAAATTGAGCCTTGGCGAGTGGGGATTATGACAAACGGTGCACTGTTGCGTTCCAGCGTGCTCGGCAACGACGATCTGACGCTGCTGTAACGGCCTGCCAGTCATCCGCTCATGGCATAGCGTGCACAGCTGGCGCGTGTCGGTTGGCACAGCCATTTTCAGATTTTTCGGATGATCTGGACCAGTCGACGAATTTTCGAACATGCCGCGAACATCGCGCTCACCGCCGGCGCTATGGCAGACCTCACATTTGACCACCTTGCCGATATCCGGCCTGTTGTGCACGCTGTTGGACCATGTTGCGAGCTGCTCCGCATGGCATGACGTGCAATAGGCTGTACCTTTGTACTTCGGTTTGTCCGACGCGATGTCCGCTACGGAGTTTCCTCGATAATGTCCGTATTGATAAAATGAATTGACGGTAAAAAACTGTTTAGCCCCATACGCCAACACACCGAAGCTGACCATAATCAGGACGAGTCGAACGATATGACGCGGCATGGAGTTCCCGTTCCTTTGCGTTTCCGGTCAACCTCGAATTTTTTTATTGGCCCTTCCGTGCGTCGTTCTGTCGCCGGGAAAGCTTTAGCGAGCGCACTCGTGGCATCTGGCATGACCTCTTCCTCGTCGAGGTCACAATGATTCAATTCATACAGTATCAATGGAAACGATTAGCCCGGTTTGATTTAGGTCAATGTAACTGTTTTTTCGAGTCAACAAAGGCTCTCATGGTTTGTCGAACCGGCTGAAGCGATTTGCGTTGCGATGATGTTGGCGGATTCGCGCGGCCATCAACAAGAAGGCAAGGCTTTTGGATATCGCCACCTGAATCCGGCCGGCGGCGGCGACCGAAATACCAAAGGCGAAGAATTCGAAGCCAACGGCCGAGCTCAGCCGCGTATAAATCGGGCTTGTTCGGTATTGGCTAGTCAATGTCCGCTTTGGGACGGTGGTCTCAACCGGTCGACGCAACACCGGGGGGCCAGCTGGCAATAAATACCGATGACGGCTTGCCAAACGCT
>Ga0209048_10005993_pt1 | contig 11428 bp, 14 predicted proteins | sample FrelakmetCRP12CR_FD_187146 | JGI IMG/M metagenome (GOLD analysis project Ga0209048, IMG submission 187146) | Freshwater lake sediment microbial communities from the University of Notre Dame, USA, for methane emissions studies - CRP12 CR (SPAdes)... | ecosystem: Environmental > Aquatic >... | reverse complement strand
TTGAGCGCCCCCGCGGGGATCGCGCCGGGGATCACGCCGACCGGCTCTCCCTTCTCGAAGAAGACGAGCGTCGGGATCGCCTGGATCCCGTACCGCGCCGCGGTCCCCGGGTTGGCATCCACGTCCACCTTCACGATCTTGACGCGCCCCGCCATCTCCGGGGCGACCCGCTCCAGAGTCGCTCCCAGGGTCCGGCAGGGACCGCACCACGAGGCCCAGAAGTCCACCATGACGGGCCGGCTCTCCCCGAGCACTTCGCGCTCGAAGCTCCCGTCGGTCGCGTGGACGATCGCCGTGTCCTCTGTTCCCTGCGTGTTCGTCGTCGTGTCCATCCCGAGTCCTCCGTCTTACGCCGCTGTTCAGGGATGGAGATGCGGCCGGGCGGGCGCCGGATACCACGCCGCGCGGGCGACCGGAGTCAAGTCCGGGGCGGCGGAGGCGCGAGACACCTCTTGACGCATTCGATCTCAGGACATATAGTCATGTCCTGAGAAGCTGAGATGATCACCCAGACGGTCAAGTACGCGCTCCAGATCCTCGGCTACCTACGCAGCCGGGGGAAGGAAAGGGTCCGGGGCGACGAGATCGCCCAGGCGACCGGGATACCGGCGAACTACCTGAGCAAGATCCTGAACCAGCTTCGCAAGGCCGGGATCGTGGACTCCCGGAAGGGGTGGGGCGGCGGGTTCATGCTGCGCCGCGAGGCGCTTCGCCTTCCGATCACCCACATCGTCGCGATCTTCGAGGGGCGGGGTGCCGGCCGGGCGCAGGAGTGCGTGTTCGGGCTCTCGCGGTGCGACGAGCGGGATCCCTGCCCGCTGCACCCGTTCTGGGAGAGCATCCGCGGGACGTACCAGGACATGCTTCGAAAGACCTCGATCGGAGACCTGACGGCGATGCGCCGCTGATTTCATGGACCACTCAACGCATCTAGAAGTGCGTCGGAATACTCGACAGGATCCACGGAGGAGAAGGCGATGACCAAGGCTCTCGAGATCCTCATGGACGAGCACCGCGTGATCGAGCGGGTGCTCGCGTCGCTCGAGACGTTCGCGGAGCGGCTCGAGGACGACGCCGACCTCGACACGATCCGGGGCCTGCCCGGCTCCCCGATCGAGCGTCCCGCGGGCGCGGCGACCGACCGCCCTCTCAGTTCGGCGTCACCCGGTAGGCGTCGAAGACGGCGTCGAGGTGGCGCAGGGCCGACAGCAGCGAGCGCAGGTCGTTCACGTCGCCGAGCTCCGCCGTGTACCAGTTCTTCGCCAGCCCGTCGTCGACCGTGCCGCCGTAGGCGACGATGTTCGCGCCGTGCTCGGAGAACGTCCGGGCGACGTCCTCGAGCAGCCGGGCGCGATCCCACGCCTCGACCGCGATCTGCACCCGGAAGCTGGCCTTCGCGCTCCCCTCCCACTCCACCGGCGTGAACCGCTCGGGGTTGCGCATCAGCGCCTTCACGTTGGGGCAGTCGGCGCGGTGGATCGTGATCCCACGCCCGAGCGAAATGTAGCCGCGGATTGCGTCGCCGGGCACGGGCGTGCAGCACTTCGCGAGGCGGAGGAGCACGTCGTCGACGCCCTGCACGACGATCCCGAGGCTCTCCCCGGCGACCGTCGAGCGGGCCTTCGGGGCCTTGAGGGTGACGGCCGGCTCCTCGGCGACCTGATCCGTCTTCAGCCGCTGCAGCACCTTGTTGACGACCTGGCCCGTCCCGAGCTTGCCCGAGCCGACCGCGAGGTAGAAGTCCTCCGCCTTCTTGAAGCCGAGGTCGCGGATCACCTGGGCGAGCACGGCAGAGCCCTGGAGCTTGCGGTAGGGCAGGTTCTGCGCCTTCAGCGCCTGGTCGAGCGCCTCCCGGCCCTTCGCCTCGGTCTCGCCCTTCGTCTCACGCTGGAACCACTGCCGGATCTTGTTGCGGGCGCGCGAGGAGGCCGCAAGGGACATCCAGTCGCGTGACGGCCCGCGGCCGGACCTCGAGGTGAGGATCTCGACGAAGTCGCCGTTCTTCAGCTTGTAGTGCAGCGGCACGATCCGGCCGTTGACCTTGGCCCCGACCGTCTTGTGCCCGACGTCGGTGTGGACGGCGTAGGCGAAGTCGATCGGCGTCGCGCCGGCGGGCAACGTCTTCACCTCGCCCTTCGGCGTGAAGACGTACACCTCGTCGTCGAACAGGTCGGTACGCAGCGTCCGCATGTACTCGGCGGCGTCCTGGTCGTCGCCCTGCCAGTCCATCAGCGTCTTGACCCAGGCCACCCACTCGTCGTCGCCCTTCGCGGAGCGCCCGCGCTTGTAGAGCCAGTGGGCGGCGACGCCGTACTCCGCCTCCTCGTGCATCTCGCGCGTCCGCACCTGGATCTCGAGCGGCGTCCCGTTGGGGCCGATCACGGTGGTGTGCAGCGACCGGTAGCGATTCAGCTTCGGCATCGCGATGAAGTCCTTGAAGCGCCCCGGCATCGGCTTCCAGAGGGCGTGGATGATCCCGAGGGCGGCGTAGCAGTCGCGCGTCCCTTCCTCGCCGCTGCGCTCGATCAGCACTCTCATCGCTGTGAGGTCGTAGATCTCGTTGAACTCGCGGCCCTTCTTCGCCATCTTGTCGTAGATCGAGTAGAAGTGCTTGGCCCGGCCCGAGATGTCCGCCGGGATGTCGGCCTTCTCGAGATCGGCCTTCAGCTCTGCCGCCGCCCGCTCGACCTGGGCCTCGCGGTCGGCGCGGCGGTCGGCCACCATCGCCTTGATCTCCGCGTACTTGCGAGGATGCAGGATCTGGAAGGAGAGGTCCTCGAGCTCCCACTTGACCGCGTGAATCCCGAGGCGGTGCGCGAGCGGCGCGTAGACCTCGAGGGTCTCCTTCGCCTTCTGCACCTGCTTCTGCTTGCCGAGGTACTCGATCGTGCGCATATTGTGCAGCCGGTCGGCGAGCTTGATCAGGATCACGCGCACGTCCTGCGCCATCGCCACGATCATCTTGCGGTAGTTCTCCGCTTCCGCCTGCTCACGGCTCTGGAAGCTGATCCGCGTCAGCTTCGTGACGCCCTCCACGAGCTGGGCGATGTCGGGCCCGAACGCGGCACGGAGCTCCTCGAGGTCGGTCTGGGTGTCCTCGATCACGTCGTGCAGGAGCGCCGCCGCGATCGTCTGCTCGTCGAGGTGCAGCTGCGCGCAGATCAGCGCCACGCCGAGCGGGTGGTTGATGAACGGCTCGCCCGAGCGGCGCACCTGCCCGTGATGTGCGCGCTCGGACTCGTCGTAAGCGCGGCGGATCAGCTCCTTGTCGACCCCGGGGTTGTACGACTCGACGGTGGCGATCAGCTCGTCGACGAGGTCGTTCTGATGGCGCTGCGCATCCACGACGGACATGGCCCCAGTCTACTTGCGCCCTTCCGCGTGACAGGGATGCGGGCCCCGGCGGCGAAGAGACGGGAGCCATGCGTGCCTTTCGCCGCTACGTCGAGCGCCGCCGCGTGCTCCGGCTCCTCGCAGAGCTCGAGCGCTCGACGTCCCGGGCGAGCCAGAGCACGCTGCCGGCCCGACCCACCCTGCCGGCCCGACCCACCCTGCCGGCGCACCGCTGAGGCTACGCGGCCTGCGGCAGCGTGAGAGGCGCGCCGTGCGCAAGCAGCACCCGGAAGGTCGGGGACTCGAGTAGCTGCCGCTTGCCCGCGCCGCTCTCGCCGAGTTCGAGCTCGGCGAAGATCCGACGGGCCTCCGGCGTCCAGGCGCCCTCGCCTGCGCGCCAGAGCCCGGCCAGCCACGCACGGAGCGCCTCGTACGACTCCGAGGTGTCGAACACGCGGCGCACGACGAGCTGTGGCGCGACGGTGCCGTTCCAGCGGTTCTGCTTGAGCCGGAAGGCCACGTCGAAGTGCCGTGCCCCGGATTGCAGGCGGTCGAGCTGACTGCCGAGGCCGAAGGCGATCGCCGTGCCCGCGTCGCGACCGTTCTGGCGGACGCGGAACCGCAGGTGCTTGCCCTCGCCCACGGTTGAGGCGCCGACCGCCTCGCAGCCCGCCACGAGCAGCGTCACGTCGGGGTTGCCGAGGCCGAACGGCGCGAGCCGCTCGAGCTCTCGCGCCAGGTCGAGCGTGAGCGCGTCCGCCGGGACGACGGCGTCGATGGGGGTCACGGGCGCGAGGTCGTCCTCGTCGAGCTCTGCGTCGGCGTGCAGGGCGAAGGCGGCGGCGAACGCCTCTAGCTCCTCGGGGCGGATCGTGAGCCCGGCGGCTGCCCTGTGGCCCCCGAAGCGCTCGAGGTGCGCGGCGCAGGCCGACAGGCCGGCGTGCAGGTCGAAGCTCGGCACCGACCGGCCGGAGCCCTTCCAGCGCTCGCCCTCGCCGGCGATCAGCACCACGGGCCGTCCGAACCGCTCCACGAGGCGGGAGGCGACGATCCCGATCACGCCCTCGTGCCAGCCCTCGCCCCACACGACGTACGCGCGTCGGCTGCGCCGCTCCGGCTCCCAGCCGTCGACGACGGCGACCGCCTCGCGCAGGATCCGGTCCTCGACCGCCTGGCGGTCACGATTGAGCGACTCGAGCTCGTTCGCGAGCAGGTCGGCTTCACGCGCGTCGTCGGTCAGCACGAGGTGGAGGGCCACGTCGGGGCGACCGAGGCGTCCTGCGGCGTTCAGGCGCGGCGCCAACCGGAAGCCGACGGCGGTGGCGTCGACCGTGGCCGGGTCGACGCCCGCCACCCGCATCAGCGCCCGCAGCCCCGGCTTCTGCGTCCGGGAGAGGCCGCGCAGGCCCGCCGTGGCGAGGGCACGGTTCTCGTCGAGAAGCGGGACGACGTCGGCGATCGTGGCGAGCGCGACGAGGTCGGCGTGACGCGCCACGAGCGAGTGTCCTGCCCCGAGCAGGGCCTGGGCGATCTTCGCGACGACGCCCGTGCCGCAGAGGTCGGGGAACGGGTACGCCGAGGGCTTCGTGGCGACGATCGGGCAGTCCGGCAGGGTCTCGCCGGGACGGTGGTGGTCGGAGACGATCATGTCGACCCCGAGGCGGCGCGCCGCGTCGACCTCCGCCGCCGCGGTAATGCCGCAGTCGACGGTCAGGACCAGCTGGATCCCCTCGGCCGCGAGCCGCTCGATCGTGGCGGAGGAGACGCCGTAGCCTTCCTCGAACCTGCTCGGCAGGTGCCAGGTGACGTCGGCACCGATCTCCTTCAGCGTGAGCACTGCGAGCGCGGTCGCGCAGATGCCGTCGACGTCGTAGTCGCCGTGCACACAGATGCGCTCGCCGCGCCCGACCGCGAGGCGGAGCCGCGCGACGGCGGCGGCCATGTCGCCGAGGAGCAGCGGGTCGTGCGTGATCCGCTCCGGCTCCAGGAAGGCCCGCGCCGAAACGGCGTCGCGAAGTCCGCGGCGGGCGAGCACCGTCGCGACGGTCTCCGACACGCCGAGCGCAGCCGTGAGCCCCCGGACGTCCGTGAACGACACGGGCTCGAGCTTCCAGCTTCCGGCCACCATGCAGCCACGATAGGTCCCGCCTCGGACGGAGACGCGGCGGTCGGGCGGGCGGCCGCTAGTGCCGCTGCTGCCGCGAGTCGCGGACGATCTTGACCCAGAGCACGACGATCCCGATCGACGCCCCCGCGACGACCACCGCGACCGGCGCGAGGAGGAGCATCTGCTGCATCGAGAACTTCGTGACCGCGGACCCGATCAGGCAGATCACGATGACGGCGACCGTGACGGGGATCGTGACACGCCAGTTCACGCGGTGAGGGTAGCTTTCCTGCAGTGCCACAGGACGAACGAAGCAACTACTCCTCCGGGGAGTCGTACCTCCTCGAGTTTCTCGGGTACCGGTTCTCCTTCGGCGCCGAGGACTTCCGCGAGCGCGTCATGGCGGCGGCCGTCAAGCTCGACCTGATCGCGGACAGCGACCTCGACGGCGAAGAGGCGCTCGACCTCGTCGAACTGACGGCCGACGGCCGGATCGTCGAGCCGCGCAGCCCCCTGGGGACGTACCTGATGCGCCATTGGGAGCGCCTCTCGCTCAACGACGGCGAATCGCTCGTGTACTGGCTGCGCAAGCTCGTCTTCCGCGGCGCCTACCTCGACCACCGGGTCAAGGTGAACCTGCTCGAGGTCAGCTTCGACGAGACGAGCGGGGACTTCGGGTACGCCGAGCCGGAAGGCGGCCGCACCCTGCTCGAGATCGCGCCCAACCCGAGCTGGCGCGCGCTCCAGTTCCGACGCTAACCGGTCGTCGGGCCCTCGGCGGCGTCGGACGGCGAGAAGCCGAACCGGTGCCCGTCCTCCGGGACGCCGATGCGGATCTCCCGGACCGCCCCGAGCGGCACGATCAGCTCCTTCGGCTCGTCCCCGTCCGGGTGGGGCCGCAGCGTCACGAAGCCGAACCCGGGTTCAGGGGAGAGCGACTCGAGGTGGTGGAGCGAGCCGTCCGCGAGCTCCACGCTCACGCCCGCGCGCTCGAGGCCGTGCTCGGTGCGGAAGCTCTCGATCCGGCGCTCGATGCGTGTCACGAGCTCCTCGACCGGGCCCGTCAGACCGGGTGTCCAGAGCTCGGGCATCAGAACAGTGTCCCGTCGGGCCGAACGGAGCCGACGTGGTCGCGGCCGAGCTGCGTGATCGTCCGCCCCCGCGGCGTGCGCTGGATGAAGCCGAGCTGGAGCAGGTACGGCTCGTACACGTCCTCGAGCGTGTCCGGCTCCTCCCCGAGCGAGACCGACAGCGTCGACAGGCCGACCGGGCCACCGCCGAACTTGTCGGCGATCGCCGCCAGCAGCTCGCGGTCGATCCGCTCGAGGCCGCGGCCGTCGACCTCGAGCAGCTCGAGCGCCTCGCGGGAGACGTCGTCGGTGATCTTGCCGGCATGCCGCACCTCGGCGACGTCGCGGACGCGACGGAGGATCCGGTTCGCGATCCGCGGGGTGCCGCGGGAGCGGCCCGCGATCTCGTCGGCGGCGGAGTCGTCGATCTCGACCCCGAGGATCCCGGCCGATCGGCGCACGATCGTGCCCAGCTGGCCCGGCTCGTAGTAGCCGAGCCGAAAGGTCATCCCGAAGCGGTCGCGGAGCGGCGTCGTCAGGAGCCCGGAGCGGGTCGTGGCGCCGACGAGCGTGAACGGCGGGAGGTCGATCGTAAGCGTGCGCGCGGCGGCGCCCTGGCCGAAGACGATGTCGAGGCGGAAGTCCTCGAGGGCCGGGTAGAGGATCTCCTCGGCCGCGCGGTTGAGGCGGTGGATCTCGTCGATGAAGAGCACGTCGCGCGGCTCGATCGCGGTGAGGATCGCCGCGATGTCCTTCTTCTCGAGGGCCGGCCCCGCCACCGTGCGGAGCCCGACGCCGAGCTCCTCCCGCACGATCTGCGCGAGCGTCGTCTTGCCGAGGCCGGGCGGGCCTGCGAGGAGCACGTGGTCGAGCGCCTCGCCTCGCGCCTTCGCGGCGTCGAGGGCGATGCCGAGCTGCTCCTTGATGCGCTCCTGCCCGACGAAGTCGTCGAGCCGGCGCGGGCGCAGCGACCGCTCGAGCTCCTCGTCATCGGGGTCGAGCGCGGGTGTGACGACGCTCTCGCTCACGAGGTCAGCCTAGACACTCAGGCGGCACGCAGGGCGAGCCGCACCCGCTCCGCCGGGGGAAGCTCGGGGTCGACGTCGGCGAGGCGCTGCTCGGCCTCGAGGACCGAGTAGCCGAGCTCGACGAGGGCGTCGCGCGCGACGAGGTGGGTCGGCGTCTCGTCCGCGCTGACCGCTCCCGGGCCGTCGGCGCCGAGCGCGACCTTCTCCTTCAGCTCGAGCACGATTCGCTCGGCGGTCTTCTTCCCGATCCCGGGGATCGCCTGGAAGCGCGCGTGGTCGCCCAGCGCGATCGCCCGGCGCAGCTCGGCCGCAGGCGAGCCGGAGACGACGGCGAGCGCGACCTTGGGCCCGATGCCGGTGACGGTGAGCAGCTGGACGAAGAGCTGGCGCTCCCCCGCGTCGGCGAAGCCGTAGAGCTGCAGCGCGTCCTCGCGCACGTGCAGGAACGTCTCGACGACGAGCTCGCCACCGTCCTCGGCGCGCCTCAGCACCCCCGGCGTCGCCGCGACGAGGTAGCCCACCCCGTTGACGTCGAGCAGGAGGCCCTCCGGCCCGCGGCCGGCGGGGGTGCCGCGCAGGCGGGCGATCACGACGCCATCCTCGCGAGCGGGGGCATCAGCGCGTGGCAGATCGCGACGGCGAGGGCGTCCGCCTCGTGCGAGGTGGGCGGGATCGCCTCGAGCGAGAGCAGCATCTTCACCATCCGCTGCACCTGACCCTTGTCGGCATGCCCGTGGCCGCAGACCGACTGCTTCACCCGCGTGGGCGCGTACTCGGTGCACTCGACCCCGGCGGTGGCAGCGGCCACCATGGCAGCGCCGCGCGCCTGCCCGACGGAGAGGGCGATCCGTGCGTCGGCCCCGACGTAGGACTCCTCGAGCGCGACGGCGTCCGGTGCGTGCACGGCGATCAGCTCCTGGATGCCCTCGAAGATCACCCGCAGCCGCAGCTCCGGCCGCTCGCGCGGGCCGGTCGTCCAGCACCCCGACGCGAGCGCCCTGACCCGGCCGCCGCTTTCGAGGACCATCCCGTAGCCGCACGCGGCCGTGCCCGGGTCGATGCCGAGAACCTTCACGTGAGCAGGGTAGGGGGCGCTGCGGACGGCCCGTCGGCAGAGCACCCTGTCTGAGAGGATGCGCGGATGTAGGCCGAAGCCCGTTGGCTGCACGGGGACGAGATGAGCCGGGTCCCGGAGGGCGGGACAGCGCTCGCGTCGTGGCTCCTGGATCGCGCATGGCGCACTCGCAGCGGGCGCCGCCATCGACGTCGTCCTCGCGCTGCGCTGGTCGCAGGTGGCCTCGACGCCGGGGTGGATCTGGCTCCTGCTCCAGCCGCTCGTCGCGGCGACGGCGCTCGGGCTCGCGTGGCGCTACCAATGGCACCTCCGGCTCGTGCCGGTCGTCCTCCTCGCGCTCGCCTACCACGTGGCCGTGGCCTCGGTTCATCAGGCGATCGGGATCCGCGGTGACCAGGACGTGAGCTCCGTCTACCCCAACGTGGGGAACTCCCTCCTCCACGGCTCCTACCCGGGCTCGGAGTACCCGGTGGGGGCGGTGCTCCTCTTCGCGCTCGAGGCCCTGCTCGGCGGCGGCTCGACCAGGCCTCGAACCGGTTCACGATGATCCTCTTCCAGCTGGCGTCCGTCGTCGGGATCGCAAGCCTCCGGACGAGGCACAGCCTCTGGCTCGCCGCCGTGGTCGCCTTCTGGCCGATGGACAACAACCGGTTCGACTTCGTGCCGGCAGCGTTCCTCGTGCTGGGGCTCGCCCTCGCCTACCGGGAGCGGCGGGGCTGGAGCGGGCTCGCCCTCGCGCTCGGCGCCGCGGTCAAGTGGACGCCCGCGCTCTCCTTCGTCGTCCATCCTCGCCTGGCTCCTCGTCCGCCGGAGGTCGTCCGAGGCGCGACGTTTCGGGCTCGTGTTCGCGGGCACCCTCGCGCTCGTCCACATCCCGTTCCTGATCTGGAACGCGCCCGCAGTTGAGCAGGCCTACCTGCAGCAGGGAAAGCGCGCGATCACGAACGAGTCGGTCTGGTCCTTCCCGCTCAGGCTGCTCGGGCTGACGGGAAGCGACGATCGGATGTGGGCTCCTGCAGGCGCCCCACATCTCGCCGACACCGGCGCGGCCGTCGTGCAGGTGCTTCTCGTCCTCGCCCTCGTGGCGCTCGCCGTCCGATCCCCGTGCCTCTCCGACGCCCTCGTCCTCGCGGCGCTCTGCCCGGCTGTCTTCCTGCTCTCGAACCGCATCTTCAGCCCGCAGTTCGTGCTCGTCGTGGTCGCAGCCTGGGCCGTCGCCGGCGCGATCGGCCCGCTCACGGCGCGCGAGCAGCTCCTCCTCGGGTCGCTCCTGATGGCGGCGACCCTGCTGCAACCTCTTCGTCTGCCCCTACGAGGCGCCCTACGGAATCAGGTCGTGGCACCCGTTCCCGGCGGGGATGTGGCTCGCCGCCGTGGGCGCCACCGGGCTCGCGTTGCGGCCGGCGCTGCGGCAGTCGCGGCAGCCGACCTGACGGGGAGGGGTCCGCCGCGCTAGGAGGCGACTGCCTCCAGGATCGCCTCGGGAATGTCGAAGTTCGCGTAGACGTCCTGGACGTCGTCGTTGTCCTCGAGTGCCTCCACGAGCCGTACCACCTTCTTCGCAGTCGCGTCGTCCTCGATCGCGACGATCACCTTCGGCACCATCGAGAGCTCCGCCGAGTCGACCGTGAAGCCGGCATCCTCGACTGCCTGCCGCACCGCCTGGAGCTGCTCCGGAGCGCTCGCGACCTGGAACGTCGAGCCGTCCCGCTCGATGTCGTCCGCTCCCGCCTCGGCGACCGCGAGGAAGAGCTCCTCCTCGTCGACCCCGTCGGCCGGCACGAGCACGATGCCGCGGCGCTCGAACTGCCAGGCGACAGCTCCCGTCGCCCCGAGGTTCCCGCCGTGCTTCGAGAACAGGTGCCGCACGTCGGCGGCCGTGCGGTTTCGGTTGTCGGTCAGGGCCTCAACGATCACCGCGACGCCCTCGGCGCCGTAGCCCTCGTAGACGACGGTCTCGAAGACCGCGCCCTCGTTGCCCTCGCCCGAGCCCCGGGCGATCGCCCGGTCGATGTTGTCCTTCGGCATCGAGTACGAGCGCGCCTTCTCGATCGCGTTCGCTAGGGCGATGTTGGTGGCGGGATCGGCACCGCCCTCCTTCGCCGCGACGAGGATCGAGCGGGAGAGCTTCGTGAACAGCTTGCCGCGCTTGGCGTCTGCCGCGCCCTTCTTGTGCTTGATCGTCGACCACTTGCTATGTCCTGACACCCTGCTCCTCCCGGACGAGCTCTAGGAACCGTTCGTGCACACGCGTGTCGTCGGTGAGCTCCGGGTGGAACGACGCGACGAGGATGCGCCCCTCGCGCGCGAGCACCGGATGGCCGTCGACCTGCGCGAGGATAGCGACGTTCGGGCCTGCAGCGGTGATCCAGGGCGCACGGATGAAGACCCCCGTGAAGGGCTCCTCCTCTCCCTCGATCTGGAGCGGCACCTCGAAGCTCGCCACCTGGCGCCCGAACGCGTTGCGCGCTACCTCGAGGTCGATCAGGCCGAGCCGCTCGCGGTCGAGCACGATCATGCCGGCGCAGGTGCCGAAGATCGGGGCCGGGAACGAGCGGATCGCGTCGTCGAGCCCGTACAGGGCGATCAGGCGCATGATCGCGGTCGACTCCCCGCCCGGGATCACGAGGCCGTCGAGTCCCTCGAGCTGCTCGGGGAGGCGCACCTCGACGACGTCTGCTCCGAGCCGCTCCAGCATCTCCGCGTGCTCGCGAAAGGCACCCTGGACTGCAAGCACCCCGATCCTCATGGGAGGAAGTGTAGAAGCCGGGTGCGCTGCGCCGGCACGAGGCCCGGGCGACCGGCTGCCGGCGGG
>Ga0209048_10005992_pt1 | contig 11430 bp, 5 predicted proteins | sample FrelakmetCRP12CR_FD_187146 | JGI IMG/M metagenome (GOLD analysis project Ga0209048, IMG submission 187146) | Freshwater lake sediment microbial communities from the University of Notre Dame, USA, for methane emissions studies - CRP12 CR (SPAdes)... | ecosystem: Environmental > Aquatic >... | reverse complement strand
TTAACCCTCCTTTCTGGTTGACCAGAATTAAGACTATCATAACAAAAACTCTCCGTTATATCAATGGTCTCATTACAATTCGTCAACAGCAATATCGGATCTTTTCATATCAAACCGTACACGGATTAATTTCAGCAAAATCAGGTCACGGATTTGCGGCTGTCTTGATGGAATATGTTGATGAAAGAAAGGCAGCCCGCCTGTTATAGCCGGAATTAAGGATGATTCCTTATTGTTTGATGCAAGGACACTGCAGGAAAAGGATTTTGGAGACATCCTCCTGCGAATCAGCAGCATAATTGAATAAAAGACTGTTTTGTCCGCAGCTTTATTGAGTTCTCTTTTTTACGTTATATAAAAATGTCGCAACCGGCTTTTGAAGCATTTCCGTATTGATATACTACAAAGCGTGAAGCAGCAAGTTTCACCGGAAATACTTCTTCTTCACAGTACTCCCCACCCGGAGCGATCCTGATCATTCCGAGGAGTAGAATCGGCAATCTTCACATAACATAGGAAATTCAAACTTCTGAGGTCATAACAAAAGCGGGGTTTCTTAAGGTGTTGGACGTAGCAAGGCTTTCATTGGGACGAAGCGCCGCTTTGTCGAGAATCAAAATTTCACTCAAGTAACGCATTCTGCGTGTGTTGCATTGTGGACAAAAAGGTGTGTGCGCTTGTAGAATTGTACATGAACCACGCTAACTATGACAGATTGAAGATTTAGGGGCACAAGGTGGAGGGGTATGAAGCCATGGATAAAAGATAGGACTTGGTTCAGTGATTATGCCAGTGGAACTCTCACTCATAAGCACTGGACCGCTTCAGATCCTCCAATAAAGAACTCAGATATAAGCAAAGCTCTCACCTCTGTCTTCATGAAAGTGTACCGGGCTGTGGCATTCGATATAGACGGAACACTTACAAAAAAAGACGAAGCAGCCATTGATCCTGACATGGCGCGATTAATTGGTCAGTTACTTCAAAGAAGTGTCCCGGTAATCCTGATTACTGGGCGTGGTAGGGGATCCACTCGAAAAGCGGCTATTGAAATAAGGGAATACGCAGGACTATCCGACTGGTATACAAGACGGCTGCACTGCATTACGCATAATGGCGTCTATCTTCTTCAAACACCTACGCTTGATCCGTCTCAATTTCTCGTTCAGGAGCATCTTATAGGAGCCCGCATTCATGATCTTCCACTCCTTGTGAAACAAATCAAGAGTATCTTTGACAATGAATGCAAGATACCAAGTTCTAGGGTTGAGATCACACAAGAGCCCAATTCCATACGGATTGCTTTTGAATCAGCCGATGATCGCGGGCAGGCTGAGAACGCATTAAAGAAACTTGTTTTAACGACATCACGAAAGGGAATAAAGTTATATCTTTCGCATGGCTCCTATGCGATGAAAAGCTGCCTTGACATAGCAGCGACTAATAAAAAATTAGCCCTTGAATATATAGCCGCTATAATTGGAGTACCTGCCGATAGAATTCTCCGTGTAGGTGACCAGGGACAACGGGGTGGGAATGACTTTGATTTGCTCAACACCCCTTCAGGCTTCAGTGTAGATAGAATCAGCGAGCATCCCGTAAGATGTTTCCCCGTATTAGATACTGACATGACAGGTGCGCTCAAAGGAGTAGAAGCTACTGAACGACTTCTTCAACTGGTACTTCTTTTTCCGCCCCTATCAATTGCGCCTGAAAAAATCGATAAACACCTGAAAGCTCTTCGTAACTTCGAGAAGCTAGCATTGGTAAGGTCGAGAGCCGAAACTGAAACGGTTACCCAGAGGTTCAGGGTCAGGCTAAGATACTTACTTCCTGACAACAAAGACTTTGCCAATTCCCATACCCTTATGATTTCAGACATTTATGATCAATATTCCGGTGCTATAACTTTCCGTGATTGGGAATTTGATTCAATTCCGGAAGCGCACAAGGTATATGACGTTTTCGATATTCATCTTTTAAAGCCCAAGCAGAGCAAAAAAAAGGATCCAAAAGCAAAGTGGTGCATGTATTCTGACACAGCCATATTGCTGCGAGGACCTTACTATTATTTTGGCATGACTCAAGAAGAAGACAGTAGAACATTAAGAGCGTATATCCCCATTGTCTCTGAATTTATTGACAGGGCTCTTCAGGCTATTGATCAATTCTCCATTGAAAGTGTTGATCTAACAAGGTTTAAACTAATTCTTGCTATTTTCGATAACATCCGCAATATCATTTTGCGCTTCTTGCATGCTTCTTTTATCATTGAAAAAGCTTCTAAGGAAAAAGATTATTCACGTACCAAAAGACTCTTCAACGATATCGTTTTGCCGCACACTAAATACTACTACAACTTTCTCTTAAATGCCGATCTTGATTGGACCCATTCTCTTAAAGTTTATCGGGGATTCCTCAATGAAATGTCATCTCAGATCCGGGCCTCTATTCAGCCGCTTACAGATCAATTAGACGATTTAGAAGATGCAAGAAAGCTTTTTAAATGGAGAGAGTGTGACCATTTCTTGCAAAATGTCACAGCTGTTCAACTGGGGTTGCATGAACTTCGTCAGCGACAGGAAATACTTAATCTGAAGCGTATTGTTGCAGTCGGGTTGGCACATGGCGGGCTCGAATTGCCAGCCATTGCGCTAGCGGTCGCTGAAGCCAGAGGGTATGATCTTGAGGCAGCACTCTTGAAAGTATCGATATATGGAAGCAAAAGTATTGGTCGTAAGATTCGTGAAGGCAAACATGATTATGTCGCTAATTGGTTATGCGAGACTGAGCCGGTTTGTATGCTTAGTGACAGCGGAGATATTGCGGACAGGGCCTTCATTCTTATGGATGATAATTGTACAACATGCGTCACTCTGCAATTGTCCAGAGACATATTAGTTATGCAAGGCGCTGATGTAGTCGGAGCTATTGTTATACGCTTTCCAGGCATTAATAGGGAAGTGCAAATGGCTATCCCTGGCCATGGATTCCCCGATCCTGATGTTCTATTTAGCTTTATAAGAGGATTAGTTGCCCCTTCTCCATATGCACGGTTGATATTCCCAAGCAAAGGCCAAAATCCATATTTAGATCAGACAAAGATCTTTGATAAAGCAGAAGAACGCATTATACGATATCTTAGGAAAAATGGCACCCCAGCAGTTAAGAAAAGTTGATTATGGATACACTATGTTTGAGTACAGGCTTGGGTGAACTTACTTATGATCATATTTTTGTGCGCAAACAACATAAGTTAATATATCTTGGATCAAGAGGCGGAGGCTCGGTATTCAATCTATTAGCAAATACTGTTTTTGGTGGCAAGAAAGCTAAAGCCTTTGGTGTTGGTGGGTTGGATTGGTTTGGTAAAGCAGCCAAGGAAGAGTTAGAGAAAATTGGTGTCGATGTTTCTGAAGTAGCGTTGTTAAAAGGACGTTCCACGAGGGTAATTTTTCAAACTATTGTTCCAGATTCCGACAATTTGTTCAGTACCGCTAAGCATAGTTTTTCGACGTCTTGCCCAGTTTGTGAATCTAAGCAGTTTGGCCGATTGGCGAGTCTTAGACAACAAGACGCAATATCGGCTTGTGACTTTAAGAATACAGTGTTCCTATGTTTCGATAGGTTAACTCGTGATAGATTTGATGTCGCAAAGAATTGTTTTAAAAATGGTATTAGAACTGTGCTTGATATTGGCAGAATTGGTTATTTGAGGTATTTCCCTACTGCACAGATTATATCGGCACTTAGAACCTTTGATGTAGTTCTCATGCCCGGTCATGTGGCTCAATCCTTTGTTAAAAGGGCTGGCTTTAAAGATATTGAGGACATTTGCCGCTTGGCACCACGACTTTTTTTATTCGTTTCGGAGGGTGCTAATGGGATGGCTGTTTATGATACTCGAAACAAGAACAAACCTACGGTGCAACATCTATCAGCTACATCTAATGTTAACGTCATCGACGATGCAGGCGCTGGAGATGCTTTCTTAGGCAATTTCTTGACCAAACTGCAGCTTTTTAGTGACCAGCTCGAAAACTGCAGCTTTAGTGACATTTTGAGCTTGGCTGAAAGTTCCATTCGTGAACTTAGACCTGTGCTTAGCAATTATGGTGCTCGTGGACATATTCAATTGGCTGATAATTTTATGCCGCCATTGAAAGAAACATGGCTAAATGTCTCCATAGAAGAAATTCAGCATGATCTGAAGAATGACGCACCTTGTCCCTTTTGCGGGAATGAAAGAGCTATTGTTGCACCAGTTTCGGCTCGAGGGAAATTTAAGCTTGGAGCGAAAAGCAGCATCGCTTATCTGCAAAAGCGTATGTTTTTTGCAGTCGAACGAAAGGATGCCATTAATCAGTGCAAAGAATTACTGAAACATTCTGGCACTGCTTATGTTGTTGGTACAGGGGGCTCTTATCCAGTGGCTGTTTTCTTGTCGCTAATTTTCCAAAAATTCAGCGGCATTTTCTCTCAACCCCTTCGTCCCTTCGATTATATAAGATTGGCTACAAAGTCTGATTTCTTGATTGTGGTTTCTTATTCCGGTTCAACGGTCGATTGTTCCGAGGTTCTCTTGCATGCTAAGAAGATTGGGGTCTCAAACATTATCCTTTTGACCGGAGTCCTCAAACCAAAAATGCAGGACGTATTAAGGCCTCAAGATAGTCTAATTAGTTATGGGCGGCCAGCTATAAAGGGAAAGATTCCTTCAAGTGAGCGCGGGTTCGTCTCTATTGCTGGCACAATAACTCCCTGCACTTTATGGGCCTCAGCAGTCGTTGGTGTTGAAGACATGGTTCAACTCGCTTCAGAGCTTCAGTTATATAGACACAATGACTTAGACAAGCTTACACAGGTTTTAGCCGACTCCATCAGCAAAAAAAATGTGATCCAAGTAATGGGAGGGGGTCTCGCGTGGCCTGCAATGCTGGATCTTGAAAGTAAATTTGTTGAAGGTAATCTTGGAACAATACAGTTGCATGAAGCCAAAGATTTTAGTCATGGCCGTTTTATTTCTTTGCTGCGGAGCGGCCATTCTAATCATCCTGTTCTGCTTCTTGCTGTCGGTAGGCTTCATAAGTATGAGGACTATCTTTTCCAAACTTTGAGTCGTAGCCATCCTGTCTTCACGCTAGTATCACAACATACAGGGATTACTGGCGCATTAGAACTGTTGGTCAAGGTGCAGTTCCTAGTTAATATGTGTGGCTCTAAATTGGGCATTGACATTTCAAGGCCTAGTGTTATATCTCCGGACGGTATTAAACTCTACCGCTGGAGCAAGGGGTTAGGCGAGTAACCCTTTGACTGGCGCTCCCCGTTAGATTTGCAACATCCTCCCCAGCCCCTTCCACACCCCTGCACATTGCCTGAGCTTCTCTCCCTCAAAGTGCTTTCCCCTCTCCTTGCCGTCGGCCTCACCCCGAAGGAAAGGAAAAGATACCTTTCTTTAACGCTTTAGTTCTTTCCAAATGAAAGGCGCACTTTTCAGGTATTGGGGCCTATAGGAAGAAGGTGAGAACAGTCGCGCCTTCTTGGATTACCTTGCTTGAGGGGATGCAGGGCTCCACAAAACGTTCGATATGAGCACAAATCGGCTGCTTCATATCTCACTTGCAATGGAGATAGGTTACAACCGTAGATAAACACACTCCGAGAGATGGCCGTGGTGAGGGTTTTCAGGTGGACAGCACAGAATCGGGTTCTCACAGAACTCCGCAAATTGCCCGTGCCAATCAAGACTGTATATTTCGACTCGAAATATTTTACCGGTATTTCAGCCCGTCCTGTTCGGCGCGTTCGTCTTCCTGTCTTGCATACCTCTCCCAACTATCAGAAATTTCACGTAGCAATGAGAATGTTCTATGCCAACGACTGCCCACTGTAGCAGACCACTGTCGCCACTGCTCGGCCAAATCTCTTTCTTGTTTGCCCCCTTCGAACATGGCTTTGCTGACAACCCCGCGCTTATTGAATTGTTCGATGCTTATCCCGCGTTCAATTTCACTGTTGGCCAATTCCTCTAATAGCTCTCGCACTGCTTTATGAGGCCACGTTCCATCCTCAGGATCAATTGCGGCATATGCAAGGAGCTTCCCAATTTCCTGATCTGCAATGTTTACACGGTCTTTTTGAGATGCCAACTCTCTGACTTTCCTCACCCAATTCATTAGAATGCCTGCATCCAATGCGCCACCGGCAGAGGCTCCAGGCAATACCTGCCAAGAATCAAGCAGCTTATATCCGTATTTAGCCCTCAGCTTTCGATTCTCGTCTAAGTTCTCTTCCGGCTCACCTGATGCTGGTTTATACACGTCACAAAGAACCTCAACAAAAAAGCTTGGGTCCGAAGCGAGTATTTCATGCAGCACAAGATCCTTGCGCTCTCCGTAATGTACTAGCAACGGCAAATATGAATACTCCCTTCTTGCCACTTCTGCGCGACTCATATCATTGCGGCTTTTCAACGTGGATAGAATTTGCTCTATATGATAGTCAAGGCCTTGTAAGGATTTGGATGAACTGTTTATTTCAAGCAGAGCTTTGTCTAATATGTTAAGCAATAAGGCAGATTCAAGCTCCTTCGAACAATCGTCAGATAGGCCTATTGCATCTAAAGCTCGTCCTACTGAGATAAGTTTCGCGACCGCGTAAGTACAAATGTCATGTGACTTATTTCTTATCCAAGTGAAACGGTGTGACCAATAGAGACGGTCAACGCTTTCGCCAAGTGAAGCTATCTTTGTAAAAGTTTCCATATCATCGGGCCAGTCCAACAATAAAGTAGCAATTGTTTCATCGTTCCATCTCTTTAAAGCAGCACGGGATAAAAGCCTGTTCCCCCACTCTTCACCATATTTTTCAAGTGCCTGAGAAGACAGGCATTTTGCAAAGACCTTATTGTTTTGGCCGTGCTCCATTGAACTTTCGAGTATATCCAACAGCTGGGCTATATCAGTTGAATATTCTATTACCGGACCAGATATTATTCCGGGAAAGGCAATAGTCTCGATAAACTGCAGCAATTCACTAATGCCGGATTGCTGAATGATTTCTCCTACCGCTCGGCTACGCAATATATTCAGTTCTGATGAAAAAGCATCATGCTCTGACTTGCGCATGGGTAAATCAGGAAAATGTTCATCAAATAACCACTTGTATTTCTGACGTGCATCCGAAGGTTCCAGTGTTGACATTAACTTTTCTGTTCTCACAAGTTCAGCTTCAGGAAGAGCCCATTGCGCATCTCGAAAAGCCAAATGTTTATTAACATGATCTCTTAGTAAGTTCCAAAGGACGGCTTTTGCGCTATCAGACAATTCAGTGGTGCAGATAGATTCAAGTAATTCGTAAACCTTTGCGCGATGATCTGGAGAAAAATTTGAGAGGTTGTCTATTATGGTTTTCCATCGATCTAAATCGTGATCAACGAGCTCCAGCGCCCGTGTGATAACCCCGTCATAGGTTTCAAAAACAACCTGGCGTGTTACAACTTCTCGCTGAGAAAGGCCCGATTCACGCCATGTTGGTTCTTGTGTTGAATGAGAAATGTCATGAAAGCTTGGGAATAAACTGCTTAGTAACTGCCAACCAACGGAGGGGAAACGCCGAATGACCAGATCAATAGCTTGCAAGCGTTGTTTACGTTTAGCATTAGTGCCTGGATGCCAGGGGAGGAAGATTTCACGGAGACTTCTGATAGGTCGGTTAGAATACGTGCCGCTTGGGTCAATTTCTGCGAGACGGGCAAGGATAAGACAGATGCGTGGCAGCCACTCTGGATCCCAGGCAAGAACTTCTAATGCCCACAATATTCCTGCGTGACGACAATCGCCGAAGAGTGATGAATCTTTATCGGTAAAAATAATTTGGGCGATACGGTCATCGCCCTGGAGAAATGTCTCCAGGGCTTCAACGAAAGGGTTGGGAGCAGCCTCCATGAGCACAGGAAGCTGATCTCTGAGACTGACCAAAAGTCTTGGATTACTTTTCAAACCGGGCAACTGTTGAATTAGTCTATTCACAAATGTCTGTTGATCCATGCCATTAGGGAAGGTGAGCCTGTTTCCAATTACTGCGACAAGTAATAGAGTCTGGGATAATCCATGTCTAAGCCACGACGAATGTTTTAATGTCTTACCATGAAGGCTTGCGAATGGCCGTTCACTTGCTTCAAGATCGAGGCCTGGATCTATTTCGCTGAATACGTCTACAACACTTTTTTCAAGACGTGCCAAATCTTGGGGTGTTATCAAATGCTCTGAAAGAGTAAATGCATCGGCGGGTGCAGTCAATGTCCATACGTCTCCTGCACGCGCAATCGGTGGCTCGTCCACTGAAAGAAGCTCATGCAATACTTCAACATACTTGTCATATGTTTTCTCTGAAAGGCTGCTGAGGATTCTCTTATCAGCATCTGATTTTTCTGTCCACCCACCAGCAAGAAGTGCGGGTATGAGCAACCGAAGATGTTCTTTTGTTGCCCATGATGGCAATTGTGGGGTAGAGGACGGCTTACGCCTTTGAAAGACAGTTACGCTGCAACCACATTGCCGGGCTAATAGTTCAGTTTGCGCTGGGTCAATCCCTAATGACTGGAGACCTTTTGCAAACGATGTACGCGAAGGACGGCGTAATACTATATCGGGAGGCTTCCCTTGATCAGCATTGCCCAAGGGGACTATGACGGTATTGCCATTTGCCGCAAGCCCACCAGCAAACATTTTCGCGTTATCTCTTGCTATGATAATTAATCGTTTGCCTTCACCTTTTGGCAATTGTAAAGCTGTCTGTTCATCTTTTATCACTATTGCCCGCGAAAGAATAAAATTTCGACGAGGATCTTCATGTGGTAAAGATTGAACAACAGCTATCACAAATGCCTGGGCCTCATTCAAAGAGTCCGCTTTTATATGAATGCACTTGGATGCCTGGACAAGAGTTTCCAAAAGTGATGTCGCTTCTTTTTCGCGATCGACAAGGAGAAGATCTTCAGTCAGGGGTGGTTCGCTGAGATGTCTCCAATAGTGCCATGCTTCATCTACACTCTGAACTGTGGATGGAATCTCACCCACTCTTTCAGTAAGTGCGAGCCAAGCCGCAACAGAAGGGCAAAGTTCGAGCCAATGCTCTAAATCATCTGCATCGATAACCCTGATATCTAACCATTTATTTATAGAATGTCCGTGATCTATGAAACCATCGCGAGAGTTTTCTTTCTTTTTCTTGGGCTCATGCCAATGCCTAAGTGTAACAGCAAGATAAGTCGTGCTTGCGTAGTCAAAGCCCGAAGGTAACGGTCGACCTGTTGGGCCGCTACGTTTATTGAAGTCATCTAATGCTTTGCCAGCCACGTCTTTTTCAGTTGAATGCTCCCAGACAGACGTGCCATCTGGTACGAATGGTGGCGCCCCGTCTTTACAAAGCAGATAACCATCCCATCCCGGCATATTAGTGGATTCACCAGAGGGGAAATGTATATTCTCTATTTTATCTACAGAGGCAGTTATCAGACGGCGCAAGAGTTCCGGAAGCTTGCCTTCAGAGTCCTTCCTTTCAGCCCAAAGTTCCAGATCTGTTGCAGTAATCCATTTCATACCTGTGCTCAATACCTCTTATTTCCCACAATCTTCACGGCTATCCTGTATTTATCCACCTTTTTAGCTTGATGCTTCTCATCAACATACATATTTGTACCAGTAATTCTCAATAATTTCAATATATTTCAGTTGCAGACTTGCGGTGAACGTAATATCACACTTGAAAAAATCAGGCGGAGTCCTCAACATATAGATAGTGTATCGATCTGTAAATCTGACCATTAATGATTTTTCGCAAAAAGGAATAGAAATTAGATATGGTGGATAGCTGCATACTGATCTTTGTTAAGCTACCTGAAAAAGGAAGCGTGAAAACCCGTCTTGCAAAGGACCTGGACCATGGTTTTGTGCAGACGCTATATAGAAATTTTGTCCTTGATATGCTGGAGACACTCGCCAAAGTTAAATGGCCGATAATCATATATTTCCATCCGCCGGAATCGGGGAATGCCATTTCAAAATGGCTCGGTGGAAATTATCTCTATGTCCCCCAGAATGGAAGCGACCTTGGGGAGAGGATGAAAAACGCCTTTAAGGATGCGTTTGAAAGAGGATTCTCCAGGGCCGTCATCATAGGCAGTGATATACCGGACCTGAAAATATCCATATTGGAAATGGCCTTCAATTCTTTGCATGCTAACGACATCGTCATCGGTCCTTCCGCGGATGGAGGGTATTATCTGGCGGGGTTCAGGAGCGACTCTTTTCTTCCGGAAGTATTCAAAGAAATATCATGGGGCACGGATACGGTGTTAAAAGACACCCTGAAAATATTGAGGGAGAAAAATTACAGAGCACATTTCCTTCCCGAACTGCGCGACGTTGATACGATTGAAGATTTAAAGGCATTATATGAAAAAAATAAAGATACGGCGTTTGCAAATTCAAGGACAATGAAATTTATATCGAACAACCTGAAAAAATGAAACCTTCTTTTTCGATCATCATCCCTGTACTGCATGAATCCTCAATAATCAATCAGACAATAGAACATATCCGCCGAATCGGTTCCGGGTTTGATTGTGAGATAATCGTTGTGGATGGGGATAAAGAAGGCGGCACCATCAATTCTATAAAGCATAATGATGTCGTAAAAATTGTTTCTCCAAGTGGCCGTGGAATCCAGATGAATAAAGGGGCTTCTGCTGCAAAGGGAGATGTTTTGCTTTTTCTGCATACCGATACCGAACTTCCTGAAGAGGGTTTCGACGGCATCTCTTCGGTAATAAGCAATAGAGAATACATGGGAGGCGCTTTTGATTTGGGGATAGAATCCGGACGATGGATATTCAGGCTGATAGAAAAACTCGTCTTTGTTCGCACCCGCGCCACCCGAATACCATACGGCGACCAGGCCATATTTATAAGAAGAGAATGCTTTGAAACGCTTAAGGGGTTTAAAGATATTCCTATAATGGAAGATGTGGAATTTATGCAGCGACTGAAGAAGTCAGGGTATAAAATTTCCATCATCCCGCAGAAGGTAAAAACATCTTCGCGCAGATGGGAAAGAGAGGGAATTCTCTACTGCACCGTGAGGAATTGGGTATTGATCAGCCTTTATTCCATGGGAGTGAAACCTGAAAAACTCGTGAAGTTCTATTATCGTGATTGGGAATGAGGGAATATCTTCCCGGGGTTCAGGATATTCTTCGGGTCGAAGACCTTTTTGATGGCCTCCATAATCTCAAGCTCTTTTTTGGAAAGCTCCATGCCGATGTACCCTGCCTTTGTGAGGCCGACACCGTGCTCTCCGGAGATCGTGCCGCCGAGAGAAAGCGTCTCCTGAAATATCTTTTCAACAAGGCTTAGACCTTTCTCA
>Ga0209048_10005991_pt1 | contig 11430 bp, 13 predicted proteins | sample FrelakmetCRP12CR_FD_187146 | JGI IMG/M metagenome (GOLD analysis project Ga0209048, IMG submission 187146) | Freshwater lake sediment microbial communities from the University of Notre Dame, USA, for methane emissions studies - CRP12 CR (SPAdes)... | ecosystem: Environmental > Aquatic >... | reverse complement strand
CTGAACTCTTGCCGCTGGATTTGCAGGCGGAATTGCATTTGCGCTCTGATCGCACGGCTATTGCGTATCGCAAGTGGCTGAGGGAGTTGGGGTTGACGTTTGGGACGGCTTGAATCTAATCAGGCGCTCAGTAACGCTTTCACCAGAACGGCCCCGACAATAATATGATTTCCCGTGTAAGCGTACAGCGCGATGATTCCTTCCTGCGTCTCGCCCTGGAAGCTCGACGAAAAAGAGATACTCGCCGCAATGTTCGGCTTACCGATGCCGCTTGCTTGAGTTACCGTAGTCCGGCCAATCTCGGTACGATCATGATCGAAGACCATGATGGTGGCTGGCTTTCCGGCAAAGGCCGTATCGACCCCTTTCACCTGTATGGGACTGGTCAACTGCTGAGCGTTCTGGGGAGAGGCGATGGCCATGCCTTCTGTTGCCACATCCGTCACCTCCCAGATTCCACCGTTGGTATTGAGTTCCAAACGACTGAGCGAGAGCTTGATTGTCGCATTACCTGCAGACGCGTTCTTGACCAGGATGAGCGCTCTCACATCATGCGTGCCGCCACCTCTCAGTACGGTTGTTGGAGTATTGGGATCCCACCCGAGAACGAATTCGGCAAAATTTTGTGCGGTCGTGACGGCGCTCAGCCGCCATTGCTGATATCCCTGGCCTGTGTTCACCCCGCGCTGTTCGAATTCCGCCTGGTAGCGGGTGAGATCAGGAAAGAGGCCAGGAAAAGCGATTTGCACGAGCGTCCCGGCACTATCCGACCACCTGAATTCGCGGTAGAGGTCTTGCTGCTGCAACTGTGTGGTTGGGACTCCTGCCTGCTGGCTGGACTTCTGATCGATCTCCCTTGTCAAGAGCGTATTGTAGTTGCTGATACCCACATCACCATGCGGTAGCCCTTTTAGGAGAAAGATGCGCGATGGGTTTGTGCTGGTGATATTCACGTAGACATCAATGTCCAGCAGGCTATCGGTGCCCCCGTCACGCACCTTAACCACGGCTTGTAGTGTGGGTACGCCCATCAGGTAGCCGCACAGCACACCCTCCACCTTCTGTGTGGCGCTCTTACCTGCGATCGTCTCCCAGTGAGCAGTGGATTGTACAGCAGAGGGACAGGGTTGGGGCCCGAGTTGTATACCCGCTGCGGCGACGACCGTGAGCCGCTGACCTACCGTGGCGGGAGTATTGCCAGATGATGGACTTCTACTACCTGCACGGGCAATGGCCGCTACGATGATAATTAGCAGAACCAATGCTCCGCAGCTGATGGCAAAGAACTTGCCTATACTGCGCTTTGGCGGTTGTTGAGGCTGTCGAGGCTGCATCATGTATGGCTGCCAGAACTCTTGATTCGGTTGTGGTGGATACTGGTGCATGACGCGACCCTCACGAATTTAAATATCCTTTTACCTTATCACCTACAACGAAACACCAGAATAAAATTAACATTAGCTATCAAACAATCTGGCTCCTAATCAACCAGCAATTTACAAAAAATCTCAAATGTGAATTGGTGCCGATCGTGGAATCGCAGCAATCAGAACTCTGGCCAAGGATTTGCGGGCAGAAATGCAATTACGTTTTGATCGTACTGCTATCACGTATCGCAAGTGGCTAAGGGAGTTGGGGTTGACTTTTGGGACGGCGTAAGACATTGTTAAACTATGCTCTTTGTAATGTTTATGTACATAGAGGACAAAAGGCACTCATTCGGAATGAGTGGACAATTATGCTTGTAGTAGAAAGAAAGGTAACAGTATGAACTTTGATCCTGGACAACTTGGTCAATTGTTAAACCAAATTCCCTATCCGATTGATACAGCTCAACTCAAGCAATTAGCACAGCAACACGGCGCAAATGCTGAGATTATGAGTCTGATTGATCGCCTACCGGATAAAACATTCAACTCTGCGCAGGATATACAAGACTCGTTTGGTGGTCTGGGTAACCTGGGAGATCTGGGCAATCTCGGAGGCTTCAAATTATAAAATAAGAAACAAGGTATGCGAATATGCTCTGATCGTTGAGCTATTGCGTATCGCAAGTGGCTGAGGGAGTTGGGGCTGATGTTTGGGACGTGTGCCAGGCATTCCTGACTCCAACGAGTGCTAACTTGATTTCTTTAGGAGAAATGCACACTGCCTCACTTCACTGCTACAGTGAAGTGAGGCAGTGTGTTAGCGGTGCCAGGATATCCTCCTATTGGTGTAGTATGTATCTAGCCCTGCTTGAAGTTCATGGTGCCGTTAGAGCCGGAATTGATGGTGAGGGTACTCCCTTGCACAGTGTAAGTGGTTGCTTCCTGTAGCGCTTGCACGAATTCATTGGAGAGAGAAGCGGTTCCACAATATACAAGTGTCATTGGGCCAGGTTTGATGGTCAGTTGATTGCCATTGGTTGTGTAGCTGAGATGTGCCATGTTGCAGTCTGCTTTGACGGTCGCAGTGCCATCGGTTTGAAATGTGATGGTATATTGGCCGGGTTCGCTGATTATATTGCTGGTGCTCTGCCCGTCAAATTTTACATTGGTTAGTTGCCAGGTTACACCAGTCAGGGTACCACCTCCCGATGTCGAGCTACTGCCACACGCGACCAAAATTCCAGGTATGAGACAAAGGACGAAGAAATAGCGCCGTACATACATCATAGCTGGTATCATCGACTTTCCTCCTTACATTGGACAGTTGTATATCTTGAAGTATAGCCTATATAGCTCATCAATAGCAATGACTTGTAGAAATTGTGTAGGAATCTCTTTTTGACAATGATTTGAGGTAACTAATATACTTGGGGAGTTATAGTCGCGTGCAGGATTTCGTATTGTATCAAAAGGTGGTGAACGCGCATCGTGGGATATTTCTCGACGCCAATCATTTGCCCTCGTTTGGTCCATTCGCAAACAGACAGATCCAGCCCTGTTATGTCGAGCTTAGCGAAGCATCTCGTAGCCAATTGCGACAGACCCTGAGCGAAGCGGAGGGTGACAAGGAGGTTGGTTGAGGTAAAAACATTATCGGGTCAAGTTGAGCTTAGAACGGAACGAGCGATAGGGTCTCCTCCTATGTCTCCTAACTCGGTCAAGAACATGTAGCCTTCTACCTGTTCTGGCGTTAGCACTACCCGGGTCAAGTCGTAATCATTTCTCTCATGCGTTTTTGGTAGGAGGATCGTTTCTATGATTGTTGCATCTGTCCATTTTGAATCGTTGACTTCAATACCATATTCACTGATTCCTGTCTCTTTTAACATGGCATATGTTGCATCGCGGAAATGATGATATGCTTTTAACCTCTCTTTACGGATTCCTTCCCTTTCTTTTCTTTCTTGCCTCTCTTGCTCCTTTTTCTCTTCACTCAGATTGTTAATCTCGGTTTTTAGCCTGTCGTATTCTGTTTGTAAAACAGCTTTGTATGTTTTTTCCTCTTCAGTACGTGCAGGGGCTATAGAGACCAGCTTTTCGAGCTGCTCAAATTGTTCGGTGATGGTCATTTCAAATTCTGGATTGTCGTAGATTCTTACATGCAGGCGCCTCACGACCTCTGCCCATAATATCTCTATGTTTTTTAGGTCCTCTATGTCTGGTTCTCCACTTTCAAGCCCTTTTTTCATTTTTGCAAAACTTGCCCAGGTGTATCTTTCAATAGCGTGTTTTTTGATGGTTTTTAGCATTTCTACGCCTGTGTGCGCTTCTTCCTGTACAACTGCTTCTGGGGACATGCCAGGATAGGTTGAAGTTCTTATAGAGCCTGCAAAATAACCCTCTAATCCGGTATAGGGAAGTTCTTGTCGCTGGCCTTTAGGATCGACAAAGTAGGGATTGCCGACTATTTCACCTGCTTTCCCGTTCTTAACTACTAAAAATGCGCGATAGCGTGTTTCAGGTGAATATTTTTCGTCGTCGTTATACAGTTGAGCAAATACCCGATTCCTGAAGCGTTGTGCTCTATCCACTTTTTCCTTCTCAGAGAGAGAGTGCCCATAGGTTACAAAATGTGCAGCAAGAGCGCGTTCAAGGGTATAAAGTTCTTTCCCTAACTGAGGCCATTGGCGTTGCACAGGATTTGTTGTTTGTTGTTCATTTGTGGATTCTATGTTATCAGTTGCCATTTTTTTCCTCTGTTCGGTTCATTTTTCTGCTTCTGAAGTATTTTTACCATTTCAATATCACAAAGTGGTCAAAATATGGGGCTGTAATATCACGAAGAGGTATCTGTGAATGAGAGGATTGAAAGTCTCTGTGATGTGGTCCGGTTTCGTAGCGGCTTGTGAACTCTTTAGCAGGTAGCGAAAATAGATTCCGAACCTGAAAATTGTCATTCGGGGTTGTTGTGTTCTTGATTGGAGTAAGAGTGTTACAGGTAGTGGACTGCCTGTAACACCCAATGAAAGACTGTGTGGTAATCAGTGATTACTGGGCCATCTGGTCGATGCAAGCAGTAACCGCCAGGATGAGAATTTCGTCCTGCCCTGGCTCGATCTCTACCCCGTAGGTATCGCGTATGCGGAACCATTTCCTGGAAACCTCGGCTACTTTGTCGCGGCCCTCGCCGATGGTGTACTCGTGGTCGAGAATGTTGCCCTTTACCTCCAGGTCAGGTCCTCCCTTGATTTTGACTGTCCAGCGGTCGCGTACAGGTGTGATCAAGGCCTTCTTGACCATTGCAATTTGACGGCCAGACGGGTCCTCGACTTCCATACTATCCTTGACGCGCATCATGCGCTCCTGGATCCTGGCCAACTCCCTGCCGCTGCGGTCCTCGAAAATCATCGTTTGGCGAACGCGCAAAGCCTTGCCGTCCACTTTGTAGACCTTTTCGCCACGATTGTTTTCGATCCAGAAATCATCGCCGATGGACGCCAACTTCTCTCGCATTTGATAGTGGGTCTTTTCAGCGCCGCCACCCGATGGGCCACCGCGCCTCTCCTGGCGCTCTTCTCTTCTACGCATATTTGTAGCTCCTTTGTTTTTGCATGTATTGTATACGCTTTTTAACTTATCCCTAGTTTCAGTACCAGGCGAATCTTTCTACTCTGGAGTATGGGGTTTCACTTTGCTCGCTACTCCCGTAAGTAGTTCCTATATTAAGTATACCTCATAAGGATGATAATGCGTTGTATGGAAAGTTAAGCCCTGACAGGCCAGATAAAAAGATCGGCAGCAAAAAGCTTCTTGCGCAGCTCGGATAGGTTGTATGCGAGAAATTATTTGCCGGTTAGCTTAGTGACAATTGGCGCGAAAGTCTCCAGGCATGTGTCAGAAATGACAAGGTAGGAGAAGGCGTATTTCTCACGCAGGATCTGGATTTTTTCGGTGATTTGATCTATTGAACCGATGAGCATTGAAGGCATTTCCAGAACTTGTTCGGCAGTAATACCGCTCCATCCTCGTTGGTGTAGGATTTGTTCCGCTTTTTGGTGCTGATCGTGGGTTATCTCCACAGTGACCACCATACTTAACTCGATCTCGTCGAAGCGTTCTCCTGCAGCTTCGCGAATCCACTCGACTTTTTGCGCGATGGACTCTGCAAAGCGTTCTGTTGGGTCTTCTGAAATGGTGCCGTTGGTCAGGGCTTTCGGCAGGATACCGATGATATCGGCTTCACGGGCCGCAATGGAGAGCATGCGTTTACTACCGGCTCCGATAAGCAGAGGCGGGTGGGGTTTTTGCGAGGGTTTGGGAAAACTTTCGAGGTTAGTGATTGTGTAGTGTTTGCCTGCGAAGGTGAGCGGTTGCTCAGCAAAGACTCCTTTGAGAATGTGAAGGGCCTCTTGCATGCGTTCGACACGCGTTCCAGGTGGGTCAAAAGGAATTCCTGTGTGTTCATACTCGGATCGCAACCATCCAGCTCCAATACCAAGCTCGAAACGCCCTCCTGAAAGCAGGTCTAACGTTGCTGCTTCTTTGGCAAGCATTACCGGGTGGCGATAATCATTGGCGAATACTAAACTGCCTACACGTAGAGTTTTTGTGGCGTCCGCCGCAGCCATGAGTGCTGGTATTGGAGCTAGTTGATGGTTGAAATCTCCTTGAATGAAATGATCTCGAATTAAGAAGGTGCTGTAGCCAAGTTGTTCGACCCTTTGGGCCTTTTGTATCCATTCCTCTCGTGAGAGGGAACTTTCATCTATGACCCCAAAACGAAATGCTTGTTGTCTCTTCATTGCAGTGATCCTTTCTTGCTGTTACTTGTCTTTTCAAACGCAGGTTTTTCTGAGCTTGTAAAGCTAGAATAAAGGATCTTGATGGAAGAAACTATCTCATTCTTGCTTTCAAAATTTTGTTTTTCTGACATGCTATACTGGACGAGGAGGGTAGTTAGACCATATCAGCATCTGGCGCAACTGCGTGCTGCACAGGAACTGGCGTAAATTCATTTTAGGATTTGCCGACTACCTCAGGCGAGTCGATTATCTCCTCAAGCCATGCATGCTCTGCTCTGAGCAATGCTCTGCGATGTGCAAATGCCAGATCGACTCCACGTACTTCTTTATGAGCAGGCGCCGATTCCAGATCGGTAAGATACTGCTCAACGTGCAGTAAACGTTGTTGGAGCGCTGCATGGATTTCAGTTTCAGAAAGTTGGTCGAGAAACATCAGGGCGATTTCAAACGGGAAGGTAACGCTTTCCGCTTCAGTTAAAAGTGTGTGTAATGTCTCCTGGAATGCTTCTTCGCCTTGAGGTGTAAGGATATAGACTTTTTTCGGTGGTCGATTACCGTGTTGCTGCATGCTACTCTCGGCATAGCCCTGTTCACAGAGTCGATCTAGCAGGCTATAGGCGGTCGAACGTTTCATATCGATCACGCGCTTGAGATTATGTTCAATAAATTCGTTGATCTGGTAGCCATGCTGGCTCTGTGCTTTTAGTAAGCCGAGCAAAAGAAGCATGCGTTCATCCATAGCCATTGATTTCTCCCAATTCCTGAACTTCGAGCCACAATTCAACAGTAATGCCCGGTACGTTAATAGCAGAATGTCATTTCCCAATATTATACTCGAACTTGACTATTTTAGATAGTGGTGGTAATATCTAATCAGGTTTGATTAGTCAATTTCGTCTAATCAAACCTGAATAAAATTGATCCTATTGTGGCATCAAATGTATTTAAGTAAATAGAAAGAAAAATTGTCCAATGATTCAAGCAAATAAACGTTACCGTGCGCTTCGTATCACGTTGCTTGCGATAGTGATTGCACTTGTCCTGCAGTATGTAATAGGGATGTTTGTGAACCTGTATGTCCAGTTTCCTGGCTCGCTTCCAGGAGGCAATGCATTTGCATGGGCTAGTACACATAGTATTATGATTCAAATCCATATTTATCTTGGCACCCTGCTGCTCGTATTGCCATTGATTAGCCTTGGCCTGAGTATCGCGCTCAAGGATATATGGAGAGTCCTGATGTCTATTGCAGGTTTTTTGCTGATTTTCTTCTCCTACACGGGTGGCATATTGTTTCTCATAAATGTCCAGGAGAATGCTCCTTCGATGTGGATGGCGGTGGGAATGATTGGGGCGCTAGTGGTATACGGGTTTGAGTATTATCTGACACGTCCAACAGCCTATCAGAAAAAACTACATGTAAACGCATAGATATTGTCTCTGGGTGCTGTGCCAGGCATACTAGCCTTCTGTACTTTTCATTTGAACTGAAAACAACAGCCCATCCTTCTCCAATATGTTTGAGAAGGATGGGCTGTTGTTTTTTGAGAGCTAATTTATGCGTTCGTATTGCCGCCGGCCTGGAACATCCAGCCGATTCCGAACTTGTCTACGAGGTCACCGAATGTTCCAAACCATTCTTCTGTTAAGGGATGGAGAACATTTGCTCCTGCCGAAAGCTTCGCAAAGACCGGTTCAATTTCTGCTTTGCTGCTTCCCATAATAGCTAGAGTAATGGCATTCCCATTTTTCACTCCCTCTGGGCCTACCATGTCTGAAGCCATTAACACGATGCCGTCCTTTGCTAAGACGGAGTGCATAATCTTGTCTTGCATGGCTGGTGGCATCTGCCCTGCCATAGGTGTCTCCCCAATGGTTTGTATGGTGAGTTCACCTCCCAAACAGGACTTGTAGAATGTCATCGCTTCACGGCAGTTGCCGCTAAACAACAGGTATGGATTCAGTTGTGGCATGATCTTCTTCTCCTTTTCTTGAATGAGATGGTTGTTACAGCGTTAGAGATCTGAAGTATGAGGTTTCAATCTTTCAAAAAAGTCACCGATTTGACTCAGTACTTTATAAAACTCTTACTACTTATATATTCTCACTATAGGCAGGAAAAGTGGAACTGAACTTCAACAACCATACCATCTGGTGGAGAGTGAATCAAGTACATTGTCGAGGGTTTGATGATGGGTTTTGAGTGGTAGATGCAGAAAGAGATCCATTACAGCTCTAGCTCTTCGATGGCTTGACGGAGCAGTTGGGCAGAGTGTTTGAGCTGCTGCTCCTCATTGATACTCAAAGATAGTTGGACAATGCGATTGACACCCTGGCGGTTGACGACGGCTGGTAAGCTGAGGTATACATCCTCGATGCCATATATGCCGCTGGTCAGGCAACTCACCGTTAAGACGCGATTTTGATCGCGTAAGATGGCCTGGGCGATCTGCGTGATTGCCAGCCCAATCGCATAGCTGGTTGCACCTTTGCGTTGAATGATTTCGTAGGCAGCATTCTTCGCCTGTTCAAATAGGCGATACCATTGCTCAGTATCATTTATCGTGCTGAGTTCGGGATTAAGGGCCATCAGAGGTGCCCCGGCAACGTTCAGGCTGCTCCAGACGGGGACTTCGCTATCGCCGTGTTCTCCAATAATGTAGGCGTGGATGCTGCGGGGGTCGAGTTGCAGGTCTTGCGCGAGGAGATAGCGGAAGCGCGCGGTATCAAGCATAGTTCCTGAGCCAATGATGGTGTTGCAGGGCAGGCCCGAAAGCTTCCAGGTGACATAGGTCATCACGTCGACAGGATTGCTAACAACCAGGTAGATCGCATCCGGGCAATGGTGCACGAGTTCTGAGATCAGATCCTTGAAGATAGTGACATTGCGTCCGAGAAGTTCAAGGCGGCTCTCGCCTGTTTTTTGCCTGGCGCCTGCAGTGATAATCACCATATCGGCTCCCTGACAATCGGCAATGGTTCCTGCTTTTACGATGGCGGGCGCGACAAACGAGAGACCATGCACCAGGTCCATTACTTCCCCTTCGAGTTTGACCCGGTCAACATCGACCAGCACCAACTCATCAAAAGTGCTCTGAATCAACATGGAATAGGCACACGCCATGCCTACCTGGCCAGCGCCGATGATTGCGCCTTTCCGGGGACGGCGAATCGTTGTGGACGGAACGGTTTCCCCATAGGAAACAAAGAGACGATTCATCATAAAATTTCTTCCTTTCTGGTTCTTGCGCGCATCACCACCTCGTCACCTTTCTGATTGGTTATATTCGATCTCCATGATTTTGCATGAAACCACGTCAAATCACCGGGGGAGATGCCAGATGATTTCAATTCAGGTCGGGATGCGCATCCCCTCCACTTCTAGCGCAATGGATCTTCCATTCTGAACACCATAATTTAGAGGGAACATTTCTTTCTGTACCATAATAGAGTATCGTATGTTGACTCCACATTGCAATCACAGCAGGTCGCTCGATGATCACGGAAAGATCGGGTTGCAGATGCATGACGGGGAGATTTAAAGTCCCGAATTCCCAGCTAGATGCAGATTTTTGATGCTCACCCCCTGGTGGTTTTCCGTCTCTTGTGAAAGTCCTTTCTGGCTTTGACATAGCCCTGCCAGGGTTTAATGATAGTCTGGAATGAAAAGGTTGCTTAGAGCGTTCTAATACAAGGTAGCCTCATGCTGCCTGAAATCCTTATGAGTTTTACCAGAAGCAAGGTTTTGTGATTATTGGTGTGATGCCTGACGCAAATTGGATTGGAAAACCAGATATCCTGATGGCTAAATCAGTGGTGAGATAAAGCAAATTGAGGAGTAATAGCATGCAAGCAGCATCTTTGATGCAAGTGATATCGGTCAATGTTGGACAGCCAAGAAAAGTACTATGGAAAGGCCAGATCGTAGAGACTGGGATTTTTAAGGAGGCAGTAGAAGGTCGGGTTGCTGTTCGACGTTTGAATATAGATGGTGATCGCCAGGCGGATCTGACGGTTCATGGAGGGTTAGATAAGGCAATCTACGCGTATCCAACGGAACATTACGCGTTCTGGCGAGAGCAGTTTCCCGAGATGGAATTGCCCTGGGGGATGTTCGGTGAGAACCTCTCGCTTGAGGGACTGTTGGAAGATACTGTGCATATTGGCGACCATTTTCAAGTCGGTTCAGCCAAACTGATGGTAACCCAGCCCAGGCTACCTTGCTTCAAGCTTGGAATCAAGTTTGGACGTGAAGATATTCTCAGGCGATTCCTGGTGAGCGGGAGGACCGGTTTCTACTTTGCTGTACTTGAGGAGGGTGATGTTGCTGCCGGAGACTCGATTAGCTTGTTGCATAGTAACGAGCACCAGGTAATGGTCGCTGATATTGTACGTCTCTATCGTGAAGATAAGTATAATCTGGATTTGATCCGACGAGTAGTGGCTGTGGAGGCATTGCCAGAGGAGTGGCAGGATTACTTTCAGGAGCGGATTGAGAAGCTTACAAGCGCTCAATTGTCGAAGGAAGTCTGAGGGGATCAGGCACGGGTAGAGCAAAGGCAGAGGGCGCTAACTCTATAAGCGCCCTCTGCCTGAAATCGGGATCTTCCAGACAAAGAAAGTTCTAGGCTGTCTCTACTGTTGGGCCGCTGCTGGAAGGGGTTTCCGCGCTGGATTCTGCCGGGGCTTCGTCTGCGAAATCGCCTTCTTGTGCGGGACGTTTGAATACGTAATAGGCTGAGTTTGCGGTCAGAGGTTGGATGCCGACAAGTTCCCATCCCTCCTGGCCGAGTGTGTTCATGTAGCGACGGGCAAAGGTGCTGCGTCGCTCGTTGCCGATGAGTGTCTCAAGCCCTTCGCTAGAAATGCGCCCACGATAATCGATATATGCTACTTTGTAAGCCCATTGTGCCATGCTCTTCTCCTTTTTGCGCTGCATTTTTGTTTGTATTGAACTATGCGTTTGTGTTGTTTGTGCAAATAAAGGTTGTATGGTCCCTACCAGCATTTCCCTGCGATATCATATCCGATGATATCTCTCGACAAAGCACTGCTTTAGTTTTCCGCCTCGCACGCAGATTTGAGAGTGTTCTGCCTGAACGACTGGCACTGCGCCGGGTTCCACAATCAGCGCTGTGCCGGCCGTAGGGTTCTGCTGGTAGTTTCCTCTGCACAGTTGTAAGTATAGCTTTGGTTTTGGTGTTGCGCACCGCTAGTTTCGACGGTTTTTTGTGCAGATAGTTATGACGGGTTAACCC
>Ga0209048_10005990_pt1 | contig 11430 bp, 10 predicted proteins | sample FrelakmetCRP12CR_FD_187146 | JGI IMG/M metagenome (GOLD analysis project Ga0209048, IMG submission 187146) | Freshwater lake sediment microbial communities from the University of Notre Dame, USA, for methane emissions studies - CRP12 CR (SPAdes)... | ecosystem: Environmental > Aquatic >... | reverse complement strand
GGACTTCGCGGGAAAGGTGGACGTCTGGTGGGGCGACCCGACCCGGGACCACGGCTTGGCGACTCTCGAGGGCGGCGACGTGATGCCGATCGGCAAGGGCAACGTGTTGATCGGCATGAGCGAGCGCACCTCGCGCCAGGCCATCAGCCAGCTCGCGGCCGCGCTCTTCGCCCGGAAAGCCGCCGAGCGGGTGATCGTGGCCGCGATGCCGAAGCTCCGCGCGGCGATGCACCTCGACACGATCTTCACGTTTGCGGACCGCGACTGCGTGTTGCTCTACCCGGACATCGTCAACGCCATCCACGCATACTCGTACCGCCCGAGCAGTCACCCGAGCGGAGTGGAGCTGCACAAGGACGACGGGTCGCTCGTCGAGGTCGTGGCCGGGGCGCTGGGGCTGAAGAAACTGCGAGTCGTCGAAACCGGCGGCACGGCGTACATGCGCGAGCGCACGCAGTGGGACAGCGGCGCCAATCTCGTCTGCGTCTCGCCGGGCGTGGTCTTTGCCTACGACCGGAACACGTACACCAACGCGCTGCTCCGCAAGGAAGGCATCGAGGTGATCCCCATCGTCGGGGCCGAGCTCGGCCGCGGGCGCGGGGGCGGCCATTGCATGACCTGCCCGATCATCCGGGACGCGGTGGATTTCTAGTCTCGGGCGGCGACCCCGCCCATTGCGCCGTCGGACGGCAATTAATAGTATGCCCGAAATATCGGAAGGGAGCCGCCGCGTGCCAGCGAACCTCGCCGCCAAGCGAATGGGTCAACTGCCAAGAACGAGCGTTCTCCTCGCGGTCGCGTCGCTGATGCTCCTGCCGGCCTGCCGGCGCGCCGAGACCGAGCAGCCCGCGGAGGTCCGTCCGGTCCGCGCCACGACCATCGAGAAACGGACGGCGGGGGACACGATTTCGCTGACCGGCACCGTCCAGGCGGAAACCGAGATCAATCTGTCGTTTCGGATCGATGGCCGGCTGATCGACCGGGCCGTGAGCATCGGCGACACCGTCCAGCCCGGCCAGCTCGTCGCGCGCCTGGATTCCATGAACGAGGAGACGAGCCTGCAGGCGGCTCGGGCGCAGTTGACAGCGGCCCGCGCGCAACTGGCGGACGCCCGCGAGAACTTCGGGCGCATGCGGGACCTGGTCGCCGAGAATGCGGTTTCCCGGGCGGCTTTCGAGCAGTCCGAGGTGGCCATGAAGGCCGCCGAGGCCCTGGTCGAGTCGATGCAGGCCCAGGTCACCCTGTCGGAGAACCGGCTGAGCTATACGCGCCTCGAGTCCGACGTGGCCGGCGTGATCACGGCGCAGGGCGCGGAGACGGGCGAGGTTGTGGGCGCCGGACGCATGATCATGCAGGTCGCGCGCGAGGGCGGGCGGGACGCGGCGTTCGACGTGCCCGCGCGGGTCAAGGATCGCGCACCGGCAAATGCCGAGATCACCGTCGTGCTGACGTCCAACCCGAAGGTCACCGCCGTCGGCCGCGTGCGCGAGGTCTCGCCGCGGGCCGATCCGGTCACCGGGACCTTCCGGGTCCGGGTGGGCCTGACCAATCCTCCCGCGGCCATGCGCCTGGGAAGCACCGTGACCGGGACCATGCGCCTGCCCGCCTCCTCGGGCATCGAGATCCCGGCCTCGGCGGTCAGCCGGGCCGACCGGGGCTCGGCGGTCTGGATCGTCGACCCGAAGACCGGAGCGGTTTCGCCGCGCAACGTCGAGGTCCAGTCGTCTTCCGACGCGGCCTACGTCGTGGTCCTTTCGGGCCTGAATCCGGGCGACGTCATCGTGACCGCGGGCGTCCAGGCGCTGCGCCCCGGCCAGAAGGTCCGTCTCCTCGAGACCCCGAAGTGATCGGTCCCAACCTGTCGGAATGGGCGCTCGGGAAGCGCTCGCTGGTCATCTTCCTGATGGTCATCGCGGTGGCGGCAGGGTCGATGTCGTTCCTGCGCCTGGGCCGCGGCGAGGACCCGGCGTTCACGTTCCGCACGATGGTCGTGGCCGCGGCCTGGCCGGGCGCGACGGTCCAGGAGACGATGCTGCAGGTGACGGAGCGCCTGGAGCGCAAGCTCCAGGAGACGCACCACCTCGACAACGTGCGCAGCTACACGACGGCCGGGCAGACGACGATCTTCGTGGAGCTCAAGCAGTCCACGCCGCCGGCCGCGGTCCCGGACGTCTGGTACCAGGTCCGCAAGAACATCGGCGACATCCGCCAGACGCTTCCGACTGGCGTCGTCGGCCCGTTCTTCAACGACGACTTCGGCGACACCTTCGGCATCATCTACGCCTTCACGGCCGACGGCTTCAACTTCCGCCAGCTGCGGGACTACGTCGAGGCCGCGCGCTCGCGCCTGCTGCACGTGCCCGACGTCTCCAAGATCGAGGTGCTGGGCGCGCAGGACGAGCAGATCTTCATCGAGTTCTCGACCGAGAAGCTGGCCGGCCTGCGCCTGGACCTGGCGACCATCCTCGCGACACTCCAGGCGCAGAACGTGTTGCGGCCGGCCGGGGTGATCCAGACCGACCAGGAGCGCGTGTTTCTGCGCGTGACCGGCGCGTTCGATTCGGAGAAGGACATCGAGGCGGTCAACTTCGTGGCCGGCGACCGCAACTTCCGGCTGGGTGAGATCGCCACCGTCCGGAGGGGTTTCGTCGATCCGCCGCAACCGATGTTTCGCGTCAACGGGCGCCCGGCCATCGGGCTGGCGATCGCGATGCGCGACGCGGGCGACATCCTGGCGCTCGGACGAAACGTCCGCAAGGAGATGGCCGACATCCGGGCCAATCTGCCGGTCGGGATCGAGCCCACGCTGGTCGCGGACCAGGCGGTCACCGTGGACGTGGCGATCAACGACTTCATGACCTCGCTGTGGCAGGCGATCGTGATCATCCTCGCCTGCAGCTTCGTCAGCCTCGGCGTGCGTCCCGGAACCGTCGTCGCGCTGGCGATTCCACTCACACTCGCGATCGTGTTCGCCATCATGGACATCGTGCACATCGACCTGCACCGCATCTCGCTCGGGGCCCTGATCATCGCGCTGACACTGCTCGTCGACGACGCCATGACGACGGTCGACGCGATGATTCGCCGGCTGGCCGCCGGCGACACCAAGGACGAGGCCGCGACCTTCGCGTACCGGACGCTCGCGGCGCCGATGCTGATCGGCACGTTCGTGACGATCGCGAGCTTCGTGCCGATCGGCTTCGCAAAGAGCTCCGCTGGCGAGTACACGTTCTCCATCTTCGCGGTCGTCGCCATCTCGCTCATCGTGTCGTGGCTGGTCGCGGTGATTTTTGCGCCGTTGATCGGCAAGGCGATCCTGAAGGCGCCCAAGGCGGATGCCGGCGCGAAGCCGAGCAAGCTGGTGGACGCCTACACCAGGCTTCTGGAGGGCGCGATCCGCGCGAAGTGGCTGACGATCGGCGCCACGCTCGGCGCGTTCGTCGTCGCGATCTTCCTGGTGCGGTTCGTGCCGCAGCAATTCTTTCCGGCCTCCGACCGGCCGGAGCTGACGGTCGACCTGACGCTGAGGCAAAACGCCTCGATCCGCGCCACCGAGACCCAGGCCAAGCGCCTCGAGGAGCTGTTGAACGGGGACAAGGACGTCGACCACTACAGCACGTACGTGGGCCGCGGCGCGATCCGGTTCATCCTGACGCTCAACGTCCAGCTGGCCAATCCGTTCTTCGCGCAGTTCGTGATCGTCGCGAAGGACTTCGAGGCCCGCGAGCGGCTGCAGCAGAAGCTCGAGAAGGCGCTCGCCGAGCAATTTCCGGACGTGGTCTCGCGTGTGTCTCCCCTGGAGCTCGGCCCGCCGGTCGGCTGGCCGCTGCAGTATCGGGTGGCGGGCCCCGACAAGGACGAGGTTCGCCGGATCGCCCTCGAGCTGGCCGACGTGGTCGGCTCCGACAGGCGCGCGCGGCACATCAACTACGACTGGATGGAGCCCGCGCGGCAGGTCCGGATCCACGTGGACCAGGACGAGGCGCGCAAGCTCGGTGTGAACTCGCGCGGGTTGGCCGCCGCGCTCAACGCGGCCGTGACCGGTTCGACCGTGACCCAGGTGCGCGACGACATTTATCTGGTCAACGTGGTCGCGCGCGCGACCGACGAGCAGCGGGTCTCGCTGCAGACCTTGAACTCCATGCAGGTGCCCACGCCGAGCGGAAGGATGGTGCCGCTGTCCCAGTTCGCGACGTTCACGGAAGAGCAGGAATTCCCGCTGGTCTGGCAGCGCGACCGGGTGCCGACACTGACGGTGCGCGCGGACGTGGTCCCCGGAGTGCTGCCGGCCTCCGTCGTCGACGACCTGGCGCCGAAGATCGCCAAATTCGACGCGAAGCTGCCGAGGCCCTACCGGGTCGAGACCGGCGGCCTCTCCGAGGAAAGCAGCAAGTCGAGCGACTCGGTGTTCGCGGTCGTCCCGCTGATGATCCTCTTGATGCTCTCGATCATGATGGTTCTTCTGGTGAGCTTCCGGCGCGTGGCGATGGTGGTCTCGGTGCTGCCCCTCGGCCTGATCGGCGTGGTCGCCTCGCTGCTCGCGTTCAACCGGCCGCTCGGGTTCGTCGCGATCCTCGGCATCCTCGCGCTGATCGGCATGATTGCGAAGAATGCCGTGATTCTCATCGTGCAGATCGAGACCGACCGGGCCGAGGGAAAGGGCGTCAAGGAGGCCGTCATGGCCGCCGCGAGCTCGCGCATGCGGCCGCTGTTCCTGACGGCCATCTCGACCGTGCTGGGACTGATCCCGATCGCACCCACGGTCTTCTGGGGGCCGATGGCGTTTGCGATCATGGGGGGGCTCATGGTGGCGACGCTGCTGACCCTCGTGTTCCTGCCCGTGGTGTACGTGACGGTGTTCGGCAACGAGAAGCCGTCCTCGCCCGACGGGTTGCCCGAGCCCGCCTGAGGCGTTCCGGGGGAGTTCCTTTGGCCCTGCAAGAGACCCGCGACGCGAAGCCGGAACCGCGGGCGGATTTCGAGCCTGTCGCGGGACGCCCTCGCGCGGTGCTCGAGATCCACGTGGCGGAGCTGAATCAGCTGTTCAACGTGATGGACCCGGCGCCGTTTCGGGAACGGGACCTCGATCCCAACGCCGAGGCGTACATCCTGGATTGGGCGCGGGAGACCCGCCCCGGCCAGCCGCTCGGCCTCTCCGTGCGAGTGGACCGCGACTCGACGGCGAAAGACTCGGACATGGTGCGTGACGCCGTCCGCGAATACTTTCGCCGCCGCGCGCAGGCCACCCGGCGGGAGCTGCGGCGGCTGTTCCGGGTCGGCCGCATCAGCCTGGCGATCGCTCTCGGCTTCGCCCTGGCCGCGACACTCGCGGGCGAGGCCGTCGCGAACTGGATCGGCACGGAGCGGTCGCACGGGATCATCGAGGGAAGCCTCATCATCGGCGCCTGGGTCGCCCTGTGGAGGCCGCTCGAGATCTTCCTGTACGACTGGTGGCCGATCCGGGAGGAGGCGCTCCTGCACGACCGCCTGGGCCAGATGGACGTGCGGCTCTCCGGCGCAGGGGCGGCCGCGCGCTCGGCCGCGATGAAGGCGCAGCCGTGAAGACGGCCATGGCCCGCGGCGCCGGTTTCCTGGGACTCTGGATCGTGCTGGTGCCGAGCGCGAAGCCGGCCGATCTGGCCGTCGGGGCGCTCGCGGCGGCCGGCGCCACCTGGACCAGCCTGCGCCTCCTGCCGCCGGAGGCGGGCCACGTTCGCTTTGCCGCAATGCTGGCGTTCGTGCCGCACTTCCTGTGGCAGTCCCTGCTGGCCGGCGTGGACGTGGCGCGCCGGGTGCTTCATCCGCGGCTGCCGTTGAATCCGGGTTTCGTGGTCTGCCCCGTGAGTTTTCCGAAGGGCCTCGCCCGCAACGAGTTTGCCTCGATCGCCAGCCTGCTGCCGGGCTCCGTGCCGGTCGGCGAGGCCGACGGGGCCCTCGTCTTCCACGCCCTCGACGTGAGCCAGCCGGTGGCGGAGCAGATCGCGGGGGAGGAGCGCGCTCTCGCGAAGGCCCTGGTGCCGGGAGTCGCGCATGAATGAGTTCCTGCTCGTCGCGGCGGCCTTCGTGCTGGCCATGGTCGCGCTGGGGCTGACGCGGGTCCTGCGCGGGCCCGGCGACGCCGACCGGATGATGGCCGCGCTCCTGCTCGGCACGGGCGGCATCGGGGCCTTGCTCCTGCTGGGAGCCGCGACCGGGGCGAACGGGGTGGTCGATGTGGCTCTGACCCTGGCGGTACTGGCCGCGTTCGCCGCCATCGCCTTCGTGAAGGCGTCCGCGGAGTCGCCGGACGAGACCGAATCCGAAGACGACGCATGAGCGCGATCGCCGACCTCTGGACGATCCTGGCCGTCTCGGCCGGAGCGTTCTTCTTCTTCGCCGGCACCGTGGGGCTCCTGCGCTTTCCCGATACCTTCACCCGCCTGCACGCGCTGACCAAGGCCGACAATCTCGGAGTCGGGCTGGTGGTGCTCGGCCTCTTGCCGCGGTCCGGCGGCGTGCTCGCCGGGTTGAAGCTCGTCAGCATCTGGCTGCTCGTCCTGCTGTCCGGATCGGCCGTGTCTCAACTGATCGCGCGATGTGCGCGGGAACGGGGGCCGCGCGCATGATCGGCATGGTCGACACCGGCCTGGCGCTGCTGATTCTGGGCCTGGCGGTCTGGGCGATCGCCGCGCGCGATACCTTCGCCGCGGTCGTGGGCTTCGTCGCCTACGGCCTCCTGCTGACGTTGATATGGGTGCGACTCCACGCGGTGGATGTGGCGTTGACCGAGGGGGCGATCGGCGGCGGCCTGACCGGGGCATTGCTGATCGGCGCAGCGGCGCGTCTGCGGGCGACCGAGGCCGCGGCGCTGTCCGAACGCCCCGGCGTAGCGTTGCGGACGCTCGCCGCGGTCCTCAGCGCCGGCGTCACGGCGGCGCTCGCGGTTTGCGTCCTCGCCTTGCCCGTGCCGGCGCCCACCCTCGCGCACGAGGCGGCGGCTCACGTCGCCGCGACTGGTGTGGGCAACCCCATCCCCGCCGTTCTGCTGGCATTCCGCGCGATGGATACGCTGCTCGAGGCGATCGTGCTGCTGTTCGCCCTGGTCGGCGTCTGGTCGCTCGCTCCGGACCGCGCGTGGGGCGGGCGCCCGGGGCCGCGCCACCATGCCGATCCCAACGGCATGCTGGCCTACATCGCGCGCGTGCTGCCGCCGATCGGAATCATCGTCGGCGCCTACATCTTCTGGGTGGGAGCCGACTACCCCGGCGGCAAGTTCCAGGGAGCCACGATTCTGGCGGCGATGTGGCTCCTGGTGATGATGTCGGGCCTCTCCGACGCGCCTCCCATCCGCAAGACCTGGCTGAGAGTCGGGCTCGTCGCGGGGCCGCTGGTGTTCATCGCGATCGGTTTCGTGGGTGCCGCGGCGGCGGGAGCGTTTCTCGCTTATCCGGAGGGCTACGCCAAGCCGCTGATCATCGTCATCGAGTTTGCGCTGATGCCTTCGCTCGCCCTGACGCTCGGGCTCCTGCTGGCCGGCGCGCCGCAGAGGCTGGAGGAGTGATGGACACGCCGACACTCTTCGGACTGGCCGCCGCGATTCTGGTCGGCCTCGGGTTGTACGGCGTCATCGCGCACCCGCAGCCGCTCCGAAAAATCCTGGCGTTCAACGTGATCGGCAGCGGCGTGTTCCTGCTGCTCGGCGCGATCGCCCGCCGGGGCGCCGCGGCCGGGATGGGCGGCGACCCGGTGCCTCAGGCGCTGTTGATCACGGGCATCGTCGTGGCCTTTTCCGCCACGGCGGTGGCGGTCGCGCTCCTGCTGCGGTTGTTCGGCGAGACCGGATCGGTGACGCTTTCCTCCGACGCGCCGGCGAAGGCGGATGGCGACAAGCCCCATGGCTAGAGCGCGTCAGGCGGGGCTCGAAACATGACGACCGATGGCGGACTGCTGCTCGCCGTGGCGGTCCTGGCGCCGTTCGTGGGCGTGATGGCCGGGCTCGCGCTCGGGGGCCGTTTCGTCGTCCGCGTGGCATTCCTGACGCTCGTCGTCGGGCTCGGCACGGCGCTCGGCGTGGCCCGGGCACTCGTGCAGTCAGGCAGGGCGGTCGTCTATCTGCTGGGCGGCTGGGCGCCGCCGCTCGGCGTGGCGCTGCGCGCGGACGGCCTCTCGGCAGTCATGCTGGTGGCGGTCGCGGTCGTGATTGGAGGGATTGCCGTCTACGCGCGCGCCGATTTCGGGATGCCCGCGGGAACGCCGGAAGCGCGGGCCCCGTTCACCTTCTGGCTGTTGCTGCTGGCGGTCTGGGGCTCGCTCAACCTCGTGTTCGTGAGCGGAGACCTCTTCACGTTGTACGTCGCGCTCGAGCTCCTGACCTTCGCCGGCGTCCCCCTGGTCTGCCTCGACGGCAAGGGCGAGACGCTTCGCTCCGCGCTCCGGTACCTGCTCTTCGCGCTGGTCGGTTCGGTGCTCTATCTTCTCGGGGCCACTTTGCTCTTTGGCGCTTACGGCACGCTGGACATCGCTCTGCTGGCCGCGCGCGTGCGCCCCGAGCCCATCACCTGGGTCGCGGCGGCATTGATGACCACGGGATTGCTCGCGAAGACCGCGCTCTTTCCCCTCCACATCTGGCTGCCACCCGCGCACGCCGGCGCGCCGGCGGCGGCGAGCGCGGTGCTCTCGGCGCTGGTCGTCAAGGGGTCGTGGTTCCTGGTCGTGCGGCTCTGGTTCGACGTGTTTCCGGGCGTGATCACGAGGCCGTCGGCGCAGCTGCTCGGGGCTCTGGGAGCTTCGGCGATCCTCGTCGGCAACGTGGTCGCGTTGCGGCAAGCGCGGCTGAAGCTCCTGATCGCGTATTCGACGGTTGCCCAGATCGGGTACCTGTTCCTGATGTTCCCGCTGGTGGCGGGGCTCGACGCCGCTCACCTCGACAGCGGATCGGCGGTCACGGGCGGCATGCTCCAGGCGATCTCGCACGCCACGGCCAAGGCCGCGATGTTCATGGCCGCCGGGCTCGTCTACGCCACACTGGGGCACGACCGCGTGGCGGATTTGCGCGGCATCGGCCGCGCGCTGCCGATGACCGTCGTCGCGTTCGCGCTCGGGGGCGCCTCGCTGATCGGGTTGCCGCCCTCGGGCGGATTCCTGGCGAAGTGGCTTCTCCTCTCGGCCGCCGTTGCGACCGCGCAGTGGTGGTGGGCGCTGGTGATGCTCGTGGGCGGCCTCCTGACCAGCGCGTACGTCTTCCTGGTGGTCGTGCGCGCGATGGCTCCGGCCGAAGCCGGGTGGTCCCCGAAGGTCCGCGTTCCCCGCTATCCGCAGGTGGCGGTGCTCGCGCTCGCGCTGTGCTCGTTCCTGCTGGGAGCGGCCGCCCTGTGCCCCGTGGACGTCGTGCGGATCGGCCGCCCCCACGCGGCGCTCGTCGGGTCCCGATGATGGATTCCCCCACGCTGCTCGCCGCCGCCATCGGAACGCCGCTCCTGCTGCTGCTCGCGTGCATCTGGCCGAGCCTGCGCCGCCGCATGCCCGGAGTCCTGGCATTTGCCCCGGCGCCGGCGCTCGTGGCGGCATTGCTCGGCGCGAAGGGAGCGCCGCTGGTGCTCGGCAACGGGCGGTTCGCGTTGACGTTCGTGCTCGACGCGCCCGGGGCCATGCTCCTCGACGTCGCGGCACTCCTGTGGATCCTGGCGGGCAGCTATGCCGCTCGGTGGCTGCGCGCCCGGGAGGAGTCCGGCCGCTTCGTCGTGTGCTGGCTGATGACGCTGACCGGCTGTGTGGGCGTGTTTCTCTCGGCCGACCTGGTGGGCTTCTACTTTCTGCTGGCCGTGCTGAGCGTGGGCGCGAGCGGATTGGTCCTCCAGGGGGAAGGGCCGGGCGCGCTTTCCGCGGGCGGCCTGTACCTCGGCCTCGCGCTCGTAGCCGAGGCCTTCCTCCTCGCGGGCCTCGTGCTTCTCGCCGCGGCCACTCCCCATGGGAGCCTGCTGATTCGCGACGCCGTGGCGGCGCTGCCCGCGTCGCCCTGGCGGGACCTGACGCTCGCGCTTCTGCTCATCGGCCTCGGCATGAAGGCGGGGCTCGTGCCTCTGCACTTCTGGATGCCTCTGGCCTACGGAGCCGCGCCGATTCCGGCCGCGGCGGTGATGAGCGGCGCCGTGGTCAAGGCCAGCATCCTCGCGCTCGTCCGCTTCGTGCCGTTCGAGGTCCCGCTGTCGTCCTTCGGTCTTCCTCTGGCCGCGATCGGAATGTTCGGAGCCCTCTACGGCGTCGCGGTCGGAATCACGCAGCCGCGGCCGAAGGTGGTGCTCGCGTACTCGAGTGTGAGCCAGATGGGCTTCGTCGTCGCGGTGATCGGCATGGGGATGGCGGCCGGCGATGGCGGCACGCCGATGACTGCGGCCTTCTACGCGGCGCACCACCTCCTGGTCAAGGGCGCGCTGTTCCTGGCCGTGGGCGTGATCGCCTCGACCGGCCGCAATCGCCTCTGGCCGATGCTGCTGCCGGCGGCGTTGATCGCGCTCGGCCTCGGCGGACTGCCGTTGACCGGGGGAGCCCTGACGAAATACGAGGCCAAGGGTCTGCTCGGCGACGGCATCGCGGGCACGGTGGCGGTGGTCTCGTCGGTCGCGACCACGCTGCTGATGCTGCACTTCCTTCGCCGCCTCATGGCGAGCACGGCTGCCGACGCCGACGCGCGCCCGCCGGCCGGGCTCGCCTGGCCGTGGCTCGCGATGGCGGTCTCGTGCGTCGCCGTGCCGTGGGCGCTCTACCTCGCGGTCCCGAGCGACGCGCTGCCCGGGGCGCTCGCTCCCGCGGTCCTCTGGTCGGCCCTATGGCCGGTCCTGGCCGGCGCTGCGCTGGCCGTCGGGCTGGATCGGCTGCGACGCCCCCTGCCTCGCGTTCCGGAGGGCGACATTGGCGTGGCGCTCGGGGGTCTCGAGCGCGCCGGCGGGTGGATCGGCGTCACGTTTCAACGCGCGGACGCGTTCGTGCGGCGCTGGGCCGTGGCGGGCGTCGCACTGCTGGCGGTGGCGGCCCTCTTCGGATGGGCGCTGCGATGAGGTCCATCCGATGTCCGCGAATATACTTTTCGACCAGGACCGGCGCGCCCGGCGCCTTCCGCGCATGACGGCAAGGAGATCCGATATGAGGAACACCATCTGCCTCGCGTTGCTCGTTGCCATGGCCCTCTCCGGCTGCACCGTCGGGCCGAATTACGTGCAACCGGTCGTCAACACGCCGGCGAAGTGGCGCATCGAGTACCCACAGGCCGCCGAGGTCGCGAACACGAAGTGGTGGGAGCAGTTCGGCGATCCGGTCCTGAACGAGCTGATCGAGAAGGCGCTGCGCGAAAACCTCGACGTGCGGATCGCGGCCGCGCGCGTCGATCAGTTCCTCGGCGCGCTCGTCACCACCCGGTCCCAGGCGTGGCCGCAGATCGGGTACGGCGGCGGCGCG
>Ga0209048_10005988_pt1 | contig 11433 bp, 4 predicted proteins | sample FrelakmetCRP12CR_FD_187146 | JGI IMG/M metagenome (GOLD analysis project Ga0209048, IMG submission 187146) | Freshwater lake sediment microbial communities from the University of Notre Dame, USA, for methane emissions studies - CRP12 CR (SPAdes)... | ecosystem: Environmental > Aquatic >... | reverse complement strand
AGCACCTGCGACTGGGAGCTGAACCGACAACGCGGGTTCGACTAGGAGCTACAACCGCCCGAGGCCGCGATTGATCCGAGCGAGGATGCGGTAAGCATCGACGCGGGCGACGTTCGCGCAGGATTCCCCCGCCGTGCTTGGGTTGTTCGATGCGCTGGTGATCGTCATTTCATCGCGTTGGATGGCCGCATCTTCATGGTTGAAAGTCGGCTTACCGGAGGACCGACGGGCCGCTTCGGGTCGTTCAGAGTCACCACGCTCCGGCACTGAACGGCGGCACAACGATCCGCAGATTCTATGGTTTGTGTCAATGCGTTCGCAGAACCGGATTGGTGAGACGCGCCGGATCGAATTCGGTTTTGTAGGTGTTGTGGTCCGCAATAATTCGCGCGGCGGGACCTTCGGAGTCCAGCGCCTGCAGCCGCCGGCTGACTCTGGCATGATGAGGGCATGCTGCAACGGGCGCGAGCGATTGTCGGAGTAGCCTGGGACTTCCTACGGCTGGTCGTCTCGTTCTTGCACTCTTCCCGAGCGCTCCGCGCTGAGAATCTGGTTCTTCGCAAACAGCTGGCAAGCTATATCGAGCGTGGTATCAAGCCCCGACGCGTTGATCACGCGACACGCGTCAGCCTCGCACTGTTCACCAAACTGTTCGATTGGCGCGATACGGTTGTTATCGTCCGGCCGGCGACTATCGTTCGCTGGCACCGAATGGGCTGGCGGATCTTCTGGCGCTGGAAGTGCAGGGCGGGCCGGCCACCAATTCCACCAGAACTGCGCCGCCTGATTCGACGGATGGCCACGGAGAACCCGTTATGGGGCGAGGAGCGAATTGCCAATGAGCTATTGGTCAAACTTGAGATCCGGGTCTCGCCTAGGACAGTGGGGAAGTACATGCCGAAGCGACCGCCAGGCCAACCACGTGGGGATCAGCGCTGGTCCACCTTCCTGAAGAACCATGCAATGGAGATTCTCGCCTGCGACTTCTTCGTGGCGGTCACTGCGACGTTCCGTATGCTGTACGTGTTTGTTGTCATCGAACACGGGACGCGTCGTCTGGCTCATGTCAACGTGACAGCGAACCCAAGCGCGGATTGGACGTTGCGGCAGTTGCGGGCGGTCGTCGGAGAGGAGAGGGCGCATCAGTACCTTATCCATGACCGAGACAAGATCTTTGCCAAGCATCTTGATGACTCGATCAGCGCGTTGGGCCTGGAAGTGCTGCGATCGCCAGTGGCGAGTCCGAAGGCCAATTCGATCTGTGAACGCGTCATCGGGACAATTCGGAGAGAGTGTCTCGACTGGCTGATTCCGGTATCTGAGGCACATCTGCGGTCAATTCTGAAATCGTGGGTCGAACACTACAACCGTGGCAGACCGCATAGTATGTTAGGCCCCGAGGTACCGGATCCGCCGCGAGGAGTTGCGGCGATCCCGAAGTCCGAATCCCGTCATCGATTGGCGGCGGATGCGCTCGTGCTCGCGAACGCGGTCCTTGGTGGCTTGCATCACGAGTATTTGCTCGTAGCGGCGCCGGCGAGCGCGTAATCGTTTGTCGGAAAACCAGCGACGCAATGCGCGACGCCAATAATTGCGGAGCACAGGTATTCTTGCCGCCCTTGGGCATGCAATCCCCGTTCGACTCCTGCGGTCAGGGCCCTCAATGTGCCAGGATGTGCCGTTGAATTACTTCTGCCGTCGCGCTTACAGCGGCAAGACATCGCCGTAGACCAACCGGCGCCCAATCACCACCGTCATCGCGTCGATATCGTCGCGGGCCGGACTGTCGGCGGGCAGGCACTCGTACTCGCGCAGCAGCAGTCGCAGCGGCCGCGTACCGCGCCCAACGGGCAACGCGGCCGATCCCTGCCAGCGCGAGGCAGTCGGGTCGCCCGGCACGCGCGCCAGTTCGGTCGATCCTGTGCTGATCCACACCGGCGTGCCGGGCTCGCCGATATCGATCTGTGTGTCGACAGTCACGATCGGCGGCGGGCGCGCGGTCGCGTCGGTGGCCGTATTGTCGGCGTAGCTCGGTCCGCTGACTGTGACGCTGATGCGGCTGGCGTCGACCGGGTCGGCGACCACACTCGCACTGCGGTCCGGCGAGAGCTGCGCGAAGTCGGCCAGCACCACTTCCGACACGCGGCCGTCGGGCCATAGGAAGAAATCCGCCGGTGACGCATTCGGCTGCAGGCGCACCAGCGCCAGGCGGATGAAAGGCATGTAGGTGGTTCCCGCAGCCAGTTCGAGGTCGCAATACCAGCGGCCGTTGTGCGGGTCGCGCTGCGGGTTCGCGGCGCGGGCCGGCTGCGTCGAGTCGGGCGGATCGAACTCCACATCGAAGGCCGCCACGACGCGGTCCCAGTGGCGGGCGTCGAAGGCGCTACCGGGCGGTGTGAACAGGAACACTTTGGCCTTGACGTTGGCAAAGTGCTTCGGCAGCGGCGTCAGGCTGCTCGCCACCGGCGCGCCGAGGAACAGCGGATCGGTTCCCCATTGCGTGACGAAGGGCACGAGGTGGCTCTTGAAGGCCGTCGGTGGGTCATCGACGAGCGTCACGCCGGGATCGGGTGGCTGGACCGGTCTCGTCGGCTGCGGTCCCGGCCCGGGGCCGGGGTCGATGACCGACTCTTCGATCTCCCTGATGGGCATTACGACACCGAGCATTTCGCCATCGCCTGACGAATACCACGGCCGGTCGAGATAGACGCGCAAGCCGGCACGCCGCCGGCGCGCCGGCACGCCAGCGGTGCCCGCATCCTCCCAGGCGAAGATCGGCAGTACGCAAAGCACCCGCGGCGGCAGAGGACGTGCCGAGCTCGGGACGTCGATTGTGGCCTTCGGCGAGACCTGCGTGAGCTTCGCCGTGTCGGTGACTTCGGGAAAGTGCTCGCGGTAACGCGTCGCGGCCACCAGCTGGCAGGTGACACGTCGATGGCGCGTGTCGTGAAACTCGTGCTGAAAGGCGAGCGTCACGTCGCGGGCCGGAATGGCGGGCGGATAGTCGAGGCTCATGCGGGGGAGATTCGCCGAGGCCGCGATCCGGTACGGCGCGTTGACCCCGTCATCGATCGGCTCGTCCCACTGCATCAGCATCTCGACTTGGCCGGTGCTCGGCAAGTCGAGCGGCGTGGTCACGGCAAGTGTCGCGGCCGTGCTGTCCGGCTTGCGCCCCGCGGCAAGCCTCGTCGCGTCCAGCAGCGGCGCGACGAGCGGCTTCGCGACGGCATGGACGAGCGTGATCGTCCGCGCCGGCGTCAGCTGCGGATTGGCTCCCTGCACGATGCGCTGCCAGTACACGTTGCGACGCTTCACGAGATTCGTGTTGCCCAGGATGTGGTCCCAGTAGTCGAACAGCGCCACATCTTTCACATCGTCGCGCGCAGGCTCGGTAGGATCGAGGTGCCCGGCATCGAGGTATGTGGTGAGCGCCATCGAGATCGTTCGACCCTTGGGCAGCGACACCGTGAGGACGCGCCGTGCGGCGTCCCAGGCCGGGTCGGCCGTGCCCTCGGCGAGGACGAGCCGAAACGGCTGCAGCGCCGGCCAGACGCCATCGAAAGGCACCCTGATGGGCGAGGGCTGAGGCGCGCTCGGCAGGGTCGGCACGCTCAGGCTCGCGCCGCGAGCGAGCGGATCCGGCAGGTACGGCAACGCCGGCGGCGATGCGCCATAAGGTGCGTCGGCGAAATCGCCATCGTGCGCGACGATGCGTGCGTAGGCGTCGGGGTCGAGACCGGCGGCGACGTCGAAACTGCCGAGCCACTCGGCCATCTGCGCCGAGGTTCGCGGCGGTGCCACGAGGCGCTCGGCGGTCGCTGTGGCCGGCGCGTCGATCTCACTCCGCAGGACGACGTGATCGACCGACTCGGCCGGCTGCGCGGTGTCGCGCATCGCGAGCGCGGGTGCCAACAGCGGGTCGAAGCGCAGGAACCTGCCGAGTTGAAAGATGTCAGCATCGCCGCTCGGCGCGGTCGGGTCGGGGCCGTTGCCGGCCAGGTCCACGACGCGCAACCGGCACTCATAGGCCGCACCGAAGCGCAACATCGGCAGCGTGCCCGGCACGGGGTCGAACCGCACGCGCAGCGGCAGGTCGCCCGCCGCCGCGGGACCGGTCGTTCCGCCCGGCGTGCCATCCATCAGGCCACCGTCGGGTGCGACCGTGCGTCCCGGCTTCGGCACCGACAGGCTCCAGCCGGTCCAGCGGAACAGGACCTCATGGGTCCACACCGCGGTGCCGATCGGCTCCGGATTGAACACGCGCAGCGTCGCGCAGCCCTCGTCGTCCTGCGCGGCCGCGAAGACCGGAGTGTTGTCAGCCAGCCGGTACGTGCCGCGGCGCCGGTTCAGCGAATGCCAGGCGGACTCGCCGACGCGGCGGATGTCGACACGGAATCCGCGCATCAGATCCTCGGCGCCGAGCGCAACGCTGCTGCCGTCGGCCGCCGTGGCGAGGTCCGCTTCGTGCCCGGCTTGGCGCGCCAGCATCTGATCCACCACGTCGTTCAGACCATCTCGTGCCAGGGACAGCCCGGCCGATCGCGGCGCCGGTGGCTGTGGATCGGCGGCGGCAGCGCCCGGCGCCGCCTGGCTGTGGACCTGCAGCGCCATCGCACGGATGCCATGCACCAACGGGTCGAGATCGAGCCCGAGCGGCGCGTCGCCGTCCCGCGGGGCGATCACGCCCCGCGCGATCCCGGGCGGGAACGGGTTGGTGGGGTCGGGCCGTGCGGTGAAGCCCGTCGCATCGAGCGCATACAGCGTCCACGGCGTGGCGACGGTCCAGCCCGCGGGCAACTTCGCGGGCCTGATGCGAACCCGGCCGAGCGCCGGCAGCCCAGCCGAAAGCGGGCACACGAGGTCGAGCACCAGCCCGAGCCTGCGCAGCAACAGCGGGTAGTGCGCGTACGCAGTGATCGCGGCGTGAACGTCGAACGAGGGTCGCGGCGGCGGCGTGATTTGCGACTGCTCGTAGCGTTTCCGCGCGCCCTCGGACAATCGGTCGAAAAAGGACACCGCCTGATCGAAGAGCAGCAGTTCCGGTGCGATGCCGGAGACTTGAACGATGTGGCGCGGGCTCACCGTGCCATGCTGCGCCTGGAGGTTTTGCAGCGCCGCGCGAATCGCAGCACGTTCGGCCTCGGTACGACCGACCAGAGCGGCCAACCGGCGGGCGGGCGAATCGCCGACGGTCGCCGCGCCTCCGACCGGTGCTTGCGGCAGCACCGATGGGTCAGGCCGATACCCGGCCACCACGTTGGCGTAGTTGCGCACCGCCGGGTACGACACGCACTTGGCGCTGCCCAGTGCGGGCGCGCTCGGCGGGTGGCCTTCCGCGCGCAGGCTCGCCATCAGGTCGACCCATGTCTTGCTGTCGGGGGGCGCGGGGTCCAGCGTGGCGGCCACGCTCACGATCGATGTATGGGGTCCGGTGTCGAAGTCGATCGTGAACGCGAGCCCCCTGGCGGTATTCGGCCAGTCGGCCAGACCTGGGAACTGGCCGCTGCCGACGCTGGCGCCAGTCCCGGCCGGGACCAGTCGCGGCGACAGGAGCGTCGACAGGTGAAGGCCATCGACACTGCGGCCGTCGGGCAGCGCCGCCCAGACGAGCATGCCGGGTGCGGTAATGTCGCTCATCGATGTCTCCTCAGCCCGCCGGGGCGAACGCGCCGGCGTAGGTCTCCCAGTCGGCTGCGCTCATCAGGTCGGCCACCTTGATCGCCGCGGTCGCACCAGTAGCCGCGGCGAGCCGTCGCGGGTCGGCCTGGCCTCTGCCGCCGCCAACCGCGAACTCGCGCGTCATCTCGAGAGTGACGCTGGTGTGCAGGAAACCAACCGTCACCTCGACCATCACGGACACCGAGCCCTGGATGACCCTCCGCTCGACGATGTAGGTGAGGCCAGCATAGAACTCGACGTGCAGGCTCAGCACCTGCAGCACGGTGAGCTCGGCGCCGGCCCGGAGGTAGCCGCCGATCATCAGCGTCTGGGGGCTGTAGTGGAAGCTCACGCCGACCACCACGTGTGCCGAGCCGCTGGCAAGGCCCGCAAGGTCGAAGGCCACGGCTGCACCGGCCTCGACGGCGAGATCGATCGCGTCGACACCCGTGGCGTCGACCGCGAGCGCGAAGTAACCACCGCCGCCAAGCAGACCGATCGTCAGATTGAACGGGTGGCTTTGCTCGGCGAAGTTGAAGCGGAACTGCACCTTGGCATCGCCGGCCAGCGGAATCGTGACAGCGACGCCAACGCCGATGTTCTGCAGACTGAAGATGCCGATTGACAGTTGCGGAATGGCGATCGCGTAGCCGGCGACGATGGTGCCGCCGTCGATCTTCACCGACGGGCCGCCGCCGAGGATGCCGCTCAGCTTGTCCATCAACACCTGGAGAAAGTCGAGCTGGCCGCCAAGCGAGATCGGATTGGGCCCGAACGAAAGCCTGACGTCGGGCTTCGTGCCCGGCTGCGCGGTGAAGCTGAATTCGGCAAAGTGCACGGTGGCGAGCGCGTCGTTCCCGGTGGGGACGAAGGCGAGGTCGAGGCGCGTCAGCCGACCGGTGGTGAGCGACTGCGGCGTAGCGGGCGGGCCGGCCGCCCCAGGCAGCGTCAGCGGCACGACGCTGCGCGAATGAAGCTCGAACACCGAGGGCGCACCCGCGTTGAAGCGCAGTCGCAGCACGCCCGCATCGAAATGCGCGCCGGCGGGAATCGCCGGCTGCCAATCGAGCGTCGTGACGATCTCTCTCGGGTCGCTGGTGTCGGTCTTCATCACCGGAACGCCGGCCGCGTTCGGACCGGACAGCGAGGGCGGCGCGAAGGATTGAACCAGATCCTTGAGCTTGATGCCGCCCATCAGCGTGGCCGAATCCGGAAAGAAGTGGCCCAAGTCCGGCGCCGCGCCGGCAGACGGGAAAACGTTCTTCCACGTGTCCGGCACGGTGCCCAACTGCCGCGACAGCGCGCCGATGGTCATGTCTGGAGAGGCCACGCCGAGCGACTTGTCGCCCTTGAAGCCGATCGGAATCGCCTTCGTCAGCGTTGCGTACACTTCGGCCGGGTTGCCCGGGTCGAAGCCCCTCGCCAGATAGCCGGGCTCGAACGCGATCTCGACCGCCTGCGCGAGCTGATCCGTGCTGCTCGACAGCGCGCGTGCCGCGGGCAGATGAACTTCCGCCGTCTGTAAACGCGGGACGAATGCGACCGGCGTGCCCGCGGCCGTCGGCGCCGCTGGTGGCTGCCCCGACCAGAAGGTCAGCGCGTGCGCTTCGAGCGTGGTATCGCCGGGCTTCCTCTCGGGTGCGAAGGCGAGCTTTTGGCCGGTGAGCGATGAGCGCGCGGCACGCGAACCGTCGGCCGTCCGCGCCTGATCGTAAGCCGCGGCTACCGCGTCCATGACGGCCTTGTCGGCCTGCGCCGTATCGTCGACGAAGATCATTGCCGCGCCGAACTCGCTCACATTGCCCAGCCTGTCCCAGGCCCGCAGCTGGAACAGGAAGGGCTGGACCGGGTCACCCGGAGACAGCGCAATCCAGAACGCCGCGCGGCTCGGAAACTGATTGAGCGGCACATCCGCGGGAGGCAGCGCCAACGTCGGTGTAGTCTCTGTCGTGATCTCGACGCGAGCGAAGATGACGCCGGGTGTGGGTGGATAGTCGACGATCGGATCGAGCGGCTGCAGCAGAAGGTACTTCCGCAGCGCCGCGCTGTTGCGCTCGCCGCCGTAGAAAACGCGTTCGCTGATCGTTGCCACCGCGGCCCGATGCCCGAACGGGAAAAGAGAGCCGCGATGGACCACGCGGACGAACTGGTCGCGGCCTTGCGCGACGACATGCGTCCACGCGGCGAACGAGTTCTGCCGGTCGGGTGGGTCGCTTTGCCAGCTGCCTTGCGTGTTGATCCACCCTCCCAGCGCCGACAGAGCGAGCCGCGCGACGCCGAGCTTCGCGGGCACGCCGACCTTGTTGGCGAAATTGGCGTCGGCATCGACGATGTCGCGGCGGTCCGCTGCCAGCAACGAGGTCATGAACCGGGTCTCGCGGGTCGCAGGCGAGGCGCTGTAGTCGTAGCTCCAGATCGCTCGCATCCGCCGCTGCTCGTCGTTGGCCGGGCTTTTGCGCTCGTCGACGACGAAGCCGCCGGGCAGCGCGGGCGTTGGTTTGCGGGCGCCCAGACGCGTGTGCCATAGCTCGGTCCAGCGGCCGTGCGTGATCGGCGCGGCCGCATGCGAAAAACCTGCAGCCGTACCCGGAGAGAGCACCAGTCGATACGGTAGCTCAATGCCGGTTTGCGGCGGGCCGGCGTCGTTGAGCCCGGCAGGCGCCAGCGGCGCAATTCGGGGCGGCGGGTCGTCGCAGATAGATTCGACCGACAACGCCAACCGCGCCCAGGACAGCAGCGCGTCGAGCGTCAGCGCGACGCCGGCGCCGTCGCCCGGCACGGCAAATGCGAGATGGCTCTCGCCGCCCATGCGCATCGAGGCGGCCTGCGCCGGAGCGGGCGCCTGGCCATCGGGGAACACCTGCTCCGCGATGTGCTGTGGCGGGAAGCTCACCACCATGAACCCGCCCTGCCCCGCGATGGCCGTCCCCAGGCGCGGCGCGCTGCCGGTGCGGGCCCGCAGCAGCAGGTCGCGAAACTCGAAGCGGAGCCACAAGAGGTCGGCGGTGCGCAGCACGCTGAACGCGAAGTCGCGCAACGACAGCGGCGCGACGCCCACCGGCGTCGTGCCGAGTACGAGCCAGTTGCGCAGGCGTGTCGCATCCGGCTGGCTGCCGGGCGCCAGGATGGACAGTCGGCCGCCGCGCGGGGTCGGTTCGACGTTGCACCCGTCCAGCGGCACCGCGATGCCGGCGTAAGCGAGGTCGCACTGGAGCACGATGACGGCTGGTCCGTCGAACGCGAGCCCGAAGTTGGGTAGCGTCTGGTCGAGCGTGTCATGGAGCAGCACGCCGATGCCGTTGGTCCGCGCCCACGCCGTGCCGGCACTGGCCAGCGTGCGCAGTTCGACATGCGGCGGGTCGCCGTCGAAGTTGATCGACAACGCGCAGCGCACCAGGGCCAGGACCAGCGGCTTGCCGAAGGCGTCGGCAATGCCGGGGCCGAGCGCAAGCGAAAACTGCGGGGAATTCGATCGCGTCGTGTATAAGATCGCCTGGCGGCGCCGGCCATCGAGGTTCTCGCCGACTTCGGCGTTGAGCGTGTCGAACAGGTCGGCTTGCGCGCTGAGCGTGCCGATCGGCGTCTCTGCAGCCGGCGCCGCGACATGCCACGGTCCCGTCGCGGAAAGCAGGAGCCGGCTGTGCAGCGGCGGGCCGGCGGCGCCGGTAAAAAGCGAGCGCTCGTCCGGCCCCATCACGCCGAGGTCAAGCCCGTTGCAAGCAAGATCGGCGCCGCCACCCGAGACGCTGCCAAGCGCGGCGGCCGACAGTTGCAGCCGCCCTGGCCGGAACGTGGCTTGCGCCGACGTGCTGTTATTGATGGTCAACAACTGCGTCTTGCCGAACTTGCAGACGCTGCCGCCGACAGTGACGCTTGCCGTTGCGGTCCCGTCGTATGTCTCGTCGCTATCGAACTGGCCAGCGCCGAAGGTCCAGGTGACCGTGACCGCGATGTCGACGCCATCGGTCGTGATGCCCTTGGCAACGACAAGCGAAAAATCGGCCGCGATGTCGGTGCCCGGCCAGCGCGCTCCGGCAAGGACGACCTGAAGCATCCCATGCCCAAGCGGCTGGCCAGTGCCTGCCGCGTGCACGGGTCTGACGATGCCCGTCGCTTTGACGGCGAACGTCGCGCCCGCGGGAAACCAACGCCGGTCGACGAGCCAGGCGGTCGCGCTCGCGGTTGTCATCGACACGCGTTCGACGCCGGCGGCATCGCTGCCGATGACGATCCTGAACCGGCCGAAATCGTAGGTGGCGAAGACGAGGGGGCCGGGCGGCGGCAAGGCAACCGGCAACGCGCGGATCACGGGAGGTGCGACCTGCGCATCGAGGGCGAGGCGCAGGTTCGATGGGGACGGCGCAAGGCTCACGTCGCCGTGCGGTCCCACCGAGAACGCCGGCTCGGTAATCCCCTGGTCGAGCTGGAAGCGGAAACCCGCTGCCGGCAGCACGACGATCGACCGCTTGCCGCTGAATGTAGGCGGCAGGCCCCATATTTCGACCAAGCCCAGCAACGCGCTGACGGCAGCGACATCGACCGTCACGGCAAAGCCGCGCAAGGTCAGCGTAGACGTACCGGCTCCCGCGAGGCAACCTCCGCGCGCGACATCGGCTACCGGGTCGTAACTGAACGTGCCGTCGCGGCCGAGCGTGAATGTGAGGTCGCACACCACTCCGCTGCCCTGCTGGACCAGGTAGCCGGTCTGCGGCAGGAGGCGCAGGGTGCGCAGGCTGATCCAGTCGTCGTTGGTCAGTGGAATGCTTGCCAACAGCACTCCGGAGGTGCTCGACAACCCCTGCGCGTCGATCGTGACCGTCAAGCCCAAAAGCGTCAGGCTGGAGCTTCCGCGTCCCGAGAGGAGCGCATTCAGCGACGCGTCGTAGTCGACGGTGCCCTGCGCTGTCACGGTGAACCCAACGTCCGTGTAGACGCCGGATTGGACCTGGATGGCGTAGGTACCGGGCGCAAGCTGGATCGACTGGACCTGCCTTGCGTCGAGCCAGCCGGGCGCAGACTGGGGAACGATGAAGTGCCGATAGAACAGCGCAGTGGCGTCGATCTGAATCGCGAAGCTGCTCAATTCGATCTCCCCGCGAGAGCCAAGCGGCAATGGACTGGGAGTGCCGGTTGTCCCGATTAACAATAAGACTTCGCCCAGCCGACGTTTATTCCCTCGACTGAGCCTGTGGGGTGCGAATTGATAATTGCGCGGCGATCGGCGTCAGGATACACACCGCAAGAATGCTGCTGCCGAGTGTAGTTATCAAACAGCGCGGGCGGAAGGTGGTTGTAGCTCGATCATGATTTCTGACTCAGCGTAGTAATTTTGTAACGCAATGAGGCTAAGCGTGGCTAAGCACGGCTAAACGCGGCTAGACTTAGTGTTAAACAGGCGTCGTAAGTAACTGATATTAAATATTAAAATGCGCTACGAACCAGGGGGTCGTGGGTTCGAATCCTGCCGGGCGCGCCAATAATCAAGGACTTACGATGTGCAATCGGGGTCCTTTTTCTTGCTGCCGGACCTCTGCCGGACCTTTTATGCACAGCTCGTGACCGTCCGCATTCGCAACGCGCAGGACGGTGCGCGTCTCCTCGCGAGTCAGCACCAGATTCGCCTGGTTGAGCAAGCGCCCGACGTCGGCGCTCGCATAATGGCCCGCCATCGAATGGTTGGCGTGGCCGAGCAGGACTTCCCGATCTTCAACTGATACTCCAGCGGCGCGCAATCGGCATGCGAACGTGTGCCGAAGGTCGTGAATGCGTACGGCT
>Ga0209048_10005987_pt1 | contig 11434 bp, 12 predicted proteins | sample FrelakmetCRP12CR_FD_187146 | JGI IMG/M metagenome (GOLD analysis project Ga0209048, IMG submission 187146) | Freshwater lake sediment microbial communities from the University of Notre Dame, USA, for methane emissions studies - CRP12 CR (SPAdes)... | ecosystem: Environmental > Aquatic >... | reverse complement strand
TGGTAGGAAAAGACGGCAATCGTCGGAGGGCGCATCGCGGCCCCGGGGGACCTAGGTCCCCCGGGGCTTTTTTCCGGCGAATTACCGAACCGCGGGTGCCCGTCGGGTTTAACCTCCAGAGATGACGAACCCGCCGGGAGATTCCGCGGCGCGTCCGCACGGGCGCGTCTACGCGGGCCTCGTCCTCACGATGGTCTTCTGGGGGAGCGCCTTCCCTACCTCGAAGATGCTCGTCCTCGAGGTGCCCCCGGAGGTCGGGGCGACGCTGCGCTTCGGGATCGGCTCCCTCCTGATGATGGCGCTCCTGTTCCGGCGTTCCGCGAAGCCCGTGCCGGACCGGGACGTGTGGCCGCGGCTGGCCCTCGTGGGGCTTGTGGGGGTAACGGGGTTTAATACCCTCTTCTTCCGCGGCCTGTCGCTTGCCCCCTCCTCCGACGCGGGAATGATCATCCCGACGATGTCCCCCGTATTCACCGCAATGGCCGGGATGCTTTTCCTCGGCGAGCCGGTCCGGCTGCAGCGGGTGGCGGGCCTTGCCGTCTCCCTCGTCGGGGCGGTGATCTTCTTCTGGGGGGTGATCTCCCACGCGGGGGGTCAGGCCGGGAGGGTGTGGGGGGACGTCGCGCTGCTGGGGGCCGCGGGGTGCTGGGCCGCCTCCTCCATCCTCTCCCGCCCGCTGTCGGTCCGGATCGGAGCGATGCCCACGGCCGCGTGGACGATCTTCCTCGGGAGTCTCGTCCTGCTGCTGGTCTCCTCCCCGAAACTCGCCGCCGTTCCCTGGGCGGCGCTGACGGGCCGCTTCTGGATCGTTCTGGGGTACGTGGTGATCTTCCCCACGGTGATCGCGTACATCTTGTGGATGGAAGGGATCCGGGCGATCGGATCGGGGCCGACGACGTCGTTCATGTTCCTCGCGCCCGTCTTCGCCCTGCTGATCGCCGCCGCGCTGCTCGGCGAGCGTCCCACGGCCCTGCAGGGAGCCGGCGGCGCGCTGATGCTGCTCGGTGTGTGGCTGGTAAACCGTCCCGGAGAAGGAGGAACGCCGCTCAAGGGGCGAGGATCGCCCGCAAGCCCGTGATCAGGCGGTCAATTCCTTCGACGGCGGTCTCCTCCCGCAAGCTTCCGTAGGCGATCCGCAGCCAGCATTCCCGCGCCACGCCGAACGTCTCCCCCGGGATGACGGCCACCTTGTGCTCCCGCACCAGCCGCTCCGCCAGGGCGATGGCGCTCATCCTCGTGTTCATCTTCGCGAACAGGTAGAACGCTCCCGTCGCGGGGGGAACTTCCACCAGGTCCGGAACGGCGGAGAGGCGTGCAAGGACCTCTTTCCGCACCCTCGCGAGGGAAGAGAGGTGCGGCGCGCAATATCCCCGCCCTTCGCGCATCGCGCGCAGCCCGACGAATTGCGAGATCGCCGGCCCGCTCACGACCACCGTGTCCTGGATCTTCATGAGGTCGCGGTGCAAGTGCTCCGGCGCCACGAGGAACCCGACGCGCCAGCTCGCCATCCCGTACGCCTTGGAGAGGCTGTAGAGGGAGATCACGTGCTCCCCGCCGAGGGAGCCGGGGGAGAAGTGCCGGGCGCCGTCGTAGGTGAAATATTCGTACGCCTCGTCGCTGATGTGATAGATCCCGCGCTCCGCGCAGAGCCGGTGGATCGCGGCGAGCGTCTCCCGCGGGTAGACCGCGCCGGTGGGGTTGTTCGGCGACACGGTGACGATCGCGCGCGTCCTCTCCGTGATCGCCGCCGCGATCGCCGGAAGGTCCGGCTGGAGCCGTTCGTCGGCGGGCACGGGCACGGGAACCGCGGAGGCGAGGGCGATCGCCATCTCGTGGTTGAAGTAGTACGGGGCGAGGAGGATCACCTCGTCCCCAGGGTCGCAGATCGCGAGGACCGCGTTGAGGAACGCCTGGTTCGCCCCCGCGGTCACGAAGATTCCACGCTCGAAGGGGACGTCGATCCCGTTCTCGGCGCGCAGCTTCCCTTCGAACGCTTCCCGAAGCTCGGGGAGACCGGCGTCGGGGATGTACTGGTGGTGGGGAACGGTCGCCAGGAACTCCGGGATTGCCGCGAGCGCCGCCGGCGGCGGCCCGTAGTGGACCACCCCCTGTCCCAGCGAGATCGTACCCGGCGTCTCCGCGATCCACCCCGCCACGATCGGGATGATGGGAAGCTGGACCCCCGCCGCGCGGGTCGAGGGGGCGAAGCGGCCCGGCTTCATCGGGGACCTGCCGGAATGGAGCGCTCGATGTCCACAACGGTGATCTCGGGGGGGGCGAGGAACCGCATCGGGGGCCCCCACGTTCCCGTGCCTCGGCTCACGTGCAGGATCCCGCCCCCCGGGACGGGGTGGTTCCCCGCGAGGAGGGGGAAGACCAGCCTGGTGAGGAGGCGGAACGGAAAGATCTGCCCGTGGTGGGTATGCCCCGAGAGCTGAAGGTCGAATTCCCCTCCCCGGGGGTCCAGTTGGGGGCGGTGCTTGAGGAGAACCGTGAACCGTCCGTCCGGGCGATCCCCGAGGAGGGCGGCATCGGAGGTCCCGCCGGTTCGGCCGAACCGTGCGCCGGCGGGATCGTCGACTCCCGCGATGCGCACCGCGTCGTCGATCGTGACGGATTCGTCCCGGAGGACCGTGAAGCCGGACTTCCGGGTGAAGGCGATCGCACGGTCGATCCCCGCGTAATATTCGTGGTTCCCGAGGACCGCGAATTTCCCTCGCGGCGCGGGGATCCCCCGCAGGATCTCCGCCAGCTCCGCGACGCCGTCCAGCTGCCCGTCCACGAGATCCCCCGTCGACACGAAGAGGTCCGGGTGTTCCCGGGCGACGATCGCCGCGACCTCCCTGGCCTTGCCGCTCCGGTGGACGAGACCGAGGTGGAGGTCGGTGATCTGCGCGATCCGCAGGGAGGGGACGGACGCCGGGAGCCGGTCGGTGACGATGCGCACCCGGACGACTTCGATGCGGGACGCCTCGATGATCGCGTACGCCGACAGCGCGACGGCGAGCCCGGCGATGCAGAGAAACGCGGAGTGTCCCGCGAGGGCCGCGGCGGTGTCCACGGCGATCCCGAAGCGCACCGGTACCCGCAGGAGGAGGCGGAGGAGGTCCGTGCCGAGGCTCAGCCAGGTGAGGAAGAACAGGAACCCCATCCAGAGGTAGCCGACGTGCGCGACCGCCCGGGCGGCGCTCTCGTGGCCGTTGCGGCTCAGCTGGTACGTGAGGATCGGCGCGCACAGGAGGACCGCGAGGAGGGGGAGAAGCGCGAGCGTCGCCCCGGGACCGAAGGCCAGCGCCGATCTCGCCTTGAGAAGGGCGTAGGCGTGCATGGAACCGTAGACCAGGAAGAACGAAAGCAGGAACAGGCTCATGGCGAATGTGCGATAATCAGCGGGTACGAGGACCGGTCCTGACGGAGGAGAACGTGCCCATCTACGAGTACAAATGCCCCGCGTGCGGGGAGTTCGAGAAGGAGCAGCGGATGTCCGACCCGCCGCTCAAGAAGTGCCCCCATTGCGGCAAGTCGGTCACCCGGCTGGTCGGCGGCGGCGGCGGCTTCGTGCTGAAGGGCCGGAACTGGGTCTCCAAGATGTCCTCTTCGGGGGAATCCGCCAAGAAGAAATCCGACCGGTTCATGAAGCAGACCGTGGGCGAGGTCGCCGAGGACATCGCGAAGCACTCCCGTTCGCATTAGGTGGGCAGGGTGAGCAGGATGGAGCGGGGGGCGCCCGGTGAAAGTTCGACCAGCTCCCCGTCCGCGAGGAGACGCCACCCGGGATCGGCGTCCAGCGGCTCGCTTGCGACGACCGCGAACCGATCCCCGGATTTCAGGTACAGCGTGTAATATTCCCCGTTCCGGTGGAACCGCCGGAACGCGAAGAGCTCGTCGCCGGCGGCGATCAGCAGGTTCGCCGCGGAATATTCCCCCACCAGGTCGCGGTCGGAGAGAATCCCCCGAAGCGTTTCGGATAGCCCCTCCAGCGTCCGCTCCACCCACCGGTCCTCGAGGAGTTCGAGGAAGACCACGGTATCGCTGACCTTGCGGGCATCTCCCTCCGCGCCGATCTTCCCGTAAAAGGTCCCGTTGTGTGCGAGGGTCACTCCCAGCGCCTGGAACGGGTGGGAGTTCGCCGCGCATACGGTTTCCGGATTCGACGCGTATCGGACATGGCCGATGAACCGGTCGGTCACGGCGAGCATGTCGGAAAGGAGCGGGTCGGACGCGGCGGGATTCCCGCTTTTCACCATCCGGATCTCGTCCCCCGCGCGCCAGGCGACACCCCACCCGTTCGGGTGATTTCCCCCCGGGCGCTTCTCCCAGCCGGCGACGAGGTTCCCCGATTCGCAGAACCGCGCGAGGGAGGCGACGTACGGCACAATGTCCCGCGGTTCGTTCGATGAAAATGCGATCATCCGGCACATGGATTATTCTACTTCAGCGTGCGCAGCCAGGCGACGACGAGCCAGCGCTCCTTCGCGGTGAGGTCGGAGCGGAAGGGGGGCATGCCGTTCAATCCGTGGGTCACGACGGCGAACAGCAGTCCTTCGGGGGCCATTCCGAATCCCGTGCCCGAGATGTCTACCGGGGTGGGGACGAACTTCCTCGCGACGGGGCCGTCCCCCTTTCCCGACTCCCCGTGGCACGGCGTGCAGTAGATGCCGTACAGCTCCTTTCCCGTGAGGAGGGAGAACTCCGTCACCCTCTCCGGATTCTTCAGTGCTGCGGCTTCCGGGGTCCCCGGCTTCGGGGTGTGCTCCAATCCTTTCGTCGGGACGGAGCCCGCCGGGGGAAGCCGCACCGGCTCCTCCTGGGGGCGGAACGCCGGATTGTCGTACATGTTCCGGTCGAGCTTTTCGCAGCCGGACAGCGGGAAGACCGCGAGAAGCGCGACGGCGAGGAGGCCGGCGGCGAAACGGACCCGCTCGCGGGGGCGGACGCTTCTCACAGTTCCCCCTCCTCCGCCCGGACCTCGGTGCCGCCCGCTTCCCTCATCGCCTCGATCGTTCGGCGCGCCTGCTCGTCTCCCTCCACGCGTGCGCAGAGGGCGATCTTCCCGTCGTGGATCCTTGGATCGTGGATCATCTTCGGCGGGAAGCGGAGCAGCCCCATCTCCCGCCCGCCGCCGAAGAGCGTTCCGAGCAGCGCGCCCAGCATCGCCACCTCGTAGGTGATGATCAGCGTAGGCGGCACGGAGACGATCGTCTTCCCCCCGGTGACCAGCGGATAGAGCATGTAGGTGGCGAGGGTGAGCCCCAGGCCGGCCGCGGCTCCGACGAACCATCCGGCGATCACGATCCTCGGGAACCGGATGGGCGTCGGGTCGGCGACGACCGTCCCGTCGGGCAGCGGCACCGCGGAGATCGTCGTGACGCTCCCCGCCGGGAGCGAGAGCCCCTTGAGGGCCCGGCCGGCCCTTGCCGCCGTCTCCACGCCTTCGAACAGGCCGACGATCACCGTGCTCATGCGTGGGCCTCCTCTTCCCCCTCGACCCGCGCGATCGACTCCACCGTCGTTCCCCCGATCGTCCGGTCGGTGGTGTGGAAGAGCCGCTCCTTGATGTCGCTGATCGCCATGATCGGGAAGAACTTCGCGAAGAGCATGTAGAGCAGGACGAACATCGCCGCCGCCCCCGCCATCACGGAGAACTCGACCCAGGTCGGGAAGTAGTTCGCCCAGATGAACGGGTCGTTGCGGCGCGCCAGCGACGGGATGACGATCAGGAGGCGCTCCGCGTACATTCCGATCACGATGCTGATCGCGGGCACGAGGATCAGGGAAACCGAGCGGCGGACCCGTTTCAGGCACAGCATCGGAAAGGGGATGACGAAATTGCACACGATCATCGTGAGGAAGAGCGGCAGATACGGGCCCGCGTAGGAGGAGAAGACCTCCCACTCCTCGGGGTTCCGGTTGTACCAGACGGTGAGGAACTCGGTGAAGTAGAAGTAGCCCCAGAGGAGGGTCATGGTGCACAGGAGCTTTCCGAGATTGTCGAAGTGCAGCGGCGTGAGGACGCTCTCGAGCCGGAACGCTTTCCGCAGGATCGCCATCACGATGACGACCCCCGCGATCCCCGAGAAGATGGCGCCCACGACGAAGTAGGGGGCGAAGATCGTGCTGTGCCACCCGGGGACCTTCGCCATGGCGAAGTCCCAGCTTACGATCGAGTGGACCGACACGGCGATCGGAATGATAAGGATGGCGAAGAGCGTAGAGGCGACGTGGTACCGACGCCACTGGGCGTGGGTGCCCCGGAAGCCGAGGGAGAGGGCGGAGTAGAACTTCCTGCGCCACCCGGCCGACTTGTCCCGCAGGAGGGCGAGGTCGGGGATCATTCCGACGTAGAGGAAGGTGAGGCTCCCGATGAGGTACGTGGTGATCGCCATGGCGTCCCACATCAGCGGCGACCGCATGTTCGGCCACAGCTCCCTCGAGCTCGGGTACGGCAGGGCGTAGTAGACGCGCCAGTTCCGCCCGAGGTGGATGATGGGGATGATGCCGCCCACCATCAGGGTGAAGGCGGTCATCGCCTCCGCCCCGCGCAGGACGGGCGCCCGCCAGGTGGCGTGGGTGAGGCGCAGGATCGCCGAGATGAGCGTGCCGGAGTGGGACAGGCCGATCCAGAAGACGAGGCTCGCCTCGTACAGCCCCCAGAAGACCGGCTTGTTGTACCCCGTGACGCCCATCCCCACCATCGCCATGTACAGGAAGATGATCACGCCCCACAGGAGGACCGCGCCGGCGGCCGCCACGCCGAGGTACCATTTCCAGGTGGTGACGAGGTTGGAGCGCGACAGCTGCTCGAAGAGCTTCGCCTCGTCGGTTTGCGCAAGGTGATGGACGTCGGCGCTCATCGCCCGGCCCCCTTCTGGCGCTTGAGGTACACGACCCGCGGATCGGTCCCGAGATGTTCCATCAGGCGGAACCGGCGTGGGTCCTTGAGTTTTCTCGTGATCTCGCTGTGCGGGTCGGCGAGGTCCCCGAAAAGCAACGCGCCGGGGGGGCACGTCTGGACGCACGCCGGGACGACCTCGCCGTCGCGGATCTCCCGCCCTTCCTCGGCCGCGGTCTCCTTCGCCCGCCGGATCCGCTGGATGCAGAAGGTGCACTTTTCCATGACGCCGCGCGACCGCACGGTGAGGTCGGGGGAGAGTTGCTCGTCGAGCGGCTTCTCCCATTTGTAGTCGTACCAGTTGAAGACGCGCACGGAGTACGGGCAGTTGTTCGCGCAATACCGGGTTCCGATGCACCGGTTGTAGACCATCGCGTTCAGCCCGTCCTCGTTGTGGTACGTCGCGTACACCGGGCAGACGAGCTCGCACGGGGCGCGTTCGCACTGCATGCACGGGATCGGGAGATAGATCGCCTGGGCCTCGGGGAACTCCCCCTCCCAATAGCGGTTCACCCGGATCCAGTGCATCAGGCGGTTTTTTCCGGCCTCGGCCTCGCCGACGGTGGGGATGTTGTTCTCGGCGTTGCAGGCGACCACGCAGGCGCCGCATCCGGTGCACCGGTCGAGGTCGATCGCCATCGCCCACGTGTGCGTCATCTCTTCTCCAGCTCCTTATCCGCAGAACAGGGACGTTCCTGCGAACTCCCGTCGGTCACATCATGTTCTTCACTTTCCACTGTCCCTCCGGGTGCCCCGTGCGCGCAAGGGTGGTGGAAAGTTTCGTTTTCGCGAGGGCGACCCGTGTCGCCTGGAGCGTGTACGTCTCCCCCGCCGGCAGTAGGGAGATCGGGTTCTCCCCCCGCCCGTTCGCGTACTTGCCGTACCGGGTGTGTCCCTGCCCCAGCGGCATCGCCGCGACGTCCGGAGCCACCCCCGGGTTGAACGCCACGTGCGCCGTGATCTTTCCGGAAGGCGACGTGACGGTCACGCCGTCCCCCTCGGCGAGGCCCAGCTCCGCCGCCGTCTTCGGACTCACCTCGACCCAGTTGCGCCACACCGCCGTCGAGATCGGATCGGGCATCTCCTGGAGCCACGGGAGATTCGCCCCGCGGCCGTCGTAGAGGGTGATGGATGGGTAGAGGTGCAGCGCCAGCGGGAACGCTTTCGGGTCGCCGCCGATGGGGCGCTCCGCCGCTTTGGGGAAGGCGACGTTCCCCGTTCGTGCCGCGGACCGCGAGGAGGACGACTCCCCGAAGAAGCCGCCGCGCTGGAGCGCCTTCTCCATCTCCCCGCCGGGACCGCCGTACGCATTCTCGATGCACTCCCGGAAAGAACCCCACGGCAGCGCCTTCGCCGGTTCTCCACCCAGTTCTTTCGCCGCGGCGATCAGGACGTCGGGCATCGACCGGGTGTCGTGGAGCGGTCCCACCACCGGCTGGCAGAGGGTGATCGCCCCGGCGTGCCCCACGGGGGCGAGATCGTCCCCCCACGCCTCGAGGGCGGTCGGGACGGGAAGCACGAGGTCGGCCAGGGACGTCGTCTCGTCGAGGAAGGAGGCGAAGGCGACGACGAAGGGGACCTTCGACAGCGCTTCGTTGAATTTGAGCGAAGGCGGGAGGGTGAACGCGGGGTTCGTCGCCCCCGAGAGGATCGCCATCCGGACCGCGCCGCCGCGAATTTTTTCAAGTGCGGTGCGCATCCCCGCGTACCCGCTCTCCGGGGAGGGGGCCAGCAGGGCGGCTTCCGTCCCGTACTTCGCGAACGCCTGCGCGCGATTCGGGAACGACACCCCGCCGGGCGTTCCCACGTTCCCCGCGAGGACGTTCAGGAGCGCCACGGCGGCGCAATGGAACGCCCCGTCGGGGCCGGTCGCGGCCCCCGTTCCCGCGATCGCCAGGCCGGGCTGGTTCCGGGAGAACTCCTCCGCGGCGGCGGCGATGTCGTGGGCGTGGACCCCGGTCTTCTTCTCGACCTCCTCGGGGGAGTAGGGGCCCAGGTCGTCCAAAAGGCGCCCGGCGGCGGAAGACGCGATGGTGAGCCGGTCCCGCACCATCACGTGCGCGATCCCGAGGGCCACGAACCCTTCCGTGCCGGGGGCGCACGGAATGAACAGGTCGGCCGCGGCCGCGGTCATCGAGAGCCGGGGGCCGAAGTGGACGAACTTCCCGCGGATCGTCTCGCGGTCTCCGCGCATCCGGCCGTACTCCCTTGCGTAGTGCACAGGGGAGATCCCGGTCTCGAGAAAGTCGCCGGAGAAGGAGAGCAGGTACCGCGCATTCGCGAGGTCGTGCTCCGGCAGGTCGCGGACGCCGTAGACCGCCGCGTTCGCGGACAGCATCGCGTCGGGGCCGAACGGGTCCCAGGAGACACGGTGCTTTGATCCGAACGTCTTCATGAACCGGCCGGCGACGAGCCCCGCGTGGCCGCGCATCGGCTCGGTGAGCATCAAGAGCGACCCCGGCGCCTCGGCCTTCACTTTCTTCAACGGCCCCATCAGGAGGGAGAGCGCCTCTTCCCAGGAGACCGGCGCGTACGCCCCGGAACCACGCGCACCGGAGAGCTTCATCGGCCGCGAGAGGCGCTCCGGGTGGTAGAGCGCCTGCAGCGCCGCCTGCCCCCGGGCGCACAGCTTCCCCCGGTTCACCGGGTGGAGCGGGTTCCCCTCGATCTTCTTCGCCCGTCCTTCCGAGACGCGCACGACGATTCCGCATCCGGCGGGGCACTGTCCGCACACCGAGGCGTACCAGAGCGCCTCGCCCAAGGTGTAGTTCTCCGGGGGGATGACGAACGGGATCAGCCTGCTCTGCACCTTGTCGCACCCGCCGAAGAGGGTGGCGAAAGCCGTCGCCCCGCCGAGCTTCAGGAATTGCCGTCGATCGAGCATCCGCTCTCCGCCATTAGTAGTGGCACTTCCAGCAGTCGATCGTGACCTTCTTCTTCCGGTGACACTCCATGCACATCCCCATGCCGAATTCGAGCTTCTGGACGGCCGTCCCCGCCTGGTCCATCCCCGGGTGGCAGGTGAGGCAGGAGATTCCCGCGTTCACCATCTTTTTATGGGGGAAGTAGACGTGGTTCGGGACGTCGATCACCTTGTTCCACGGGATCGGCTTCTTCTCGTTCCAGTAGCGCGCGACCTTCTTCACCTCGGGCTTGTCGGTCGCGATCGACCGGTGGCACATCATGCACTTCTCCACGGACGGGATGTTCGCGTACTGCGACTTGTTCGTCGAGGAGTGGCAGAACCGGCAGTTCAGCTTATAGTCGGTGACGTGGATCTTGTGGGAGAAGGCGATCGGCTGCGGGACCGTTTCGGCGAACGCGTCCCCCGCGGAGAGGAAAAGCGTCAGGGCGAGGCATGCAAGGGGGATCGCGGCGTTGAACGGCCTGCGGGCCATCGGTCCTCTTTCCGGCGTTGCGAATGTAAAAGCTGATGTTGATCGAGAAACGATTTTATCGCAGTTCCCCGGGGGGAGGGAGAGAATTATCTCAGGCACACCTTCGTCGCCGGGATGGCGCACAGGAACGAGAAGGTGTCCGTTCCCGCGTTGGCGAAGGCGTGCTCCTCGTCGGGCGGGACGAAGACGAAGCTCCCCGGCCCGACGTCCGTCTCGCCGTCCTTGCGCTTCACCTTCCCCTTCCCCGAGAGGACGAACACCTCGTGTTCCCAGGCGTGGGCGTGGAACGGCGTGTGGCCGCCCCGGGCCACCTCGAAATGCCGCAGGGTGAAGTTCGGGGCCCCGACGTTGTCGCCCATCAGGACCCGATCAGGAACTCGAGCGTAGTCGCGACGAACTCAACATCAGTGCTGTTCGAATTCCTGGATGACGTGTTATGCTAAGCTCACCGTTCAATTCGACAATCGATCACGCAACAAGCGGATAACAGAAACCTTTTCCGGGAGGGTCCATGAGGGCGTCTATGCTAGAGGGGCTTCGCGAACGCCGGCGGAAAATCATATCCGGGGGCGGCGAGGACAAAATCAAAGCGCGCCACGAAAAAGGCCTGATGACGGCGCGCGACCGCCTCGGCGCGCTCTTCCAGCAGGACACCTTCCAGGAAGTTGGCATGCACATCCGTCACGTGGGCAAGCACTTCGGCAGCGAGGGTAAGGACTTTCCTGCGGATGCTGTGATCGTTGGATCGGGCTATGTCAACGGTCAGCCTGTGGCGGCCATCAGCCAGGACTTCACGGTCGCCGGCGGCACGCTCGGCAAGATGCACGCGTCCAAGATCGTCGAACTGATGAAGTTCGCGCTTCTGAACGGCATTCCCTTCGTGGCCTTCAAAGATTCCGGCGGAGCCCGCATCCATGAGGGCGTCGACGCCTTGTCCGGCTACGGCGAGGTGTTCTACCACAATGTGATGCTTTCCGGCGTAGTGCCGCAAATCGCCGTTATCTGCGGTCCCTGTGCGGGCGGCGCGTCCTATTCGCCGGCGCTCATGGATTTCGTGATCATGACGCGCAAGAACGCCTACATGTTCATCACCGGCCCGGAGGTCATCAAAGCCGTCACGGGGCGGGCGACTACCCTGGAGGAG
>Ga0209048_10005986_pt1 | contig 11435 bp, 7 predicted proteins | sample FrelakmetCRP12CR_FD_187146 | JGI IMG/M metagenome (GOLD analysis project Ga0209048, IMG submission 187146) | Freshwater lake sediment microbial communities from the University of Notre Dame, USA, for methane emissions studies - CRP12 CR (SPAdes)... | ecosystem: Environmental > Aquatic >... | reverse complement strand
CCGGAACCTTCGGGCTTATCCCGGAGATCTACGGCACCGCGCTCGGGTTCGGCACGTTCGTCATCATCGTGCTCACGGTTACCGTACTGGTCTTCCGTGTGATGCGTGTGACGCTCACCGAGTGGGTCGGCGACGTCATCCCGCTCGTGCGCAACATGCACATCTCGAGCGTCATCTCGATGGTCCTCACAGCCGCGCTCGTGCTCACCGGCACGTGGGTCTACCTCTGGCAGATGTTCGGCGCGGCCAACCAGCTGATGGCAGCCCTGAGTCTGCTAGTGGTGGTGGTGTGGCTTAAATCGGAGAAGCGCAACCCGACCTACGCGCTGCTGCCGATGATCTTCATGTACGTGACCACGCTGGCAGCCACCGCCATCACCGCGCGGAACTTGTACGAGACGATCGCAGCAAACCCGAAGATTTCGGGGCTGCCCGTCTACGGCGCGTGGGCCATGATCGCGGTCTCCGTGCCGGCGTCCTGGGCTGCGGCCGGCGCAACCGACACCGCGGCCGCGAGAAGGGCAATCAGGCTGATTCGCATCCTTCGATGATACGACGCGCGGCGGGAACCTGTCGAAGGGTCAGCGCCTCCGTCGTTCAACGATCGCGAGCGCCGTCGGCACGAAGATCAGCGTGATCACCGTGGACACCGACAGGCCGCCGATCACCGCGATGGCCAGCGGCTTCTGCATCTCGGCGCCGGGCCCCAGCCCGAGGGCGAGCGGCAGCAAGCCGAACAGCGTGCACAGCGTCGTCATGAGGATCGGCCTGAGACGGACGGAGCCGGCCTCGACGAGCGCGTCGACGTGGTCGCCGCCGCGGGCGGTGACGATCCCGGCGTAGTCAACCAGGATGATCCCGTTCTTCACGATCAGGCCGATGAGCAGGATGAGGCCCATCATCGACGACACGTTCAGCGGCGTCCCGGTCAGCAGCAGCAGGCCGAACGCGCCGACGAGCGACAGCGGAGCGGCCGACAGGATGATGAGCGCCGGCACGAACCGCCGGAACTGCGCGACGAGCACGCCGAACACGAGCAGCACCGCCACCGACAGCACGAGCATCATGGAACGGAACGACGACTGCTGGCTTTCGTACTGCCCGCCGAGGCGCCACGTGTAGCCGATCGGCCACTGCTCGGCGGTGAGCGCCGCCTGCACGTCGCGGATGCCGCTGCCGAGGTCGCGCCCCTCGAGGCGGGCCGTGATCGGGATCATCTGCCTCAGATCCTCCCGGTGGAGTTCGGTCTCCCCCTCGGCCACGCTCGTCGTCGCGACGGCCGACAGCGGCACGATGGCGTCCGACTCCGACGTCAGCGGGAACTCGCGGATCCAGTCGAGGTCGAACCGGTACCGATCGGGGAACCGCACACGGACGTCGATGAGCCGGTCGTTCTGCCGGAACGGCGTCGCCTGCTGGCCCAGCAGGCCGGTCGTCAACTGGCTCGTGATCTGCTCCACCGTGAAGCCGGCCTTCGCCGCCCTGGTGGGATCGATCTGCAGGTTCAGCTCGGGGTTCCCGCGCTGCGGCACGACGATGTCGACCAGTCCCGGGATCTTCTTGAGCGCGGCGGCCGTGCGATCCGCCAGCGAGTCGAGGGTGGCGAGGTCGTTCCCGAAGATTTTCACCTCGACCGGCTCGGGGTTGCCTTCGAGGTCGCCCAGCATGTCCTGCAGCAGCAGGACGAACTCGATCGTCATGCCGGGCATTTCCTTCTCGAAGACGGCCCGCTGCTCCTCGATCACCTGCTCGGCGGTCCGCTTCCGTTCCGACCGCGGCTTCAGCCTCACGACGATGTCGCCCCTGTTCTGAGCCGTGGCGAACATGCCCAGTTCAGCGCCGGTGCGCCGGGCGAAACTCGCGACTTCGGGCGTGTCGAGGAGCACGCGTTCGACGCGCTTGAGCATGCGGTCCGTCTCGGGCAGCGACGTCCCTTCCGGGGTCCAGTAGTCGACGATGTAGCCGCCCTCGTCCATCGTGGGCAGGAACCCGGTTTCGAGGCGCGTGTAGAGCAGCCCGCCGAAAGCCGCGAACGCCAGCGTCACGGCGATGATGAGGGCCGGCCTGCGCAGCGCCCACCGCAGGAGCGCGGTGTACCGGCGCGAGAGCCAGTCGAGGCCCGACGCCGGCTTGTCGTGCTCGCGCAGGAACCGGCCGGCGACGCCGGGAATGAAGAGCAGCGCGTACGCGAGCGACAGCAGCACGGCCGCCACCAGCGTGGTCGAGAGCGCTGCGAAGAACTGCCCGACGACGCCCTGCAGCAGCCCGAGCGGGACGAAGACCACGACCGTCGTGAGGGTCGATCCGACGACGGCGGCCAGCAGTTCCTGCGTGCCCTTCTCCGCGGCCACCTCGACGGCTTCTCCCGAAGCCCGGTGCCGGTGGATGTTCTCCACGATCACAATCGCATCGTCAATCACGAGGCCGATGGCGATCGCGAGGCCGCCGAGCGACATCAGGTTGATCGTGCCGCCGACCAGGTGCAGCACGAAGAAGGTGCCGACAATCGTGAGCGGCAACGAGATGGCCGCGATGGTCGTGACGCGCCAGTCGCGGAGGAAGAGGATCAGCACCAGCACGGCCAGCAGGCCGCCGATCGCGATGGCATCGCGGACGCTCGCCACCGCGTTGCGCACGAACTCGGCCAGGTCGTACACGACCGTGAGGCGGATGGAGGGCGGCAGCGACGCGCGGTACTCGGTGAGCGCGGCCTTGGCGCCGTCGACAACGGCGAGGATGTTGCCGCGGATCTGGCGCGCTACGCTGACAACCGCGGCCGGCTTGCCGCTTCCCGAAATGAGGGTGGTGCGGTCGATGACGCCCTCGCGCACCTCGGCGATGTCGGCGAGATAGACGGGCGTCTGCTGGCGGAACGCCACCACGACCTTCTTCACGTCGTCCAGCGTCGTCAGTTCGGCCGTGCTGAGCACCAGGTACTGCCGGTAGTCTTTGGGCAGCCGGCCCACGGCGGTGACGACGTTCGTCGATCGCAGCGCCTCCGCCACCTTGTCGATCGACAGCTTGACCGCGTTCAGGCGCGCGGGATCGACGATGACCGAGATCTCGCGTTCCTCGCTGGCGAGCACCTCGACGTTGGCCACGCCGGGCACGCGGGTCAACAGCGGCCGCAGCTCGAAGGCGGCCAGGTCGCGCAGGTCCGCCGGCGGGATCGCGCCGGTGACGTTGAAGCTGAATATCGGGAAGAGCGAGGGCGTCATCCGCTCGACGGCGACCGTGGCCTGCGGCGGCAGCGAGCCCTTGGCCTCGTCGACCTTGCCCTGCATGAGCTGCAGGGCGTACGGCATGTCGGCGTCCGGGTTGAACAGCACCGAGATCTCGCACGCGCCCCGGATCGTCTTCGACGTCACGCGCCGCGCGCCCAGCACCGTGCGCGCGGCCTCCTCGAGCGGCCGGGTGACGGCGAGCTGCACGAGGCGCGGCGACAGATCCCCGGCCCTCGCCACGATGACGATGCGCGGGAACTCGACCTCGGGATAGATGTTGCTCGGCAGCGTTGCGAGGGCCCAGAACCCCGCGGCCGAGAGCAGGATGATGCCGAGCAGAATCGCGCGGCTGTTGCGGGCGGCGAAACGGGCGACGTTCATTTGGGTTGCGCGAGGCGGGCCCGCTCGCCGAGTCCGTGAACCGCAGAGGTGAGGACCGTCTGCCCCTCCTTCACCCCGTCGAGGATCTCGACCGCGTCGGAGGTCTCGAGCCCCAGCGTGACTTTCGTGCGCGTCGCGAGCGCGCCGGCGACCACGTAGACCGCCGCCTCTCCCTCCCCTTTCGCCACCGCCGACGGCGGCACGGTGAGCGCGCCCTTCCGTTCGCTCAGCCCCACGTGCACCTGCGCGAACATGCCGATCTTCAGGAGGCGTCCGGTGTTGGCCAGGCGGACGCGCGCGAGCGCGGTGTTCGTCGCGGCGTCGACGGCCGGGGCGATCGCGATGATCTCCCCGTCGAACGTGCGGTCGAGATACGCGTCCGACGACACGACGGCGCGTTGGCCGACCCTGACCCGGCCGAGGTGCTCGGCCGGGATCCCCGCGGCGATCTCGACGTGGTCGAGGTTCGCGATCTCGAGGATGGGCTGCGCGGCCGTGCCGTCGACCTGCTCGCCGACGTTGACGAGGCGCTTCACGACCTGCCCCGTGATGGGCGATGTCACGTGCGTGCGCGAGAGTTGCCGCTCGGCCATGTCCAGCGCCGCCGAAACCTGCTCGAGGGCGGCATCCGCGGCCGCGCGCTGGCCGCGGGCGTCCTCCACCTCCTTGCCCGCGGCGATGCCGCGCTGGAAGAGCCGTTCGGTACGCTCCATGTTGAGCCGCGCGTTCTCGACCGCGGCGGTGGCTTGCGCCACGCCGGCCGCGGCCTGGCGCTTCTGGTCGGCGAACGGCCGCGGATCGATCTCGGCCACGACCTGGTTCTCCTTCACCCAGTCGCCCTCGGCGACCGACAGGCTGTCGACCCGCCCGGCCACGAGCGCGGCCACCCTGACGTCCTGGTTCGGCATCGCGACGACCGAGCCCCGCACCATGAGCCCCTCGACGAGGTCGCGGCGCGTCACCGTGCCGGTCGATGCGGCGATCGTGGGTTCGTCGGTGGAGGCGATCTCCTCGTCGCCCGACGGCTTCCCGCACGCCAGCGCGGCTGCCGCCAGCGCGGCGACGCCCCATACGAGAAGCCGCGTCCGGACCCGTACCTGCGTGCTACTGGATCGGTGCACCAAGGATGTCCTCCAAATCCGCGACGGCCGCCTGGAGGGCGACGAGCGCCTCGAGGTATTCCGTCTTCACGTCCCTCAGCGCGCGTTGCGCCACGAGTGTGGTCAGAATCGAATCGCGGCCGAGCCGGTAGCTTTCTTCGACCAGGCCCTGGATGGCGGTGGCCGTGGGCACGAGCGTCGCGCGGTACGCGTCCACCTGCGCGCGCAGGGCCGTCACGCGCTCGAAGGCGGCGAAGACGGCGGCTTCGACCTGGCGGCGGACGGCCTCGCGCCGCGCCTTGTGGGTGTCGGTCCGCGCCAGCGACGCGGCAATCTCGCCCTGGTTGCGTGAGAAGAGCGGGATCGCCAGGCTCACGCCAGCGTGCGCGCCGACGTCGAATTCACCCGGCGCGTTGAGCGCCGTGCCGAAACTGAACATCGGCGCGGGCACGCGCTCCGCCTTCAACAGGCTGAGCTGGCGGGCTTCGATGGCGGCCTCGCGGTCGATGGCCTTCAGATCGAGATTCGACGTGAGGGCGTCCGCGACCGCGCGATCCATGGTCGGCAGCGTGGGAACGTCGGATGCCTCGCCGGTGAGGGCGATGGACATCCCCGGCGGCCTGTTGAGCAGTGCGTTGAGGTCGGCCTGCGTGGCCCGGCGCGCGGAGCGGGCAAGCTCCATTTCCGTCCGGACCCGGACCACGCTCAGGTCGGCCTCCATCACATCGAGCCGGGGCGCGGCCCCCTCGTCGAAGCGCGCCTGGGCCACTTCTTTCACGCGCGCCGCCACTTTCAGCATGCCGTCGGCGAGGGCGAGCCGCTCGTCGGCGGCCAGCAGGCCGTAGAAGGCAAGGCGGACCTTGCGGCGCAGGTCTTTCAGCGCGACGCCCTCATCGACGTCCGCCATCGCCAGCTCTTCTTTCGCAACCGCCACGCGTCGCGATCGGACGCGGCCGATGTCGATGGGATAGCCCACGGCCAGATCGCCGTGCGGGGTGTCGCGCGTGATCTCGGCCGAGAACTCGGGGTTGGCCCACTGCCCCGCCGCGTGCACCTCGGCCTCGCGAATGGCGCGCGCGCGCCTGACCGCCGCCAGTTCCAGGTTGGTGGAGATTGCCAGATCCATCGCCGCGCGAAACGTCAGGGGCGACTGCGCCGGAGCCGGCTGCGGCGCAGCGCCCTGCGCCGCGAGCAAGGCCGGTCCCGCCAGGACCAGGGCGAGCGTCACCCGGAGCCCCGCGCTCCTGGTCCGTCCGAACTGAGCTGCGTGGGTCACGGCCTCACCTCTTCGTGTGGGTGACGAGCACGGGCGTGCCGGCCCGATCACCAGGGCGATCGGGCCGGCATGATACCTCGGGGAGGATGAAAGGCGAAGCGGCGGGCTACCTGGCCGGCGCTCCCGTCATCTCGTACGCGACAACCCTGAACGAACCCGGCACCATCTGGGGGCGCTGCGGCTGTGCCCCGGGGGCGGCCGGCGGCGGGGCGCTGAAGTCGGCCGAAGAGACATAGATCCTGTGCGTCTTCGGGTCGAGCGTCATCGTCCTCGATCGCGCCGGCGTGGCCAGCGTCTGAACGAGCGCCAGTTTGCCGGCCGCATCCGCCCTGGCCACCGTCAGCGTGCCGTCGCTGCTCGACGCAAAGACCAGGCCGGTGCCCGGGTCGTACGCCGCGGCGTCCGCGCCGGGCCCGATGGGCAGCGTCGAGAGCACCTTGCCCGTCGTGCTGTCGAGGGCGACCAGCAGATTGTTGCCGGTCACGGTGAAGAGCCGGTGATGGTCGAGGTCGAGGGCCAGCCCCGACGCTTCTTCACCGGGCGCGATCGGCCACTTCGCCACAACCGCGTGCTTGCCCGTGTCGATGGCCACGATCTCGTTCGTGTCCTCGATGTTGTTGTAGATGCGGCCGGCCTTCACGTCGACGACGGCGAATTCGGGCTTGCCGGGCAGCGGGATGGTGGCCTTGACCTCGCCGGTCTGCGCGTCGAACACCGTCGCGGACTTGCCCCGGCCGTTGAAGGTGTAGACCTCCTTGTGCCCGGGCTCATAGAGAATGGCGTCGGGATTCTCGCCGGTCTTCACGCTGCCCGTGATCTGGAGCGTCTTCGGGTCGACGATGCTCGCGGTGTTGTCGCGGCCGTTGCTGACGAAGGCGCGCCCGAGTTCGGGGGCGATGGCGATGCCGTGCACGCCGGGCGCCGGCGAGATCTCGCCGACGACCTCCTGCTTGTCCAGGTCGATGACCACCACTTTCGTCGCGTGCGACACATAGAGGCGGCGGGCGGCGGAATCAACGGCCAGGTAGTCCCAGCCGCCGTCGCCGCCGATCTTGATGTCGGCGAGTTTCTTGTAGGGGCCTTCGGCGGCCGGCACGATCTTGCCATCAGGCGTGATTTCGACCGACTTGACGGCCGCGCCCTTCAACGCCATTTCATACGTCAGCGTCGTCCCCTTCATCAGCTTCTCGGCTTTCGTGATGGAGGCCTTCGGGTACTTCGCCTTCAGCGCGGCGGTGACGGCCGCAGGCAGCGTCGCCGGCTCGGTCTGTTCCTCGAACTCGACCACGGATCCATCGAGGTTGTAGACGAGGTCGCGCGCCAGGCCGTTGTCGATACTCTCAACCTCCCAGACGGTCTTCCCGTCTTCCGTTTCCTTCGACGCGCCCTTGATGGTGGCGTTCGGGTACGCCTTCGTGAACGCGGCGAGGATGGGCGCCGGCAGCTTGGCGGCCGCTGCACCGGCCTTCGCAACCGGAGCAGACTGGGCCGCGGGCTTGGCGGTCTGGGCCATGGCGGCCGCTGTTGCCAGGGCGAAACAGACGAAGACGACGGCGATGCGAATCGGTTTCATGGAAGACCTCCCGTGGCGGGCAAGATGGCACACGCCGGACATCAACTACACCATGCGAACCTGAAGATCCCCTGAAGCGGCCTCGCCGACCCAGTCCGCGTCCCGGACGGCCCGCTCTAGTCGTCGCGACCGGGCAGGTCGGCCACTCGAACAGGTTCGGGGAAGACGTAGTAGCGGTGGAGGGGATAGTTCCACAGCACGCCGACGGCAAACGACGCCGCGATGACGCCGGGGATGGGGCGGATGCCAAGCCCGTCGACCAGGGCGTACGCGGCCGCGAGGTTCCAGAGAAGCGACGCGGCCGACGTGCCCAGGTAGCGCAGGCTCTCCCGGTGGATGGCGTCCTTCTCGTCCCGGTCGAAGGCCCAGTGGCGCTTCAGGGAGAAATCCGTCATCGCGCCGGTGAGGGCCCCGGCGGCGGCCGCGGCGAGGTAGTGCAGGCGCAGCACCACGAGCGCCGCGACGAGCACCCATTCGAGGCCCGAGGCCAGCAGCGACGAGATATTGGCCCGCAGGAAGTGCCCGATTTCCCTGAACATCTGGTGTTTCCGGACGATCGGCGGGCTGGCCGGACGCGGCGGCCCGGGCGCGCCTGCTGCGGGCGGGCCGGGAGAATCGCGCGGAATCGGCGTCGGGCTCGGCATCCAGCCGGGAAGCGTACCCGATTCCGGCCCCGGCGAACAGGTGCGGCAATGGGCCGGCGCCTTTCGCCGCCATTTGGCGTGACAGGCCGGCTGGCAATCGCTGTATCATTCGCGCTACGATTCACGGGTTGCTCGATCGGTTCCTCATCGCTCCGCTCATGGAGCATAGGCGGGCTTGATTGCCAGGCATGTCCCCAACAACCGCGTGCAGGAACTCGCCCAGCCCGACTCTTCCGGACATCAATGAACACCCCATCTGACAGGCTGCGCGGAGGTTTGGTCGGCTTCGGCTTCATCATGGGGCAAGGCCACGCGCCCGCCTACCAGAAGCGGGCCGCGAGTCACCAGGACGTCGAGATTGTCGCCATCGCGGACGTCTGCGAGGCTCGCCGGGCGGCGGCGCGCGAGGCCTTTCCCGGCGCCCGCGTGTACGACGATCACGCGGCGCTGCTCGACGCCGAAGCCAAGCGGCTCGACTTCGTGGACATCGCGGCGCCGCCCTCGGAGCATGCGCCCATCGCCCTGGACGCGCTCGACGCCGGGTGTCACGTGCTCTGCGAGAAGCCGCTCGCGACCTCCTCGGAACTGGCCTGGGCGATGCTGGACCGGGCGCGGCAGCGCGGCCGGACGCTGTTTCCCTGCCACAACTACCGGCACGCCCCGGTCGTGAAAGCCGTGCGCGCCGCGATCGATTCGGGCGCCATCGGACGGGTGCACCTGGTGACGCTGCAGACGTTCCGGAACACCCACGCGCGCGGCACCGAGGAATGGCGGCCGGACTGGCGGCGCGAGCGTCGCTTCTCGGGCGGCGGCATTGCCATGGACCACGGCAGCCACACGTTCTACCTCGCCTGCGACTGGATGGGCGCATGCCCCGAGGCCATCACCGCGAGGACGGTGACGTCGGGATCGTACGACACGGAAGACGACATCTCGTGCAGCCTCCGCTTCCCGGGCGGCATCGCGACCGCGCACCTGACCTGGACGGCGGGCTTCCGGAAGGTGCTCTATTCGATCCACGGGGATCGCGGCGGGATCCTGGTGGAAGACGATCGCCTGGAAGTGAGCACGATCAGGGACAGCGCGCACCGCTCGTACCGCGCGGAGTGGGAAGTGTCCCGGTTCGAGGTGCCGTCAGCCTGGATGGACTCGAGCCACGTGACATGGTTCGCCTCGCTGTTCGAGGATTTCCGCCAGGCCATCCAGCGCGGCGACGAGGGAGGCCAGGAAGCCGAGCAGGCGTGCCGTTGCGTGAACCTGATCGAGAGCGCGTATGCGTCGGCGGCGGCGGGCTCGCGGGAGCTGCCGCTCGACGGCCGCGCTGCGGGAGTGCCTCAGCCCGCCCGCGCCCGCGGACCTGTCAGTCTGCGGATTGTCCGGCGGGACCGGCCCTAGCCCGAGAGGTTCGCTGTGACGGACGTTTTCTTCGCCGCCTTGACGTGGGCCATCGTGCTTGGCGCAGGCGCGGCCTATGCCCTGCGGGCGGCGACGCTCGGCCGGGCCCGGTCCGAGCGCGCCGATCGTCACGGCGGCAGCATCCTGGTGTCGAAGCACCTGGTCGAGTTCTGCCTGTGGTCGCTGACGCCGTTTGGCGCCCTGCTGGCGCGCATGGGCGTGACGCCGGACGGGGTGACGTGGTTCTCGCTGGTGCCCGGGATCGGGGCCGGCGTGGCTCTCGCCTTCGGCTGGTTCGGGCTCGCGACGATGCTGGGGACGTTGTCGGCGTTCTGCGACACGATTGACGGAGCCATCGCGCGCCTGCTCAGCGCCGGCTCCGAGGCGGGAGAAACGCTGGACGCCATCGTCGATCGCTACACGGAGGGCGCGTTTTTCGGCGGGCTGATCGTGTACTACCGCGCGTCGCTCGTCATGACGGTCTTCTCCGTGCTGGCGCTGCTCGGGGCGTTCATGATCAGCTACACGACGGCGAAAGCCGAGGCGCAGGGCGTCGACGCGCCCCGCGGCCTGATGCGCCGGGGTGAGCGCGCGTTCTACCTGCTTGCGGCAGCGGGCCTCGTCCCGTTCGTGCGGGCGGCGCTCCCCGCGTCACGTCCCTTTTACGAGCGCGACGCGCCGATGGTCGCCGTGATCGTGCTCATCGCCGTCGTCAGCAACGTGTCGGCGCTGAGCCGCATGCGCCGCATCCGGCTGGCGCTCGCGGCCCCCGGGAGTGAGCCGTGAACCCGTCGCAGCCGAAGAACCAGCGCGCCTCGCTGGCAACCGCGATCCCCGGCCCGAAAAGCGCCGCCTTGCGCGCCCGCGAGGACGCCCACCTCGCACCCGGCGCGCAAGGGTACGCGTTGATGGCCGGCATCGTCGCGGATCACGCCAGCGGGAGCGCGGTCACCGACGTCGACGGCAACACGTTCCTGGATTTCATCGGCGGTATCGCCGTCAACGCGCTCGGGCATTCGCACCCGGCGTTCGTGCAGGCGATCGCCTCGCAGGCGGCGAGGCTGTCGGCCGGCACGTTCACCTCCGAGGCGAGGGTCGAGCTGCTGGAGCGTGTCGCGGAGATGGCCCCCGCGCCGGGCGTGCACCGCCTCCAGATGTACTCGGGCGGCGCCGAGGCCGTCGAGAGCGCGCTGCGCCTGGCGAAGAGCCACACGGGCAAGTACGAGTTCCTCAGCTTCTGGGGCGGGTTCCACGGCAAGACCATGGGCGCCCTGTCGCTGATGGGATCGACGTTCAAGCACCAGCTCGGGCCCATGGTGCCGGGGGCCCACCAGGTGCCGTACGCCGACTGCTACCGGTGCCCCTTCGCGCTTCAGTACCCGTCGTGCAGCCTGGCCTGCGCGGAGTTCGTGCGCTCGTACCTGAAGACCGCCACCGCCGGCGCCGTCGCCGCGATCATCGTCGAGCCGATGCAGGGAACGGCCGGAAACATCATCCCTCCGCCCGAATTCCTGCCGGCCGTCGCCGCCATCGCGCGGGAGCACGACGCGCTCGTCATCGCCGACGAGATGATCACCGGGTTCGGCCGCACCGGCCGCACGTGGGGCGTGGAACACACCGGCGTGAAGCCGGACATCGTGACGATTGGCAAGGCGTTCGGCGGCGGGTTCCCGGTGTCGGGCCTCCTCACGACCGACGAGATCTCGCGAGCCAGACCGTGGAGCAACCAGTCGGGCTCCTCGTCGAGCTACGGCGGCAACGCGCTCGCGGCCGCCGCCGCTGCCGCGTCGCTCCGGATCATCAGCGACGAACGGCTCGTCGACAACTCCCGCATCGTCGGCG